>Ga0307942_1000208_pt1 | contig 36465 bp, 38 predicted proteins | sample OrgLakmetagen175_FD_201846 | JGI IMG/M metagenome (GOLD analysis project Ga0307942, IMG submission 201846) | Saline water microbial communities from Organic Lake, Antarctica - #175 | ecosystem: Environmental > Aquatic > Non-marine Saline and Alkaline > Saline | place: Antarctica: Organic Lake... | reverse complement strand
TCTCTCTCTCTCTCTCTCTCTCTCTCTCTCTCTCTCTCTCTCTCTCTCTCTCTCTCTCTCTCTCTCTCTCTCTCTCTCTCTCTCTCTCTCTCTCTCTCTCTCTCTCTCTCGCACACACACACACACAAACACACACACACACGCACACACACACATACATACATACATACACAATTGCCAACATACACACACGGACATATTTACTCACGCACATGCACATCCACACACACTCACATGTATACTCCCGCATACGACTGCACACGCATTCACGTACGGATGTGGACACGTGCATACACGTGTACACACAAATGCACACAGGCTGATTTGCCCCTTATCAGGACTGAAGCCCGATTGCTTTTTTGAGCTGCGCTTATACAATGCTGACTGGATCCGTGCAGAATGTCTCGGTCAGGTAACAACGGAGGTTGGTTACGGGCGCTGGCGGTTGTGGCACACAAGCGCAGTACGTGATAAGCTGTTTGATAGAAGTCGACAGCACTCCAGCAGCTACTATCTGTGTTAATACTTGCACTTGAGAGGGTGTGCACGCATGTGCATTAGTTGATGCCTCCTTCCTGCCCACAAACGAACAGGTTAGGTACACATACGCGTACAACCACTCACACATACACAATCCACTCATATCCGTACAGGTTAGGTGCATATACACAAGCAAACACACACGCACACACACTTAACGCCCACACATACATACAAACTTACATATACAGGTTAGATGCACGCTCCAGCAACTATTGGAGCCTCTGGAGTCCCCAGAAAGCACGAGCTGCCAGTGGTGCGCCAACCTTGTAATCATACACGTTTCACTCACACACGTTTCACTCACTTGCCCATACATCAAAATATGTGGGGTGTGGGGTGTATGTTGCATGTAATTTGTGATGCTTTATGTTCAGGTAAGAGGGCGTTGTGTGTGTATGTGTGTTTGTGTGTGTGTGTGTGTGTAAGTGTGTGTGTGTGTGTGTTTGTGTGTGTGTGTGTGTGTGTGTGCTCCATGTTAAGGTAAGAGGGCGTTGCCCGGAAATCCTATTGTCTTGAATGATATGCGGAGTCGATTCGTTTCAGATGCTGTCAGATACTTTCCTTCTTTGTTAACGGTTGCCTTTGTGAGAATTGCCCACAGTAGATCACATGGTTAAACTCCAATGCACAAACTTTCTTGGTCATGCATTCCAGCAACCGCAGGTTATCCCACAGAGGTTCAATTTAGTAATTTATGTGTGGTACGCATGATGCGACGTATGATTTGGGTTGGCCTAAACCATATGGGTACATTCGGTGTGTATCCGGTTGTTTTGGCAGGGACATCACCAAATATATGGTCATGTACGGTGTATAAGTACGGTTCTGGCCAACCTTACGCATTATGTAAGTGCGCTGGTAACATCTTTGGTACACACTTTTGCCAAGCCCTGGATTTTGTACAAGCTCTGGTGGTACAACCTTTAAATAAATCAAAATTATTTAAACAATCATATTACATATACTAAATCTATTAAGTAGGAGGTGGCTGGATTTATTCCTTGTACATGCTTACGGAATATAGTAGATTTGTTCGTGGATTGTTCTTGCAGTATAATTGCGCCTACTTCTCAAAGACTACAGTTAATTGCAATGTACATCTTGTTGACTCTTCGGTTTTCTTCTACGTACCCGCTTCCTACTTCCCTCCTTTCATTCCACTTGCTACTTCCATCCTTTCAATCCTGCTTGCCCATTGACACCCACACCTTCGCTCTCATTCCTTCATCCTGTCACAACCAAACCCTTATTTTTGCATTCTGTCACAAGTGCATTGTGAATGTGAGTTAGCGTTTGTGTGTTTGTGTGTATAGTCATGAGCTTAGTGCCTCATTCTAACAGTCCTCTATTTACAAATGTGTTCTACTGGCCTGCAGTGATAAATTATTGTTTGACATAGAAGGGTTGGCTGCAATTAATTCAGGCCATGCGGTGCATATAAAGGTCCAGGCCACGCAGATGGTCCAGGCCACGCCGCAAAGGGTTCAGGCCATGCAGTCCATGTAAATGGTCCCGTCCATGCAGATGGTCCAGGCCACGCCGCAATGGTTCAGGCCATGCGAATGTCCGCAAATGGTTCATGCAACGCAGTCCATATAAATGGTCCCATCCATGCAGATGGTCCAGGCCACGCCGCAAAGGGTTCAGGTCATGCGAATGTTCACAAATGGTTCATGCAACGCAGTCCATTCAAACCCTCCCAACTGTAATAACACCCACGCGCATAACAACCTCTGTCCACACAGGTTTGGACTGGCAGGCAAGCGCTTCCGGCCTCGGAGCAGGACGAACGGCGAAGTCCTCTTGGTGTGTGGTCGCTTTTTGAAATGTCCAGGTTGACGGGATATTTTGGTTGATACTTAGGTGATTGAAGTGTGTTCTGTGAAGCTGAAAGGTAATTGAGGATTGTGTAACACTGTGACAAACTTGGGTATTAGGCGATGAGCGTATATCATGAAAACCAACACGTGCATTGTTTTCATGATGCATTCTCACCTTTTGTTTGAGCCTTCGTGCGCTCAGGATTGTGTGTGTTACTTCAATGCCCAATATGTGGAGGTCGGAAGTGTGTGAGGAGGCTGTTCCTCAGATGTTTGCATTGGGAATGTTTGAGCTACTCATCAGTTGTCACACAGACAACCTGCTGTGCTCATCAGTTATCAGACAGACAAACTGCTGTGTTCTCACGTCTTCTTCACTGCATCTTGTCTGCAGGACGTTAAGGTCCTCCCCCCAGATCAGGCAGAGCAGGTACGTGGTCTTGGGTTGTGTGCCACCGTCATGTAGTCAGTTTGTGGTGTGGTCTTGGGTTGTGTGCCACCGTCATGTGTGGGTACGTGGTCTTGGGTTGTGTGCCACCGTCATGCATGTAGTCAGTTTGTGGTGTGGTCTTGGGTTGTGTGCCACCGTCATGTGTGGGTACATGGTCTTGGGTTGTGTGCCACCGTCATGCATGTAGTCAGTTTGTGGTAGTGTGCACTCACTAACAGATTTTGACAGAGATACTGTGTGGTGTTTGGTTGTGCGCACACCAATCAACTTGCACAGTTTGATAGGAACGGTGTGTGGTGTTTGGTTTTGCGCACACCACTCAACCCGAACAATTTGATAGGAACGGCGTGTGGAATGTGGTTGTGCGCACACCACCTTGTAGCGTTTGACGTGGAAGCTTTGTATAGTGTTTGGATATGCGCACGCCACTCAATCAAACACTCTGATAGAAATGGTGTGTGGAGGTTGGTGGTGTGTGTTCATCTCGTCTTGAGGGGTTTGACAAGCAAGCTGCTCCAAGCAGTTCTTACTTTAAGGGGTTTGAGCTTCTCCAATCACTTTGCGTTAAAAGAGGAAAAGCTGCTCCAACCGTTTTGCATTACGAAGAAAGTGAGATTCATCTTCAATGTAAAAAAAGCGGGCTATCAATGTGCGCTATGATGACAATATGCCGCTCCTATCAATTTGGTGTGTGCACAGCACTGTGCACACACACTGGCTTGAGTTGGCTCAAATGGGCTGTATCATTTGAAGCATCTTCCATGCCCATCACGGCATGATACTGCAAATGTGTACCTAATGTAAAAGAGTAACAAACAGCAAAAAATCACACAAAAGCTACTGACACCCTGTCCAGTCATCCTTGTTAACACATGAGTAATTTGCAGTATATCTACACATCAACTGGACTGACAATGCCCAGCTTGTAGAGCAAAAACAACGTGTGACCACCGTAACGTGACTTGAAATTATGAATGGGCATGTCCCTACTTTGTTTAGATCACTGCTACTTATACGTGGCAACTCATGCTGCTTGGACATATTCCCTCGTACCCTCTTGTATATATACACCTCTTGTATGTATACACCTCCTGTATATATACACACAATCACACACACGTACACGCACGCACGCACACACACACACACACACTCACACACACACACACACACACACACACACACACTTGATGCAGATGAGGACTGCCCGGGACATCTACAAGCAGCCTGAGCTTCTAGCAAAGCGGTAAGTGGTCCTGGAAGTCTTGCTTTAGTTGGCTGGTACAAAGAGGCCTTGCAGGAGGGGTTGCTGCTGTGATAAGGCAATAGTGGCAAGCACACACGTGATGTAGGCAGCACCATTGCTTTCCTGGGAAAAAATACCATGCTCGTGGGGGGTTTTTCTTTGCGCTGGCATAGCAACCAGTGGACAGCATATTGCCGCTGCTATAAACAGCATTCACTTGCATTTAGCATGCTCGTATTTGCAAGGCCTTGGCTAGGCGAAGAGAGTTACAGTAACGACAATAGAGTCTGGTCCCTTTTTGCGAGGCTTTGGCTGTGCGAAGAGAGTAACAGTAACCACAATAGAGTCTGGTCGTTTTTTGCGAGGCTTTGGCTGGGCGAAGAGAGTAGCAGTAACGACAATAGAGTCTGGTCTCTTGTTGCGAGGCTCTGGATGGGCGAAGAGAGTAACCGTAACGACAATAAAGTCTGGTCCCGTTTCCAAGGCCTTGGCTGGGCTGACATGACATGCACAAGTTGTTTTTGGACTGATCTGCATCAGCTGCCTGATCGCTTTCATTTCGGCCTCCACGTCACAGTGGCAAATAACTGTGTAGGTACGCCTCCTATGATTATGAAATGAATGCCCAAAAGGAAGCAATCAAGCAGCTGAACAGATCAGTCCACAAAAGGCTTTTTTGTTGTTATTGTTACTCGATCGTTACTCTATTGTTATTGTTGTTATTAGTATCTCAATCCACCCCGGTATAGCATCAGCTTTCTGACTTCACTTGCTGCTTGCCTGCGATAGCCCAAGAAATTGCTGCATGACCGTGTGCACAAGGCGTGAGCTAATTTGCTCCTGTACACACAAATCTTCCTGCAGCTTACAAAGCAGTCATCTGGAGGTTTCGCTACATGGCGTTAATTTCCTGACTTCACTCAAAGCACAAGCTGCCGCGCACATTGTTCAAAACTTGTCGTTGGAGATCAGGTGAGCTTGACTGACAAATTAAACAGACTGTGATGTGCCAGTACAATGTACGGTATGGTACGGTATGGTTCGGTATGGTACAATTACGGTATGGTACGGTATGGTACGGTATGGTACAATGTACGGTATGGTACAGTATGGTTCGGTATGGTATGATTACGGTATGGTACGGTATGGTTCGGTATGGTACAATAACGATATGGTACGGTATGGTTCGGTATGGTACGATTACGGTATGGTACGGTATGGTTTGGTATGGTACGATTACAATATGGTACGGTATGGTTCGGTATGGTATGACTACGGTATGGTATGGTATGGTTTGGTATGGTACGAATAAAATATGGTACGGTATGGTTCGGTATGGTATGATTACGGTATGGTACAGTATGGTTTGGTATGGTACAATTACAGTATGGTACAGTATGGTTCGGTATGGTACGATTACGGTATGTTACAGTATGGTTCGGTATGGTACGATTATGGTATGGTACGGTATGTTCAGACCATATATACGATAAAATACGGTAGGGTTACGGTACGGTGCCAAGGGCGTCGTGTTACGCAGTGTGCATGTTACACAGAGTGCGTGTTACACAGAGTGCATGTGACACAGTGTGCATGTTACATAGTGTGTATGTTACACAGAGTGCATGTTACACAGTGTGCATGTTACACAGATTGCATGTTACACAATGTGCATGTGACATGTAGCATGTTACACAGAGTGCATGTAACGCAGAGTGCATGTGACACATTGTGCGTGTTACACAGTGTGCATGTTACACAGAGTGCGTGTTATACATTGTGCATTTAACATGCAGCATGTTGCACATTGTGCAAGTGACATGTAGCATGTTACACATAGTGCATGTAACACAGTGTGCATGTTACACAGTGTGCATGTTACACAGAGTGCATGTGACACAGTGTGCATGTTACACATATTGCATGTTACACAGACTGCATGTTACACAGTGTGCATGTTACACAGAGTGCATGTGACACAGTGTGCATGTTACATAGTGTGTATGTTACACAGAGTGCATGTTACACATACTGCATGTTACACAGACTGCATGTTACACAGAGTGCATGTTACACAGTGTGCATGTAACACAGAGTGCATGTAACGCAGAGTGCACGTGACACATTGTGCATGTTACACAGAGTGCATGTTACACAGTGTGCATGTTACACAGACTGCATGTTACACGTACTGCATGTTACACAGACTGCATGTTACACAGAGTGCATGTTACACAGTGTGCATGTAACACAGAGTGTGTGTAACACAGTGTGCATGTTATACAGTGTGCATGTTACACATTGCACATTGTGCACGACACCCATCAGCAGAGAGCATTCAGGTCTGAAGCTGCGTTGTGGTGTTTCAGCTAATGGTACCTGCATGAATTCGTGAAGATAAAGTGCTGAGGACAGCCAATGTCTGAGATCTGCCGTTTTGTGATGAGTCAGGGACTGAGACAAACGAATAAATGTGTGTCACAACGACACACCCTCCCGTCCACGCAATCCATAGAAAACGAATATTCATATGTGCGCTGAAGCAGGCATCATGACATGCACAAAGCTGCCACAAACGTAATTACATTGTTGCAAATAGCGGTGTGTTTGTATATGTGTGTGTGTGTGCTTGTGCACGTACGTGCGCTGGGTCAAGAAGAGCGTGCTTAGGCATTGTTCTCACACAAACCTGCACTTTGAGCCAGTGCAATCGCTGTGGTGGTTGTAAATGGCTGTGTGCGTACAGCGGATCGTGCAGCAGTCATGCACCATACCACGCACAAACTTATAACTACCATAGACATCTCACCACAGCTAATGGTGGCATACACAAGATTTTACAGAGCATGGTCATGCACCATACCACGCACCATTCCACGCACAATCTTGCAACTACCATGATAATCACACCGTTGCTAATGGTGGCATACACAAGATTGGACAGAGCATGGTCATGCACCATACCACGCACCAGTCCACGCACAAACTTGCAACTACCATATTAATCACACCGTTGCTAATGGTGGCATACACAAGATTGGACAGAGCATGGTCATGCACCATACCACGCACCAGTCCACGCACAAACTTGCAACTACCATGATAATCACACCATTGCTAATGGTGGCATACACAAGATTGGACAGAGCATGGTCATGCACCATACCACGCACCATTCCACGCACAAACTTGCAACTACCATAGGCATCACACCGCTGCTAATGGTGGCGTTCGCAGGATTGGACAGAGCATGGTCATGCACCATATTACGCACAAACTTGCAACTACCATATTAATCACACTGCTGCTAATGGTGGGGCTTGCAGGATTGGACAGAGCATGGTCATGCATCCTATCACACACAGAGTGTCCACCAACATACATGAGGATGGCACCTTAGAGCTTGAATTGGAAGACACGGTGCGTGCGGTGTGCTTTTGGTAGGAGCAAGATCACCTTATGATGACACTAAAAGAGGCAGAAAGGCTCTCCATCACGTTTTGATGACACAAAGAGAAAGAGATGATATTGACGTGATTGACCAGATTGGTCAATCAGGTCAATCAAGTCAATCAGGCCAATCAGGCCAATCAAGTCAATCAGGTCAATCAGGCTTTAACCTGAAGTCACTTAAAACTGAAAAGCACTTACCCTGGAAACCTAGTGACCTGTGGTCAGACCAGGCACCTGGAATAGGGCAGGGTGAGAGAGTGTGTGTGTATGTGTGTATGTGTGTGTTGTGTGTGTATGTGTGTGCATGCATGTAGGTGTGAGTGTAGGTGTGGGTGGGGGTGTGCGCGCGTTGCTACGCTACACTACCTGGCATAAATGGACACCCCTTTATGAACCATCACTTGCAGAGAAGTAAATAATTCAGCTGTTGTGGACTCAACATTATTGTAGAGCTGCTTTCTTTAGGGACATCCAGCCACAATTAACAAGGAGCTGCAATGTTTTGAGCAGCGACGTTTCCAGCTCCTTCCAAATTTAGATAGATGTTCGCCACATCTGCAAAGTGTTCATCCTTTGAAAAGTTACAGATAAAATTTGGTGCGTACATAATCTTTCTCCTGTTCCTCTGCTCCAGACCAAAAGGTGCACTGTGACCTTCCTTAATTTCTTGCCACTCTGCACCACATCAAAGCACACTATAAGCTTTTTTGAAATCTCGCCCTCTGCCCCACACCACGGCACACACTATGAGCTTCTTTGGTTTCTTGCTCCTCTGCTCCACATCACAGAACGCTAAAAGCTTCTTTGGTTTCTTGCTCCTCTGCACCACATCACAGCACACTATGAGCTTCTTTGGTTTCTTGCTTCTCTGCCCCACACCACGGCAAAACTATGAGCTTCTTCGATCTTCTGCTCTTTTGTTCTCCAGATCAAGATCCCTCTGGTGGCAGCTTTTGAACTGGGACCCTGTGTGTGGCCCAATTGCCCTAAAAAGATTGCAGAGGTACGTGTGCGTGCGTTGTGGCCCACTTGTCTAAGAAAGTCTAAGAAAGATTGCAGGGGTTCATGTGCTTGCATGCGTGGTCAGATTGCCCAGACACGATAGCAGGAGGGGGGAGAAAGAGGGTGAGTGTGCGAGCGTGCGTGCACACGCATACTTGTGTGAGTATATCTGCCAGAGTATGACCACCAAACTTTCCAGCAGAGGTTTGCTGTGAGTGATATCCTGGAGACATGAGTGCTGCTGTACGTGAGATGCACATGTGCTGTTGTGCGGAGATGTGCCTTGAGACCTTGCTGTTGCCCACTACACCGGCTTGACTATACAATATTCTGGCATATGGTTGTCTCTCACCTGCAGGCTTACGCGCGAATGCTGGACGTCAAGATCATCCTCTGCAGTGAGGGCAAGCAGCTGTCCAAAACGCAGGTCCCCATCTGGAGCATACCCATAGGTGAGAAGTGCAGAGGTCAACAGTGTGTTGAAGCATATGTGTGTCGGAGCATATCCACACACAGGGAAGAGGTGCAGGTCTAGATGTGCAGGTCAACAGGTGTGTTGGAGTATATGTGTGTTTGAGCATACCCACACACAGGGAAGAGGTGCAGGTCTAGATGTGCAGGTCAACAGGTGTGTTGGAGCATAGGTGTGTTGGAGCATACCCACACACAGGGAAGAGGTGCAGGTCTAGATGTGCAGGTCAACAGGTGTGTTGGAGTATATGTGTGTTTGAGCATACCCACACACAGGGAAGAGGTGCAGGTCTAGATGTGCAGGTCAACAGGTGTGTTGAAGCATATGTGTGTTTGAGCATACCCACGCACAGGGAAGAGGTGCAGGTCTAGATGTGCAGGTCAACAGGTGTGTTGGAGCATACGTGTGTCGGAGCATACCCACACACAGGGAAGAGGTGCAGGTCTAGATGTGCAGGTCAACAGGTGTGTTGGAGTATATGTGTGTTTGAGCATACCCACACACAGGGAAGAGGTGCAGGTCTAGATGTGCAGGTCAACAGGTGTGTTGGAGCATACGTGTGTTGGAGCATAACCGCAGGGAAGAGGTGCAGGTCTAGATGTGCGGTTTAGAGATGTGTTTTGCGTGGGGTGTGGGAAGGAATTACGTGGTTCCTTGCTGGCACCGTGTTTTGTGCGTAAGCCTGCAAGTGACCAACGATCATATGCCGGAGAATTGCAGTCGAGTGGGTATGTCAGGGTTGTGAAAAGAGATAGGTCACACCTTGCTGGCACCATGTTTATTGTCAGTTTGATTACATCTGAGATGTCAGACTGGATGATTGTAGGGGCTGCTTCTTGCTTGGTGTTTTGCCTCGCGTCTCCCCCTGCTGAGCCGCAGACATCTTGGCGACATCTTGTAAAAGCCCATGCTGTGCACGACAGCCTGTAGGAGCCCATGCTGTGCACGACAGCCGTAAGAGCCCATGCTGTGCACGGCAGCCTGTAGGATCCCATGCTGTGCACTACAGCTCTAAAGAGCCCATGCTATGCGCGACAGCCGTAAGAGCCCATGCTGTGCACTACAGCTCGTAAAAGCCCATGCTATGCACGACAGCCTGTAGGAGCCCATGCTGTGCACTACAGCTCTTAAGAGCCCATGCTGTGCACTACAGTCCATAAGAGCCCATGCTGTGCGCTACAGTCCATAAGAGCCCATGCTGTACACGACAGCCGTAAGAGCCCATGCTGTACACGACAGCCGTAAGAGCCCATGCTGAGCACTACAGCTGTATGAGCCCATGCTGTGCACTACAGTCCATAAGAGCCCATGCTGTGCACGACAGTTCGTATGAGATCATGCTGTGCACTACAGCTGTATGAGCCCATGCTGTGCACGATTGCAAAGTCTGTCTGGTGCTCCTGTGGTAGAGCCCCAGTGTTTGCCCGAGTTTGTTTAACACGTGCTGCCTCATCTGTAGTAGACTGTGTGTGTGTATGGGTGGATGGATGTGTGGATGATTAAGGTACCACAACTATAGGTGTAGCCGAATTTGCTAGGTAGGTGTATCCATCTGCATCATCGTGTTTGGAAACGTGCTTGCTGTTTGTGCAGCAATGCAGCATGTGGCTCCTCTCAATGAGCTGTCCACGGGTGTGTCTGTATGTATGTATGCATGGGAGGGTGGGTGGGAGCACCTGTGCTTGGAAGGGTGACTGTACCTGTCATGTGGCAGTGCACATGGCAATTTTGCTTCCTGCTGCAGCTTCACTACACACAAGACCTTCACAAGCGTGGACACAGGCGTAGAGAAAAAGCTGTGTCGTTTCAGTGTGCAAAACGAGCGCACACATACACGTCTTTGCTGTTTACCTTGCAAACATACACACTCACACAAACACACATATGTGCGCAACGTGCACGCAGATGAGGTGGTTTACCTTGCATACACACACACTCATACCTACACATATGTGCGCAACGTGCACACAGATGAGGTGGTTTACCTTGCATACACACGCATACACACTCTCATTCATACACATATGTGCGCAACGTGCACGCAGATGAGGTGGTTTACCTTGCATTCACACACAAACACACACTCATACATACGCATATGTGCACAACGTGCACGCAGATGAGTTGGTTTACCTTGCATTCACACACAAACACACACTCATACAGACGCGTATGTGCGCAACGTGCACGCAGATGAGGTATACTCAGCAGAGAGCACCAGCTTTCACAATTCAGCTTCCATCCCGCCGGAGCTACTGCATTCGAGCAGCACCCGTAATACTGTTTCAAGCAGCACACGTGATGCTGTGTCCAATGCAAGGATGTCTTCACTATCTTTCTCAGAACCAGGAAGTGCCAAGTTTGGCAGGATTGGGTCCATGGGTGCAAAGAAGGTGCGTGCGGCGTGTAGGTGTGATATATTTGTGATGGGTGCTTTTGTATGTTGTGTGTGTGCGCCAGTGTTTCTTATAAGGATTTGGGAAAACCTTGATTTCATATCACCCCCAAACCTGGGGATTTGAGCAAGTGGGTTCTCATATCAATTGTACTTTGCTGCCCTAGCCCGCCTGGAGGCCTGCGGCCTCCCGACATATGGTGAATGGTGTATGTAAGTGAATCCAATCAAATTTCAAACTTCAAAATTATTGCATCAACTCAATATGGTGGTCTGCAACTGTAAGGGGAAATCTGTCTCCAATACTGTCCTTCTAACTGAGTAGTTTGCCTAAACAACTCCACGGCGTTTCTTTTGCGCTAAACCACTCCAAAATGGCCTTTGGGTATGGGAAATCCTCCACACTAAAGGCTAAGCTTTTTAATTTTAAACCCTTGAGCGCAGCACGTCAAGTGCTGTGCTTGTAGCCTGTTGCGCTGTTGGTTACGGATGTACTTGAGGGTGCTGAACATGCGCTCATCCTCAACTGACCCTGGCACCGTTACCATCACCGGCTCTGCTAGCTTAACCCACTCCCCAAACTGGTCCCGTGCCCCTAAGCGTGTGGCTTCCCCCCAAAATTCCTTGGCAGAGAGGGCAAGCTAGGGTTTGCGAGCCCCTATGTACTTCCCATCATTTTTCCCCTTGGCAACTCTGGCCTTTTTTTGGTGGGTTTTTCTCGCTCATTTTAACATGATCATTAATTAAATGTTTGGAATTTGTGGTGTGTGAGGGCCTTCGACGGCCCTCTAGGGCCACAGAACCGTTTTACACAGGGGCTCATCAACACCCCCAAAAACTTGATTTCATATCGATTTCAAAAGTTGGAAAACTTATGAGTTCAGTGTGAAGCACCTGAACTCAGGTTCTTAAAGTGTAGCATAAAGTGGGATGATCTCATTACCTGATTTTCTCAGGTTTCTGCTTCCCTTCTCCATTCATCTTATTCCTTGGAGAACACAACTCTCTCTTTAGCATACTTCCCCCCCTCCCTCACCTCTCTTCTATATTTTAGTCTTAATTTTGCTCCTGTTTCTCCTGTTTCTCTGATCTGTTGTGTTCTCCTTGGTAATAATGACAGAGCCCTATGCATCTCACGATGCAAGCGGAATAGAACCATGTTTTCATATCGATCAATATGGTATATCGACTTAAAAGAAACACTGGTGTGCGCACGTGCTTGCGTGTATTCAAGCGCCTGTGTGCCTATGCGTTTGCTTGTGTTTGTATGTGTGTGTATAAGTGTGTGTGCTTGTATGTGTGTCTAATTAACGCTTGAGGGCGCGTAATTAGCGCCTGTGTCATCATCTCTGTGGTTTCCGTGCTTAGACATTTTAAGAACAGTGGCCTTATATAAGCAGGTTGCTGGAAAGCAATCATGCTGCTTCAAGACTTTGATAGAACAACTAAACAACAAAATCAATTGCTAGCGCGGTAAGGTAAGAAAACTCCCCAAACTATTTGTTAAGCTTGCATTTTAATGTAAAGCAATTTATGCTACTCAGTACCAAAGAAGCTCGTTCTATTCCATTGACGTTTCTCAATTGATGAGGAGTGTTTCACAACTGGTGTGGTTTTTACTTTCCCTCTTTTGTCTAGCCACATCAAAACATTGTCGAATAAAAAGAAGGGTGTCTGCATGCACAAACAAAATAAATGATAGCACTGATAATACCAATTCTATACATCTAAGATGAAAAAAGTAAACAGAAGAAGAAGAAATCGAAGGAGAAGAAGAAATTGATTGATTGCCATAAATGGCGGTATACACCTCTGATTATTTATATATGTCACAAATAGGCACTACTGAGAGTTACCCCAACCTTTCCAAAAGAAACCAACAACGTTTGGTTCTATTCCGTCTCAATCCAATCAAAAATGTAGGAGGGGCAAGTACACTTGAAGCCAACACCCATGCACGAAAGGGATGACTTCCAGCTTCCACAGCGCAAGCTGTGCCAAGACAGTTCCAGCTGACATTTGGTGACAATCGCCTTTCAAAAATTGGGTACTTCTGCAGTAGCAGAGTACCCAGTTGGTTTCATCCAATGCAGGCGCTACTCAGGCTGACATAAAGCCCTTCCAAACGGAAGTTAGATGATGTTTTTGAACATCGACAGGCAGACACTGCTGAGATTGAACCCAAACCCTTCTGATTTTAAAAAGTGTGTGTGTTACTCTGTGCATTACTTGCAGGCAGGTGCTGCTGAGAGCCACCCCAAACCCTTCTTAAGTTAAGAAGTGTGTTTTCTATTTTGTTCGTTCCTAACAGGCAGGTGCTGCTGAGAGTGACCCCCAGCCTTTTCAGAGGACTATGGAACCCCTGCAACGCAAATCACCCTTTGCAGAATCAGTCGTGCACTTCAGCTTACGCATCAGCAAGCAGGTGTGCAGACACAGGGGAGAGAATGGGATAAGGCGGGTGCACGCACGTGTGTGCAAGCACGTGTGTGAGTGTGCGTGTGTGTGTGCATGTGTGTGTGTGTGTGTGTGCACGCACGTGTGTGAGTGTGTGTGTGTGCATGTGTGTGTGTGCACGTGTGTGTGCGTGTGTGCACGCACGTGTGGGTTTGGGGTTGTGCCGGTTTGATTCCTTGTTGCACACATGTCACGCAGTTGTGTGTGAAGTAAAGCAAAGGTGCTAATGAAAAGGAAGCTTCTTGGTGTGACTGGTGTCGAATGTGCACAAGAACATGCAGGCCTGGAAACATGTATAAACGGGTGTAAATGTTCAGGAAGGGAGGCCTCCACACTCCTGCACGGTGCTCAATTGCACAGCTTCCTGGCAGACTGATCTAATCTTGCAACCGATGCAGCTGGGGCCCACGAGTATTGGTGTCCACTTTTCTAAGCACTGTTCGTTTTCACAGCTTCCTGGCAGACTGATCCAATCTTGCGACAGATGCAGCTGGGGCCCACGAGTAATGGTGTCCACTTTTTTAAACACTGTTCGTTTTCACAGCTTCCTGGCAGACTGATCCAATCTTGCGACCGATGCAGCTGGGGCTCACAAGTATTGGTGTCCACTTTTCTAAACACTAAACACTGTTCGTTTTCACAGCTTCCTGGCAGGCTTATCCAATCTTGCGACCGATGCAGCTGGGGCCACGAGTATGGTGTCCACTTTCTAAACACTGTTCGTTTTCACAGCTTCCTGGCAGACTTATCCAATCTTGCGGCCCATGCAGCTGGGGCCCACAAGTATTGGTGTCCACTTTTCTAAACACTGTTCGTTTTCACAGCTTCCTGGCAGACTGATCCAATCTTGCGGCCCATGCAGCTGGGGCCCACCAGTATTTGGTGTCCACTTCAAAAAAATTGTTCGTTTTCACAGCTTCCTAGCCTATCCTATCTTGCAACATATGCAGTCGGGGCTCACAAGTATTGGTGTCCACTCTCCTGCACGGTGCTCATTTGCACAGCTTCCTGGCCTATCCTATTTTACGACAGATGCAGCTGGGGCCCAAAAGTAATGACCTCCACATTCCTGCACAAAGCTCATCCGCACAGTTTCTTACATGCATCCTATCCCGCGACAGATGCAGCCTGTTGCTTACAAATACCTCTGCAACGAATGGCCCCATTGCTGTACGTGCTCTACCATTCTGTGCTCACACATGCAGCCCTTGCACGCTTTTGTTTCTCTGCTAGGTGTGAGCTATACTGAGGCATGGGCTTACAATCTTGGTCATGCCCAGCATCTTCCCATGATGTCGTTTGTGCTGTGCTTGCATGCGCAGCCCTCACAACCCTCCTTGTCAAGATCAAGCCCCAAGCCAAAGGTGCTGTGCCAAGTGCTGGACATGCTGGAAGAGCAGGTGCGGAGAGTAATTCTGGGTTGGTCCAAAGGTCGGTGGTGGTCTGGCCAGGGTGATTGGTAGCACTGCCTAACAAGAGGAGGTGGCTGAGGTTTGGTTGCATTGGCCAAGGGTTACAAGGGTTACAAGGATGGCCTACAGCCCAAGACTCTGGCTGATGGCAATTGGCTGGTGAAACATTATCAACCAATGTCGAAAATTGAAACTAAGTCTGACACAAGCTTGAGGAGTCTGTATGAGGTTTGGTTGCATTGGCCAAGGGGATTATGGGGTGCACGGCTTAGAGCAGGTGCAGATGATGGGTAACACTGCCTAACAAGAGAAAGGTGGCGGAGAGTCAAATGCACTTTTTGGGGGGATTGAGTAGCACTGCCCAGGGGGAGGAAGGTAGTTGAGATGATTGCGTCGATTAGTGTTTTATTTTGTTTTAGGTGTTCAATTAAAATGTCCAGATTGGGTGGCTGTACTAATTATGCTGACCAGGGTGATTGATTAGGCTGACCAAGGTGATTGATAATGCTGACCAGGGTGATTGATAATGCTGACCAGGGTGATTGAGTACGCTGACCAGGGTGATTGAATACGCTGACCAGGGTGATTGATTACGCTGACCAGGATGATTGAGTATGCTGACCAGGGTGATTGATTAGGCTGACCAGGGTGATTGATTAGGCTGACCAGGGTGATTGATTACACTGACCAGGGAGATTGATTACACTGACCAGGGTGATTGATTATGCTGACCAGGGTGATTGATTACACTGACCAGGGTGATTGATTACGCTGACCAGGATGATTGATTACGCTGCTCAAGGGGAGGGAGGTGGATGAGAGGCAGGTGTACGTGCTTGGGGAATTGAGTAGCACAGCCCAGGGGAGGGCAGGTGTTCGAACGAGCCGAGAGCATCGGCAAGGCGTTTCCCTTTGTTTCTTGGTGTTAGTGTTAGTTTGCTGTTTAATTTGGTTTGTGGCTCAGTCGGTCACACTGACCAGTGATCAAGTTTACTGCCTGGAGAGAGGGAGGGTGGTTAAGTTGGTTGCACTGTCAAGAAGAAGAGGCACGGCCATCCTGTCCTGAGTGGCTGTTGTAGTCAACAGCTGTGAGTCTGCTGATTTTTTTACAGAAACAAAGCAGCGAGGATGCAGGAAGAAAGAGGCACGGCTCGCTGAGTAACCTGATCTCCCGCACTGTTGACTGGCGGGCATTTTGTGAGAACGTGCATCAGGCCAGCAGTTGAGATGGTTTGCCGTTCAGGAAGGATTGTCATTTATAAGTAGGTCCGGCCAGAACCTTACACACACACACATAGTATATGACCACATGCTGAAAACACCGTACATACACCGTCGTTACGTACACTGTATGGCTCTGGCCAACCCTGAAGGATAAGAAAACGTGTTGAAACGCGCGCCTGCCTGACACCATGCGCGAGCTCAGCCTTGTTAAGCATAGTTTTGTTATGCATGTGCAAGGTGCAACAGGGGGGCGCTAGCTCAGCCTGCTTGTTAAGCATTGTTTTGTTGTGCATGTGCAAGGTGCAACAGGGGGGCGCTAGCTCAGCCTGCTTGTGAGCATTGTTTCGTTGTGCATGTGCAAGGTGCAACAGGGGGGGCGCTAGCTCAGCCTGCTGTTAAGCATAGTTTTGTTATGCATGTGCAAGGTGCAACAGGGGGGCGCTAGCTCAGCCTGCTTGTGAGCGTTATTTTGTCATTCATGCGCAACATACTTGCTCACGTGCCACACAGGAAGATGAGCGCGATGCTCCTCCCCTGAGTGATATTCCTGAGCCGTTTCCTATCAAATGCTTGGAGATCTCTTTTGACTTTGGCCCCTGCAAGTGAGTTACCACGCCGGGCGTGTGTGAGAGAGTGTGTGAGTGTTCAGATGGGTGGGTGTATACACTTAAGGTACTCTGAAGGTACACTGAAGGTACACTGAAGGTACACTGAAGGTACACTGAAGGTACACTGAAGGTACACTGAAGGTACACTGAAGGTACACTGAAGGTACTCTAAAGGTACACTGAAGGTACTCTATTAAAGGTACACTGAAGGTACTCTGAAGGTGCACTGAAGGTACACTGAAGGTGCACTGAAGGTACACTGAAGGTGCACTGAAGGTACACTGAAGGTGCACTGAAGGTACACTGAAGGTACTCTATTAAAGGTACACCGAAGGTACTCTGAAGGTACACTGAAGGTACTCTGCAGGTGCACTGAAGGTACACTGAAGGTGCACTGAGGGTACACTGAAGGTGCACTGAAGGTGCACTGAAGGTACCTGCAGTAGCTTAGCAGTGCTTCTATTGTCGTGCCAAATCTTACACACGGCCTCTTATGGGCCATGCATGTCATCTGTATTTATCCAAGATTTGATTTCACGTAAAATGCTCTGCAGGGACTGGGCTGTCACTGCTCCTGTTTTGCCCAACCTGTTGTATTTGCCTCTTTGTGTATCTTGCACTGCCTGCATCTTGCATTTCCTGTTTTGCCCTTGCATATCCTAACTTGTAACAGATGCTGCCACATTGTTTGCTTCGCGCGTGCCAGGCTGTAACATCTGCTGCTGAGTTGTTTGCTTTTGCATGTGACAGGCTTGACCTGCTGCTGCCTTGGGATATCTGCTATTGCCTGCCCCATGTTGTTCCAGATGCTGTCCTAAACCATATGCCCTTGCTTGTGCCAGGCTGTACCAGCTGATGTTAAAGGCAGGCTCAAAAATTACAGCCAAGGTTGCTGCAGTTGAGGTGAGACTTTTCGATTTGAAGATAGGTTTAAAGCATACTCTACGCCACATCCTTTTTTGTGTGTGACTCAGCCTGTGAAAACCCTCTCTCTCTCCCTCTCTCTCTCTCTCTCTCTCTCTCTCTCTCTTTCTCAAATTATCTGCTCTCTGCATTAGAGGAGCTTTGAATAGGTAGGGGGAAAAAGAAGATTTTTCATGCAGTGAAAACCACTCCCCACACTAATTAAGGAAACGCGCTTTGCTGTTCTTCAATTTAAAGTGGCTCCTTTCCCGTAAAGGATGTGGGGAGTGGCATTTACATATGACTGGATGTTTAATTCCCCTTCCAATTTCTATGTATACACCGCACTGTTCTGGCCAGCCCTCTATGCATTCCCCTTCCAAATTCTACGTATACACCGCACTGTTCTGGCCAACCCTCTATGCATTCCCCTTCCAAAAATTTTACGTATACACCATACTGTTCTGGCCAACCCTCTATGCATTTTCAGGGCCTATACAAATTTAACAGGGGCGAATGGGAGATGGTGACGACCAACGAAGGCACCTTCAGGCAGCGAAAAGTCTCATATAGGTGAACACTTTTTGTCTGGCGCATGCGTACATCACCACACGTACATGCTTCTTACCTTGGGACAAGTACGTGTATGGGTGGGGTTGAGTGGGGTCGAGTAAACCTGGGTGGATGTCAGGAAGAAGGTACGTCTAGAATCTGAGAAACATACAAAGTGGCAGTTCTTTTGCGGCTCGTTCAGAAGGCAGGGGAAGATCAGGTTAATAAAGTGCACTATAAAAGTCACTCGCCTGCAAGAACTAGAGTTCTTCCGCAAGCAGAGAGTTCTGCAGCGTCAAACTACAACAAGCGCTCCTTGCTTGTTCTCGTACCATGCTTGGTCGACTATCGTGGTCGCTTGCTTCTCCTAGTCACCTCCAAAAAGGGTGGCTGTACGCATTTTGTGCTCGCCCCAAGATGTGATGCTCATTTAATGCCACCCTGCAGTATTGTAGGAATGAGGAAGCAAACTTGAGGGACCCGTTCAATTGTTGTTTTACTCCTAACAGCTGAAACTGCAGGAGTGATAGGCACATTGTACTTTTTCGCTACTGCAGATTTCGTAAAAAATATTATACTACGCGACGACGTCTATATGTTGTGTGTGTGTTGCCTCTTCAGGAAGCCGGTTTCCATCCCTGTACCCTTCTCTCCCAAATTTGCTGACATGGTCGAGCTGCAGATGGTAAGGATTTCGTTGTTGTTTTTGTACGTGGCTGTTGTTTTGTACGTGGTTGTTGTCTTTTACGTGTTGTTCTTTTGCGTGGCATGTTTTCAAACACAGATTTGCCAGCCGAAAATGTTCTGACACAGCAGAGCTGCACTGAATCTTTATTAGTCTGTCAAGGGATTCTTAACTAGTCTGTCGAGGGTATCCTTATTATTCTGTCGAGGGCAACTCCCTGGCACGGAATAAACCTGCAGATGGTGAGGTCAATGCTCATGTTTGTAAACATGGGAGATTTGAGCACATGTAAGGCAACTCCCACCAGATTTTCCTTCGCCATGGCATCAGAGCTGCAGTGAGTGTCTGTCCTCCTGTTTTCCTTCGCCATGGCATCATAGCTGCAGTGAGTGTCTGTCCTCTTGTTTTCCTTCGACATGGCCTCAATGCTGCAGTGAGTGTCTGTCCTCCTGGTAAATGCTCTGGCATGGCGGAGCTACGTTAACTCTGCCAAATGTATTGGCATGGTGCATATTGATGTGGGGAGTGTGTTTTCACTGTCCGCGTAGTTGTTCCTGTTTTTTCTTTTCATGGTGCAGCTGCAGGCAGAGAGGTGGTGGTATATGCTTGTATATGTGTACGTGTGACATATAAGCACGAAAACTTACACATTTGTTGTTTTATGAGCTAAATGTCCTGACACGGTGGAGTTGTATGTCTTGAGGAAGAGAATGCTCGCTTGTGCATGAGAGAGGAGGGAGAGTGCTTGTTGTGCAGGAGAAGGGATGATCAGATAGAAAAATACAAGGGCGTGTACATGCAGACGTTTGCAATGGCCAGGACTGTGAATCTGCTGTTCATACAGGGTGGTTTTGGCAGGGGGGGAAATTCTCATCACCGTTGCTCTTACGTCACTTCTAGGTGCGCAGGGGTCACGATCCTTTGCAGTGCCTGTGTATTTTATGTTTGCGTTTCGCATGCATCCTCAAGATCACAGACATGTGTATTTTATGTTCATGTGAGCCCCAACTACAGAGTAAGAATTAAGGGCCACATACGCATGAGACACACACACACAAAAACGTACACATAGGCATGAGACACACACACAAAAACGTACACACATACACGTATACATGCGTACGCACTCACTCACTCACTCACTCATTCACTCACTCATTCACTCACTCACTCACTCACTCACTCAATCACTCACTCACTCACTCACTCACTCACTCGCTCACTCACTCACTCACTCACTCACTCACTCACTCACACACGCACTCACACACTCACACATGCAGATCAAAGTAAAAGAAATCGCTGGGTGGATGGCAGAGATCCAATTGTTCACAGACGCGCCCATGGGTGATTCATTCAAGGCTGTCATCCAGCTTCTGTGTGTCAGGGGCTCCTCAGCGGACACCTGCAACCTGCGGGTCACCATGAAGGTCTGTGTGTGGTTAGGTACTAGGTTTACATTCTGTGTGTGGGCAGGTATTAGGTTAGGAATATGGGGGGGGGTGGGGGAGGGAGGGAGGGGGGAGGTGTGAAGTAAGGAAATGATTCTGTGTGTGTGGGTAGGTATTAGGTTATGTTCATGTGTGCGTGTGTGTGTGTGTTTGTGGGTAGGTGCTAAGTTAGGAGATGATGCTGTGTGTGGGTAGGTGTTAGGTTAGGGTTATGTGTGTCGTTAGGAATTAGGTTGAGAACCCTAAATCCTAACTTTAAGAGCAGCGCAATGTACACATGTCACCTATGGGTCACAATGAGGGTCCTTGTGTGTGTGTGTGTGTGTGTGTGTGTGTGTGTGTGTGTGTAACCTCAGTCTTGCTCTAACTTGAAAGATGATGAGCACAATTGTAAGTTTGGGTCAATATATGCTCATCTGGACTATATCTTTTACTCGAACTCCTTAACTTTCTTCTGTAGATGCTAAGGTTGAGGTGCACTGGGGCCTGTGTTTCTTACACCTTAAGGGATCTGCATTGCACAACTTTTTATGTGCAGGTGGTTTTCCTAAAGAGCGCGGGCATGCTGAAAAACGTGATCCTTTCTCAGTCCCAAAAGGAGGCTGTTAGTCACTGGTGAGCATCTGTCAGTGTTAGGGTTGACCAGAACCGTGTATACACTTACACCGTATATGACCGTATATTTGGTGATTTCCCTGCCAAAAATTCCGTGTATGCATCGTGTATATATGGTTCTGTCTAAGCCTAATCACGTGCTGCTCAGCTATTAAAACAGGATGTGAGCCATTGGTCAGTGTTTTGTGTGTGCTGTGTTCTGATGAGTGCCCATCGTGTGTTGCTCAATTTCAGAATGGGGCTGTAAGCCGCTTGTGAGTGTCCGTTGCGTTTACTAGTAAATGTCCATTATGTGCTGCTCAATTTCAGGAAAGTGCTATGAGCCGCTGGCGTGTGTGCATTGCGTGTACTAGTAAGTGTCCATTATAAACTGCTCAATTATAAAAAGCTGCTGTGAGTGATGTCAACTGAGCGCTCCCCAGACAAAATCATACATACCTCAGTCGAAGTGGCACATGAATATTGTGACACCTAATTCCCAGTAATGTAACTATCTTACTTACTGTAGGGAGAGGAGTCACGGCACATGGATGTCTTACTGTACCCATATATTTGCAGGCATACATTCTATACTTGCACTTATGCAAGGCCACGTTAAAACACACACACACACACACACACACACACACACACACACAAACACACACACACACACACACACACGTGTCTCAGGGCGCTGGTGGGGAAGGCTATTACGGAGTACATCGAGGAGGACAGTTGGGGCATGCAAAGTGAGGGCAGCAGCAGCAATAATGAACTCAAACTGCCTGTCACTTCAAACACCCCAATCAGCGTGCCTGCGTCACTTCCAGCCTTCCCTTCTGAGTACGGCACTGTCCAGGGGATGGATGCGTGGCATTGGGGGCTGTTGTTGCTAGGGGCAGGGCTGCTGCTCGTGCTTGGAGTGGGGTCGTGGAAGCTTGCGTCCGCTGTGCGTTTGCTTGCAGAGGCCATTCAGGCACAGACTGTGTCGCTTCAGATTCAGCAGGGGGAGCAGCAGTAGCCCAGGGTGTGTGTGTTTGTCTACTGTTTGCTCTGTGTTACATTGCATTGCATTGCTGGTGAATTGTTGAGAATATGATGTCAGAAGGATTGCAAAGTGTACATAATGAGTTGTGATCCTATGTTTAATATAAGGAGAAGAACGACGGTCGTGATGGGCACACAATGATCCTATGTCCTAGCACAGACTCTTCATTCTTGTCTAAACTCATGTTGTCCTTTTTTTACTTTGACGTTGAACGTGATGTCCCACTACAAATATTGGTAGGACCTTGCGATTGTGTGGGCACTGGTTTGGAGTTTGTTTGAGTGCGCATCGACATTCAGCCTAGACTGTTTAATCTTTAAGTGCTATTTTCTTTTCTGGCAATACAAGATCATATATAACGTATTGATGCGTTGTGTTGCATTTTAGTTGCCCTATATTTTACACCCTTGCTTCATTTCTCGTTCAAAAATGCATTAATTCATTTTTGATCATCAGATACTACTTACTAGTAGGTAATCGAGTCACAAAGAATTGCCACATTGTGAAAATGGATCAGCGGATCTGAGCGAATACATAAAATGTACATTTTAGCCAGAATAATTTGACTTGGGCGATGCCTGCAATGCACCTTAGTAAGCAATTGATACCATTGAGAAAGAAAAAGAACGCAGTAATGTATGCACCACCAACATGGAATAGGAAAAGGTTGATGTTTTGTGTCCTGCACCCACCGCACAATGGATGCAGAGCCATACACACATACTTTGAAAGTTGAGGCAGCGGCGTGGCTTGACGATGGTTCTTGCGTATGTGACCAATGTCCTGGTAAAGATGAACATGTCCAGAACGAGGTGCATGCTCTTTTAAATTGCCTAGACCATCGGATTTGTGAGCTGAGGAAACAATTTTCCTTCTTGTTTACGCTTTTTTCGAGGACCTTTCAGCGGCCCACCCCTTTTTGCTGCGGCAGGTCAACGACCAAAATTGTTCATAATCTCCTTTCTCAGCAGAACACTAGACTTTTCAAATGGGGATCAGGTGGTAATAGGTCTGCACACCACCAGCCAGGATTGGTATTGCTTCAAATTCGTTCGATGTCACGTTTGATTAGAATGATTTCTGTTGTACATCTGATGGAACGTAAGGGGTTATCCCAATTGCCTAGAATCCAGCCATCTCAGGAACTTTAAGTGTTTGCATGCCAACTCTTTATGTCAAAATTGCAATCCAACTGATAAGGAGCATCTGTCGTTGCAGCTTTGTGATCAACTTTGTAATCATGCCAATTTATGTCTTTATTGTTCTGGTCAAAGGTCGTGGGGACAAAACATGTGAAATACACATGGAAAAAGAACCTGGCAACGTCCCTCTAATGTTTCTGCCACCCTCCTCCTTTCCTGTTGGTCATTATTCGGACTACACAGTTGGAGGAGCTAAGAACGTCGTCCTTCTTCAAAACAGCTCGTGTTGCATTGCTGGCCTTCCCATGTCCCTGGGCACACATGCGCACAATGACAGTGTCAGAAATGGGCGCCAATACAGCTCTCACAATGCAAGAAACGTATGAATCAAAAAGACGGTGTATCATAGAATACTATAGTCTTGTTGAAGGATATTACTGTATAGGGGTACACATATATACATTGGGTCAAAACTTGAGCTCGTGCCACTAAACTGTAGGTAGAGCAATTTTTTGTCAAAATTATGATGTTTGACATGCAAGCACATGTGTGGTGCTGCATTGGATCACGAGCAGATCAATTGCGGGTAGAAGGTGGCATAAATTACTGCTCTGACTGTGTAACACAGACAGGACGGCCAGGACCATGTTTGTGTATGTACATTGTATTTAGCAACATGATATCCATTCATGTGGCAACATATACGGTTTGGGCCAACCACCTTAAGCACAAAGCGTACGAATACACATCAGTGCACAACATACCTGGTGCAGGACCCGCGCCTCTGCTCTGACAAACATACCTGGTGCATAACATACCTAGTTCAGGACCCGAGCACATACCCGGTGCAGTACCCGCGCGGTACAACCTGACGAACATACTTGGTGCATAACATACCTGGTACATAAATAAACTTGGTGCATACATACCTGGTGCATAGCATACCTGGTGCAGGACCCGCGCGGTAAAACCTGACAAACATACTGTTGCATAACATACCTGGTGTATAACATACCTGGTGCAGGACCCACGCACATACCTGGTGCAGTACCCGCGCAGTACAACCTGACGAACATACCTGGCACAGTGCATAGCACACCTGGTGCATAGATAAACTTGGTGCATACATACCTGGTGCATAGCATACCTGGTGCAGGACCCGCGCGGTACAACCTGACGAATATACCTGGTGCATAACATACCTGGTGCATAAATAAACTTGGTGCATACATACCTGGTGCATAGCATACCTGGTGCAGGACCCGCGCGGAACAACCTGACGAATATACTGGTGCTTTAAATACCTGGTGCATAACATACCTGGTGCAGGACCCACGCACATACCTGGTGCAGTTACCGCGCGGTACAACCTGACGAACATACCTGGCACAGTGCATAACATACCTGGTGCAGGACCCGCGCGGTACAACCTGACGGACATACCTGGTGCCTAACATACCTGGTGCAGGACCCGCGCCTCTGCTCTGACGAATTCCCCCTCCAGGAGCTGATACGGAGGACGGAGCAAAACAGAGTACAGATCAGCGGGAGTGCTGCCAGGTTTCATGAGCAGGACGTCACGTAACGTACTCGTAGAGGCACCTGGAAATGTACGACCAATGAGCAGGACGTCACGTAACGTACTTGTAGAGGCACCTGGAAATGTACGACCAATGAGCAGGACGTCACGTAACGTACTCGTAGAGGCACCTGGAAATGCATGACCAGAACGGTTTAGTCTCATAGCGTTTGTTAAGAGGCAGCATCACAAACATGTAGGAAAGTACACTCTAACTAGTCAGTGTACTTATGGTTGTGCACGGAGGCACCCACAGTTTAACCCGGACCTTACGTTAGGCAAACCTCTGAGTCAGAAAATGTGCATGCATGCTGGAGTAACAACTGTGCAAGAAAAGTAAGAAGTTGTGTCCCCCTGATCATGCCGAAACCAGGTAATGTGTGCATTGCACATGAATACAAAAAAGTACCTGGTATAAAACCCCATGCCCATAGCAAGGTGTATCTGCCTGATGGACATAGAGGACAAGGCACTTAAAGTCATGTACATTTGCAAATAGATCATGCAGCCGCCACAGAATGCCTTGACAAGTGCGTATACATCACAGCAAAGCTGCAGGTTGCAGGTACCAAAGGCAGGCATAGAAGAAGCTGTGCAAATTGCAGTTGTGTACCACACCCAGCACAACAGGGACAGCATCTCCAATGCCAAGACATAAAAGCATTTTACAACCCAAGTGAGCTTGTGCGTGCATGCCAGGGCAACAACAATCATATAGAATCAAGACTACTAAGGTAACAACCAAAATGATCAAAATTTAGGGAGCAGCCCATTTGAAAAATTTAACCAACACGACTCATCAAAGCCAAGCGAGGACCATGCCTGTCAGAAGAATCAATAGGTTCCAACTGTTGAATGCTACAAAAGTCTCCTCCTGAAACAGAATAGGAATTGCATGCAGTGCAAACACCTTCTGCACACAATAAGGAAAGGTGTTTTGCATTTAGGCCAGATGACTTGACGAAATGAGTTGAATAAGCATGGTTATAGAAGTGCCAAAATGCTGAAAGTAGCCGACGGTAGGTCTGTACAAAGAGTTGTAGCCCAATTCCCCTTGCTAGGCAAGAGCCTAAGCAAAGTAAATGACGGCCGACAACGGTACCAGGCATATGACAAACTTCTAGAATGAAACTTTGCTTTCGCATTCAAGCCAGGCAAATTAGCACAATAAGGAGTATTATTGAAACCTCTCCTCCACTGCAAGAAGAAGAAAATATGTATAATTAAACATCAAAAGGGTTGAACATCAGGGTATGATTGGTACAGGGTATAATTGAACATCAAAGGGTTGCGGCTTGCACGACCTTTTACTTCTCCTGTCACGATACATATAGGAACACAATTCCAATCTTACATATTGAGTATGCCTTTCAAAACGCGCTGCTGCATCTGCAACCGTACACCACAGCACAGTAGCAAAGCCGCACCTTCAGCGGCCCGTGCTTTGGCGTCCTCCCCTCCTAGATGTACTCCCCCCCCACCAGCTATCGACCGTGCAGGAAGTGCGGTACAGTGGGTGAGATCGTTGACAGGGAAAATTAAGGCCGGAGGGCGCATGGCCTGCAGGTGAGGGCGTTGGCAGGGAATAGGGGTGAGAGGTGGGAATAGGGGTGAGGTGGGAATAGGGGTGAGGAGGGAATAGGGGTGAGGAGTTGGGAATAGGGGTGAGAGGTGGGAATAGGGGTGGGGTCGTTGACAGGGGAAATTAGGGCCGGGGGGCGCATCGCTTGCAGGTGTGATATCTCTACTCACATTGGTTTTGCGGTGACTGCATACACCATTCTTCACCACTTATTCCACTGCTTAATACTGCAATGAGTAGAATAGCAGTGAAAAAAAGTGCAACCAGTGCACTCGTGCTGGGGTGTTAGCGCGATCGCCATTTATTCAAGTACATTATTTACAGGTTCTGCTGGGAAGAGAGAATCACAACATTTTGCGAGAGGCTTGTGAGCTCACAAGGCACACAGATGATTACGGAAATGATAAATACCAGAAAGAGAGGAAGAGGACGTAACTAACTAACCCATTTTCACCATCGTTGTGCTCGTTACGAGAATGAGATATCAGCTGCGATGTTGAATGTGATATTGAGGATAAGAGATCGTGCTCACGACTTTACTGTTCTCACCATTGCTGTGCTCAGCGCCAGGAGAGCGCCAGTACCGCTGAATGGGCCAAGCACTCTCTTGTTCAGCTCGGCCACTTGGCGTGCCACTGCCGAGTCAGCATAGCAATGTCAAGGTGTGAGCATGGAAAGGTGTAAGCAAAAAAAGGTGTGGGCATACCGATGTCAATTTTGTGAGCAAAGCGATGTCAAGATGTGAGCATAGAAAGGTGCGAGCATAGAAAGGTGTGAGCATAGCAATGTGTGAGCAAAGCGATGTCAAGATGTGAGCATAGAAAGGTGTGAGCATAGCAATGTGTGAGAAAAGCGATGTCAAGATGTGAGCATAGAAAGGTGTGAGCATAGAAAGGTGTGAGCATAGCAATGTGTGAGCAAAGCGATGTCAAGATGTGAGCATAGAAAGGTGTGAGCATAAAAAGGTGTGAGCATAGCAATGCCAAGGTCTGGGCATAGAAAGTTGTGAGCACAGAGAGGGGTGAGCCAAGCACAGTCAAGGTGTAAGCATAGGAAGGTTTGAGCAAAGCATGTCAGGGTGTGAGCATAGGAAGGTTTTAGAGCTGTCAAGGTATGAGCATAGCAATGTCAAGGTAAGAGCATAGCAATATTAAGGTGTGAGCAAAGCAATGTCAAGGTGTGAGCAGAACACTTCAGCACAGGACAACAGGTTGCAATCATACACACACAACAGTGAGCGACGTCAACTAGCACTGTTTGTTACATTTTAACTATACTGATACATAGTAATAATATTGATACAACGTAATATACATCGTAATAATATTGATACATCGTAATATACATAGTTATAATATTGATACATAGCTAAACAGTAACATTATTGATACATCGTAATATACATAGCAAAAATATTGCTACATCGTAATACCGTCCGTTTACGATCACTTCGGAAATTAATTAATTATTGGTCAGAAAACGAAAATTTATATCAATTCTTGGAGGCCTCTCCGAACTGAATTAATTGACAATTTAATTTTTCATAGCGATTTTGAGGGTGAAAATCGAAATGAGCTCCAAGCAACCCCCTGGCCGGGTTCTTGAAGCCTCAGTCCCCAGCTGAAAGGCTGCCTGCTCAGCATAGGGACCGTGAGAAGCTGCAGAGGAGAGGCACCTCAAGGAGCTGCAAGAGGAAGAGGTAAAGGCAAGGCTTTCCCTGCTTCTGAGCACTGTGCAGCATCAGCCACAGCCTCAGCCATGGCCTCAGCTTCAGCCTCAGCCACAGCTTCAGCCATAACAAACAACAGTAGCAGTGCACAGGCAGCATTCACAGGGGGGCTCTCGAACTCAAAAATTAATTCCCGACAGGGCCCTCCTGAAGTGCCCTCGAACTTAAAAATTATTCCCCAGACCCTCTCACGAACTGAAATCGAAAAATTAATTAATTTTTTGAAAGTGTGGTCCCGAAGTGATCGTGAACGGACGGTATACATCGTAATAATATTGATACATAGTAATATACATCATAATAATATTGATACATCGTAATATACACCGTAATAATATTGATACATCGTAATATACATAGTAATAATATCGATACATCGTAATATACATCGTAATAATATTGATACATCGTAATATACATCGTAATAATATTGATACATCGTAATAAACATAGTAGTAATATTGATACATAGTAATATACATGGTAATAATATTGATACATCGTAATATACATGGTAATAATATTGATACATAGCTAAACAATGATAGTTTTGATACATAGCTACGCAGCAAACCTGCAGGGTCCTCACAGCCAGGATCCAGCGTCACCAAAGGAGCAGCTTCCTGTGTGCAATTGCGTGTGGTTTGTTGCATGTCATTGTGTGTGACAATTCCCCTCTTCCCCTCTTCCCCTTGGCATTAAGAGGGAAATCAGTGGCACTAAAAAGGGGAAGGGGGGAAGAGGGGAAAAGGGGTGGTCTGTGTACATGGAATTGCACCTCAAACAAGCACCTCAACGAATTGTGCATGCCTGGCCAAGTGGAAGTCTTTGTCTGCAACAAGACCAGAGACTTGGATACCTGCTTAAAAAACCATTATGATACAAATTCCCACAGCCACCACTCACTGGTGACACTGTACAACCCTCCTATCTTCTATTACCTCGTACAACCCTGCTATCTTCTATTACCTCGTACAACCCTCCTACCTTCTATCACCTCGTACAACACACCCATCTTCTATCACCTCGCACAACACACCCATCTTCTATCACCTCGCACAACACACCCATCTTCTATTACCTCGCACAACACACCCATCTTCTATTTTCTTGCACAACCCTCCTATCTTCTATTACCTCGCACAACACACCCATATTCTATTACCTCGCACAACACACCCATCTCTATTACCTTGCACAACACACCCATCTTCTATCACCTCGCACAACACACCCATCTTCTATTACCTTGTACAACACACCCATCTTCTATCACCTCGCACAACACTCCTATCCTCAATTACCTCGCACAACCCTCCTATCTTCTGTTACCTCGCACAACACACCCATATTCTATTACCTCGCACAACACACCCATCTTCTATTACCTTGCACAACACACCCATCTTCTATCACCTCGCACAACACTCCTATCTTCTATTACCTCGTACAACCCTCCTATCTTCTACTACCTTGTACAACCCTCTTATCTTCTATTGCCCGCTGAACTTCTAGCGCGCTCGAGCTCCACCTTGTATCTATCTATTGAGCACCATCCATTGAGCACAAACAGGCCTCAGCAAAACAGTGCGCACCTCGTACAGCACAAGACCTTGCTGCCTGCTGCTGGCGATCCAGCGCTCACTTGCCGCACTCAAAGCCACCGCCGGCTCTCCAGGAAGGCTCTCACGTATGGATCGAATATGGCGGGGAGCAGAGGGAGTGTCACACTGTGTGTGTGTGTGTGTTTGTGTGTTCGTGTGTGTGTGTGTTTCGTTTTAAAGCAAAGGTGGTGTATGGATCGAATATGGCGGGGAGCAGAGGGAGTGCCACACTGTGGTGTGTGTGTGTTCAGTTTTAACGCAAAGGTGGTGAACTCATAATTTGATTTAGGCAGACTGGTGATCAACGGGGTGCAAATTTCATCAAACACACATACACACACGCTCTCACACGCACACACTACCACACACATACACATACACGCTCACGCTCTCACACACACACACACTACCACACAAACACACATACATACAGGGGGACTATGCCAAGACAAAGATGGACAAGTTTGTATGCAGGGTAGTGCAGCGTACGGCACATGGCCACTGCTTTTGGCCCAGTGAGAGAATGCAGCACTTGTGTACAAATTTCGGGACAGTGGAAATTGAAAATAGTTTCCTAAACTACTGCGGGGCTTTTTATCAAATTCAATGCGTAAGGATACTTGCTTATCTTTAATTTGCATGCTGATTTACTGGTTACCAACCATACTGCGGTTCTACTATGAGAGATACTTTTTGATAGGGCTGGATGCACAGAAAAACAACGTGCTTGTGTTTAAAGGGACACACAATGTGCTTGTGTTTAAAGGGACGAGAAACGTGCTTGTGTTCAAAGGGACGAACAACGTGCTTGTGTTTAAAGGAACAAACAACGTGCTTGTGTTTAAAGGAATGAACAACGTGCTTGTGTTCAAAGGGACAAACAACGTGCTTGTGTTTAAAGGGACAAACAACGTGCTTGTGCTTAAAGGGACAAACAACCTGCTTGTGCTTAAAGGGACTAACAACGTGCCTGTGTTTAAAGGGACAAACACAAGCGTGAACTTCATGCACAATAATCTACACACAATACTATACACAATACACTACTATAAACAATAATCTAAACTCAACAATTTACACAATACAATACTATACACAATAATCTACACACAATAATCTACACAATACAATAATCTACACAATAATCAACACACAATCCATGCCTAGACACAATATTCTGAACTCCATGCCTGGACACAAGAATCTGGCAAAAGGTATACCACAGCAATTCTAACTACCGCCCAGGCTGCAAGCTTGTGCGCTGCCACCAAATATTGCATGTGTGTTCAGTACCAGCAATATATGTGAAGGATGCACGACGAGAAATAAATCGATTTGTTGCATCATGGGGGACATACAAAAGGCGGCACTGACTCTGAGTGAGTGAGGAAGGAAGAACGCTGAAGGCTGACCACAGAACATTTGAAAAAAGGTAGGAGAAAGAGCATTAAAGGTTGACCACAAAACAGCTAAGCAAAACACAGGGACAAATACAAAAGGCAGACCACGCACCTTGTTCAGTGCCAGCAATATTGGGAAACGTGCGGCCAGGAACGTGGCAACTAGCTTGTGCAAGGCAGCCTCACCCCATGCACACAGCGCAGCTGCTGCTTCTGGGGTGCCTCCGTTAAGGAGCAAGGAATGCACTGACAAGCCCACCCGCTCCAGCACCTGCACATAAAAGAGCAAGAAATGTTTTACATGTTTGATAGTGGGATTTTGAACGTCCGAAAGTGGGGAGGGTACAAAGACAAAGTGTGACTGAACACTTCTACTCATAGGGAAGGCCTCGACAGGCCACCTCATTCCAGCACTTACACGTGGGAGTGCTGGCAGCTACTTGTAAAGCTTTAGTAGGGGCAGTACAGTGCCTGTGCGAGATGATGAAAACTTAAACAAATACGGAAGGCACCGACAGGCCACCTCGTTACAGCAGCTGCACGTGGGATTGCGGGCAGTGTAGCCGTGAAGTTATGAACAACAATGAAAGAGACCACTGCCACAATGGAATAAAAAGATTGTCGATTGGAAGTCAAGTCGCTGTATTTCTGGGTACATACACACATACACACACACACTTACACACACACACACCACACACAACACACAAACGTAACACCCAACAACTTTAGTACCCAAAGCGCAGAGAAGTAATTCGATTGTCATGACAGACCATTTACAGGTGACGGATTATTTCTTCATGATTCAGAATCGAGGGAATGGATCCATGCTTGTCCTTGTTTCTCCCTAAACAGCATGCAACGGCGTGCATGCTGCTACCTCACATCATCAGAACGAAGACAATGCAAGCAGCGGACACGGTGAAAGCATCTCAGGCAATGGAGCAATCCCCCATATTGATCATGGAAAAGAAGCTACTGCTATCACATCATATTACCTGTCTGCTCCATGACATACACACTCAAACAAGCGGATGCATGTAGTACGGAACTTATGAGGAGACACACACCTCATAAATTAATGGCACACACACCAGTGGCACACCTACCAGTGGCACACCTACCAGTGGCACACACACCAGTGGCACACATACCAGTGGCACACCTACCAGTGGCACACACACCAGTGGCACACACACCAGTGGCACACATACCAGTGGCACACCTACCAGTGGCACACACACCAGTGACACACATACCAGTGGCACACCTACCAGTGGCACACACACCAGTGGCACACATACCAGTGGCACACCTACCAGTGGCACTCACACCAGTGGCACACATACCAGTGGCACACCTACCAGTGGCACACATACCAGTGGCACACACACCAGTGGCACACACACCAGTGACACACATACCAGTGGCACACACACCAGTGGCACACATACCAGTGGCACACACACCAGTGGCACACACACCAGTGGCACACACACCTCATATACCAGTTGCTGGGACGCTCTATACCCTCCAAACAGCTCACCTACGAAAGTGAAGAATGGAGTGAGAGGATGGAGCGCATCAAAAGTATGCAGTTGAGTAAAAAGGAGTAGCAGGTAAGTAAAAAGCAGCTTTGATGAGCAAGTGCAATCTGGAATGGGGGCACTAGAGGAGGTGAGGGGCAAAGTGAGAGGGTGGCATGTTCAAGGATGGAGGCAATGCAATAATGTTCAAGCAGCATTTCACGTGCTGTGCCTATATACCGTTTGAAAAAGCACAAGTTGCAATGGTGTTCAAGCAGCATTTCACGTACTGTGCGTATATACAGTTTGAAAAAGCACAAGTTGCAATGGTGCTCAAGCAGCATTTCACGTACTGTGCGTATATACAGTTTGAAAAAGCACAAGTTGCAATGGTGCTCAAGCAGCATTTCACGTACTGTGCGTATATACAGTTTAAAAAAGCACAAGTTGCAATGGTGCTCAAGCAGCATTTCACGTACTGTGCGTATATACAGTTTGAAAAAGCACAAGTTGCAATGGTGCTCAAGCAGCATTTCACGTACTGTGCGTATATACAGTTTGGAAAAGCACAAGTTGCAATGGTGCTCAAGCAGCATTTCACGTACTGTGCGTATGTACAGTTTGAAAAAGCACAAGTTGCAATGGTGTTCAAGCAGCATTTCACATGCTGTGCGTATATACAGTTTGAAAAAGCATCCATGGCACCGCTGTGCCACGTTCACTGTGCGGATGAAGGGTATCCTGGTCACTAATAAGTTTACTACACCCATTAAATAAATGGAAACACTACACAGGCAGCAGCTTGCTCTCCACATCAATATAAGCACTCCACTTACATAGCTTGCAGGGCTGACCCCGCACACACACACACACTCACACACACACATCAATATAAGCACACCACTTACATAGCTTGCATGGCCGACGCCGCACAGCAGACCATTTGGTGCGCACGTTGTTGAACACCCCTGCAAGCAAGCAGCAGGTGAGCGTGCCAGCTTCACAGACGTAAAGCGCAAGGCAAACCATTTGAAGTGCATGAAACCGACAATTCCTGTGAATAAAAAGAGCGGCTGGGTACTCTGGGATCTGTCACAAAGGACAAGATCACTGTCACAAAGGACAAGATCAATCTGGGATCTGTCACAAAGGAAAAGATCACTCTGGGATCTGTCACAAAGGACAAGATCACTGTCACAAAGGACAAAATCACTCTGGGATCTGTCACAAAGGACAAGATCACTCTGGGATATGCCACAACGGACAACAATGGCCGCAAAAGCTGTGCGAAGCAAGCACAACACACGTGTGATTGATCTGCAAGTCGCTGCGCTCATTCTCTTGATGCCAGCCTGTACGTTGTCCATTACACGTACTTGCTGTAAGAAAGACCCAAAAACTCAGTTTGCTATGCAAGTGCCTTTCGTAAACACGAGCAAAGCCTGCACTTTTCAACGTTCAAAAAACAGGCAACTTCACAGGAATCACAAGTTACACCACTGAGTTACACCACTTACAGCGATGGATCTCTTCCCGAACCCACCTGCATAGCAGTGAAAGTGGAAAAGGTGGTTAAGCGGGGTCAATTTGTATTCAAATATGACCCTGTTAACGGTGTCTCTACAGGGGGGAAACGGTCAGGTTGAGAGGTAATTAGTAGCGGCGTGATGAATGCAGGTAGCAATGTGTGAAGCAGGAGTTATGGCCCTGCACTAACGAGAAACAGCAGGTGTTGCTGCTGTGGGGAAAAGCAGTCAGGGCAGAAATGCTAGGCGGCAGAACATTGAATGGATAAAAGATCACGAGGTACACCTGTTTAATTACGCGTCTTTTTTGTGACTATCTCATAGCTCGCAGTACAGCTTTGCCAATGTCCAGCGTCCTCGAGCATTTGGATGTGATTACTGCTTGTTGCAATAATTTAAACATTTAAACACAAACTGATTGTAATGCACTCACCTGTGTGTACGCTGTTTCCACAGGGAGTGCAGACCACTTAGTCACTGCGTAACTGAGTGCAAAATGCTGCACGTGCTCGTTCAAGCATACACTGCATGCACGTGCTCGTTCAAGCATACACCGCATGCACGTGTTTGTTCAAGTATACACTGCAAGCACACACCTACCAGTTTGGCGTACACACCCCGTATCCACCTAACTGCATCAATGCGACCACAGGGCAGCTTTGCTGCACACGCATTGATCATTTGTTTTATTATCAAACGATTACAATTTCATACCTTTAATTTTTTTTACACAGCACTACCTAAGTGCGCTGCGCACTGTATTCCTAGCTTACTGCACTCACCCTATATCTGCTTGACTGCATCACTGCTACTACAAGGCAGGTACGCTGCGTGCATTGAGCACTAACTGGGTGCATTGAACACTAACTGGGTGTATTGAGCACTAACTGGGTGCACTGAGCACTGACTGGGTGCATTGAGCACCAACTGGATGCATTGAGCACCAACTGGATGCATTGAGCACTAACTAGATGCATTGTGTGCTATACCCTAGCGCCAGGATGCGCGCACCCACCCTATATCTGCCAGTGGGTCACCTCCTTCTTCGTCTGGTACACCTTGCTCCACACCACCTGTTCATTTGTGTGCATGTAAAGTGCTATTGCCATACGCCTGTGCAGTGTTTGACGCGCGCAACAAGCGGTAGAGATGGCTGCTGATATACAACCATCTTAGCTAAATTTAGTTGCGCTACGTTTTCTCGGCTGCGGAGCAATTTGACAAGCATCTTAGCTGAATTAATTGCGCTACGTTTTCTCGGCTACGGAGCAATTTGACAAGCATCTTAGCTGAATTTAATTGCGCTACGTTTTCTCGGCTACGGAGCAATTTGACAAGCATCTAGCTGAATTAGTTGCGGTACGTTTTCTCTGCTACGGAGCAATTTGACAAGCAGGCACGAACAGCCAAGAGCATAGAAACTGTGCTAGCACATGACAATTCCTAAGCATCAGCTCTACACAGGATACTTGTTGCTGTAGCTAACCAATCAGAGCCCTGGTTTGGAGCACATGGCGATTCCTGAACATCAGCTACTTGTTGTTGTAGCTAACCAATCAGAGCCCTGGTTTGGAGCACATGGCGATTCCTAAGCATCAGCTACTTGTTGCTGTAGCTAACCAATCAGAGATCTGGTACGAAACCCCCCTTGACATGACACTGCTCACTCCAGCACAGATCTTGATCAAATGGAATTAAAAGACATACACAGCCACGTCAAGGAGCACACCTTCCGTCTTGGTCGCACAGCCCACCACCGACCTCCCCTCTTTGTCTGTGCATCCGCTGTAATCATGACAGTGAGTCATGATATAAATCAATGACGCACGCTCATGGGTATATGGAAGTATGGATGTGCTTGTATTTCGCAAGCCTTTTGGACAATTTGAGGGCACAAAATTAGCTGCATGCACAAATGCACGCACACGTAAGCACCCACACACGCGAAAATTCCCACAAACCTACAAAAATGGCATGTGCTTATACTTACCATTTCACACCTTCACACACCTTCACACACACACACACACACACACACACACACACGCACACGCACAC
>Ga0307942_1000204_pt1 | contig 36625 bp, 47 predicted proteins | sample OrgLakmetagen175_FD_201846 | JGI IMG/M metagenome (GOLD analysis project Ga0307942, IMG submission 201846) | Saline water microbial communities from Organic Lake, Antarctica - #175 | ecosystem: Environmental > Aquatic > Non-marine Saline and Alkaline > Saline | place: Antarctica: Organic Lake... | reverse complement strand
CACACGCGCACACACACACACTACACACGCGCGCACCACACAGGCACGCGCACACACACACACACCCATCCACACACACACACACACACACACACACACACACACACACACACACACACACACACCTGCACACACACAATCACGCAATCACACGCACGCACCACACAGACACGCACTCAACACACACGCACACACTCACTCATACACACACACACACACACACACACACACACACACACACACACACGTGCGCAGACTTACACAAACACACACAACACACGTGCACGCACACATACACACATAAACACACAAAAGCACACTTACACACGCACGCTCACCAATACACACTTCTAGACACAACCAAAAATGCCTTGCACAGGGAGCAGGGGAGCGGACGCCACCCCCAACTCCCACCAAGTGCACTCCATTGGGCACCCCATCTCCCGTCACGCGAATGAAAACTCCCCCATCCTCAAAAAGCCACCCGTTGTTCTTTGCCTCACCTAACAATGTCGGCGGACAATCAAGATCCAGTGCCATGTCTCCTAAGGTTTGTTCGTGTTATAACGGAAGAGCTTATTTGTGGTTGTGTGGGTGAGCGTGAGTATGAGTGTATGTTTTTTGTTTGTGTGTGTGTGTGTGTACGTGTGAGTGCTGCAGTGCGCACGGTACCATCCTGAGGGTGCAAACAGTCATCTACTGTTCCACAAGGATCTCTCACACGGGTATGCCAACACAAGTACACAAGTGCGTGCTTTCCTAAGCACTTAGAAGTGTATTTACCTTGGTTTATGGCCCAACACAATCATACACGCATGCATACTCATGCGATGAACAGGTTGTCCAAATGGATGCGCCAACATCATCTGGCTTGGATGACTTGGCTGCCTGGATCTCCTCGAACTACATGGGCATGGGCAAGAGCGCAGCAGATGCACTGCCTGAGCTGCGTCGAAAAGGCATCAGCGCCGGCGTTAGTAACTTCAGCATGGGCGGTCAAATATTGAGTGCACCTGAGATCGCACAAGCGCTGCGCTTACAGGTGAAGAGGTGTTTGCCTGCTGGCAACAATAATATTAGCGCTCGTTATACGCATAGTGTGTTAGTTCATTGGTGATTTGGTGTGTGTGTGTGTTTATGTGTGTGTGTGTGTGTGTGTGAGAGAGAGAGAGCTAGCTTTTAAGGCGGCACTCTCACCGGAGAGTAATCTGACCCTGCTGCACATGCAAGGCCTCGTCACTACTGAGAAGCCCTCCCACAGCTCTCTGCTCCATCCTCACAGCCCCTTTGTTGCCACCACTATGTGCGCAGGTACGACCCGGTAGCCGCCCAACGTCCCCCCCGACCACCAGCCCACCAAGGGTGAGTGGCCTGATGTATTACACACAAACATGTCCTGCACACAAGCGTGAGGACCTGTTGCCCTTGTTGGTTAGTTTCAAATGTTTGGATGAGTGCTGACCTTCATATTGAGAGTGCTGTAGCGCAGCTTTTTACCCTCAGGCGGGAGACCGCCTGCAGTCTAACAGAAAGGTAAATCTGCAGTCACTGCAGTCTACAATTGCAGTCTACAGTACCTGTAGTTCAACAGAAAGGTAAAACTACCCTCTCAGGCGGGAGACTGCCTGCAGTCTAACAGAAAGGTACAAGGAAGTAAAGCATGAGGAAGTTTAGGACGGTAGCCCTTTTAGGGACCTGCAAAGCAAAGGTACAGGCGGCCGTTACAACCACAAGATCAAATTCCCAACAGCGTCCCTGCAGCATAACAGTGTGTACTGTATATCTATAGGATCGCGCTTTAAACAAGCGTATGAGCACACATTCAGAGGGGGACCTTCCTGCCAAGAGCAACAACCGCACACATTGTAGCTCCGGCCTTTATTCCAAGTACCACCTTCTTCATCTTGTCAAGTGCCACCGAAGTAGCTGAAATGGACTAACTTCAATCCCGCATTTTGTTTTCCCTCTGTCTCTTGTATCTACACACAACCTTTTTGCTAATCTGCTGCCAAAATCCGGCTTTCTATCCTCCAACCTGACACAGTTCTTGGGCAAGGCATGCTTGCTGACAGTGTTGCGTGCTGCGTTGTGAAACTGCCTGATCACCGCGCTCACCCCACAAGCATCGCCATGCATGGTGTGCAAACTTGTATTTAGCTAGTGTACCATGTGGCTATGTGCCTTGTGAGATCACACTAACTTGTATTTAGCTAGTATACTATGTGGCTGTGTGCCTTGTGAGATCACACTAACTTGTATTTAGCTAGTATACTGTGTGGCTATGTGCCTTGTGAGAACACACTAACTTGTACTTAGCTAGTATACTATGTGGCTGTGTGCCTTGTGAGATCACACTAACTTGTATTTAGCTAGTATACTGTGTGGCTATGTGCCTTGTGAGAACACACTAACTTGTATTTAGCTAGTATACTATTTGCCTTGTGAGATCACACTAACTTGTATTTAGCTAGTATACTATGTGGCTGTGTGCCTTGTGAGAACACACTAACTTGTATTTAGCTAGTATACTATGTGTCTGTGTGCCTTGTGAGGTACTGTGTGGCTATGTGCCTTGTGAGAACGCAAAGCGTTGCTTGCAATGCAAACACAAGTGGCTGCTCTGCTGCCTCAGTAGGCGCACTCCAGTCCTCATCCAAAACAACACTGTCAACGCCTTGGTGTGTTGAAACACACTTATGAACGAACACACATACACATTATTACACACACACATACACATGTACACATACACATACACATACACATACACACACAAACGCACACGTGCGTCCGCATCTGCTGCTGCCTCAAACAGACGCGCTCCTCCAGCTCCAGCCGATCTGTACCTTTCTTTGGGAGCTCTCCTCCTTCAGCAGTGAACGCCAAGCCCCCAAGCCCCCCCCCCCCTCCAGCCACTTCCCCTCAGGGCTTCGGCTCTGGTTTGCAGGCACAGGCGGCTGGCCTGAAGTGGCTTGCTGCCATGATTGCCTCTAACTACACGGGCATGGGCAAGAGCGCTGCAGATGTGCTGCCAGGTGCGCGCTGGCGCAGCAGTCGGTGCTGTATGGGTTGTGAGTTTGGCTTTAGGCAGGGTAAGCTGCACGTGTGCAAATGAGCAAGTGGAGTAAACGTAAATGGAAGTGGATGCAACAGACTTCCCTCCAAATGTGAGAGATCCTTACTGTTGTGCTTCCACCACTCACACATCTGCCTCCGACGCCTCACACCCTCTGCGCAATGCTCATCCCCTTGCGCATTTGCGCACACAGAGTTACGAAGGAGGGGCGTGCTGTGCAGCAGTGTGAAGCACGGGCAGCACCTGTTCAAGATCACAGGGCAGGGAAGCCAGATGGATGCTGGTCAAGTTGCTGAGGCCCTACGGTTGCAGGTGGGCTTGGAAAACTTTTGGATGGTCAAAGCTGTCGCTTCCTCATGTACTTTGATACCTTCCTCGTGATGCCTTGTGCGGTGCAAGCCACCAGCTTCCTGCTGCCAGCTACCAGCGACCTCTTTAGGGTTGGACGTGCAATCGCTTGTCCAAACGCAGTGCTCAGATCTACTCTGGCTGAAAGCGTGCATCTCCTTGCGCCTACAGCTTCTGCGGTGCTGCACACCTTAAATTACATACAACCTTTGTCTCTTCTTCGTATCCTGAAAAGGGTGCCAAGCTCCCAACCCAGATCAGGAATAGAAAAATACAGGGATATTAATGAGATACATTGTGTCCTGTACCCCACGAGTCATGATTTACATACCAACGCAAAGGGACTCATAATTGTGTTGATCCCAGAACCCTATCACTGTTCAGGCGCGCTTAAACAGCATTACGTCCTCCTCTGATATATGCTTATGTGCCCTATGGCACTATCCCTTATTGTGTCCTCCTCTGTGCCCTATGACTGATTCTCTGTTTGCGTCCTCCGCTGTGCACATGACAATTTCCCTTAGTGCACACTTACAACAAAACAAAAATTCCCTCTCCAACCCCTGTGTCACTTAGGCACACTCAACTGCAATACCGTGTCCTTTTTGGTACTCTATGCCAGTTTTGCACACACACACACACACACACACACACACACACACACACACACACACACACACACACACACACACTCACACACACACACGAGCGCTCACATACGTACAAACATACACACACACCTATCTCATACCCTCTTCTGCTGTGCCCTGAGTGGTAGGATTGCACACACACATACACACACACTCACACACACATACACGAGCGCTCACACACGTACAAACATACACACACACCCTTCTGCTGTGTCCTGAGTGGTAGGATTGCACGCACACACACACACACACATACACTCCCCTGCCATGCTCTCGTTGTGCGCAGGTCAGGCCAGGCAGCAGTGGCAGCTCTCCAGCTTCAAGCGCACCCTCCGCATTCCCCCGAACCCCCCCTCCCCCAACTCCTCCCAACTCTCCTCAATTTGACATGCAGGTACCGTAGGTTGTCACCTATCCTTAAGTGGTGTTTATGCTAGAAACAGTTCCAAAGTGATGAGGTAATTATTCAATCGAAAAGGCTCTTCATCCCTCACGCACGCACACGCACACACGTACACACGCACACACACACACACACACACATGCACAAGCGCCTAAGTGATCATGCTTTAACCCACGCAAAGAACCCACGTAAAGAAAAACACGCTCAACCAACGCAAGGGAAAGTAATAAAAAGCACACCCACTGTTCAGTTGCACGCACACGCACACACACACACACACGCACACACACACACACAAGCACGTGCACCTTCAATATCCCTCACCGCAAAAACTGCTCTCAGGCTCGGCCAGCCAGCAGCTCTCCTTTGCTAGCGAGCGGTCTGGAGGAGCTGGCCCATTTCATCTCCACCAACTTCATGGGCATGGGCAAAAGCGCGGCAGACGCACTGCCTGAGCTGCGCCGTAAAGGGCTAACAGATGCAGGCCGTGGCCTGTACACCCTTTCTGGCAAGACCTTGGATGCTCTTGAGGTTGCACAGGCGCTGCGGTTGCAGGTGCGTCCAAAACAGGGCTGGCTGTGTGCGTGCTGGTGTTTTCGTGCTGAAGTTGCACAGGCGCTGAGGTTGCAGGTGCGTCAATAACAGGGCTGGCTGTGTGCGTGTTGGTGTTCTTTTGTTAAGTTGCACAGGCGTTGAGGTTGGAGGTGCGTCAAAACAGGGCTCTGTGTGTGTTGGTGTGTGTGCATGTGTTGAAGTTGCACAGGCGCTGCGATTGTAGGTGCGTCAAAAACAGGGCTGGCTGTGTGTGTTGGTGTTTTCGTGCTGAAGTTGCACAGGCGCTGAGGTTGCAGGTGCATCAAAAACAGGGCTGGCTGTGTGCGTGTTGGTGTGTGCATGTGTTGAAGTTGCACAGGCGCTGTGGCTGCAGGTGCATCAAAAACAGGGCTGGCTGTGTGCGTGTTGGTGTGTGCACGTGCTGAATTTGCACAAGCCCTGCGGTTGCAGGTGCGTCAAAAACAGGGCTGGCTGTGTGCGTGTTGGTGTGTGCATGTGTTGAAGTTGCACAGGCGCTGTGGCTGCAGGTGCATCAAAAACAGGGCTGGCTGTGTGCGTGTTGGTGTTCTCGTGTTGAAGTTGCACAGGTGCTGCGACTGTAGGTGCATCAGAAACAGGGCTGGCTGTGTGTTGTGGTGTGTGCACGTGTTGAAGTTGCACAAGCCCTGCGGTTGCAGGTGCATCAAACACAGGGCTGGCTGTGTGGTGTGTGCATGCGTGTTGGTGAGTGCATGTTGGAATGTGCGTGCTTTCCAACCTTCTGGAAGGGTCTAAAGTTGGACAAGTGCTGGTCTGGCTTATGGTGTGTGCGTTCTGATGCAAGCCTGTCAATGTGTGAGCAGCTCACCCTCTGCTGTCGATCCATCCTTGGATCTCCCCAAAATTCTGCCCTCGTTGCAAGTGCCCAGAGCGCAACATTTTAGTCACAAAACGCTCTCAAACACGCACGCCCAACTGTTCATCATTTCAAACGCCATTTTCTGCCTTAGGCTTGAGTACAACACAGAGCACTTGCTGCTATCATGTTCCTACCCACTACGTGTGCAAAAAAGTGTGAGCAAAATAATTTGAGCAAAAGATTGTGCAAAATAAGTATGAGCAAAAGAGTGTGTGCAAAAGTGTGTGCAAAAAAGTGCTCACACACTTCCTCACCTCTACGCGTGCAAAAAAATGTGCAAACACGTGTAAGCAAAAAAGTGTGCATTAAAATGCTTACGCACTTCCTCACCACTACGTGTGCAAAAAAGTGTGAGCAAAAGAGTGTGTGCAAAAGTGTGTGCAAAAAAGTGCTCACGCATTTCCTCACCACTACATGTGCAAGCGCTGTCCTCGCAAAAGCTCGCACGGCCGTCATATGTGAGACATGTCCTTGGCGCCTGTCCGACTTACTCTTGTCTTTCTTGTGGCTGTCAAACGCTGCTTGGCTAGCCTATTCGTTGCCATAAGCTCCAGCATATATCTAACCCTACAACCAGTATATAAATCTTACCTTACAGCCAGTATATATATCTTATATCTTATACAGCCAGTATATATATCTTATACAGCCAGTATATATATCTTATATATCTTATATCTTACTTTACAATCACAGGCTCGCACACCCAGTAGACCGTCCACACCAACTCGTGCCTCAAGCCCTGTTTTCCCATCAGCGCCCACCAGCTTCACAGCCCCAGCAGCAGCATCCGGCAGTGCTTCCGGATTAGAAGGCCTGGCTGCCTGGATCTCCACCAACTACATGGGCATGGGCAAGAGCGCAGCTGACGCACTGCCTGAGCTGCGCCGTAAAGGCATCAGCGCCAGTGGTGATAAATTCAGCATGGGCGGCCAAATCCTGGATGCTGCCGGAATTGCTCAAGCTCTGCGTCTGCAGGTGGGTTTACAGACTTCTCCTTCTCTCTGTAAGTGTGTGTGTGTGTGTGTGGGTGGGTGTGGAGCAGCTAAAGCATTTGCAATCATATTTACTTTGCTGAAGTAACAGCCTTTGTATTCACAGCTCTTAAGTTCTACGCCAATTGCTGTGCTATGCTTACGCATCAAATCCATTGTTTCCGTTTTGAAGCACAGACTGCAGCCAACATAGCTAGGTTGAAACAATCTTATTTCATCGTTTGCACGAGCACGGGGGTGATATCAAACCCCCATCTTCAAGGGTCAATAGTTACTCCAAAGACACATTGATGCCGGCACAACAGATCGAAATGCGACCTGCGTTCAAGTGTATCTCCCTAAAATGATTATGCAATCCCAGGCGCGCACACCTAGCCGTCCAATCGTCCTGATGCCATCCCAACAAACTCCCTCAGCACCAGCAAGCTACTCAGCAGCACCAGCACCAGCTTCACCATCCGGCAGTGCTTCCGGATTAGAGGGCCTGGCTGCCTGGATCTCCACCAACTACATGGGCATGGGCAAGAGCGCCGCAGACGTAATGCCAGAGCTGCGTCGAAAAGGCATCGCCGCCAGTGGAAGTAACTTCAGCATGGGCGGCCAGATCTTGGATGCTGGTGGCATTGCTCAAGCGCTACGCCTGCAGGTAACAAACCTTCGAAATATGCACTTTCAATAAGCTGAAAACTGTTGGACATGGCACTAGACTTGTCCACAAAAGCAGCTTTATTTTTTTGACCATACTGGTCATCACTCAAAATACTTCTCCAGCATTATCAACCTAACTGCTTGTAACTACAGGCTCGCACGTCCAGCCGTCCTTCCACCCCCCAACCTAGCCGTCCAGCTTCTTCTTCAGCACCAGCACCAGCTGCTGGCAGTGCTTTTGGACTAGAGGGCCTGGCTGCCTGGATCTCCACCAACTACATGGGCATGGGCAAGAGCGCCGCAGACGTGATGCCAGAGCTGCGTCGAAAAGGCATCGCCGCCAGTGGAAGCAGCTTCAGCATGGGCGGCCAGATCTTAGATGCTACTGGCATTGCTCAAGCTCTACGTCTGCAGGTGAGGGCGAAGGGTGTGAACACAGAACTTGGCCTTGTATGTATGGCCTGTGTGTATGGCGCACCCTACAGGACGTATTTCTGTGCACCTGCCCCAAGTGGCGGAATTTATAACAGGTGTGTTCAGGTACGTAGACCGAAGAGAGCCTATCAAATACCCCTTATACAGCTATTCCCCTGCTTCGTTTAATTTTGCGCTCTGGATCTTGTAGCAGGAATCTGATGCAGGCCTTAGCCTTGAACGCCTTTTGTAATTTGTGCTCTGGGCCGCATAGCAGGAATTTGATGCAGGCCTTAGCCTTGAACGCCTTTTGTAATTTGTGCTCTGGGTTGCATAGCAGGAATCTGATGCAGGCCTTAGCCTTGAACGCCTTTTGTAATTTGTGCTCTGGGCCGCATAGCAGGAATTTGATGCAGGCCTTAGCCTTGAACGCCTTTTGTAATTTGTGCTCTGGGCCGCATAGCAGAAATCTGATGCAGGCCTTAGCCTTGAACGCCTTGTTTGATTCACCCTCAGCGAGTTCAGTTGCCGACAAGCCAAAGCCAGCGATCTTAGTCTTAAACGCCTTGTTTGATTCACCCCCAACGATATCAGTTGCCGACAAATTAAGGCCAATGATTTGATGGTGGTGCGCCACCAAAATAAATTCGCATCCCTTGTCCTCTCTCATTTGAGATACATATTCTTTTATATCTTCTAAGAATTTTAGCATTCTTAATAATAACTTGCTACTGAAATAGTACTGCTGCTGCTGTTCTCACCATGAAGGCCTGCAAATTCAACCGCTCAGTCTTCCAGCCCGCTCCTCCCAACCAGCGCATGCTGCACATTTCCTGTGATCTGCCTTGAGCTGGTGACAACCGACTTGTGCTGGTAACAACAGACTCAAAACAGTCCTTTTCTTTGTGCTGCACCCCTTGCAGGCCCGCACACCCAGCCGCTCAGTCTCCCCAGCTCGCCCCACCCAACCAGAGCACGCAGCACCGGCCCCCCCTGCCACCCCAACTGGAAGTGCTGCCAGCTTGGAGGGCCTAGCTGCATACATCTCTACCAACTACATGGGCATGGGAAAGAGCGTCACAGACGTGATGCCGGAGCTGCGCCGCAAGGGCATCACTGCCAGTGGAAGGAACTTCAGCATGAGCGGCCAGATCTTAGATGCCGCTGGCATTGCTCAAGCTCTACGTCTACAGGTATGCGCGTGAAATGACGAGTACCGTAGCAACTGACATGTTGTGAATGCAGATTGCTTGTGTCTTACTAATTTCCTTAGAGCTCCTTCCCATTCGTCTGAAGATGCATATCCTCAGGTTATCAGATACGAAAAGATTCCGATCAAAGGTTTTGCCTTGGACACAAGCAAGGCACAAACGAAATAAAACATAGAAGCAGGCTTATCCAAAATGCTGGAAGGGACAAAATAAAACATAGCAGACTTATCCATAATGCTGGAAGGGACAAAATAAAACACAGAAGCAGACTTATCCATAATGCTGGAAGGGTTAAACAAATTGATGGGCAAAATGAGTTGAACCGTCTTGCTACTGTGCTGCAGTATAATTGCTGCACTTCAATTATCTATTAATTACTTCTGCGTGCATCCGGTCTCTCGCAGGCTCGTACACCAAGCAGGCCATCCACACCAACCCGCTCCTCCCGGCCAGCTTTGCCCTCCGCACCATCCAGCTTTACGCCGCCGTCAGCACCAACTGGCAGCACCGCTGGCCTCGAAGACCTGGCTGCTTTCATCGCCTCCAACTACATGGGCATGGGCAAGAGCGCAGCCGACGCGCTGCCGGAGCTGCGCCGTAAGGGCATCATGTCCGTTGGTGGAGGCAACTTCAGCATCGCAGGCAGGGCCATGGACGCTGCTGGCATCGCACAAGCTCTGCGTCTACAGGTGCGTATTGGCGCATTGTGTATTAGGAGGAGATGTAAGGTTATGTGCCTGAGTAATGTTTTAAGGTTGTAGAGGAAGGCACTTCATTGTCGCTGGCATTGCCCAGGCACTGCGCCTACAGCTGCGTATTGGCGCAGCGTGCACTGGGGGCAATTGTAAACTAGTGTGCTCGAGCAGTGCATATGGACGTGGTGGACGGCACTTTTGTTCACCTGTACACCTTTTGGATGCTATTAGTACTTACTGCGTAGCAGCTGTAGGTCCTTGATGGGGGTTACTTTCCAACCGCGCATGCTCGTTTGGAATGCACCTCATAGCCAGGGTTGGCCAGAACCATATATACGGTGTATACCTATAAAGTATTTTTGGCGAAGAAATTGCCAATTTACGGTCATATACGGTGTATATATACGGTTCTGGCCAACCCTACTCATACCTCAATACCTACGCTTGCGCTTGAACCATAGAAGAGAGGGAAGGAGCTCACGGACACTCGTTTGTGGCTCACCCACGCTGCAATAACGATCTCAAGTGTTCCCCGTCCTGCATCAATTTAGAGCGTGTGCACCTTTGCAGCGTGAAAACAAACGTTGGCTCCCTTGCAGCTTGAAAACAAACGTTGGCACCCTTGCAGCGTGAAAATGAACGATGGCACCCTTGCAGCATGAAAACAAATGTTGGCACCCTTGCAGCGTGAAAACAAATGTTGGCACCCTTGCAGCGTGAAAACAAACGTTGGCACCCTTGCAACGTGAAAACAAACTTGGTTCCTTGCCCATGCCAGGTTCTGCACATTATCACGTACAAAGGACAGCTGAAAGCTCTGGCCTTGTTCCCATGCCGCAATCTGCGCTAAACTGTTATTTTATCAATCATTATAATGCTTTTCCAGGTACAAGAATGCTAGCATCTGGTGCACACAAGGACACATGAATGCAAGCAAGCACAGTAATGCTTCCCCAATTATAAGATGCTAGCGTCTGGTGCACACAGGGACACATGAATGCAAGCCTTCACGTTCCTCCCTGAAGGCCCTCTGACTGGGTGTCACACCTTGCATTGTTTTGGCTGGCCACACACCGACACCGACACTACTCCCTGTTATTTAGTTCTCTGCCTCTGCCCTCTCACACACACACTCATTGGCACTCGTCACATTTGCTTATGTTCACGTCAACTCAGCCGTACGGTATGTCACTGCTACCCCGCAGGTACGCTCAAAAGGACGTCCCACCTTCACACCCTGCGCTAGTTTTCCGTTTTCCGCCCCACCCCCCCCAAACCCAGCCCCATCTTCCCTTCCCTCGACCTCCCCCACACGCCCTTTGGTACGTGTGTTTGTCTGTGTGTAGGTATGTGTGTATGTGTGCGTTTGTGTGTGTGTGTGTGTGCTCATCAAACTCTATCCTGCTACTACTTAACCTCCCCTATTCACCCTGATTTATCATTGATGAGGTGGACATCACGCTGATTTTGCGGCTGTTTAGTGTCTCAACAATTGCATCCTTAAAGCTAAGCCGAGTGCGTCATTTCGGTGATCATGACATCACACTCCATGCGGAATGAATAATGAATGATAGAGTGGTTGCTTAATATGTCCCTTTCTTGAGTATAGCAATTGCCTCAAACCAATCCCGCGAGCTCCCTCCCGCGTAGAATATAGTTAGAGTTGGCCAGAACCAAATGTTTATATACACGGTGTATATACGGTATTTTAGGTAGGGAAATCACCAAATATACGGTGCCTGTGTCACCCATTTTGCAGATCCCCCGCTCACCCAGCTCCTGGGATTGGGCAACCAAACAAATGACTCCAGAGAAAGCAATGATGGGAACAAGGTACAGTGAATTACTTTTGTAATATATGGCCAGGACCTGCTGTGCGTAAAAGAGAGCACGTAAGTAAGTAGGTAAAAAACAATATTGCATATGTCGTTGCTTTAAGGACGCGTCAAACTAGCCAGAAAGCTGTTCCAGAGTGCTTTGCCACCTGGACAATGTCAGTTTTGATGGGGGTACAACATGCTACAAGAAGCTTCCCCCCAATGAGCAATTGCTGCCAAGTGTTAGTGTTGTTTTGATTCACAATTAGTATCTAACAGAGCCAACGTCGATCCCTGAATGAAAATAAGTTCCAACATGTGGAAAACATTTTGTCCAGGTGGCTTGCAGCCTGGATTACGTCAAACTACATTGGCTTGGGGAAGAATGAGGCCGATGCTTTGCCAGGTACGTGCGTCAGTGCTTGCAAAGTTCATGCTTTGGTCATCGTACGTGTACCAGGGTGGGAGGATGTCGGTGTGTCTCATTGCACTTGCTTTTCAATTATCATCGCACATGCTGCTAAGGCTGAACTGATGTGTGAATGCACTCTCCTCATTCCTGTGACATACACTAGAATGGAGGTGTGCGAGGAAAGCCAGGACTCCTCCTGTCTGCTGCTAAGGAGTTGTTGAGTGTGGATTGCCGTATGTTGAGTGTGGATTGCCTCCCTTGACCCAAAATGCGCTGTTCAAACAAATGCAGAGCTTCGGCGACGTGGTGTGGTGTGCTCGAGCGTTCGAGATGGGGAGCACTTCTTTGAGGTGCCCAGGACGCAGGGACTAAGTGCAGTGCAGGTTGCGTCCTTATTGAGGCTGCGTGCACGCTAAGATAATCAGAACTCAATTTTTCTACATCAGCATTACACTACCCATCAAGGCCCCTTGTTGAGGAAAGAACCCAACCGCTCGCCCTTTCAGTTTGACCTTTTGTTTTGACTCCACCTTCCAGACACTTCAGTGCTTGATGTGCTGAGTCTTGTACTGTGCTGTGACATTGATTCGCTGCGACGTCGGTGTCCTAGTTTATGGTTTGGCCAATTTCATTTTGTCCAATCATACTCTGCAGTTTTGTTTTTTATCAATCAAAGGGTTTACAAAGGGTTTACAAAGAAGTGTTACACCATGGCGTTACTTTACTTTGTGGCAAGCTACGTATGGCACTGGAATGCGCCAGTAGTATGTTGCTTTTTTTGTTGCACATCATTCGTTTTTCAAATGTTGGTTCCTCTGAAATAGCTATGCAGGATTTTGCTGGAATACTGATGTAAATAAATGGTAGCAAACGAGCTAGAAATGACAAGGCTATGCTGGCGGAAAGCCTCCACCATGGTCAACGACAGCCTAGCCCCACACCTCGTACTAGAGACCCCTTACTGCTGAAAGTAATGAAGTCGTAAAGTCGAGAATTTCCACACCTGGTGGAACCCGAGCACGTGCCTTGCTCGTATTGACGTTGGATACTCATGCTTGTTAAACCGCTTTTTTCCTTTGTGTCTGAGCGCATGGAAATATTGCCCAACTCATTGAGGACCTTCTTGAATCAATCAAATGTGTCTAATGTTGTCTCTTTTGTGGCTGAGTGCATAGCCCTTTTCCCTTTGTTTTTATTTTTTAGCGCCTTTTTTGTTTTGACATGCTTTTTCCAAGCTTCCGCTCAGATGCCCCGCAGAGGCATAGCGATGTAATATGTAAAATCACCTCAGTTAACTGGTAGGGACCAGTCACAAGCCGGTCAGCCGAACAATTTGGATGAAGGTCCCATATAAATCAATTAATTATGCTCGTTATACTGCTGGACACCCCCATACTGTCATGTCACTTGGAAACAACTAATTGTGCCCAGCAACTAACTAGTTTATCGATTATGTTTTGACAAACCTTTTGATTGCGGGCTGAGAGGCCAATTTCTTGGTTGACGTGGTTAGCATGAGTATCGACTTCTTGTTGTGACAGTCTCACGGTGATTCGCACTGACAGCAGTCATCCTGACTGAAAATACCCTTATGAATTAAGACTGAAAATGACTCTGTCTGTCGAACAGTATTGCGTCTCTTACAGCCACGAATACACAGCAGGTGTTTTAAATAAAATGTACTTGAGCCTTGTCACAGAGAATACCTAAAAAGGCACACTTGCAAGGAATCAATATCGCAAAATGGCCAAGAAAGCAACAAGCATTAAGCAAAACAGGAAATTGTTCAGCGCGCTTGTTCAAGACTTCTGCTGTCAATTGATAAAGGCCACACAGGTCATTTTCCTCATCCGAACGACCTGCCATACGGTAACATGTGTGCTTCCCACGCAAGGTGTTGGCCTGACTCCCTGACCACGCACAGGCCAAAACAAAGTCGTAAACCAAGAAACTATGGTATTATGGTATTATTAACATGACTAACTCACTTCTGGTCCAGATTTGGCATCTGGTACAGAACAACACACATGAAATCTTTCAGCCAAGAGCAAGAAACACCCTGTAGCTGTCTCCCCCTCTTCATCGGATCCCTTCAATCTTTAGCGCAAACGCAGCTTTAACAAGCTAGCAACCTCTGTAGCCGACAACTCGGTGGGCTGGCCTGGCATCTCAAACAATTGTTGGCCCCCCCTGACTGAGGTACACACCACACCTCTACGCTTGAGCTCTGCACAGGCAAACGATACACAAGTAGTGAACAAATAGACCAGCAAGGCCTAAGTAGGCTTTGGTGTTCTGTACCAACCGGCGGATGCAGAGAGCCACATCAAGCCGGGAAATCAAAGGAGAAGCACAAGCCGACTGCACACCAGCCAATGCAGCCACTGCTGGGTAGACAGAAGTATAAAGCAGTCAGAAGTATAAAGCGGTTGGAAGGAAATCGAGAGGAGTGTATCTCAGTAGCATGCAGAGTACATGGCATGTTGTAGAAGGAACTGGGGGGAAAGCTGAGGCAAACGTTGTATTGTGTATGTTTTGTACATGTGAAATGTGAATGGAAGAACAAGCTTATATCTGTGTTTTTCGGTTGGTATTTCTCTGGAGCCACTCGGTTTTGCTGCATCGCACTGAACTAGCGTGTGTCTCGTCTCGTAACATGGTGCAGACCCACAGTCCTTAGTCTAGCCAAACATGGCGCCATGCATGGCACATATGTATAAAGTCTCACGCTGCCCTCGAGAGGAGGGGCGGCAGTGATTCCTGCTCGCTTTCAGTGACATGTTGCTATTCTTGTGTGTTTTCTGGCAGTTTATGCCACTGTTTGAGACATATTACAGCTCAGGATGTGGCCGTGATCGTGACTGTTGATTTTTTAAAGGCCTGTTTGGGTCCTGTTGCCTCAGAACCTTCCCCTGTGTACACAGTTTCATCTTTAAGGTATTAAAGAACTGCCTTTCCCCCCAGTTCCTTCTACAACATGCCATGCCCACTGCAGCCACTGCAAACCAGCCACAGATGCAGAGCTTAGCAAGGGTTCAGTGTTCAGCAAAAAAACAGTGCTGGTTGTTGGGGGCCAGTATGTGTAGGGTTGGCCAACCATAACCGTGTATATACACCGTATATGACCGTATATTTGGCGATTTCCTTGCCGAGTACCGTATATACACCGTATATATATGGTTCTGGCCAACCCTAGGAATGTGATGCTTTACATGCAGAGTGAGTTGCATCACGCTCACCTGGGTATGCCTCAGCCTCTGTCTTGCCCATGCCCACGTACTTTTCCGCGACGAAAGCAGCAAGCCACCTAGGAGCACAAGTCGTACACAAATACTTGGGGGGTCGAGGTTTTTAAGGCAGAAGAGGAGGGCTCAGAAGGTCAGGAAACGTGAGCATAGGGTTTGAAAATCCCAGGCGCAACAGGGACCCGAAAGAGCAGGGGTTCATTCTTGAATTTCAACGTACCCCATCCTGGAACATCGTTATAACGCACGTTGCAGATAGTCCTCTCTTTCAACATTGCTGGTCATCAGTGGAGGAATTTCTTAATCACAAGACAATACAAATTCACACATGCATACACACATGCTCACCCACACCCGCACCCGCACCCGCACCCGCACCCACACCCACACCCACACACGCACACGCACATCCAAACACGGCCATCCGCACCCACGCCACCCATCTGCCCACCCACCTGCACCCCCACCCCCTGTGCAAACGCACTGCTCCTGCATCCTTACCCCCACTCATCTCCGCAGCCACGTAACCAACCCTACCTGGTGCCTGCCTCTGCAATCTCTGGGGCTGCCACTCGGTGACGGCCGGTGCTGTCTGAGGGAGAGAAGCTTGCCTGCTTTGCGCAAACGGAGAGGAGAGTAAAGTGTGAACAAGAACGGGATGAGTGGGTGGCCTCTGTTTGAGCATGCTAGTTGAGTGAGTCTAGCGTGGATTCCAATTGATTTCAAAAGCAGGAAAGGATCCGAACTGACAAAAGGATAGGATGAGTAGGTGGCTGCCGTTTCAGCGCGCCAAGGAGTGAGAGGTGCAGCGCCGTGGTCGGAATACAGCACCATCTCCGTTTTAACATTATATAAAAAAGGCGAATGAGCATTTTACTTCCACATTCCACCAAAAGCCCATCCCTGACCTTCCAAGCCCTTTCTGGGTTCTAGCCAAGGGTTCTAGCCAGGGTTCTAGCCAAAGGAAGAGCAGATGCACTATATTACGTACCACTGCTGCTCTCATACACACTCTCATATACACGAACAAGTGTACAAACCGAGGGCACACCTTGAGCAAGTGCTGCTGCGGTTGTGTGGTCCCCCCTTCTCCCCCCCTCCCACACCCTCCCACACAGACACACAAATTGTAGACCCACACCCACATCCACACTTGCGCACCCACACCCACATCCACACTTGCGCACCCACACCCTCCCACACAGAAACGGACATAGACAGACACAGGCACAGACACAGACACAGGCGCAGACAAGGAAACAGAAACAAACAGACACAGACGCAGACGCAGACGCAGACACAGGAACAGACGCAGGAACAGACGCAGGAACAGACGCAGACGCAGACGCAGACGCAGACAGACACAGACGCAGACACATACAAGGACACAGACGCAGACACAGACGCAGACACAGACGCAGACACAGACGCAGACACAGACGCAGACACAGACACAGACACAGACACAGACAGACACAGACAGACACAGCCACAGCCACAGATACAGACACAGACACAGACACACACTTGACCCATGACCGCTCTGCGAGTGCTCACCTGAGGGGAGGAAGCTCTGCTCTTGAGGGCAGCTACCACGGAGTTGCTGCCTAGTCGGACCTAAGGGGATGAGGGACACAACAACAGCAGCAACAATTAATCGCCGCAAGCCCAGGCCTGACATTGTCTGTATCTTACTCAGCATGACGAGTGCACTGGGATGTGCCACAGTAAGCACAACCTGTGCTTTTTATTTTACGTTTTGATGGTCCGATTTTTGTTTAGTCTTTGAAGTTAGTCCAGAAAATGGAGATGCAGTGATGCAACACAGCAGCATCCAAAAGCCATCACTGCTGTTACCTCCTGATCTAATCCTCTGAACAAAACTTCAAAATAATTGGGTCTGCCTACTGGCACATGCTACGCCAGCAAAAGCCCACTAAAGGATATGCAACGAAGAGCAGAGCATTGGGCATTTAACGCCTATGTCCAAGATAGGTCAAACACACACACACACACAAAACACTGTTGAGTTCTTACACTGACACGTTTACGCACATAGAAGTAAAGACACTTGCATACACAAACCTCTTCTCATGCCAGAAACGCAGCAGAGCAGCACCTCACCTTCAAACGAAGCAGGTCCGCAACTTCAGGACCGCTCATCTGCAACTTTCGGCCTTGGATGCTGTATGAGTTACTTCCTCCGGCCACGATGCCCTTGCGGCGCAGCTCGGGCAACACGTCTGCTGCGCTCTTGCCCATGCCTTCGTAGTTGGAGGCGATGAAGTTGGCCAGGCCCTCCAGACCAGATGCAGCAGAGGACATACCAGGAGCGGGCTGACTGCTGGCACTAGCGGCCTGTGAGTGTGTGTGTTTGTGTGTGTGTTTGTGTGTGTGTGTGTGAGTGTGTGTGTGTGTGCGTGTGTGTGTGTGTGTGTGTGTGTGTGTGTGTGTGTCGCAATGGACACGCAGGGTCACTAAAAGGGAGAGACATGCACGGTGCTACCGAAAGAAGAAAATAGGGCAGGCACTAACGATCTATGTGGCACAATGGGGACGCAGGGTCACTGACAGAGTGACACGTGCAAAACCCTACTGAGAGGATTGCAGAGCAGGCACTAGCAGCCTGTGTGGCGCACTGGATAGATTGCAAAAGGGTGGACTAGTGCTGCCCAAAAAAGAAGAGGAGCAGGAAAAGCGCTAGGGGTTGAACGGCAGAGCGTGTCCTGATCAGCTGAGGAAAGGCAGAAAAGCGCAGCTCATTGTGCAGCATGGGTTGCATCAGGTGCGGATTGTGAGCAGCTGAGGAAAGGCAGAAAAGCGCAGCTCATGCTGTTGAGGTATGCAGTTGTGCAGCATGGGTTGCATCAGGTGCGGATTGTGGGCAGCTGTGTCGCAGTGGCTGTCAACACAGCTGCTGCCACGGATACAACGGATACAGCAATCACTGCAGGCGTTGTGGTAATTTACTAGCTAAAACACAGGCTCTTGTTTCCAGCACCGCACTAAGCATGGACCAACAACACTGCACTTGGCGAGTCATCATGGAAGAACGACACTGCACTTGGCGAGTCATCATGGAACAACGAGACGCAAAAGGCCGTTCACGTCGACTGCATGGGGAGGTGACCATCCAGTACTGCTGCATCAAGTGCCCACCTGCATTGGGGAGGCTGTACTGGTGGGAGGGGGGGCAGACCTAATGGGGGAAACTGGGCGGCTTGCTGGACGAGCCTGTAACAGTGATGAAGAAACATACATATGGTTATTTTATATAGGACTGGTCTAATGCAATTGCATTGGACCAGATCTGAAGCGTTGAGCAAAATATGGCTATTTTTTAGAGGACAGGTCTAATGCAATACGCATTGGATCAGATCTGAAGCGTTGAGCAAAATATGGTTATTGTATATAGGGCTGGTCTAATGCAATTGCATTGGCTCAGATCTGAGGTGTTAAGCAAAATATGCAATACGCATTGGCTCAGATCTGAAGCGTTAAGCAAAATATAGTTATTGTATATAGGGCTGGTCTAATGCAATTGCATTGGCTCAGATCTGAGGTGTTGAGCAAAATATGGTTATTGTATAGAGGACTGGTCTAATGCAATATGCTTTGTCACATGCAGGATACATACAATATGGCACGCAAGCATCAGGGACCTTTCAATTCTGCTTGCAACCCCTATGCATGATACAACAAGCTTGAATAACACTATGGCTCTGCATCCATTGGGCGGTGCAGGACACAAAACAACACACTTTCCAATTTATTAAACTGCTAGTGTTAACACTAATTAAACTGGTAGTGTTAACACTAATTCCTGATTCCTCTCTCAAGCTTGAGCAGCCCCCCCCCAAAACAAGGCAACACTCTGTGCTACACCTCAGGTGCATGCTGCCAAGCTGTGCCCTTTACCTGCAGCCGCAGTGCCTGTGCAATGTCAGATGGGCCCATTTGTCTGCCGCCCATGCTGAAGCTGCTGCCGCTGGCCGTGACTCCAGCACGGCGCAGCTCAGGCAGCGCATCTGCCGCGCTCTTGCCCATGCCCATGTAGTTGGTGGAGATCCAGGCAGCCAGGCCTTCTAAGCCAGAAGGGTTGCCAGATGATGTCGCAGCGGGGGTGGGTGCCGAGTAGCTTGCTTGCTGCGCTTGTGTAATTGATTGCAGGGAGAGACACTTAGTGTTCAGGACTCACAATCTGGAGTAAATCCACAGATCGCCATTCTTCAATCACATGTTGACGATGCAGTGGCAGCTTGAAAAGAGGGAACATAAGGTTAAAAAGTGAAATGTGATTGTTGTGTGTATGTGTATGCGTGTGTGTGTATGTGTGTGCGTCTGTGTATGTGCGTGTGTGTTTGGTGATGCTGAATGAGAAATACTTGATCCAACCTTTGTGTCGAAGAATGCTTGGCCACTCAGACACGATTTAGAACTAGATGTTGTGATTACTTGCTGATGACTGCTTGCTGATGAAGATGCAGCAGACCCTGTAGCCTATAGCTACTTCATGCGCCTCACACATGAGTAGCTCCTCAAGTGTGAGGCGCATGAAGTAGCTATAGGGTAGGCCGCATCATTCATATAATTCTGTACAGGCGTGCATGATGTATGGGGGATTACACAGGGGACTCAGGGCACCCAAGACAGCAGGCACTGGTACGGACAAACAAAGCTGTATGGCTCAAAGCATGGCCGAATAAATCTATATGTGCTCAAGCCTTAAGGGAGCTCACGCACCGGTAGAGGGGAGGTTGGGCGTGAAGACATGGGAGAAGTTGGTCGGCTGGGTGTGCGAGCCTGCAATGTGTGTGTGTGTGTTTGTGTGAGCGTGAGTGGGCATGGATACATGTTTTATACATAAGCAGTTCGCCAAGCAGCAGTACGGTCTGAGCATTTAAGCATCAGGGATCCCAGTTCATGAATTGACAGCTCCAGGCCTCTGGGCATCTACATGCCAGGACTTTGAAGCCGCAGCACATCGTCGTTGCAGCACATCAAAGTTGTATCCATTGCTCAGGGCACTCAGCAGCTTTTATACAATAACTGCCTCACCTGCAGACGCAGAGCTTGAGCAATGCCAGCAGCATCCAAGATCTGGCCACCCATGCTGAAGTTACTTCCACTGGCAGTGATACCCTTGCGGCGCAGGTCCGGCAACGCGTCAGCTGCGCTCTTGCCCATGCCCATGTAGTTGGTGGAGATCCAGGCAGCCAGGCCTTCTAATCCGGAAGCACTGCCGGATGATGCTGCCGGTGCCGGTGCCGAGTAGCTGGCTGGTGCAGAGGAAGCAGATGATGGAGCCTGAACGGAAGGTTATGAAGCACGTTTAGAGGGGACAGCAAAGCATCATGTTTGCTGTGCAACGCAGCGTACTCAACCCCAAGTTTATGCTGCCTTCCTCTGGTCAGATAAGTAGTAGCAGATTAGTAATGCCAGCTATGGAGCACATTTCAGGAGCAACGCACAGCTTGAACCAGACAGATTTCGGGTACTGGACTTTTAGGCGGTGAAGTTGATCAAGCATTGCAGGCGGTTTGCCTGATGAATTTGGTAGGAACAAGCAGGCAAGGATGAGTGCCTTTTCAAGAGGCGCTGGAGGCGCCCGGCAGGTATGCAAAACTCCTGCTGATTTTGGTGCAGGTGCAGATGAGGCTCGCCAAATGGTGGTCCAGATGAGACATCAAGGTCACACAATGCATTTGTGCAGTCATGTAGGCAGGGAATGAAGCAGGCGGACATCTAGATGACATCAAGGTCACACAACGCATTCATGCAATCATGTTGGCAGGGAATTGAGCAGGTGGACAGCTATCTTACACCAAAAGTTAGGTGCAGGTACGAGTAAGGTCAAAACCAAACAGTCTGACACGTCCTTTGCTTTTGTTGCTTAAACACTGAGATCACAGCAAACAAATGAAACAACGCAAGTCACTCAATTGCGTGCATCATGCTGTGCTTGATTGATCTAGGGAGACATGAAGATTGGGCTACTCACCCGTGCAGATGCGGGCGAGCCTGATCGCGAGGACATAGGAGAGGTCTGTCGACTAGGTGTGCGGACCTGTGTGAGCAAGAGAGGTGAGTGAGTGCATGCAAAAGAGTGTGAGCAAGAGGGGTGAGTGTGTACGTGCTTAAGAGCGTGAGCAAGAGAGGTGCGTGAGTGCACACAAATGTGAGCAAGAGAGGTGCTTGAGTGCAAAGATTTGGTATGCTCGTGCACAAGAGGCCAATGAACACACACACACAAACACACACACATGCACACGAACACGCAGGATCAGCACGTGTTTGGAAGCTTTGCACTTGTGCTGTGGGGTGCTGCTTGCACGTGCTTCCTGCACCACTCCATACGCCCACCCGCAACCAAGGCACGAGGTAAGTGGGCGACAATGAAGTCATGTTCCTTCGTCTACTACCGAAAACATTACTTCGCCACATAATCTTACATCTCCTCCTAATACATAATGCGCCAATACGCAGCTGTAGGCGCAGTGCCTGGGCAATGCCAGCGACAATGAAGTGCGTTCCTCTACAACCTTAAAACATTACTCAGGCACTTCTTAAACACAATGCGCCAATACGCACCTGTAGACGCAGAGCTTGTGCAATGCCAGCAGCGTCCATGGTGCTTCCTGCGATGCTAAAGTTGCCTCCACCAAGGGACATGATGCCCCTGCGTCGCAGCTCTGGCAGCGCGTCTGCCGCACTCTTGCCCATGCCCATGTAGTTTGAGGAGATCCAGGCCGCCAGGTTCTCCAGGCCAGCAGCACTGCTGGACGATGCGGCAGCTGGGGCAGAAGGGGCTGGGTAGCCTGAGGGTGCAGAGTAGCTGGAAGGGGCAGCAGGGGCTGAGGCTGAAGCTGGGCGGGTTGGCATAGGTGTGGATGGACGGCTGGACGTACGTGCCTGCATGTCAGTGAACCATTGTACGGTGTACTTGCTGGTGCTATTTGGAGTCTGTTTGGTGACAAAGTAGGTGACCAACGCACTGAGACGTAGCAGGGGGAGAAGGGCAAGGTTAAAGTGGTGGCATTAATGGACAATGGTACACACATGGACAATGACACACATGTGCACATATGGCTGGGCTGTAAAAGGGGGGAAAACAGCACGTGGGGTTTCGGCTTTGTTAGTGTTAGTGCAAAGCCGTTATGAGGGGTGCATTGCGCCTGTTTGTCCTAGCAACGGTATGGACCCTTCTTGGTTCATTCAAGGTCATTGTGCATAGCATCCACAGTGGCATGTCATGCCAGGGCTCGAGAAGATGTTAGAGATGTTCAAAACATGTCCAAGCTCCTGTGTGTGTGTGTGCTTGTGTTCGTACATTCCTAGCACCATTTTTGCAGCCACCATGGTCTGCTCAACATAAGGTCCAACCGCACAAAACCTAACACTGAAAACTCACCTGCAGACGCAACGCTTGTGCAATTCCATCAGGACTCATAACTTGGCCACCCAGGCTGAAGCTGCTGCCGCTGGCTGTGACTCCAGCACGGCGCAGCTCAGGCAGCGCATCCATGGCGCTCTTGCCCATGCCCATGTAGTTGGTGGAGATCCAGGCAGCCAGGCCTTCTAATCCGGAAGCACTGCTGGCGGGCCCTGATGATGGGGCGGAGAAGCTTGCGGGTGCTTTTGATGGGAGTGATGAGGCTGGGCGGGATGGCATGGGGGTTGATGGACGGCTGGGTGTGCGAGCCTGATAGTAGTGAGCGAAATGAGGGCAGAATGTTACCAGCGCAATGTAGAATAAATGTATGTAGAATAGATGTGAGCAAAATAAGAGCAAAATGTTACCAGCACAATGTAGAATAAATGTATGTAGAATAGATGTGAGCAAAATAAGAGCAAAATGTTACCAGCACAATGTAGAATAAATGTATGTAGTATAGATGTGAGCAAAATAAGGGCAAAATGTTACCAGCGCAATGTAGAATAAATGTATGTAAAATAGATGTGAGCAAAATAAGGGCAAAATGTTACCAGCGCAAAGTAGAGCATGAGAATAAGGGCAAACTGTTACCAGCGCAAAGTAGAGCATGAGAATAAGGGCAAAATGTTACCAGCGCACTGTGGAGCATGAGCATGCGGGTGTGCAGGCTTGCACGACATCAATGGTGCTAGGTAGGCTGAGGATTGTCGTAGCATCAGGAGCAATGGTTTTTAAAAGCATGAAACGACCCTCAATTTGACATGCAACAGTGGTCGTCCCCACGCCAAAATAAAGTCACCCAAACGGTGCCAATAGGCTATCCACTCAATTCAAAGCCCTCTCTACCTCATCTGAATGCAAGATACTTGATGTTATATCTGAACCATTGACATTTGCTGGAAATTTGGCATTCTGGGGGGGTCTGTGGGGCCCGGTACGTATTTTGCACCCACTCTGGCAGGGAAAGGTGTATTTCTGAAGTTGCCCCAATCGACCTCTGCTTCAGGATATAAGCATTATAAATGCTATATAACAATGCTGCAATGTCGAGTTTGGGGCAGGGGTACTGGGAATGTCGGCAAATGGGAGGCACTCACACAAGGGACAGGGGAAAAAGACATAAATCTGTTGCTCCATACCTGCTGCGAGTTTCAGCCCGATTTTTGTTCCCAGAGTTGCGGGGATGAATATAGCTTAATATAAATTTATATTGGAGCCAATCTGTGGCCTGGGTGGGTTTTGGAGCAAATCTGTGAGCGTTACATGCAAGCAATTTTGGCTGGAACTTTTTCGGCTCAATTTCACATCCTGAATTTCACACCAGAGTTGTGGGGTGAAATGTCAAATATAAGATTTCTAGCAGGCCACCCACTGGGTCTTTTTGCCTGCTTCCTTTGTAGACATGTAAAGGAAAAATTTAGCTATCCAACACAGCTTTCAGGTCCCAGATTGGTGAAGTGGATGGGGAGATACGGCTGATTTAGGCTTGTTGGCACTGTTTGGCCGGGGAAAGGGGGGGAGGTGCATGGGGACGACCCGGTGGCATTAAACAAAAGCAAGTCACAAACAGATATGACAGTTTAGATGGCAACCACCACGACATAGCACTGCTGCTTACATGCTTGGCTTACATGCTTGCCCCCTGTGTGCAGCAAAGCTGCGTTTGATGCTTGCTTCCAGTGCCACAACTGCATTGGTGCTTAACACACGTGCACTTACACAACTGCATTGGTGCTTAACACACGTGAACTTGCACAACTGCATCGGTGCTTAACACACGTGCACTTACACAACTGCATTGGTGCTTAACACACGTGCACTCACACAACTGCATTGGTGCTTAACACACGTGCACTTACACAACTGCATCGGTGCTTAACACACGTGCACTTACACAACTGCATCGGTGCTTAACACACGTGCACTCACACACCACACACATACACGAACCTGCAGGCGAAGCACTTGCGCAATCTCGGGTGCTCCCATCAGCTTGCCGCCCAGGCTGAAGCTGCTGCCGCTGGCTGTGACTCCAGCACGGCGCAGCTCAGGCAGCGCATCTGCCGCGCTCTTGCCCATGCCCATAAAGTTGGACGAGATAAAGCTCGCGAGATCCTCCATTGGGTCCATGGCTTGAAGTCTATCCCCCTGTAGGCAGGATGGACAGGACAGAGCTCACACACATAGTCCATCCCCCAGTAGGCAGGATACAGAGCACACACACTATGTCTATCCCCCAGTAGACAGGACAGAGCACACACACACACACAATTCTTCCAGTAGGAAGAATATCTATCCCCCTGTAGGCAGGATACAGAGCACACGCATAACTCTTCCTACTGGAAGAAGAGCTACCCCCCTGTAGGCAGGATACAGAGCACACACACGCCTATCCCCCTGTAGGCAGGATACAGAACACACACACACACATAGACACACACACACACTTCTTTCAGTCTCATCTCAAAGCGCCTGCCTTAACAGAGTGCTGAGTGACTGGAGAGGTAGGAGGAGCAAAAGGTCAAAAATGAAATGATTGGCTCAAATCTGATACAGAGGCTTCCTTTGACGGAGGCAGCAACAAAAGCGACATAATGACATAATGCATAACGTTTACCAAAGTGCTCTCAGCCACTCTTGCTTAACAAACATCAGTAGGAGTAGCAGCTGTGTTATACGCATTGGCAACACAGCCTTAGCATACAGGACGTCAAGAGCTGGGTACAGCATCTGATATGAAGGTATGAAATATATACATGATTTTATGGGTAGATCAGGCACAGAGTTGTTAATGACATAAAGGGTTTGACACTCATTGACGACTGCCACATGGACAGTGGGCTTTACCTGAGTGGGTGTCCGGATGGGAGAGGCAGAGCGCGTGGGGGAGACGGAGCGGCTGTCGGGGCGAGCCTGTGTGATGTCACAAAGCCAACACCATTCATGTTGACCAGACCAAACATGTCGACAAAGCCATAACCAGGCAGATGAAGCGTGAGGACCAGGCAGACTGGATCCATTTGCACACAGGTCATGGGTTGCGAATACATTGCTTTGTACACAGATATTAAGGGTTGGCCAGAACCGTGTATAGGCACCGTATATGACCGTACATTTGGTGGATTCCCTGCCAAAAACACTGTATATGCACCATATATATGGATCTGGCCAACCCTATTGTACACCAAGTGATTGGCGGGCAGCGGCGGTTCCGTTAAAGGTCAACAAGCAAGGTTGCACACTGATGTAGATATTCAAGCTGGTAGCCCTACTTGCCCTTCTGCAGCCGTTGCAGATTTATGGTGTTCATCTGCAGTTTTTACTGAACAGACATCTTCACAAGTGTAATACACAGTGATCTGGGTTGGTTAATAGAAACGGTCATTTAAGGTGGGAACAAGTGTTTTGTATGCATTCCATGATGTACTATTCCTTACCTTCCCACGCTCATATGTATGCACTCGTTTCCAGCTTCACACACACACACGCACACACACACACACTCACCCGTAAGCGTAGCGCTTTGGCCACACCATCAGCGTCCACCTGCTCTGGGTGGCCAGGCACCGTGAATAAGTTCCAGCCACTGCTCATGATACCCTGGCGGCGCAGCTCTGTATGAACAGTGGAGAGAGTGTGTGTGTGTGTGCATGTGCATGTGCATGTGCGTGTGTTCATGTCCGAGAGCTCATATGTTATCTGGGCACAGGCTTGCATCCAGATCAACTCTTGCGCCCCTCTATGCACCACTGCCCTCCTCCGACTCACAACTACTTGAACGGCTTGCGCTATTATGGCGGCAGAACTCAGTTTAGGCAACTGGGAAGCACTGCCAGCTTTGCTTAGCAATAACAGGGCACATTCTACATAGCAGCATAGCTTGGTGAGCAGCACTACCAGTTGCGCTGGGGTAAAAGAAGGCACATCGACGAAGGTACACCCACCTGGCAGTGCCTCTGCAGGGCTCTTGCCCATGCCTGTACTTTTCTGAGATCCACGTCGCCAGGGCACCCAACTCAGTCGACAAAGGTGCACTCACCTGGCAGTGCCTTTGCAATTTGCAATGCTCTTGCCCATGCCTGTGTACTTTTCTGAGATCCACGCCGCCAGGGCACCCAACTTAGTCAACGAAAGGTGCACTCACCTGGCAGTGCTTCTGCAGGGCTCTTGCCCATGCCTGTATACTTTTCTGAGATCCACGCCGCCAGGGCACCCAACTCAGAGTCAAATGCACGGGAGGGGGACACCGAGCGCGAACCAGCAGGGGATGCCCTGCCACGCACATCAAACCAGTACAAGGTTTTTTGGACGAGTTTGTACATGGTAAAGTTGCATGCACAACAGGAGAGAAAGGCACGGGAGGGGGACACTAAGCCTAAAAAGGCAAGAAATGCCCTGCCACGCACATCAGACGTGCATATGGTGATGTGTATGTGATGCGCTTGCATGCACAATGGTAGTGAGATCAGGGACTTTGTAGACAGGTGCGTAGCGAATATGCTGGGCGCCTACGAGTTTAAGCCTTCAGGGCAACCGTGTCAATACCCATGCTTGCCTGTTAATTTAGGCAATACATGTGACAAGAAAGCCCATGCAGCATAGAATGCAGCTTACATCACAATACGAGCAGGGACGATTTGTGTGAAACAATGAATAGCGTCCGGCAAAATGCACCTAGGAGGAGAGGCACCGCGCATGGCAGCACGAGGAGCAGCACGAGCCACAGAGGAGGGCGACACAGGGCGAGAGGAGGAGGGGGAGACGGGCTGGCTGGGGGTGCGTGCCTGTGTGCATGTACGTGCTTTCTTAGGGCATAACGGATGTTTGGGTAGGCACATGTGCGTGTATGTGTGTGTGTGTGTGTGTGTGTGTGTGTGAATATCCTAATTTGTACGCCACCTGGCTGACACACTCAACAGATATTTTAAAACGGCGTGTGAGTGAGCGGGAAACAGGCATTTAGAAAAAACATTCAAAAGCTAGAAGGCGTATCCAGTGCGTCCGGCACACAAGTTGTATCACGGCACGTTATTATAATCCTTCAATGCATCATATATCGCAACTTAGCACACAAGTCTACGGTGCAACAGACCAAAATTTTATTGCAAGCACGTCCATATTACATTGTCGTGTGCCCTCATTGAATAGCCCTCACAGCTGCACATGCATCACTCCACTGGATCTCTCAACACCAACTTTCACCCACACATACAACACCAACCAAGCCCTGTCCGTTCCTTCATCTCACTGCGATGTCGTACGCCCTCATTGTACTGCCTTCAAAGCTACACATGCCGCACCCCACCAGAATCCATCACTCCTTTCTCCACACATACGACGCAAACCATAACAGAGAGGTCCAAGTACTACCTGCAGGCGCATCCGTGCTGCTATGTCGTGTGCCCTCATCGTACTGCCCTCAAAGCTGTACAGGCCACGGCCTGCGGGCACCACTCCACGGCGGCGCAGCTCAGGCAGAGCATCTGCTGCGCTCTTGCCCATGCCCATGTAGTTGGTGGCGATGAAGTCTGCTAGCTCCTCTAGCCCGGCACTGCTGCAAGTGGGAACGAGCAGGGGCAGGCTCGTTGATATGGTGTACATGGCACATGTATGCACATCTGCTTGCTCCTCTAGCCTGGCACAGCTGCAAGTGGGAACGAGCAGGGGCAGGCTCATTGATATGGCACATGCGTAGGGTTGGCCAAAGTCATGTATATACGGTGTATATATGATATCTTTGGCAGGGATTTCATCATATATACGGTCGTGTACGTTGTATATATACAGGTTCTGGCCAAACCTACACATGCGTAGCTAAGTTCTGAACAGAACAGATTTTTTTTTTGTGCGTGCGAGTGTGTGTAGGTGTAGATGTACGCGTGTGTATGTGTGTGTAGGTGTAAATGTGCGCATGTGTGTGTATGTGTGTGTGTGAGTGTGTGTGAATGTGTGTGTGTATGTGTGTGTATGTGTGTGTGAGTGTGTGTGTGTGAGAGAGCCCTCAGGTATGTTTTATAGCTTACCTTCTGGGAGGTGAGTAGGAGGAGAGAGCACTTGCGGATGCTGCTGCAGGGGCAGGTGGGCGGGACGGCATCGGTGTGGATGGCCGGCTGGGAGTGCGGGCCTGCAAGCGTAACACACACAGAGCAATGGTAGGGCAGGCCTGCAAGCGTAACACACACAGAGCAATGGGAGTGCGGGCCTGCAAGCGTAACACACACAGAGCAATGGGAGTGCGGGCCTGCAAGCGTAACACACACAGAGCAATGGGAGTGCGGGCCTGCAAGCGTAACACACACAGAGCAATGGTAGGGCACACAGAGCAATGGTAGGACACACGGTAGGACACACAGAGCAATGGTAGGAATGGTAACACACACAGAGCAATGGTAGGGTGAGAAGGTATGGGCTGGGTGACACAAAGAGCCATCCATGGCAAGTTGAGGCAGAGTATGATTGGACAGGCCAAACAAGTCCAACCCTGACTCGCCCTAGACTCAAAGACCTTTGAGACTCAGAAAGAGATGGGTTGAGTGCATGGAGAAGACTAGGAGCACAAAAATCTACACAGCAAACAAGCCACAGCAGGACGAGATAGGATAATAGGCTGGTCTGCATGAGCCGGGCAAAACAGACTGGGAGGCCTGTGCTGATGAGTGCAACAAAGCAGCACGAGTCGCAACAACACCTCGGAAATGTTCATCACGAGCATGGGATATGGACACACCTGCAAGCGCAGCACTTGAGCTAATTCGTCGGCATCCAGCTGAGCGCTCTGGTTGGGCATGCTGAACAAGTTCCTGCCCGTGCACACGATGCCGCGGCGACGGAGCTCTGCGTGTGTGTGATTGTGTGTGTGTATTTGTGTGTGTGTGTGTGTGCACGCTTGTATGTGTGTTTGTGTGTGTGTGCACGCTTGTGTGTGTGTGCATGCGGAATAAGGCTGATTACAATAACGAACTCTATATAATGCAACATGGATGAATGAGCGGCAGGCAAAAAGTAAGGGCATGCACTGCTTAAGGCGTAAAGTAAGGGCATGCACTGCTGAAGGCGTAAAGTAAGGGTATGCACTGCTGATGAATGAGCGGCAGGCAAAAAGTAAGGGCATGCACTAAAGGCATGCACTAAAGTAAGGGCATGCACTGCTGATGAATGAGATGAATGAGTGGCAGGCAAAAAGTAAGGGCATGCATTGCTGATGAATGAGCGGCAGGCAAAAAGTAAGGGCATGCACTGCTGAAGGCGTCAAGGGTGGCTAAAACAGTGATTGCTGTGGAACTGGGCGTGGGTGTGACTTTCTTACCTTCAAAAACCTTTCAATGCACCGGGTCAGCACACACGTACAAATCTGCCCGTACCCGCAGGTAGACACTAGCAGCAAAACCCTTCTAATAGACTCAGCAACCGCAGACGCGTGCACAAACAAAATTTTGGACACAAGCCAATAACAAACGCACCTGGCAGCGCATCTGCCGCGCTCTTGCCCATCCCCATGTATTGTGAAGAGATCCAAGCAGCTAGGCCCTCGAGGCCTGCACTAGAGCCACTTGAGGACACCGGAGCTGCCTGTGTGTGTGCGTGCGTGTGTATAATGTATGTGTTTGCGTGTGCGCGTGTGTGTTTGTGTGTGTATGTGTGCGTGTGTGTATGTGTTTGTTTGCATGTACGTTTCTGAGTTTTTATTGCACTTACAGAAGGGCAAGGTTGAAGGGGAGGAGGTGGAGTGCAATGACATTAGACAGGATAGATGTGCATAAAACTGGAGGGCTTGAAGATTGCGTAATTCACGATGGTAATATTGGCCTCCTTCCGAACGTGACCAGGCTCGTCGTGTTCTACTGTTGATGACGCAGAGAAACTGCTCTGAATAGGTTGCTCTGCTACTGCTGCTGCTGTTGTTGCTGCTGATGCTGCTGCTGCTGCCATTACCATTGTTGTTGCTGCTGCTCACGCTGCTGCTGCTGCCTGTGCTCTTGCTTCAGAATGCTGCACACCACCTCATGGGCCTACTACATGAACGATTGCACTCCCACAACCTCATCATCTCCACCGAGCAACCTACCTGCGCCTTCTCCTACAAGCAGCTGCTGTCCCTTTTGTGAAAAATGCACACAAATACGCTCACACATACACACTCCCCCACAGCTCTCTCCTGCTTTCATACCGAACTTTCCCTCCCCCCCTCCCATATATTTAGGGTTGGCCAGAACCGTATATATGCACCGTATATGACCGTATATTTGGTGATTACCCTGCCAAAAAAACTGTATATACACTGTTTATATATATGATTCTGGCCAACTCGTCATATATTCACCGAACTCCATGTACATGCAAGCTCCCCCTCACCTGCTCCTGCTGCTGCTCCCTCTCCCGCTGCTTCTGTGCCTGTCGCAGCTGCGCCTGTGCCAGCTGCTCCTGCACCGTTTCCTGCCACTCTGCTTCCCGCTGCTCAGCCTCTGCAAGGGCCTGCACAATCTCCATCTGCTTCCGGTGCTCAGCCTCTAGGGCCCGTACCTGAAAATGTGCAAGGCCAGCCAGCACATGGGTGGGCAGAACGTACGGCGCCAACTGGTCGCATTGGGAGTTGCTTGCGTACATACCTCAGCACAACCATAGCACCCCACTGATAATCGCAGCCCACTGACAGCTCACTCGCAGCTTGCCGACAGCTGCCTCACGGTTCCTTTTGCTGCACCTGACGCACACCCGTGCACACAGCCTCTCTAGTCTGCTCGTTTGCTCCCTGCTACTGCTCCCAACCTCTCCCCTGCGCTCTACCGCGCAGACCGTATCCTTACCATCGCCAATACCACGAATTTAACGCTGCACACGTCAGACAAAAGGCTATTTCTCACCCGCTCCTCCGCCTCCTCCTGCTGTTGCAGTTGCAGCGCCGCAAGGGCTTTGGCAGATGGATCCGAGCCGCCTCCGTTACCGTGGGCTGCATATGGTAGTTCTGAGGGGTCAGTGAAGCCGTTGAGGCCCGAGGGGTCGTCTGGGGCGCCATAGTAGTCAGAGTAGCTGGGCTGCGAAGAGGAGGGGGTAGTTGAAGGTAGGTCAGGGTTAAGGCTAGGACTAAGGGTAGGGGGTTGGGAGGCCGGTACTAAGGTGGGGGGGAAAACAGTATGCTGGAACTGAGGTGGTCATTCAAGGTTGATTATTAAGGAACGCATTGACATGGACTCTCCAGGCTGGCCAGGAGGGGGGCACGGCTTATAAGGGAGGGGGGAATGAGAAGGGGGCACTGCTTATAAGGGAGGGGGGAACGAGGTGAGAAGCGGGGAACGAGGAAGTGCGAGATGCATTGCGTGCAGTGCGTCAGGGGAGCTCACTGCTTTGGAGACATGCAGGAGCTCAAAGCAACAGCGGAATGAGCCGACCAATTACAAGCAAGCGGCAAATTATAACACTTGTTGGAGCGCGTGCAAGTATGGTGACCAGCCACCAGGCCTGCTTGCGCTGTGGTCTCCTGTGCAATCGTCCTTCAAAATCAAATTCCAGGCCTATACGTTTACGAACGCGCGCGCGCGTAAAAAAAATAAAACTGCGCAACACGCACCTGGCTCCCTAAGTTTGTTTGGGCAAGAGGGGGCAGGGATCCTGTCAGGAGGCTAGGGAGGGACACCTGCACAGGCAAGGGGAAAGTTAAAATTTCCTTTGCGACTGACGTAAGTGCTGTGCAAGCAGGCTCAGAACTTGGGCAGCCTGTCTAATGACACTTCCTCTCCCTGCATCGACCTCGCTGCCTCTTTCTTTTTACACTGCCACCATCACCTTGTACGTAGGGTTGGCCAGAACCGTATATATACACCGTGTATTAGACCGTATGTTTGGTGATATCCCTGCCAAAAACACCGTATACACACCGTATATACATATGGTTCTGGTCAACCCTACTTGTACGCCGTCTCCGCTCACGTCTCTTTTCCCCACCTCAGGGTCAGGAGTTTAAACTATGTGCCCACCCCATGCCAAGCTTGCAGAGATTGAGTGCGTTTTTGCAACGCTGCTGCATGCACCTTTCTTGCTGGCTAACTTGTTTGTCATAACATGTAAAAGACTGCCGGCACTTATCTCGTTTCTGCTAAGATACATTTTTGCAACGCTGCTGCATGCACCTTTCTTGCTGGCTAACTTGTTTGTCAAAACATGTAAAAGACTGCCGGCACTTATCTCATTTATGCTAAGATACGCTCACCTTCCCGGCCTCTGTCGGCAGCGCCACCATATTGCCTGCCTCGTAGGATTGGTCTCCCAAGAGGGCCTTCAGCTCCTCCACCTTGCCCTGCAGGCTCGTGCAGTCCGCCTCAAACACACTCAGCTCGTCCTCCAACTCCTGCACATCACAGGCACACCACACACACACACTCATTTCAAATGCACATCACAGACACACACCCTGACGCGACTGGGAAGCCTGGCGTGGCACGCAACTTGTCTCCCAGGGCCTGGATCGACACACACACAGGTGGGGCATGCATGCTCACACACACAGGCACTCACATACACATTCTGTCTCAAATTTGAGGCCCTGTCCTGCAAATGCGCGCACTTCGCCTCAAAGGCACTCAGCTGGGCATCCAGAGCTTGCGTCAAGGGTCCCTGCTGCAATAGAAGTATGCAGCAGCGAGGCCAAAAACGTTCAGGGCCAGAGGTGTGAGGATGTGTGACGGCAAGACACAGAGACGTCAGCACAGAGCGAGAAGCGAACGCTGTGCAAGCACGCACAACTTGCCGCATTGATCGGCTCCCTTGATATTAGAAATTAAGTTCTTAAGATTTCTTCCGTTTGTCTGCTCCAGCATCCAGATGCATTGTTTGGCTTGTTTGTTGGAGTGTTAGTATTCCAAAAGCACACAAAACTGGAAAATGGGTTGACATTTTCAGCCGGAACGGGCAGCCACCACTTGACGTGCCTGCCGTGTGTATGCCTCCTGACTGGGGAGCAGTGGTTGACCCCCATCATGTATATAACACAAATGCACAGTAAGGGTGGCAAAACTCACGCTTGCAGTGAGCCTAAAAAAAGGCTGACTTGTCTACCTCAGCACACGCGTAGTGAAGGCCATGGACGCTCGATGATTTTTTTTCTATTGCACCACCGCCGTGGCTGCACGCATAGAGCCGCCACATGATTGACCTTGTTTTGTTCTGTCAAAGCCACCTCTAAGCAGTGAGGTGACAACCAAGATCAGGCCCTACACCCGTCCAGGTATGCAGCTCTAGCCCAAGAAGTGAGAAAAGGAAATTCGCGGGATGAAGCCACTCCACTCCCCACACCTATAATGATAATAAGGCGCTTACACACCCCAAGAATCTCCTCCACCATGGACATTGAAGAGGAAACAGCTTTGGTGATCACGGGAATTGCAGGGCAGAGGCACTTGAAACAATTCCCCTCTCACTTTAACCTCCCTAGGACCTTTTGGCCTCCCCACCAACTGCCCTCCAGCCTTTTGGCCACACCTCCAACAAATCCCGCTCACCTTGGCCTGTGGGGTTCCTCCAATTCTGGACAGGGCCTCCTGAAGCCGTGCCCTTCTTGTGTCCTGCAGTTCCAGCCGGGCCTTGGAGATCTCCATGGGGCCTGCAGCATGTCCAGGTAGGTAAAAAATTCCATGGGGCTGTGGGAGAAGGGGCGGGGGGGGGAGAAGCATGCAGGGGCAGTACTTGTTCACTTGCACGCAGGCATGGGTGATTCAAGTAGCGCCATGTCATTCCTCAAGCAGTGCCCTCTAAAACCTAGAAAAATCCTGCCCTGGCCAGTGTTGCAACGCACCTTGCACGCTCTCTGGGTACACTAGGACCTTTGCGCGCGAAGCATCCGTCTTCTCAAACTCTAGCCAGAAGTCAACGACACAGTCCAGGGGTGCCTCCAAGAGCTCAGGGGTGACCTCCACCACTCTATTTGCTCCTTGCTCCCAACGGCTTCCTCCTTTGTCTGACACCACCACCACCTGCCAAGGAAAGACAAGAGGGAGGATTTTCGCAGAGTAGGGGGGCGTCAATCCGTGATGGCGTTCATGTGTATCCCTAACAACACAGATGTCTGTAGGTACATAAGGCAACAACAGGAGCATTACAAACAGCTTTGGCTGCATTCAGACACGTGGAGCAAGCTGCCCACCTTGAACTCAAAGTTGCTACGCTCTCGGGGGAGGGGGAACTCAAGCTTCCACAGGTGACCCTCGTTCCACTGCAGTTCCACCGCATTTTCCAGCTTCCAGCTGCCCATTTCTGGCAAGCTTCCCACAAGGCAGATGCGCTACATTGAGGCAACAAAATCGCAGGGTCAAATCGGTTCCACACCATACTACATGTACATAGGCAAGCACTTGCACAAATGGTTTGGCTTCTTCCAGCGATTGCAAGACAAATCAAGTGGAACGGGTGAACGTGCATACAAACCCGCAGCTCCCAACACCATCACCTTTTTTAACAACGAGCTGCAGCTATGCTAGACCCACATTTTTCCGCCACGCAGGACAATGCATGAACACCGCGGACACACACACACACACACATACACACGCATATACGGGCGCACACACACACACACACACACACACACACACACACACACAAACACACACACAAATACAAACACACTAACATACACATGCGCACATATGAATGCAGGCACAAACGCAACGCGCCCACATCCGCACACGCAAATTCACGCACCCGCACACACAAACACACACAGTGAAAAAGCGCACATGCGATAAGGATGTACGTAAAGTGCAAACGTACCCATACCACCTGCTGTGTCCCTCTCCTAACACACACTTTTTGGCTTGCATTGATGATGCCTCATTGACGCATGCAGTGACCCACACATGCAGTGACCCACCTCTCCAAATGCGGTCTCGTAGGGGCAAGTGAAGCTGAAGGTGAAATTGTCAGGCACGAAATTGAGCTGCCCTGGCTGAGCCTCCGCCTGCAAGGAACAGGAGATATCAGCCCCACTGCTGTCTCAATCCTTGAACCTGCCTGTGTGCGTCTATTCAGCTGGGGGGTGCTGACTGAGTAGATTCCTGATTGACCTTGCAAGCCTGCCACGCCCCCGTACCATCTGGACCGAGGACACCCGCGTGGCTGGCATCCTCCGCCCAATGAGCGTGCTATGTGTGCGGATGCATGCAGGCGACGGACTCGGGATGCGGAGCTCGCCCCGCAGCTGCAACGGAAAGGGTTCCCTCCCTATAGCTCCGGGTAAAGTACGCAGTCGCGCTGTTGTCAATGGATATCCCGTTAAGGAAATACCCGGCCTTCCAGACGACCGGACGACCCCCCCGATGCCTTGCTGCCCAAACCTCATCCTCTCGGAAAACTCTCCCCAAAGACCAACACGGCACTAAGCGCGAAGATCTTCAACCCGCGAGTCAAACCAAAAAAATAGTAGTCCCTTCCTTTTTTCAGCCCCTGCGAGACGGGCAACCGGGGGTATAAGTATATTAACAATACCTAATTAAATTGGGTTGGATTTCTTGGGCCCTTGTCGTCATCATAAAATCCTGGTCAATGGTAGCAAACTAATGGTAGCAAACTAATGGTAGCAAACTAATGGTAGCATACCATTGACCAGGATGAAAAGGATGACGACGCCCATGAAGAGGATGAATGGTAAGTCATATGAGTAACACACACACACACACACACATACACACACACACACACACACACACACGCGCGCGCGCACACACACACACACACACACACACACACACACACACGCACACACACACGCACACACACACACACACGCACACACACACACACACACACGCACACACACACACAAACACACACAC
>Ga0307942_1000196_pt1 | contig 37130 bp, 37 predicted proteins | sample OrgLakmetagen175_FD_201846 | JGI IMG/M metagenome (GOLD analysis project Ga0307942, IMG submission 201846) | Saline water microbial communities from Organic Lake, Antarctica - #175 | ecosystem: Environmental > Aquatic > Non-marine Saline and Alkaline > Saline | place: Antarctica: Organic Lake... | reverse complement strand
CTTAAGCAGACGAGCGCAGGAGGCAGCCTGCCAACTTAATACATCATTAATGTAGCTCCCCAATGAAATGACCGATCAAATCACTTCCACAGCAAGTATAAGACTCAGCACATCAACTAATGAAGGTGAACGAACTAACTGGCTCCTCCAGCTTATTGGACGAGACTAGACAAATCTCAACTGAACACCAACCAACTCTGTCACACAATTCGTCACCCTCACCCTGGTTGTTGGCTTAATTAATAGATCAAGGGGAGATCATCTGCTGTGATAGCAAACTCCCTACTACAAGGTTGGAACGACCCGAATGTTGATACATAAAAAGGGAGCAAGAGAGACAGGCTGGAATAAACAAAAGAAAGTGGGGGGGGGACCCAGGTTGATGAGAAGAAGGGCAAAATGTATACGAGAAGGCCAAGCATGGGATAGAAAGAAGAAAGTCAAGCCTGCGTGTTTTGGTGCATACGTAAAAACAAGGTTTGGGAAGACAGGGCTAGTAAAGAATATAAAGGCAAAGGGCCCAGGGCACGTCTAGCTACACAAACGCAAGGCACTCAACTTAAAGACTAATAGAAAAGCTAGGAGTATTTAGTCAGGATAAAAGCAGCTAAGCCATTGCGATGACTGGTGCGCCGAAACCACCAAGAGAAAAAAGAGTTCCCCTACAGAAACGCAGCTGCGCCAGCACGTCACTCTCAGCATTACGAGCACATACTAGGGAGACAAGAAAGGAGTACAGTGAGCTAAAGGTTTACATAACAAGAGTCGGGCTGTTCTACTACAAGCCGAGAGCAAGGGGAAGCAGGCCCTGTGTTTCTTTGTCCCTCGCTCACTGAAATCCAGATGACTCTCTGATCTTTCCTCATGCCTGGCAGTCGTATGTTTTGAGCGATGATTAGTCTGTATTGTACTCAAAAGACCCCAAGGAAGTCCCAACATGAAAGGGGAACAGCCGCTCAAGTAAGTATTGGTAAGATACTTTGGCAGAAAAGAAAAAGGTTGTCAATGGAGATCAGGAAGATTGCAGGCTTCTTGACCTGGCTATCGATGAATGTTGGTAAAGTACTGGAAAGTGCACGCCTGGTATGGACAAGTTTAGCAGCATAAAAACAGAATGCACACAAAGCTTGGAAGCAAGATTGTTCGCACTTTGAGAACCAAGACCCGTGTCCTTGAGAAGAGCTATATGTGATTGCTGAAGATGATGCCGCCCACTCTCAACAAATGGTATGGAGGGGCGACGGAGGCTCCTTGAAGGATGGAGCAGAGGTCATGACTCTGTTTCAGCGCGGTGCTCAACTGTATTTGTGGTCCAGGGTCCTCACAGTACTTGATCGCAATGAGGTGTGGATGTCATGTTGAAGCATGCTGATATCTTTGGGCCGGTGCTGTCTGGGGAAGGTGAACTTGCTGGTGGCTAGCGGTCTGTCACGGCTGGGCGGTGCTGCTGAGCGAGGTGAGCTCCCAGCCAGTCTCCCTCAGTTGCCCCCTGCTACTCAAAAAAACCCACCCCCCTTTATTGCTAGTCTGTTGCTTCTTTGCTGCCGCAAGCAGTGTTGTGCTTTTTTCCCTTTCCAGGGTTTCTTTTGTAGGTACTACAAGTCTGGAGCTGCAACAACAATTATCACAGTTATTTTTACACGTTTTTATTTACGCAGCTTAGCAGTCGCACGTTTTGACTGATGGCTTCATCTGTAAATCCTGTAAATCCTGTTGCTTTTTTGGTCTCGCGGAGATGGGAGCAACCAGTACAGCATCTGGACGGCTGGAGGTAAACCTGTACGATAAAACTCATCTCAGCAAAAAGAAGGTGGAGTGCAGCAAAGCCTCCACTCTTTACATACCAACTTTTGTCAGTTCCTTCTTAATTATATTGACCCATTCTATAGACCCTCGTCTTCTCTTTGTTCTTCTTATAGTTTTGCTCCTTTTTCTTGTTGTATGGGTGCAGGGTCATCGCTGCCCTTACTATCCCAAAAGAAAGAGAGAGGTCTACAATGTGAGATGCAAGTAAACAGTTGATTTTCAAGAATGGCAGCACGGCAAAAATAGCAAAGGCTCCTAGTGTTTGACATTCGAACTGGAAACTACACTCCTCGCTCCAATGATCCTGTATCATCAAATAGGTCTACGTGCTCAGGAGTGCCAGGTACTTTATGAGGACCTCTGTGGCGGGGATCGGCCAGTCCTACAGAGTTGGATACAAACTGGTGCGGCTGCTGCGACTCCAACACCTGTGCGGCTTTGATGCTCTTCTTGGCTCGTTCAAAGGACGCACGCACAATCACTGTCTGCGCAGGCTCTGGAACAGAGCGCTCTGCTAGCTCTACATGGCCAAAGGCCTCTGCCTGCGGACACAGGAGGTTATAGGAAGAGAAGGCGGTGAGCCTAATAAAAGGGCCTAGTACATAGTAGAGGCAAGAAGTTTTGATTGCAGCATAGTGTAGGGTATTTCCTTAAACTCTTGCCACTGGAACCAAAGAACTATCCTGGTCAAGCCAAGGAGCTGCCGGCAGTTTGTTCATCTACCAACGCAACCAATGATCCACCAACGCAACAGGTTGAAGCTGCCACACAAGGGACAGTGCAGAGCAGGCAATTAGCTAAGTTGCATCGTACAGCAAATCTTGATTTATGATTATGACATCTTTGTCAGTTTATGAAGAGTGACAAGTTACTCCTACCAGCTTGCAAGCTAAGTGGGTGGCCTGGATACTAACTGGCGCTTCTTCCTCGTCTGTAGATCGAAAGGGTTGTACCTGTACGCCATGTTTTGGTTGGTTTTAAGTTGGTATTAGGTGAATTTACCACGGCCTGTGTGTGTTATAACCTTGAACCCTCAGACCTATTCCAGTAAATTTCTGATTTGCTGCAGTGTGAAGTAAAACTCAAAAGTAATTTCCTTACAAAGCACATCTTTAGCAGCGTGAGACAAAGCATTCTCGAGATGTATTTGTTAATAATGTTACGTCCATGTCTTTGTGCTGATGTTTAAAAGGCACAGCTCTTGCAACACACCTGGTCAGGAGGATCTTGGGACCCGACATCAAGGTAGTCAAAGCTCTCTGTGTACACAGGATCCAGCCCTACCTGAGCATGAGGATGTAGCAGGAAAGCGTTGACATGAAGGGAAAGGGGCCGTTTTGAATTGTTTTTTCCAGAAAGTCAGAAAGCCAGAAAACTTGTAATACATTCCTTTCAGATTGTTCTTCATCTTGCACAACAGCGGCGAAAATTGAGCAAGCCAGATGCGTTCTAAGTTGCTTTAACCCAGCAACCACGCCCCAAACGAAACCCAACAAACACGTATTAAACTAGGTCTGCCAATAATGCAAGAAGAGTTGCCCGTGATAGCCCAGCAGATGGAGCTGCCAATCCATACCCCCTGGCTATGAAACCAAGAGATGTACAACCAAACAAACGCGATATACATCTCATCAAAGTCAAGTACTGTGTAGACACTTCCCCTACTCAACAAGCAGAAAAGGCACAAGAACAACACAAGCTGCTAATGCTTCACTTACTCGGACATCGCAAAACCCTTCACGACATCCTGCTAGGAGCAGCAGGCACCATCTGCAGCAGCCACACAAGGAACCCACTCCACAACACCGGAGCTACTTGTCTACATGTCTACACCACAGCACTCATGAAACAATCAAGCCTACATGCAGTCAGAACCGCAACAAAAAATCATGCAGATGAGATGAGACATTGCATACAACCCCCACAAATATCGGAGCAATACTCCTGGTGGTGTGCAGACTTCTGCCTCCCAGCCACCTGATCCCCACTGAAAAGCTTCTCTTATTTTATTCTCCAGGTGGGATGTTGTGTGTTACTGCATCCATTGGGTGGTGCAGAACACAAAACAACACCACATCCTATTTTATGCTGGTAGCAGTGTCTACACTATCTGCTTCTTAATTTCTTTATTTTGCATGGCATGAGAGAGTCCCAGTTATTCTGCTGGGATGGGCGTGCCAATTTTTAAGCCTTGTGGGGTCAACAACACAGTGTGTTTTCCTCGTAGCATTACACAAACAAAAGAGTGCTTGCACCCTTAATAAGATGCCATGCCATCGTGGTTAAAGCAAACATCAATCACGCATACGTATATCTTGCACCTTTGCGCTGCCTGGTTCAACGATGGGCTGAAATGGTTTCCTGGCTGCCTTAATTGCAGCATGATCCAGCGGGTGATAAGCAGGGGGGTGGGTTGGTACCTGTTAAGCATTACGAGAATGAGAAAGTCGTGATTCTGGTTGTCCAAATACCGGGAAAAAAAAGAGGGGGTTATCTGAGGCCCAAAATGGGTATACTTTTTGCATGCTCCTAGGGCAGGTGACCCTAACTTACAGGTTTCAAGCTCAGCTCTGCTATGTGTCTAATTTCAATGCAGCTGAGCTTGAAACCTGCAAGTTATGGCCACCTGCCTCAGCAGCCGCGGCGTGAACCTTACTTTTTGAGCAGCCATATGCTGCATCTGACCAGCCAGAGCATTAAACTGAGTGATTTAATGTGTGTTGGGGTCCTTATAATGAATAAAGATCATTGCAAAAACAATGGAGCAAGAAGAGCAAGTGGTGGCGAGATATGCAAATCAATGTGCCATTCCCCCTGGAAAGCACCCATCTAGGGTACAGGTGCACGACATGTGCTTTAATCCTGTCATTCTGTACGCAGGGCAATTGTCTAAATCTGAGCACTTACTCGGGTAGCTTACTAAGTCAGCATCAGTTTGAAGCTAGGTTGGGTCCAATTTGATGAAGTGACGTGTGAGTAGTAGTTCCACCTTTCATGCAAAAAGGAGCATGTTTTGACTTTTGCCCAGATAACCCCCTCAGGAAAAAATCGACACTTTAACAGATCTGGAGACAGCGCATCACCTCCTTGTCATCAGGACCTGCCCTCCTTGTTGTACAGAGAGTTCTGCTGCTCGTTTCTCTCTTCTCTGTGCAATAAGTAAAGGACTTAAGTGGCTTGCTCTGGCAAAGGCTAAGGGCCATCATGCCAAACAATAGCCGGTTAAATTCAAATATAGAGACTACGAATTCCTAGCGATTTTTAAACAGTTTGAGTTTGCTTGGTCCTTGAAAGTGAATTCGCAAGTTTGCTCTGATAACGGATAATCTTCTTATAAATTCGAATACTTTCGGCTAACGAGCATTATTTATGGGAGTCAGAATTTCCTAAATTTCCTTTGTGGCCCTATTCCTTCCAAGCACCTTGCTACTTTTAAGCACCTTGCTAATGAGAGAAATTAACAGGAAAGATTGATGGGAGAAGCCACTGCACATGCTAGAGGTCGATAAAAGCTAAAAGAGGAAAGGAACTCATGCGGCCGCCACTTTCATCATCAAACAGAAGCTCTTTCTTTGTTAAGCAAAAAAGAATGCAATGGGACTTTAGAAGGCTGGGCCAGAAAAAGAGATATAAACAGTATTGGAGAGGCAAGGTGTGCAATGCATCTATTTAAGTTCTATGAAACGCATACATTTCAGCAAGAAGCCATTCATTGCACCGAAGTCCAAACGTTTTCTGGATTTAAATCAAAAAGAAGAAGATCAAACAGCTCGCAGCTCAATTCTCAACCAAGCGGCCCGCGTCAAATGTAGTGTGATCCAGGAAGTGGCTGGGCGAGAAGGCCGTGCTCACAAATGCGTCTCGAACGAGTGAAACAGGGTCAAAGGGAAGCTGCAGCGCCGCACCCTGTAACAATGCAGGATGGCTTCAAAACTTGTGTTTGTGCATGTATTGCGTCGGCTTGATGCTTCTTCTGCATATGATTCAAAATACAGGCTTGCGATGAGCTGTATGACATCGCCCTTGCTGTAGGTATGTTTGTGCTCACCATAAGGTTGGACCTCGCAGTCAGCGGGAAGCAGCGCTCACTCCGCTGTCGCTCATATTCCCGCAAAGCTTCTTCTAAAGAGCTTGTGCTGGGCTGCGTAGACAAAGTACGGGCCAGGACAACCGCATCCTGCATAAGTACACCAGAGCAGTGTTTGAATTGATGGTCAGTATTACTGTTTCCTTTATGATTGTAGCTCGAAGTACTTAATTACATCATACATCATCCATGCACCAGGTCAGCAACGAGGAGGTTCTGTACAATTTCTCACGGCCGTAAATCAAACTCCCTTTCTCAATGCACCGCAGTCAAGGCGTACCTCTAAGCTCACACATCCTCCGTGCCCTAAATTGGGTGTCATAGGGTGTGCAGCATCCCTTGCAGAGCACACAGAGCAAGGTTGAACAGTAGTTATGACGTGGCTGGAGTGGGCGCAAACCTGACTATTGTGCCTTGTACAAGCAGTGGTTGCACACATCTGTGAATGCTTGCAACTATAGGGATAGGCTAGCAGGCATATATTTTCCTGGAACAAGCCTGCCTTAACCAGCTGTCCTCGCATAGCAGCGCTAGCATACACAAATTTGTTTATAAATGTAACCAACCCTGCAAGGGTGACTAGGCCCTTGCCAAAAGCACCAGTGGTCCACCGATCAGTGATCCTGGAGCGGCTGATTGCAGCAGCAGGAGTTTCTCTGCACGTATGCAGCAGCAAAAGTAGCACGTCGAAAATGAACGGAGAACAGATGACCTGTCTGAGATGAGGCTATGCAGCTACATTGCAATTATGGCTTGGAGCTTAATGCATCATAGCTACAAATCAAAATGTGGCAGCAGTCTGAGCTTCAGTTATAAACAATTGGTTGTCTATTTCTTGAGCAACGTACGCCAGATCAGCTGCTGATTACCTGCAGCGTAACTTCAGCGTCGAATGCAAACACACAATTAATCAATTAATCATCAAAAAAACCCTTGCAAAAGAAGACTTGCATTGCAGCAAGGCTCCCGATAAAAGTCATCCAACAAACGGCCACACAAGAGACAAACTAACATCCTTCAGTCATTTTGCACCGCCGACCAAGCCACATTTACCTGATGGCCTGCTCCATACTCCACGACCATCCCCTGACATATTTCACAGCATCTGCCATGCGTGCTTCAGAGGATGTTGGAACGGACGCATCCTCTGATGCGTTGAAGCATGTGAACCAGTAAACCTGTGAAATTGTCATTGTGCTAACAGGTAAATAGACAGCGCTCACACAAGTGAAGCGACGGCACAAAGATTAAAAGGGTGCTAACACTGTTGTTTTGTGTATTGCTGATAGATTGAACACAAGTAAAAGACAACTCGTCCTTGTGGGGAGGTCACTAGCTTTTACAAAGCTTTTGGCCCACAAACCAAACATATTTCACAGAAACATTTTGCAAGTATGGAAGCAGGCCGTCTGCATTTGCTACTGCAACATGCCCTCATGCTTCTTATTAATGCTAAAATGTTGAAGCTCAGGAGAATGATTGCATTTTCAGGTGTACTCCAAAGATCATCCATCCTGTCTTTCTGTGTTAGCGTTATTATGCATAAGTGAACGCATTTTGCACACACAAACACACAGACACACCTCTTTTTCGTTCAACGGGTATAAACCAGCTCGTGTCCCTTTTCCCCATATCTGTCTGATGGTATTCAAGGGAAGTCCAAGGGAGGCGGTCCCACCCTTTGGGCATGATACTCCCCTGGAAAGGAGTCGATGCAAGCATAAGCAGCTGAGTGGCATAAGTCTAGACAGGTCAAGTGAGTCTTTTGCGAGGTGCAAGCCTTCTTCAGCGTGCTGTAGACCAACAAGTGAAGTGCCAAACACGCAAGTATGACACCCATTCACATGACCCAGTGCAGTGTGCCAGAGCAAAAGCACTCTGCATCGACCATTGAACTTACTAGCACCGTTGAAGAAATACAAACCTGTAAGCTGTGTATCCTGCATAGCCTGGTGCAGGCAGCCCCAAAGCCTCTCGAGCAACAACACTCTGAGCCCCGTCCGCAGCCACCTGCACGACAACCACATGTAATAAAGATTAAGCCACATACTTGCACAGCAGGGATTGATTTCATGTCTCTATATTCCAGCATTGTGACCTCTATGCGTTTTACTGGAGTGCAAACCAATAATGTGTAGAACATATGACACTTTTTCTGCCAAGTACTGAGGTGAAAAGGGTTGTAGAAACCAGTCATCTTTCCGTATAAGCCACAACAGTAATACGTCAGATTACGTGCTTCAACAAGCTAGCGAAGTTGTGTGGAGTGACGCACCAGTACGCCTGCCTCCATGGAGGTACCAGATTCAAGCTGTACAGCAGGCCATGGAGCACTTCCACCTTTGCCTCCTGAACAGAGCCAAAACAAACGAGCACAGAGAGCATGTTTTTGCTTACGTGTGTTCCTCGCTAAACCTAAATTTAAGCTGCTGCCATCCGTATTCGAGGCATCCCACGCAAACCAGACAGTATGTCCAACACCAGTCATTGCCAGAAACATTGACTTTACTGCAGGACAGCCACAAGGGAAAAACGAGCAGCAAACACATGTCAGGCACAATGGGGCATTCTACCTAGCTGTAACATGATAGAGCAGGCATTTACTAAGCTGTAACATGATGGGGCAGGCGTGTTACCTAGCTACAACATGATGGGGCAGGCGTTTTACCTAGCTACAACATGATAAGGCAGGCATTTTACTAAGCTGTAACATGATGGGGCAGGCGTGTTACCTAGCTACAACATGATGGGGCAGGCGTTTAACCTAGCTACAACATGATAAAGCAGGCGTTTTACCTAGCTGCAACATCTGCACAACCCGTGCATTTGGGGTTATTGTTCCGGGAGGAAGGGCGTCAGCGAGCGTGCGCAGCAGGTGGCCACGCCTGACACCTCTGTGCGCAACAGGAGGGCATGGAGCTTGTGTGGATTCTAAAGCGTGCACAGCAGGTGGCCACTCCTAACACCTCTGTGTGTGGACAATCACATTTTCCTTAATTAAGAACGCAGCGGACGGCCACGAGCAATAAGTCTATGTACAATGCAGGGAAATATAAAACCACACGCCTGTCGACTCTGTGCAGCAGGTGGTTACATGTAACACCTGGAAAAAAAGGGTCAGATTGCAAAAACCTTAATACCCTATATTCAATTACTCGGATGCGTTTTTAAAACCTCTCAGGCACAATGCTTGTGAAATTGCGGTGCCTCATCTTTTATATCAATCGTAAAGAAAAGGTGAGATAGAGGGAGGGATATTTAACAGATTGAGCACTGAAGGCATGTGCAAGTGAACGACACTAGGATGATACATCTGGATTGCTGTGATAGGAGCAACGCAAACACATTTCTGGGTTCCTGCTAGCTCCACGGCTAGAGGGAAGTGTGCTTAATCTTTTTCGTCAGAAAAACCGACTTTTGTCTTCACAGCTATACCTGTCAATCGCTCAGCACTTGCCCACTAATTTGAGCGCACCTGAACTCACACACAGCACCATCCTTCCCAGCATCGCACTCGTTGAAACCAAACTGACGAAGGACACGACCAGAGTCCCTGACCAGCTCTACCCTGCATAGATTGATCACCGTAATGTTAGGAAGACCTACAGAACAATCCTGTTGCAGGGATGCTTGTAGCTAACAGCTCCTTTGCTTCCAACTTTAACAACTTAGCAGATGGCGCACACATATCATATTGTTGAGGTATACATTGGAGGTCTTACACACCATTGGCAAGCCAACGCGTTTGCTACCTCGGCAAAATAAAAGTAGTGCAGAACAATTTCATCACACTGAAATTTGTGTGCACTGTGCAAGTCAACAAGCAGTTCTGGCTAACCCTGTTGCAAGCAGGTCTGCCAGGAAAACACATTTCTGTTTTCTTGCAAACGTGTGTCTATTGCAGCCCCCCTGAACGTCTTTTGGCCCATTACTCAATTTCAATGGTAAAGGGCAGTTAGGTGCTGGATTTTAAGTGCTCTTCGGGTCAAAAGGGTGAGTAAAATCAGAAGCAAAACCCCCCCAGCTGTAGGGCCATACTTTTGCAACAGGCACAGAATGTGCTTCTTCCTCTGATCACGCTGGATGCGTTCAAACTACCAACGCTGCCCTCTCTTTTCTTTTGCAGGCCTGTGTATATGTCCTACAGTTCTGGTCTAACAATTTCAGTGTCAGTATGCTAGACACACTAAACACACCTGTTGAGCTGAGCGTAGGAGGGCCTCAGCTGCTCTGCCACGCCGAGCTCATCAAGGCAACGCCATGCATTCTGTTTTTTCAGAGGAGGTACACAGAAACTGAACACCTCAATTCTACCTTAGGCAAAGGTCAGGAAGGAGACAGGGGCAACTGTAAGACTACTTGCGGGTTATGAAACTACTGCACCTACATGGCCCCCCCAAAACCTACGAGAGTTACCTGCCATAAGCCTATAGCAGAGCCCTCTCCCTCCCGAATGCCATCACTGGCCGCCTCTAATACACTAACAGGTATGCCGACCTGTGTAGATTTAGGCAGATTTGTGAGAGTTATTTATGTTGGTTGGCGCACATGTCCTGCCTGTTTATCGCTGGGCTGGAGCTGTGTAATATGACTATACCACAATTTCAGGGATCTAATCTCCTGGCATGTGTGTAAGGTGTACGCTTTTGGGAAAATATGCTACTCACCTTGTGTAAAGCAACTGCAGTGGCCAGGCCTGCAATGCCCGCCTGTGTGCACAAATGAATGTGCAGGAGAGATTGCGCTATGTCTTAAAGACGAGTTGCATAGGCGCCTGTGCTTGACGTGGAGATATGTATGTTTTGTGGTCATTTGAGGGCTTAATTGATACAGCAAACATACCCCAGCAACGACGACAGGAGGGGCGTTCCAGTTCAGCGAGGTGGCTTTGACTGCCACTGAAGTTCGTTGTCGTTTGGGGGTTTGAGGGCAGCCTATCAAAAATCGTGGTGGTGTGTTTATGTGTATGCATGTATTTGTATGTACATTACAGTAAAGTGCAAGAGTTTGTTTGTGTTATGGTGTTTATGTGCATGTACATTTGATGTGTGCGGTTCAGCGATTGAGGAAAATGAAGGTTGAAATGATGGCCACCCGTTTACCTGCCAATCTTGGCTTTCTGGTCAATGAGGATGACTCTAGATTACTAGCACTCTTTGGCTTGGTGAGGTGCATTGACGCAAACTTTAATAAGGAATGCCATTTCCCCCAAACTACCAACCAACTGAACATTATAACTGTTTTTCCTCTCTTCTCTCCTCTCTTTTTTAAGTTGTGCCTCTTTACAGCTGTACATACTTCCAAGTGCTATATCTAGTGCGAAACCTACCTATCTTAAGACAAACCAAAAAGGACGCGCTTCTTTGCATAGGCCATAGGCACAAACATGGCGCCCTCGGTGACTGATGTGGAGGCAAAGCTGGGGGCTGCTAAGCTGGAGGAAGAGGCTGGAGCGGCGGCAGGAAGCAATAAAAAGGAGGCATCTGGCGAAGCAGCTGAGGGCGGTGGCTCTGATGATGATTCTGATGAGGGAGGGGCACCAGGAGAGAGCAGTGAAGCCAAGAAAAAGAAAAACAAGAAGAGTAGGTGGCGTGGTGGTACAACTCAGATGCATGCGGATCCAGACGGACTGCACCCAAGTTTGAACTTAAAATTCTCCTTGCAACTGATTTGAAATCGTTCCATGCATCTTAGGACTAAATTTCTCCCGCTCTTCACACAGAAAAAGACGCAAAAAAAAGGAAAGCTGCAGCAGTGGCGGACGGCACAGCAGCGCCTGCGAGCAGTTCTGCTGCTACACCCAAATTGGTAAGGCTGGCAGGATCACACACACACACACACACACACACACACACACACACACACACACACACACACACAAACACACACACACACACAACACACACGCGCACACACACACACGCGCGAGCACACACACACACACACACACACACACACACACACATCACTCACGCGCACACACACTCACGCGCGTGCACACACACACACACACACACACACACACACACACACACACACACACACACACACAAACACGCACACACACACACACACACAAACACATACGCACACACAGACACACACAGACACGGGCAATCGTATACAACGTGCACAAACACATACAGGCAATATAGGCAAATACACAAAGGAGAACGCATGTGCAATGTGCACAAACACACACACACACACACACGCGCGCACACACGGGCTAGCATACTTGTGTGCGCTATCGCATGTACAATGTGCACGTACTCGCGCAAAGCTTGACCCTTGGGGTACATTTTTCAAGCAGGGGGTCCCATCAGAGCAAACAAATCCTCCCACCGTTCCACTGCACCTCTTGTTCCGAGATGGCAAGTTCCCAGCTGGCGAGCTTATGTCCTACAAGGTAATGTTTGTAAGCTACGGCTTCTTTTCTCCATCGACGGCTGTATCTTTTCCTAAATTCCTTAGATACAATAGCACTTTCCAGTCACCCAGGAATCCGAGCCTTAGTTTGAGCCTGACCCTCATTCGTGTAGATGTGGTGGACTTAATTGCTGATGACCATGAGCAGTCCTTATGATTGACTAGTTGCCCCTATCCACGGGCAGATGCTGCTGTTGCTTCTTCGTGTCTCAGTATTTTGAAGCTACAGTGACGGCATACATGCCCAGTTTAAACCATCCTTCCATGTGAGTCAACGCGTAAATTTGTGTTAGTTGTACGCTTGCATGTACAAACCTGCGTGTAGGATGACAATCTGTGGCGGGAAACCAGTGCAGAGAAGCGGGAACAAGAGCGCCTGCAGTTTGACAACATCAACGAAGTACGACAGGCAGCGGAGGTGCACCGACAGGTGGGATTGGGGATCAGAGAGGGTTGAGATGATTGTTTTCAATCGCAGCAATTTAAAAGTCAGGGAGCGCGAGGACTCGAGGGCTCTATGGTGGGTGGGGCGCTTGCATTGATTTGCGCAGCATTGGTTTGCCTCTTTGGGGACATGCAGGATACGTAATTCACGGTTGGCCAGAACTATATAAATACGGTGTACGTACAGTATTTTTGGCTGAAATTTCACCATAGATGCGGCCATACACGATGTACATATGCCATACGTATAGATTATCGCCCTAATTTAACGTTATTCGGGGGGGGGGGGGGTGATCAAATTAATTCTTGTAAAAGATTTACTTTACGTAGTCTTTCAGATATTACAGGGATTTGGGGTGGGGTGGTGGTCGATCTTTTTGCAAAGATTAAGCCAAACCTAGTAACATATGTTTCCTTCAGGACAACACAACATCCGAAGATTAAGAGGAAGGTGCGGCATTGAACCAACAGCCAACCAAATTGCAGAACTGTGAAAGTTCAAGCATTAACGAATTACAAGGTTTGCCTGCCTGAGGCGCTAAGTATGCAGTATGACCCTCTGTCAGCTCTTCCTGGATTGAAACTGTTAAATTATGCACGGGGTGTCTCTTTTACTTGTGACTGTTGCTTTCAGGGCTGTGCAATGACACTGTCAGAGCAATTTTGCACTGTAATTATGGTACGGTGGACGGTCCGTACCGTCAGAGCGTCAGAAATGACGGTGTCAACCGGTCAGACGGTCAAGGGGACCGTCCACCGTAATTACTGTGTAAATCCACCATCAAGTGCTTTTTGGCTGTGAAAAGTTGAGACCAGGATTTCAACACACAAATGCTATTCTTTTTCCTTTCCTTTTCCTTATTACACCAATCGTTTGTTTTACAAATAATACTGCAACATTCTGAAATGAGGAGAAAATGGCCATTTTGGGGTCAAAGATCCGTTCTTTGGCCTTTTTGCGATTTTTGGACCGTACCGTCCACTGTACTGTCATGCACCGTCATGACGGTCCCAAAATTCAGAAATGACGGTCTGACACTGTCATTTACGGCGTCCACTGTCCGACCGTATTTTGACGGACCGTACCGTCACACTGTCATTGCACAGGCCTGGTTTCTTTGTCACGCTCTCACAACACAACTTACCGCTTTTATCGTCCATCAGCTTGCAAAGAATATCAAATCATTTCAAACACTTCCGTCCTCTCAGGTGCGAAAGTACATGAAGACCATCATCAAGCCTGGTATACCATTGACGGATATGTGTGAGACTCTGGAGGGCACTGTAAGAAAGCTCATTGATGAGCGAGGCCTCGATGCAGGTGGGCACAAATGCTGTCGTTGATTACTCAGTATGTTGAGGAATCTCATTGATGAACAAAGCCTAGCTGTATGTAGGTACAAGCGCTGCTGTTGATTACAAAAGCTGCAGGTGGGTACAAGCGCTGCTGTTGATTACGAATCACTTCAAGCGCTGCAGGTGGGTACAAGCGCTGCTGTTGATTACACATCACTTACTTTATGCAGCTCATCAATGAGAAACTTGAAAATGCTGAAGCTGTCAACGTGTGTACTAAGGCGTTTTGCAGGGGTAGTCAGGGTTTGAAGATGCATGGGCATGTGTTTGTCACCTCTGAAAGCTCGCCCTCCTCATTGTCTGCATCCTTTGGCCTTGAACATTTTCGTTGCAAACTGTGACCATGTACTTCATAATTAGGCATGGTTAACTAGGGTGTATGATTTTGCCAGCGCGGCTCGATAAGTCTCTTCGAGGGCAAGGCTTGTCGATACAGGCCCTGGTTGGTGCCTAACGGGAGGGCCTATATCAACAAGCCTCGCCCTTGACGAGACTCATCGAGCCCGGTATCGACGGTTAGAAAACCACTCTCTAAACTTGTGCGGATTGAGCCGAACATTTTTTTGGATTTTTTATAATTAATAAGTATCGTGAAGAAACCGGACTGAAAAGAAATGTAGGATATTTTAGGAGAATCTTTCATGGTGCGGTGCCTGGACAGGCATACGCAAGGCCGTTTGGCCAGAGATAAGTTCCATATATTCTGATTATTATTAATAATATTATGAAAATGCTGTCCAATTTTGGGCGTCGAGAAATGAATGTCTGACACTTCCCTGAACAAGAATGTGACATCGTGACGAGCCCTATTTTTGGCGTTTACATTACACAAAGATACTTGATATTATGTACAAAAGATGCAGTTGATTTTCCCGATGTTTAGAAATTTCCAGGGAATTTCTCCTGATTCCCATCCCCCAAAATGGACACCCTAGTTGCTGTCTAGGCTTTAACAGCATTGACGTCGAGGGTCGACTAGAGGCTGGCACACCCTTATTCATAATCATTTTAAGAACGCTCCATGTGTCTCTTGTGGCTACGCATTTGCCAATCCCCCTTCCCCACGAGCTGCTTCTTGCATGGCAAAAGTCAGCCGTGTGACTAAAATTGTTGCTTCTCTACTCTGTAACAAATCATCCACCTCATCTTTAGCTGCCGCTTAACATGCATGCTTCTTTCATGGCTGATTGTGCACAATTGGCTGTGAGAACTGAGCGTCAGCTGGTGCTTTGTTGCTTTGTACCTACATGTGCACAGGCATTGCCTTCCCCACGGGCTGTAGCTTGAACTACGTGGCAGCACATTGGACCCCCAATGCGGGGGACAAGACGGTGCTGCAATACGACGATGTGATGAAGATTGACTTTGGAACGCAGGTAAGGCCAGTTATGTAGCTGTCCTACTAGCTTGTTATAGAAGCATGAAGTTATAGAAGCACGAATTGCTTGTGCCTACTATGTTTTCTAACTGATGAGTTAATGTGCCTGCCTGTCTCCTCAACACCTGCACTGCCACGTACGCTGACACATATACGTATGCACTGCCACGTATGCTGACACATATGCATTGTCACGTATGCTGACACTTCAATCACCTGCACCTGCACCGTCACGTACGCTGACACATATACTGACACATATGCACTGTCACATATGCTGACACTTTCAACACCTGCAACATAACGTACGCTGACACGTATGCTGACACTTCCAGCTCCTGCGCACTCACGCATGCTGACCTAAGTGAGACCAAAACGTGTAAGCAGCCAATTGCGCTTGCGTACCCACTTCAGTGCTGGGTCACGTTTTTAACGTGATTGAAGGTGTTAGTTGTTAAATGCTAAAAGGGCGTTTCTCGTGCAATGTAGGGCTTTGGGCTATAATTTGCATCACATTTCGATCTGTGTATTACTGTTGCGAACCGCATAACAAAACAGCAGCGTTGTTATTCACAGACAGTTTCTGTCATCTGTTACGCCACCAAACCATTGTAAGGATGTCAGAAACTTGAGCGCTTCGTGTCTGTACACAGATCGGAGGCCGCATCATTGACAGTGCGTTCACGGTGAACTTCAACCCGCGCTACGACCCCTTGGTGCACGCTGTGCAAGAAGCAACCAACACGGGAGTTAGAGAAGCAGGCATCGATGTGCGGCTGTGTGACATCGGGGCAGCAGTACAAGAGGTATGTGCGTGTTTGTGTGTGCGTGTGTCAGTGCTTCTTTTTTGGAGACGTATGACGTCTTTAGACGTGAAACCCCTACTATTTGGGCGTGGGGGAAAGACGTGAAACCAAGGATTTGGGTCCGGGTGGTCTCCCGGCAAGAACCGACCAAGGGCACCTTGAGGCCAAAATTTAGCCTCAGAGATCGAAATTTTCAACAATTTTAAAATTTTGTGATTAGTTCGCCTGAAAGAAAGAGAACCAAGCAGAGAGTGATGGAAGGTATAAAGAGGGGGGAAAGCATGGTGAGACCAGAGCCATGCAGCCTAGAGCAGAAGGGCATGCCACTGGACAGGAATCAGCCTGCGCGCAGCAAGTGGTTGCAAGAAGGAGGTCCGGGGGAGGACAACCTGTACTACCTCTGCTGCAGCATTTGCAGCACCAAGGTAGCAGCATGCAAGCTTCAAAGCAGAATATCAAATCCCATGAGGCAAGCCAGCTGCATCAGCGTGTAGCACTGAAATGGCAAGAGATTCAGGACAAGAGGGGTGTGTTGCAAGGTTACCAGGATGCAGCTGCACAGCTCACAGCTCAGCGCTGTGTCGTGCCGGACAAACAGCAAACCTCAAGACGCGCTTAGTAGGCTTACGGACATATCAGTGTTGGTACATGCTTTATATTTGTTTTAGGGCCATGCCTGAAACATTTGATTCATTACGTGCACGAACATTGCTGGGAAGCCTCCCAGCAGGCTGGGCATGAAAGGGTGTAAAACGTCAAACAAAGGTTTCAAAATGGCCAAATCTGGCCGTGACGTGAAACGAAGGTTTTCCAAAATCGAAAAAAGAAGCACTGGCGTGTGTGTGTATGTTTCCTTGGGGATGAGAGAAGCAAATTTCTGGTTTATGCGGTTGTAGCGCAGGCAGCAAGTAAGCGAGTTACATGGCAGCAGCAGCAGCAGCAGTGTAAGAATATATTAATGTACAAATTATGCACTCGGTTGCTTATCACAAATTTGAGTATGGGTTTGGAAATTGCTTCTTTCTGCAATCAATCAATCTACCTGATACCAACATCAATACCAATGCTTTCCATGTACCTGTAAACAAGTCAACGAACACACCCCTAAAACGTTTGCAAGGTGTGATCAGCACCCCTGATGCCCTTCCCGCTCGTCGTCTTTTGCAACTCTATTCCCTGACTGACATCCCATGCCCTCTTGTCTATCAAAATAACCTAGGGAACAAACGTTTTGCTTGGCCTCTCCTTCCCGCTCTCTGCTGTTGAACTCAGGCTCTCCTTCCTTGCTCCTTTGACAGAAGATCTGCTTTGTTTTCACAAAAACGTTGACTTTATGTATGACTTGCACAGTTGAGTTCAGTGCAGAAACTACTGTATGACCTGCACACTTGAGTGCAGAAATGAAGCTGCGATTTTCATCTGCTCACAGGTGATGGAGTCGTATGAGGTGGAGCTGGACGGCAAGACCCACCAAGTCAAGTGTGTGCGCAACCTGAATGGGCACTCCATCGCACCCTATCAGATACATGCCGGCAAAAGCGTGCCCATTGTCAAGGTAGGGTTAATGTGGGTGTGCCCTTCTGTTTATTTTTTATTCAAAGGTAAAAGTGTCCGTCTATCTAGTCATGGACTTTTTTTCCACCATTCTCTGTATGCCCCTCTTCTCCTTCATCTTCTTCCCCTGGTCTAGTCATGCTTGTCAAATGGCGACGCACCTGCATTGCTGGCAGATGGGTTGCTGGAGTTGGTTTTGAGAATGAACATGGCAGGGCGGGAAAAGAATTAAGCTTGGCGGTTGTCTTTGGAGCAAGTGGGTTTTGGAAACGCAGAGCAGATGGGATCCGGTTTGCTGGTAAACTCAAAGTGTTTTGTGTGTACTGTGTGTATGTGTGCATGCATGCAGGGTGGAGAAGCGACGAAGATGGAAGAAGGAGAGTACTTTGCCATTGAGACCTTCGGTTCCACAGGTATGGTTTTAAAATGTCAGCAGTGTACAAAAAATGCTTGAAGTAGTGATTAACTCACTGCTTACGACCCAACCATTCCTAAAAGTGGCTGGTGGGCTCAGCGTGATCATCATAATGGTTGATCACATGCTGGATATTTGCATGCGCAACCTGTTTCTTCCTTTCCATCAGGCTTTTTTTTTGCACACGCCTGCACACGCATTACAATCACATAAGCATGTGCGCAAATGCACACATGCACGCACAAAGACAAAAACAGACACACACACAACACACACTCAAGCACATACACACATGCACACGTGCATACATGCACACACACACACAGGCAAAGGCTACGTGCGAGAGGACCTGGAGTGCAGCCACTACATGAAGAACTTTGATGTGGGCAAAGTGCCCCTGCGCCTGCCGAGTGCTAAGGCATTGCTGGGCACCATTGACAAGAACTTCGGCACGCTGGCGTTCTGCCGGCGGTACTTGGACCGCTTGGGTAAGTGGTGGTGATGGCAGTCTCCCAAATGATTTGAAATTGAAGGGAACCTGGTGCCTAATTTGTTATTACGTGCCAGGCTAAATAAACTGAAACTGTTTTTCTCTATGCACTAAGATGCACAACTCCACTGGCAAAAGTTCAGAGGGGGTTATCTGGGCAAAAGCCAAAACATGATCCTTTTTGCATGAAAGGTGCAACTACTCACACGTCACTTCATCAAATTGGACCCAACCTAGCTTCAAACAGATGCTGACTGGATAAGCTACCCGAGTATGTGCTCAGATTTAGACAATTGCCCTGCGTACAGAATGACAGGATAAAAGCACATGTCGTGCACCTGTACCCTAGATGGGTGCTTTCCAGGGGGAATGGCACATTAATTTGCATATCTCGCCAACCACTTGCTCTTCTTGCTCCATTGTTTTTGCAATGATTTTTATTCATTATACACTCAATTTAATGCTCTGGCTGGTCAGATGCAGCATATGGCTGCTCAAAAAGTAAGGATCACGCCGCGGCTACTGAGGCAGGTGGCCATGACTTGCAGGCTTCAAGCTCAGCTGCATTGAAATTAAATACATAGCAAAGCTGAGCTTGAAACCTGCAAGTTAGGGCCACCTGCCCTAGGAGCATGCAAAAAGTTTACCCATTTTGGGCCTCAGATAACCCCCTCAGGCAAAAGTTTGTTTATTTTTGCAAAGATCAAGATTGTTCAGCTCTTTTGATGTTGTGTACGTATGCCTGTGCCTGTGCCATTATCGTGTGCACATACTGACGCATGCTTGCACGCCAATCTGCAACTCTTAGGTGAAAGCAAGTACTTGATGGCTTTGAAAAACCTGTGCGACAACGGCATCGTGGATCCATACCCTCCACTGTGTGACAACAAGGGCTGCTACGTAGCTCAATTTGAGCACACAATCCACTTGGGGCCCATGAAGAAGGAGGTGCTCTCCAAGGGAGACGACTACTAGTCTTAAGGTTGATTCGATTTTTGACAGGCTTAAATCTCTTGCGCAGTGCTTTAAACACCAGACCTTTCTGAAGTAATGTTTGTCGGAACAGAAAATAAACCACTCGGGCAGTGAAAAACCACTCCCCACATTAAACAAGGAAAAGCCACTTTAGTACCGGGTACCATAAAATTCCTCCACCAACAGAAAAAGTAATTGATCAATGGGGATCAGGAGGGTAGCATGCTTAACCTGAAATTGTCTCCTGATGAGAGTTGATAATAGTCCAGCACGGGACTGGAAAGGGCATGTCTGGTGTATGGACAATTTTGGCAGCGTAATCGACAGAATGAACGTAAACGACAGAATGAACATGAAGCAAGTTTCTTAAACCCATGAGAATCAAGACCCAGCTCTTTAAAAGGCCTCAGCGTGTGATTGTTGTAGATGGTGCCGCCCACTCCCAAAAGGATGGTGAGGAGGGTTAAAACAGAGGCTCCTTGAAGGATGGTTGGAACAGGATGAATGTGCCGGCTGCCCCCTTTTTTATTCTAAGCAAAATTTGGCATGCTTGCCGCTCCTGCTGATAAATTGCTAGGGATGCTCTAACTAAATTAGTTCCAACCTTCCTGGATCATTGTTGTTTGCCCATTCCCAGAACCAAATTTTACATCTCTCTAAACCCCAACTTCAACCCCCATGTGCGAAGCAAGTTTTTAGCAATCGTATTAATTTGCCAGTGTTTATTTTTTATTTAAGCACAATTTAAAAGTGCCAATTACCCGCGTTCGAAATCCGAATCTACGGTGAGCTCTTTGGGGTGCCACTCTTCCAATAATCAACTGCAAAACATTCAACCATCTCCGGTTGCCCCTTCGCCTTAACTGCTGGTACTGATCTTAAATACGCCCGCAGGAAATGACGCACGGCCATCGAAGCCAAGCAGGGAAAGGCAGTTCCAGCAACCCACACCATGCAAGGTAAAAAGAACAGCATGAGGAGGGGAAGCGGTTATTTATTGCTGATGATGTGCAAACAACACCCCGCAACATTTTAGTAGATTGACCTCGCTCGCTCGCTCACATCCCACATCCCACATCTCACATCCCACATCCCACTCATAGTGGACAGCACTCCTCATGGATGGAACATCAGAGTGAAAATAAGGATCATCACAACCAAAGGATTCCCAAGCTCTCTGACCAAGGCCCTGGCCGTGAGAGCATTGCCCCGGTGCGCTTCTGCCTGTGTTGTATTTAACGCTTATCTGTAATAACTTAGTACTAATAAGACAGTTATACATACTCTTGAAAGGCTGCAGTGTGTGCAAATGCCCAGTTAAGAAGCAAAAAACAATATAGGTTTATTTTGCTGACCATAACTTTGGGATTTCAAGCTGAGTATACATGTATGGATGTGCATCAAGGACACCCATGAAAAAGCTCCAGGACTCCTACCTTGTTCTTCGCTTGCCTCTTGTACCACAGATGTCAGCTGACAAGGTCATTGAAGAAAACAAGGTGAGAAACAGCGAGGACAAACAATGAAGCAGCACCAAGACTGCCTGATTAATAAAAACAACACTGTATTTGCACAGTGGCTAACCAATAACCAAGTGCACGTATAATCCCGTACTGCAGGATGCCCCTGGCGTTGCAGAGACTGGCAAGCTGAATGCCGTCGAGGCTGGCCAAAAGAGGCACTGGGGCGACAAAAAGTGAGTCCCTCGATGCTACTTTTTGATTGCAGGCCTTTTGGATTGAGTTTTCTTTGCGAGGGCAACACTCTTTACCAAATGCTGTGTAAGTCAAGGTTCAAATGTTTCTTGCACTTGCTACCTCATCGTGTTTTATGCTAACCTCTGTTGCTTAAAAAGCATTATTTTCTCCATCAGTTAAGACACACACAAAAACGGAGCATCGTTGCCATGCTAAATGGGTTTAATTGTGTTATTACCAGTGAAGCGTGGCGGCCAAAATGGTTAACCCGGTGATTGAGCAATAAGTAAATGTACTTATCGCTCAATCATCAGTCAGATACCAGACAGCTTTGAGCCAGTACTATCTTGTCCTTTATGCTCATTGGGCCGGTCTCACTTACTTGATGATCTAAATTTGATGCACGAGCTATGTGTACATTCACCGACCAGACATTTTAATTTTTGACACCGATCCTCCATTCACCTCATTCTTGCTCGTTTTGAAGGTATAAAATTACGAACACGCTCCCGGGGCATCAGACAGCATCAGGCAATAAGTTTCAAGACTGGGAGACTGAACAGCCAGATCGATAGGAAAATCTGGGGCTTACAGCAGCACGCATTGCGTTTTAGTGAGAGCTGTGAACGTGGCGATTTTCTCCTACCTGTATGATTATGGAATAAGGAGCGAAGAAGGGTTGCACGTGCTTTATTTTAGCGACTGCTTTTCTACAAAGCTGCTCAAAATCAAGATTGTTCAGAATTTGCTTCATGTTGTTGTTGTAATTTATGGAAGATTTCCACAGCAATAGCTCAGACCGACCTGCTATGAAGTTGTGACAATCCAAACCACGTGTCTACTCCTAGTAGTAGCTAGAACACGAGCAGTGATCAATCATTAAAGGTCCAAACTGTTACCAAAGCGTTAAAATTGCAATTCTGATTTTCCTAGTAAGCCCTTTTTGGCAGCAGGATTAGCAGCTTCTTTTTAAAGCCATCAAATAAATACAAACAAAAAAGGGCTTGAGTACTTAATAAAAGTCGAGATGGTATTGGTTAAACAGACGCCTCTAGGGTTCATGTAATGGGATACGTTTCGGTGAGGGTGGTACACACTCAATCCTGTGTTTTGCCTTTCTCCTTGTTTTTTAAGACTGCCATCAGTGCAGGTCCATTCCTGCCAATCTTGTACTTTACGGATCAGATTTGGGCTGGAGCTGTGTTGGGCCGCTTTTTAAGAGCACTGGGGTTGGTTTAAGGTACTTGTTTTATCTTGGAGGCCTTCTGGGGTTTGACGAAGGTGGTCGCTAAGCGTTTTCCTTACTTCTTTTTTAAGGCCAGGAGTCTTTTCAGTGCTAAGTACAGAGGGATAATAAGGGTCGTCGAAAACGCTATTGATTTCCCACTTTGCCTCAGGAATTTCTTTGGCGAGCTCTTTCAGCCAGTTTTGGTTGCAAGCATTGAGGCAGTGTCTGCCTTCAATATTCCATGTGGCAATGATGTGCATATCTCAAGTGTGTTTGGGAAGGGGCGTCTGTATATTGTTCCAAAAGGGTAAATCTGCATATCGGATTTGGTGTCACACGTTGATGGTATGGTCACGGTGGTCACGGTGGTCACGGTGATGGTATAGCCCAGTATAATTTTCATATGTACCGTATGGAAATTTGCTGAAGTAGCCATCCTTTCATTCCAGGATGGAAGAAACTTGAAGGTAGCTGTTGCCTATGTGCTAAGCGGCAGAGTAAACGGCATGTCTTGTTGCTAAGCACATTCAAAATAAATGAAATGGAAAGAGAATCCAGTGATCTTGAAGGAGAAGGCGTTGCCGAATGCTCCAAGACCATATCATTTGGGTGTTCACTCCATTACTGGGGGAACGTGAGGTTATTGTTAAGGGGGGATGCCAACTTTTCCTTTGAGGCTTGGGCCCATTTTTGTAGAGCGGTGATAAGCATTGGGGGGGAAGCATCCGTGAGAACAAGTTTTTAACCTTTTGGCTTGTATATTAGTAGGTAGCAATATCTTTGCGTGTGACGAGACCCACAAGGGGGGCAGGTGAATGTTGTCATGTAAGTCGCTGTGTTTTGCCTTTTCAAGGCCTTTTGTATAATATTGAGATGTTCAGGGGTAAACTTGCCTTTACATACTCTATCTACGTTGTAATCGCAAGCTATTGTAGTGGTGGACACTTCTTTGAGTATAAGGTTGTCTAAGGGAATAATGTATCGTTTCCTTCATCAATTTTTTTATTATAAGGGTATTTCAAAGGGAAATAGCAAGCTCCCTACTACTCTGCTGAAACAGAAGGAAAGTTGAAAGAAAACTGGCAGCAAGAGGGAACGGTTAGACCGGGAAAAGGAAGCACAGGGAAAATGTTAGGGGATGAAAGGTAGGACAAAAAAAGTTGAATCCAAGGAAATTACAGGAAGCTGCGCAAGGAAAACTATTATGGCAGAGCAATACAGAGGGTCGACTGAAATAATCTTTGTGTATACAGTATCAGTGATTTAGTACTCGCAACATCTACTGGGCAACACCCACTGGCATTGGCTACTGTGTCCGCTTGTGGGTTAGAGGGTTAGATGTCATAAAAGACTTTGTACTAAGGTTCAACGGTCATAGGGCTAGGAAGAGTCTCTATCATAATTGGCAGAAAACCCTTGTTTTGGATGATCAAGGTGTGTGTCTGGTGGAGCTGGTCCGTACACATGAAAGAAAAAACTACGCAGGCAGTGAAAGCCACTCCCCACATTAATTAAGGAAAAGGAGTCACTTAAGTACCGAGTACCGTAAAGCTCCTCCACCGCGAAAAGGGTAGGAAAATTCAATGGGGATCAGGAGGGTTGCAGGCTTGGCCTGAAACCGGCTCCTGATGAGAGTTGATAAAAGTACTGGAAAGGGCACGTCTGGTGTGGACAAGTTTAGCAGCAAAGTTCACAGAGTGCACATGGAGCTTGGAGGCAAGCTTCTTGACTCTTTGAGAATCGAAACCCAGTTCTTTGAAAGGCTTCAGAGTGTGGGTGTTGTAGATGGTGCCGCCCACACCCAAAAGAATGATGTGGAGAGTAACAGAGGCTCCTTGGAGAATGTTGCAAAGGTCTTTGTGCTAATCCTTTGCGGCGTTCAGCTGGTTTTCAGGTCTGGTGTCCTCACAGTACTTGAGCTCGACGAGGTGGGTGTCGCGCCGAGTTTTGTTGAGGTCTTTAGGTCGGTGCTGTCTGGGGTTGGTGGCTGTACTAGTGGCTTGCGGTGCTGCTGAGATGCTCCCAGTCTCCCTCATTTGCCCCCTGCCACTCCGAAGGACCCATTCCCCTACATTAGTTTGTTGTTTTTGTGTTTTGCAGCGATGGGAGTAACCAGCACAAAATCTGGGCGGCTGGAGGTAAATCTGTCTTTATCTGGGAAGCGGGGTGGGAGGAGCCATTTGGGAACAATTCTGCTTTCAGCTGTTTCAGGAATCTGGAGATTTTGCATGGCCATCCGTACGTTGCTGCCTATATCCATGGAGACAATGCATGATCCTAAGGAGCCTGTTTTGCTGATAGCCTTAAAGATCATGCGGCATGCTATGTTGTGTCTTTCGGTGATCATGTTCCTTATTTGCGTGTGTTGGCACCCAGAAAGGATGTGCAGGGCACTGTCTATTTGTGGGCAGAGAGGGCAAGTTTGACTTGTTGAGAGTTTGAACAATACCGCATGTTTTTGATTACATAGGGTGCATGTTCTGTATTTCATAATGATGCATTTGGTCTTTAAGGGGACATTGGAAGATGTTAGGTAAGCATTGCTAGTGGCTCCATTGGCAGTGCCGTCCTTTTGAGGGTCTGGTAGCACGCATGGTAGTTCGCTTCAGTTTTGGCATTTCCCAGTTTAATGGATTTTATGTACCCAGGCGTGATAAAATTTGTCTATGAGGCAAGGACGCCTTGCCTCAGAGTCCCTCATTCTTGGTATCCTCAGTGTGACAGTAAATGTTTTATAGTGCTGCCCAAAGCACACAGACGATGAATGCCCCTCTTTGAATTACTAGCGGTCAGTTGGTCCTGGCAGAGCGAGTTTTTACTAATTTAATTCAGTGCAGGGTTACATGTCTGTAGTGCTACAACAAACACTCCTCAAAAGTTTCACAATGTTTTACATACGCAGCCTACTAGGCTAGTAGCAGTCGCACTTTTTTTACTGATGGCTTTATCTGTAAAGTATATATCTGGTGCAGACTGAAACAGTTTGTGTGCACTAGAGTCTCTAGTCTAGAGATATGCTGTTCGGCAAAACATACTGCTGGACAAGGCAAGAAAAGACTCCGCTGGTAGTGATGACACAGCCAACATGATTAAGGGCTGGACAAGAACAAGAATGCATAGGGGCGGGGGCAAGATACAACGTATAGTTGCCAGGAACTAGACAAGCTTGCAATTGCAATTTAAAGTCATCACGGCATTGCTTCCGTTTCTCCATCAGCCAGTTAACTGTTCTTTCGTTCTGTTGTTGGCATGTATGGGTACACTTTTATTGTGTAAGAAACCATATATGGAAGTGGAGATGCAATTTTCAGTGGGAGCCTTTTTCGTTGCATACGTTTTACAGGAATTTGTTCTTAAAGAGGTATAAGTAGGAGACACCTTCAAGTTGCAAAAGTTGCATCGTTGCATCAATCGAGACAGCCCCAAAGCAACATAATCCCGTATAAAAGAATGGCCATTCCATATCCCCCTAGTATAGCTTTTTAATTCCTAAGTTCCGCTAGCGGGTCTGCATTCTGCAACCCCATGACAATAAATCCAATTATCCCATCCTGCAGCCTACAGGGGAGGAGGGAGGGCAAAACAATGTCTGACGCTAAAGCAATAATGAACAAACAATGCCACACACGTCAGTAAGTGCAGAAACGGTCGCAGAACCCAACTTACTGATCATTATTCATCAACGCTTAGCTCTCAACATACAACCAAAGCCACAATTGCAAAGCATCAGATTCAAGGCAGCAGCGCAACTACAAAATTTCAGACTTGACGGACTGCATCTCCATCGACTCAAGCTCGCCGAGAGCACGGGCCAGGCTTGCGAGTAGGCGGGACTTGTACTTTCCAGATCGCTGCTTCTCTTTCGCCCTGTGTCAGCATTTACGAAATAGCAATGCACAAGTGTACAAGTGGAGTGTGTAACTATGAAGGTTGCTGACAAACACTCAAAGAATTCGCCGTATAAATATGCATCGTTCTTCTGCTCTAACATCAAGGCATCCAACAAGTGCCGCCTCTTGAATAAATCTACCTCTGGTCATGCACTCTGATCAAGCTCTCACACCCACCGCAAATATCGATGTCTTCCCTGGTCTTCCTCTAACTATCTGCGCTGCCTATTACCCATTTAAAACTGTCAAAAAACACCACTGATTCAGCAAACACGAAAATTGTGTAGATACACACCCACACCCTCCCAGAACAGTCACCCCTGCACCGCCACCCTCACTTTGTTATTGGAGGGCGTTGTCAGGCCCTACGCTGCCTGCCGTCCCAACTGCAGCAGCTCTTTATTGCTATGCGCCTTGATGCATGGTGGACCCTCACTTTTGCCTAAACAAATCATACCTGTACAATAACCCACCGTTTTAGCTGCTCCGCTGTCAGGGCTTCGGTCAGCTGCTGCACCTGCCGTCTCAGCCACAGAAGCTCGCCTTCCAGCGCTGCCCGGTCAGAGGGGTGGTTGGTGGCAGCAGGGCTCATCGGCCGAGAGGCGAGGGTTGAGGACTGCGAGTCAACAAATGAAAGAATGCCGCCAATTAAAAGTGTGCTCATGGTAATTTGAACCTCTCGCGGTTTGATTTCCTTGTGGGCTCATTTCAGAGTTTTTTGTGCCTGGAGAAGAAATGCATGGGACGTGAATGTGTGTAGGACAAGGAAAGGGAACCTACAACAAAAATTGTAAGAAGTGATGCCTGGAATTTTGGAACATGAAAGGCAGCACTTTCATTATATACCTTGCTGTTGTGCGTGCAAGAAGGCATCACACTAATAACGAAGGAGAAGTGAACGGCAAAGCACAACCCGTTGACTGAAGCTGGTTTTGACTGCACGACAGCTGATCCCATATGGCTATATGCGTGGATGTCACAAGCGTTAAGCACAACCCGTTGACTGAAGCTGGTATTGACTGCACGACAGCTGATCCCACATGGCTGTGCTTCCTTCCCTTGTAAATGCACGCAGATAACACTCCACAACTCACTTCATAGCCGTTGTGCTGTCTGTGCTCTCTGCCTGTGCTGCCTGCGTGGCGCGCAGCCAAACCATGCAGCTGACCCAGGATGTGGCTCTCCATCGAGTCACCCAAGCTTTGCTGGTCATCCAGCTGCGAGGCCTGCAAAGAGGCCTGCAAAGAACGCACGCCCACATCCGGTAAGGTGTTGGTGTTGATGCATGTCCAGATGTTGTGCTACAAATGTTGTCGGCAGTCCAGAGTGTTTTGCTGAGTAACCCTAAGGGCCACCATTTAACAAATTGGCTAGGAGTTGGCCAGAACCATGTTTTACACGGTGTATACACGGTACGTTTTGCAGGGACATCTTCAAATATACGGTCATATACGGCATATATACGGTTCGGCCAAACCTCACCCTGAGGCATTTCATACTAAAGTGCGACATTGTAGAGCTGTTTGCATTTCAGGACAATTAAACCAAAGGCAAGCTCTGCAACATCACAAGGTACTTTGATTTGCCGTACGAGCCCAATGGGACAAATTCATCCTTCTTTGGGCAAGTTGCTGCTTACTGTAGGGTACTTATATCACCGCGCTACGCGAACTTTTTTGACCCCCTCGCGGTGTGTTGGGAGCAATTCAAATACTTGAGTTACAAGGGCATCGCGAAGCTCGCATTTTGATTAAGTAATTAATTTTAAGCATGGACCCAAGCCACCCCTCAAGGCCCCCAAGGTGGACAAACAGCTTGGGAGGCTGGCCCTCTATTGGGGAGGAAGGACCAAGACGAAGGGCGCCTTCATTCCCTTCACATGTGCACGCACACACACGTACTCGCATGCACACACGTACGCGCGCACACACACACACACACACACAAGTACACAACGCACACACACACAAATATGTGCACGCACACAAACAAACACGCACGTTCGCGCACGCACGCACGTACGTTCGCGCACACACGCACACGTACGTTTGCGCACGCACACGTACCTGCATGCACACACACACACACAAACACACACACATTTATGAGACATGTATACATATGTATACACACACTTACGTACACATGTATGCGCACACACACGCACACACATACGCACGCACGCACAAGTACATAATGCATGCACGCATGTATGCACACAACTGTACACACACGCACGTACACAACGCACGCTCACACGTATGCGCACGCACACACACACACATACGCACACAAACACGCACGTACGCGCACGCACACACACATGCGCACGCACACATACGTACGCGTGCACTCGCGCGTGCATACGCATGTAGGTGCAGCTCATAGGGCCAGAAGGCCCTCGCATAGGCTCGCATAGTGTTCATCAATTATGTGTTGCCCCCCTCGCATTGCTCGCATTGGGGCTTAATAATTGGGTTATTTCAAACCTCAGATTGGTTACGGTACCCTACGGTACTGACTGACATCGTACCCGCCCAGAAAATGTTGCATACATATCTGCTTCCTTTCACAGTGAAAAAAGTAGCAAGGATTGCAGCATTCTCAAGCGCGGCTTGCTTGTATAAATACCAAGCTGACTTACCCCTTTGCTGATGCTACATGGCACGGCGCTGTGGGGTCTTGCACCCTCAGGGATGCCCCCCCCCTGCTGCTGCTGCTGCCCTTCCCTGACTTTTGAACCACCGCTCAGAGGCTCTTGATATGCAGAGGCCTGCTGCTTCTCTCGCCTGGCCTTGGAGGCACTGCTGTGGTGCCGGGACGCTTTGGCTGAGGAGGAATGCGGGCGTGCGTCTGATGATACGGTTGGAGGGCGGGCAAGGGCATGGCCTTCGTAAATGGAGGGAGAAGACGGGTGGCTAAGGCGGGAGGAAGGCGGGCAGTGCGTGGCAGTATGGTCAAACGTGGTGGCAGACGTGCGTGTGGTGGTGTGGTGGGAAGAAGGAGGGCTGGTGCGGTCTGTGTAGTACACTGAGTGTGAGTGAGAGGAGAGGGGAGGTGATAGAGCTGCAGCTGCGGTGGAGGGTGTGTGTGGATAGGAAGAGGGTGGGGGGGAGGCTGCAGGGGAAGCGGTAGCAGTGGAAGGGGGAGCAGCAGGGGAGTAGGAGTGCTCGTGATGGTGGTGGTGGGCCAGAGGCTGGGTGGCGTTAGAGGTAGTTGCAGTTGGCACTGCTGCTGTTGCGTTGGGCGTAAGAGTTGGGTAGGGCAGGGTGTTGGGGGTGAGGGTGAGGGTGTCGTTCTGTTGGTGCCTCGTGGGTGCAAGGTGGGGAGCAGACGGTGAAGCAGCGGAGCTGATTTTAGGAGGGGGCACTGTGAAGGGAGGAGTGTTTGTGTAGCAAACTGCTGAGGATGCCTCCCTGCGAGTGCTGCTGCTAGGCTTCCCTGACCCTGATTTTGGGGTTGACTTCTCACCCCGTCGCCCAGTAGCGGGCAAGCTTGCACTTGCAAGGCCATTAGCAGCAGCAGGAGACGCGGGATCGGTAGCAAAATTGCCCGCAGGGTTGGGAGAGGTACCGTAAAAACTGTTTGACCTCAAAGAGCTGCTAGCGGAGGGGTCAACGGACGCTCTAAAGGAGAGCTCTTTGGCCAGCTTCCTGCTGCTGTGGGCTTCCCCATAGCCTCTTCCTTCCCCCCTGCCCTCGTCCTTTCCTTTACTTTTCCTATCCTTCTTGTCCCTTTGTCCTCTCCTCTCCCTTCTCTCCCCTCCCTCCCCCTCCCCCAATACCTCAGGGTGCTCTCCTTCTTTCCCTCCCACTACAAGCACCTCTGACCGGCTTCCAACGTTGTCACGCTGCTTCATGGATAACTGCTGCTGCTGCTGTTGTTGCTGCCACTCTTGAACGTTGCTGTATGCCTGCTGGCCCGGCGCTTTCTCTGACGGGCTGCGCCACACGTGAGCAGGCACGTCCCCCCCCTCATTCAGCACCGAGTAGCCCTCCAGGTCTTGCGACCCCATCCAAGCCACAGGCGAGCAAGGGCGCACTGACCTGCTGCTGTGGTAGTACTGCTGCTCTTCCTGCTGCTTTTCCTGCTGCTGCTGCTCCCTCTGTCCATGCTTGGCAGCGCTGGACTCTCGCTCCCTGCCCCCTCTACCCCCCTCCTCGGCACGACTTAAACCATCCCTGTTCCAACGCCCAACAGCACTGACCCCAGCCTCACCCTTCCCCCCACCCACGCCCCCCACGACCTTACCCCCACTCCTTGGCTCATTGTGGAACAACTGACCACGATCGAGCCACCACGCAAGGCCCCCCCCCGAAATGCGTGTGCCACTGGAGGGGGACATGGGTGACGTGGGCATTTGCATCGCTTGCTGCTGCTGGAGCAGTCCCTGCTGGAGCACGCTGCTCGCTTCCCCCGTGCTGGAGCCTGCATGTTGGAGAGTTTGCGACCCTCTTTGCTGCCTGCGTGAGGACATTCGTCATCAGAAAACATGGTCAGATATATGGAAATTTCTCGAAAAATGACAGCTTTCTTGTCAGCGTGGAGCGATATTGGGTCACTTTGAGGAGGGCTGACCAGGTACACTGTTGGAAAGAGGGTGGGGATTGAGTGTGTACAAGGAAAAGCTGGAAGCGGCAGGCTTTTGGATGAAGGGTGTGAGAGTGTGCATACGCATTCATGTCTGTGCATCTGTGTGTACGTGCTCTGTGTGTTTATGGGTGTTGTGTGGATGTGCAGTGCAGGCATTTGAACGCACTCAGCAGCTTCTATGCTCCCCCAATCCACCCAATACAATGCCAGCTGGCTTATCCACACCAAGTCACTGAAACACACACACCCTGATCCTCACTCAATGACGCACACACACACACACACTCTCACACACACACACACACACACACACACACACACACTGATCCTCACTCAATGACCTACGAGGTAAATTTGGAATTTTAGGGTAAATGGAAATTTGGCGGTGAGGGCTATTAGGTGCGCCAGCCCCTTCTTCCCTAACTTGCGCTGGGGGTGTTAATACTCCCAGCATAGCCTTTTCTTCTCCCTTCTATTTTTTCTGCTGAAGCACTACATATCACAAAGTTCCCCATGCCACTCTAAAAACAACTACTGAACCACCAAACTACACACCTCGTCATTACAGCACAACATCAAATGCCTTCCAAACCCTCCACTTTAAATATCACCCACAAACGGCACCAAAATACAGACAAAATGTCACAAAGCAACAGCCTTCCTACCCAATATAATGCCTGTGCCACTACCCCAAAGTTGAGGTACGTAGCAACACACACACACACACACACGCACACACACGCACGCACGCACGCATGCACGCACAGATAACACGCATAAGCGCACACACACACCCGTGGTAAATCTTGCTCAGGGGTTTGCTGCCTGTGCCACTACCAGGGGTGTGGTATGTAGCATCATCCAAGCCATGATGCTTTTTTGATGGAGTGGGGTAAAGAGGGGTGCCGTTTGGAGTGCAGGCCTTGCTGAGGGGGCTACTGTTGTGTTGGTGCAAAAGGAGAGGAAAATGAAGTTGGGATGAGGACAGAGGATGCAATCGTTATAGTGAAACAATACCAATTACTGTAACTGTGATGTTAATAGGTAATTGCCAGTTTGTGCAAGCTGCACGTTGGTGTTTCCCAATGAGGCAAAAGGCATATGTTCATATGTTGGCAATGGCCTCAATTTGATGCAGCACCGCCCTTACGCCTGCAAGCTCAAAGGCAAGAAGCACACTCCCAAGCGCACACTCACGTTGCCGTGGGCTTCTTTGCAGCCTCCACGTTGTAGGCAATGGCCTCAAGTTTGATGCGCTGCAGCACCGCGCTCACACCTGCCAGCTCAGCTTGGAGGGCCATTTGCTGCTTGGCCAAACCTGCCTTGCGCTGCGAATTGTTGTGTGTGCACATGGAATAATAAGAAATGTAAAGGCTGACGTGATGTCAGGTCGCATGCCCAACAAGACCCTATATAGCATATGCTAATCCACCTTCGAGTTTGCATGTCTGTCGTTGCCCGTAAACATCAGAAACCTGGTCACTGTCCTCACATTCTGTAGAGACTTCATCAGCTTGTTGATCCCAGAGCAGGGTGCATGTTGGGTACAGTTGGTACCGTTACAACCAATGCGCAACTGTGCGCATCCCAAAATCAGGTGGATAGAATTTGACAGAGCCTCTTAGTTTGAATGAATCTAGGTAGTGCAGGGTGTCTGCCCGTCTGCCCATGTCTGTGTTTCATGCCTACCGACATAATGACGCAGTCTACCAAGCCTAAAATTGGTCCTAGCCTCTGATTGAATACCTTGCTTGCCACGCCTCATTGAACTCGTCATGCTGTCCTGCCAAGGCCAGTCAGTCCCTTGATCAAACATCATAATTGCCACGCCTTTTTGATTTCGTCATGCAGTACTATCAAGGCCAGTCCCTCCGATTCAATACTACACTTGCCTCACCTTTTTGAACTCGTTATGCTGTACCGCCAAGGCCAGTCCCTGATGTTGCCGGTCGCTTGCAGCAAGGGCTCCCTCTTTAATTGCCTGTGTGAGCATGTTTGTTTGTTTGCACGTGCGATTGCATGCTTGTGACTAAGCATGCATGGGCATCAGCTGTTTTGAGTGTAAATGCTATAACGCTCGACTACAAGGGAGGCATTGTACAAGAGGGGCGTGTGAATGCAAGACATGACTAAGACAAAATGCTGGACACGTGCAGACACTTTCTCCTGCCAAGCGTGTTTGCTTGCTTGGCTGACAACGAATTCGCAGAGTAGTTCTTGTGCGGAAGACCTGGGCTTCCGGGGAATGTTGCTCCACGGCAGGGCTTGCTTTTTAAGCACACACACATATTCACACATACATTCACACATACAGACTTGCATGCAAGCACGAGTGCGACTGCAATAAAGTATGCATGAAAACTTGCATACCTGACCGGCATGTTCTAAGTTCGCAGCCCATTTGTTCATTCTCGCTACCTCCAAAGCGTTCTCTTCAAGCTGTGTGTGTTTGTGTGTGTGTGTGTCTGTGTGTGTGTATGTGTGTGTATGATGAGATGATGTGATTTTTGACTGTGCGCACATGCATGTGTGAGCACATGCGCGCCTGTTATGTATGTGTGTGTATGTTTGTGTGTGTGCATGAGTGTGTATGAATGTGTGTGTGTGTGTGTGTGCGTGCGTGCGTGCGTGTGCGTGTGCGTGTGTGTGCGTGTGTGTGTGTGTTTGTGTGTGTGTGTGTGTGTGTGTGTGTGTGTGTGTGTGTGTGTGTGTGTGTGTGATAAATCTCTCTGTGCATGCACTCACCTGCTTCAACAGCTGCTCCATCGGCCTTTATTATTCTTATATATATAGTTATATTCTTGCTCGGACCAAGAGATCAGACCAGTCAACTTGATTATACTTTAGACTGCCATATGACAAGTTTGACTTGACTCATCTGAAAAAGTGAATTTATAAATATTAAGTTTCAGCTTCAGTGTGAAGAATTCTTCATGGCTGTATGATCCAGGTAGGCTGCTAACACACACACACACATAAACACACACGCACGCACACACACACACGCACACACACACACCACACACACACACACGCACACACACACACACACACACACACACACACACACACAAACACACATATACACAGACACACACACGCATGCACGCCAGGGAACTACGCACGCGCGCACACACACACGCACACACACACGCACAATGCACACGTACACACACACCATCACCTTCACAGCATGCTCCTCTCTTCATGATTGTGCCTGCATTGCAGGCCTTTGCACCTAAAGTAGCAGGCTCCGCAACAGGTGTTTGGGCACGCCCCAGCCGTGCCGCTCTGTTGGTACGGGCTGCGAGCAACAGCAGGCAAAAGAAGGCAGGAAACAAAGGGAAAGCACGAGACGAAAACCAGCCAGTGGTTAGGCAAGCAATCTGGTGCGTGGTATGCAACTACTTTCAGCCACTTGAGTACCCTGGTGAACATGATGCATTACGCCCTTTGCCTATCCTTGCCTCAGGTTTCATCACATTCTTAACAAGAATAAACGCAAGGTGCGTTTGAGGCAGTGATGGTGCAATCCTATAACGGTGCACAACAAACGCTTGTGAGCCTGCAGGTCCAAACCTTGTGCAGCTCATTGTAGGTTTTCTAATCTTAACACTGGTGATGGAGTGTGTGACCCACACTGTCTAGGTCATTTTGCAATGGGCAAAGGAGTTAGGGCTCAGCGGTGCAAGCAAGATCGGCTATCCAGGTAAGAGTCGCACTGGTCAGCTTGCAGCGGGAGAGCACAACCACATAACCCAGTACCAGAGGACCAAGCCGTGACACGCTGGAATGAGAAAGAGCAATGGCCGAGCCACAGCTGTTGACATGCTATCATATGCCAATTAGAGAACAGCATAGAGAGAACCGTGTAATATGCCTGTTAACACGTTTTGCTGTGGCCGCAGGGGTGATTATAGCTGAAGGCTTGGAAAGCGACGTGACTGCGTACACGTCTCGTCTGAGGGCCTTGCCATGGGCAGCAATGCAGGTGTGAGGGAAGATAGCACAGACAACATAGAAATATGGTAAGGTGCATTGTGCGTGATCTGGAACAGTTGAACGTGTACAATGGAGAATGGCTAGCACAGACAGAAATAGAGTAAGGTGTATCGTGCGAGATCTGAAGCCGGTACAGACGTGTACACATACGTAAGTCAGGAGGTGTGTGATGCCGCCGTGTCGCTGCCAGCATGAAGATCTCGAGCATGCGTGTGGATGTGACTTTTAATTATATTTGTGACTAACTTATGGATGTCTTTTACAAGTATGGGGATTTAAATTGAGCCCTCAAATGGCCAATGCAGTACATGGCAACTGCTTCAGTAGGAACAAATCTGCGTGCGTATGAAAATCAGTGAACAAAATGTGTCAAGCAATTGTGGCTGATCGTAATTTCCAAAAATCACCTCGTAACTACCTACCTCATGCTCAAAAATATTCCGGAGGTGGCAGTGCTTCAAGGTCTGTCTGGGCTTCTGAAGTAAAGGGCATGATTTATTAGGGCTTGTATTTGAAGCAGCTGTATTGCTTGTGGATTGACAATGCTATGATCCATTCATTTACGTGCATGTCTGCCCTTGACCAGGTACCATACTGTGCCTTGACTTACTTTTTTATTTTGTCACGTAGGTGCGTGCTCGTGATGTAGAGGATGAAGGTTCACATGACCTGGAGGAGGAAGACTGGAGGCTTCTGCCCTACCCTTTTGTGGAGATCCCTGATACTGGCCTCTCGCTCATGGGCTCCATGTGAGTGTATGAAAAAAATCCATGCTCATAAGAAACACAGAACAATTGTTGTTGACACTCCTCAGCGGGAGCTTATTCCAGGCCAAGCCTACATCCCTCCTGGTCCTCGCTGATCTCCCTTTGTCTTTGAGATGGTGGTTGATTTGTATGGCGTTCGGTACCTGTGTGCTCTTTTTCCCTTAATCTATGTGAGGAGTGTTTGCCTGCTTAATTTTTTCTGTCATCGTGCTTTTATAAACAAACTTCAACCTCGTGCTAGTCAGGGCCCCACGAGATGTGAGGCAAGGTGGCTTGCTCTTGGGTGTTGCTCAACTCCTGCTTGCACCCACCCACTTGTGCCTTTAGCCGGTTGTGAATGAGCCGTCTCAAGTACCTTTACGTGATCAGTGCCCAGCCCTTTTCCCTTGATATTTTCTAGCGCCTTTTTGGTTTGGTTACAGGCTTTTTCCAAGCTTCCGCTCGGATGCCCCCCAGAGGCATATATAGGGACGTAACCTTACCTTACCTTTACCCTTTACCTGATCACGTTCTGTTACCCAACGGTCTGGGTTCTGGTACCCAAGTGTTTCCAGGGTACCAGGTCATTTCAGGTGTGAGCCTCAAAAGTGCCTATCACACAAAACGGCACACGCGTACAGGTGTAAGGATGCTGGATTGGGACACCTGTTTTCAGCTGCCCTCAAGCTGCACTCTCCATCTGACCCGAGCTTGCGCGGCAACTTGAAATGAAGTGTTATTCTGAAGTCAGTTATATACCGTTGCCTGTCATTTATTACCTACTAGTTTTTTCTACAATTGTTTTTATTACTTTTCCTATAATTTGCAGCGAGGTCAGAAACCTTGCTGATATGGTACGGAAGAGTAGAAGAGGGGGTATATATATAGAGAGAGTGGGGAGATTGTGAGTCTCTTTCCCTTAATCAATGCTAGGTATGATACCACTACTAGCGTAGCCTTTTCTTTTCTTTTTTTTAGAGAGAGAGAGAGAGAGAGAGAGAGAAAGAGAGAGAGAGAGAGAGAGAGAGAGAGAGAGAGAGAGAGAGAAAGAGAGAGAGAGAGAGAGAGAGAGAGAGAGAGAGAGAGAGAGAGAGAGAAAGAGAGAGAGAGAGAGAGAGAAAGAGAGAGAGAGAGAGAGAGAGAAAGTGAGAGAGAGAGAGAAGACAATTGAATGCACTTTCTACCTAAGCCTGTACTTGGGCGTGTGGTTCTGCATTCATTGGGTGGTGCAGGG
>Ga0307942_1000195_pt1 | contig 37297 bp, 41 predicted proteins | sample OrgLakmetagen175_FD_201846 | JGI IMG/M metagenome (GOLD analysis project Ga0307942, IMG submission 201846) | Saline water microbial communities from Organic Lake, Antarctica - #175 | ecosystem: Environmental > Aquatic > Non-marine Saline and Alkaline > Saline | place: Antarctica: Organic Lake... | reverse complement strand
CAGCAACAGCAACAGCAACAGCAACAGCAACAGCAACAGCAACAGCAACAGCAACAGCAACAGCAACAGCAACAGCAACAGCAACAGCAACAGCAACAGCAACAGCAATAGCAACAGCAACAGCAACAGCAACAGCAACAGCAACAGCAACAGCAACAGCAACAGCAACAGCAACAGCAACAGCAACAGCAACAGCAACAGCAACAGCAACAGCAACAGCAATGTATGATCGACTCCGACGGATTGCGCGGAAAGGTTGCCGCAAGAAGACCCCACACTTTAGTAGAGTACGCCCCCATCCCTCATTTGTACCATCTAAACCATCTTGTTCCATTTTTACATTACATGGGTGTAACTTTGATCAATCACATATTGCTTGATCATCCACAATTGAATTGCAGGCTGTTGAGAGGGTCCATCAGGAGTTGACATGAGCACAGGTGTGATTGTGATCCTGATTTCAAGTTCGGGTTTCAAAAAATTGTTGCCCAATCTTGCAATTTATAGCTTCGCGAATCCCTAGTTTCCTAGGTTTTTGTGAGCTTGCAATGTGTGTGTGTTCAGTATGCTGCGCATACATATTGTGTGTGTGTGTGTGTGTGTGTGTGTGTGTGTGTGTGTGTGTGTGTGTTCAGCATGCGCAGCATGCGTATCGCGTGTGTGTTCAGTATGCTGCGCATACATATTGTGTGTGTGTGTGTGTGTGTGTGTGTGTGTGTTCAGTATGCTGCGCATACATATTGTGTGTGTGTGTGTGTGTTGGCATACGTATCGTGTGTGTGTGTGTGTGTGTGTGTGTGTGTGTGTGTGTGTGTGTGTGTGTGTGTGTGTGTGTTCAGCATGCGCAGCATGCGTATCGTGTGTGTGTTCAACATGCTGTACATGCATATTGTGTGTGTAGGGTTGAGGTGTCGTTCTTTGGACAAGACGATTGGAAAGTGTATGTGTGCCCTTTCGAGTAGTACTTAGTCTTGGCATCATACATCGTACATCTTTACAGGATTGACAACACAAGAAGTGTCAGATGATGCATGTCTGGCTGCAAGTGTGGTGTGCGGCAGCCTGGGAATGGACAAGCTCAAACCCGCCATGAAACGCGCAACTGGTGTAATCGTGCACATCATGCTCTCCATGCGAAGGGTGTATGAGGGGGACCTAGATGCCGACTTTGTCATGTACATCCTTAGCTGCTCCAGTGGCAGCGGCTATGTGATTCCCTCTGCCAAGCCTAGCCTCAGGTGTATCCGTGGTCACCTGCGCAGCAGCTCTATGCGGGACCATGCAGCAGCACACCTCCAAAACAGTGCAGCAGCAAAAGTCTTGCGAAGGTTTAGGGACCGCCCAGAGTTCGTGTGCTCAAGCTTCTCAGAAGAGGATCTGTGTCTCAAGCTGTACCGCCGACGCACAGTGAATGCCCTGATGGAGAGGAAGGGTTGGCCCATGCACCTGATCCCCAAGAAGCTGCTCAACCTGATGCTCGCCATCCCCAATTACCGCAATATCATGCACCTGACACCGCAAATGCAGTATGACTACAACTTTGACTACGCCAAGTCGGATGTCTGTATTGCTGCACTCCGCATGCGCCACTACAACGATGACGTGTGCGCCAACTGCAGTGTGCAGGACGTTCCCATGAACAAATGCCACCGCTGCAAGCTTAGAGCTCTCGAGCGCGAAGTACGCCGCCGCCCAAGACTTCCCCGCTCCCATCCGAGAGTCGAGCAGAGCAAACCTGCTGCCACTCTCAAATATCTTTTTGATGACTTTGACCGTCGCTTTCTGTTCATCATTGATGAGGACTATGGGATTCACACCGCACTTTTCAAAGGGTGTCACGAAGGCTGAGGTTCCGACGCGCTTGACGTCAGATGATGTGCGGTCCGAAGCCCCAAAACGCGTCTTCTTCCCAGGGGGGCGATTGTCGGGTCGCTTCAGACCTCCATGACTCTCTCCGCTGCTCCGCTTGCGATCAATCTCCTCCCTCAACTGTCTGTAAGCTACTTCTGCGGCAGGCGATGACATTTCGGGCTCCGGGAAAGAGCCGTTCCTCATCAGGTAGCTACCCACCAGTTCTGCATTATCGTCTGCGTTCGGAGGAAGGCGAACAGGGTCGTTTGAGCTCCTGCTCTGCCATGATCTATCCGTCATGAAGGACCTGTGACACGCATCATATTTAATCTCATCAACCTGTCTCGCCGTCAGCGTAAAACTGAGTTCCATTGTTGTACGCTAATGCATGAATATGCCCTCTTACGCAGAAACCCTGTCAAATTTTTCCTGAAAAAATAATAAACACTCCACTACTCATGGGTCAGGTCAAAGGTCGGACATGACCCCAGATTGCTCGTGGAATCACCACCATCACCTTTTCGCCTTCTTTTTGCCAACGATGAACCATCAGTTGCTGGAGTTGGAGCTGGAGTTGGAGACGGAGCTGGAGACGAAGCTGGAAGTGGAGGTGCAGGGACCTGGCTTAGGACAGCGGTGGGACGAACGCGTCTTGGTAGAGGTGACACCGACACACCTTTCTTGTCATCTTTGATCCCCTCTTCCTCTTCCTCTTCCTCTGCCTCTTCCTCTGCCTCTTCCTCTGCCTCTTGAACCTTTAGCAGTTCACCCGCGAGAGCATCATCTTCGTAGTCCCCTTCATCATCTGAGCAAATGAACCCGTCGGACTCGTAATCGTCCTCGCTAGAAGCGTTTCCCTCATCGGGGTCCTGGAAGCGTGACAGATCTTCTTCGCCAAGTAGCCGACAGCACTGTCTTGTGATGTGGTCCATTTTCACTGTGTGATCCAGAAGGCTGAAAATTAGGTCGTTCACGCTCTTCTTCTGAATGGCACTGGTCTCCATCTCGAAGAGTGTGTAGCGCACCATTGCTTCCAACTCGGTCTTGAAGATCAAGGGGGCCTCGTGCACCTTCACGTCGCCGCTGCCTGCGAAGATCCCACACCTCAGGCCTCCCGACTTTATCGCAATCCCTGCGATCACAGCTACGCTGCGACGCTGTCGATCCTCGTCGCCGACTTGAAGCAAAGCATGGGTTACAGCTTTTGAGACCGCGTGTTGCACTTCTTTTGAGTCTCTATCCATACCCAGGAGGTGGTCGACATCATCAGAACTGAATAAGCCCGACAAAGTCAGGGCCACACGGGCATCATTCAGAGCGCTTGGATGCATTCTCAGCAAAATGTCCATTGTTTGTGTACTACTCCTACTTGTTTGATGTCACAATGAGAACAAGCCGTAGGAGGCGTCAAATTTTTACATGCTGATTTCATTCTGACTGCGTCATGTTATGCGCGAGGACATATTCGCCCTGCATGGCTTTGCTGTGCATCATTCAGTACCGAAAGTACCTCAGCAAGTCCGCGTCATGGCGATGGTGATTGTCGAGCCAGATCGCTGCTGCGTGGCGTATGAGGTTGACGGAGAGTGCCTTGCCATCAAAGAGAGACGAGAGCTCTAAGGAAACCATCTTGTTGAAAGACGCATCCTGATAGGGATCACCCCTCCTGTCCACAAACACCCACTGCCGCGGATGGATGCGCAAGCTTGTCTTGAGCACCTTGAACAGCTCCTGCGGTAAGTCCCCGCTGCGCTCCGCTTTCGTGTCGTCATATTCCCTCTGAGGTTTCTGAGGTCTGTATGTGTGTATGAGCTCACGAGGGTCTTGTTGATGCTGCTGCTGTTGCTGCTGTTGTTGCTGTTGTTCCATGCGTTGGTAATGGCGAGCCGTCTTGTACTCGTTCACGGTTATCGTGCCCTTGGTCTTACAGAGCACGACGTAGTTGGAGGTCTTCAGCGCCTCACGGGCTTTCTTCCCCCTGGGCACTCGCCTGTTGCACTCCATCACTCTGAGGGATCCTAAGTCGGAGGTCCGCATCGGCGGGAGGTAGGTAAGGAGAGACAGCAAGAGGTGGGACCTCCCCGCATAGGTTTCGGGGTTCTTGCCAAGCTTGTCACGCCTGGCTATGAGCTGCTCCCAAGGCACATAGTTATCCCGCTGCCTGTCGCTTGCCCTCCAGTTATCATACTTGTCACGAACCAGCTGCATCGCGTCTTCGTTACACTTCTGCCAGGCCCTCACCTCCTCCGTCCCTATCTTGTTCAGGTAGTCAGGAGGTAGCCTTTTGAAGAGCGCTGAGACAGACGCGCAATAGGAGCGCACAGTGGCGGCTGGGCGCGCGGATATTGAGTGATGGATCGTGGTCGAATGTTGTGTCGTCTCCTGTACCGTCGACTGTTCACTCTCGCGACGAGAAAGGTACTTATAGAGCGCGTCCAATGACTCCAGAGCATTGTGCAAGACCCACTCCAAATCATGTCCACTCACCCTGGTCAGCACTTTCAGATTTGCAACGTAGCGTCGTTTGCTCACCGGAGAGAGCTCCGGTGCGTTTCTGATCAGATCGAGGAGCCGTGTGTCCCCTTCCGTCTCTTGGTAGAGGTCGACCTGCTTCTCCTTGGGCATGTCTTGTGGTAGTTATATATATACACCTGTGAGCAAAAATTGTGGGACAGTATGTCCTCACATTCTATGCTCATATCTGAAGCTGTCAAGGCATGAGCATACTACATGTACGGAAGATGATGATGCGTGCACCTCACTCGAAATAAATTGTCTGCCATGGTCACACAATACACATTATATACATATGACTCGACCGTCTCCCTCAAGTAGCGCAGCAGAAACGCCCCTCGGGAGACGCTTGAAAGGAAATGATAATCTGACGTACGAGGTGGTCCAGGACACCAGGGGCGTTCACAAATGGAAGCTCACATCTGAGTCGCAGAAATTGAGGGACTTATTGGCCGCGGACAAGCGCAACCACGTCCGTTTCTACCTCGCTCCCAAATTGACGCCGCTTTCGGCCACAGAGAAACCGATAAGCGCGTCGAACGTCAAGAAGCTCGAGGGCATACGTGGTTTCACCCGGTTCGATTCGCCCAAGATGATGAGCGTTGTTTGGATGTCTCTCCCAATGTCTCTGTCGAGGACGTCCAAACGTTTTACGAAGCAGGTGCGCTGGGACGTGACAAGAAGAGAGTACGAAGTCACGTTAGTTCTAGATTCACCACAGGACGCCCGGGAGTTCGCGACCAATGAGCTCAAAGATAATTACGGAGATCTCGCTGATGACACATGGATGGAAGGGGACCTGCTCGTACTTGAAGGTCACGAACTTCACTTAGTCCTTACGGCGGTTGAGCTTGGTACTACACCCAAGTTATGAGAAAATCGAACGCAGAGAAAATGTTTGGTGAATGCTGTCTGACATTTTCTTGCCTAGTAATGTGCAATGTATCCTTTGCCGTTCAAAGAAGCTGTTGTCAAAGCACTGGCTTACCTGAAGCGCTTTAGGTAAGCTGCTATTGTGTTTGGTGTATCTGTGTCAACTGTGCATCGTTGGTACACTTTTAAGCAAAAAATTGGGACACTTACTCCAGTGAACAAATGTCCACATACTAAAATATCAGAATGTGTCATCCGTTTTATTGGCACTCACATCAGAGAAAACCCATTGATTACGTGCTCCACACTCTCGAAGTCGCTGGCACATGTCTTTGGGACTCCATTCTCCAGACAATTGGTTTCAGTTGCTATCAAGAGAGCTGGATACACCAAGAAAAAGTTACGTTCACGTCCACAGCAAACACTTAGCTCTTACCACAATGAATGGGTGTCCAGTTTTAAATCTCGCTTCTTGGGGGTTTTGAAAACCGAACGACCAATTGTTTCTCTTGATGAGACTGGATTTGATAATCGCTTAATCCCACTTCGAGGTTACTCTCCAATATCTCAGCGTTTGTATATTCGTCATGGGAAAGGTTCATGGTCTCGTAATTCAGTACTGGCATGTATCTCATTGACTGGAGAAGTACCACACTGCAATTACCACATACAGAGTCAGTCTGTCAAAGGAGCAGACTTCATGAATTTCATGGAGTCGCTCACCTACCCTTCCGGGTCAGTATTTATTATGGACAACATCGCTTTTCATAGGTCATCAAAGGTCATGGATCTCGCGGAGCAAAGAGGATGGGAACTCATTTTTACTCCCCCGTATTCCCCTAACTTCAATCCCATTGAGAACATATTTGGTGCTGTAAAGACATGCTTCCGAAAACTAAATTACTTCTCTGACACAGGTAGCTGTGATGAGGAGCTCATTCACTTGGCATTTCAGCAAGTTTTGGACCCAAACATAATACATGGTTGTTTCGCACACGTCAGAAAGGAGTGTAGTGTGTATATATGAGCGATTGGTGATCAGCTTGCGGCAGCACATCCATACCATCCAGCAATATGTAGTCAACTTGCGGCAACGCCGCATATCCATACCATCCAGCAATATGTGGTCAGCTTGCGGCAACGCCGCATATCCATACCATCCAGCAATGTGTAGTCAACTTGCGGCAACGCCGCATATCCATACCATCCAGGAATATGTGGTCAGCTTGCGGCAACGCCGCACATCCATACGATCCAGCAATTGGTGGTTAACCTGCAGCAAATGCAGAAGGGGCATAAAGACTTAATTTCTCCTGTATACATGTATACCCAGAAGAATCTAGTGACATGGCATGCCAAGTAAAATTCTGTGCCGTAGCAATGACTACATAATTCAAAAAATCAGAGAGCGTATTCAAAGTGCAGATGCGCAGTACGACCTTCATTCATTGACACGCAATGCACTTGTCAGAGAAGGACATGCTGTTGGCATTCTCAGCGATGACGAGCTGCATTCGTCGCTCATGTACAACAACACTGTTGTGAAGTCATACCTGTGGACTTTCCTGGACGACCCCGTGCACAGGCAGTGCGTCCGTGACTACGTTTTAGCGTGCAATAAGCTTCAACAGCGAGCGTACCTCACTTTGAAGACAGCATACTATGCTTGCGTGTCTGGTGCTCTGGGACCGCATACCGGAGCTTCCTTTGTAGACGCACTCCTTGAAAGGACCTCTGACAGCTTCAATTACATTGTGCTCCCAGAGCACTGTGCAGCAGACTTTGACCACCCGATCCGCTGCATCATCGATGCAACAAGGTCATCATACCCACAGCTTGCCAACTTTGCGGATGTCGAGGCCCTCACTGCCATTGCAACCCGCAGCGGTCTTGACAACACCAAGAAGTACATCAGCTCCAAACTTCGCACCGCGGTCTTCAACCACGTCCTTGTCCATCTGCATCGCCGAGTCAGGGCCTCCATGCACTCGAGGAAGATTGATGACGACACAGAGGTGGAAGGAATGATGGATATGTTTATGAGTGGTAGCACCAAACGTAACGTCACCGTCTATTATTACAAAACAAGCCTACCGAAGGTTGTAAGACTACCAAGCACTGACCACGGACCTTCATCTTATCCACCTCCTTACCAATACCTAGGAGAAGGCCTGAGACCAATAACAAACTTTCCAACATAGGCGTGCCAAAGGCTGTGACACCAGCAAGAGCTAGCAACCAATACCCCTCTTATTCACCTCCTTATGAGCACAAAAAAGTAACTTCCAGGTCAATAAGTTTAATGGGACAGAGTTCCTACAATGCGGGTAAGCTCCGAGGAGTAGTATAGACAGGCGACAGTAATGGGCACTCCTTTTTTCTACCTTTTTACCAGAATGAAGGTGCTGGCAAAAAAAGATGGAAGAACGTGTTGAGCAAGCAAGCCTGAGAATTTTAGTGGACATACACAAAAGCTAGAGTGGGTGAATCTTGTGTGCTGGGCAGTGGGGTGAATACATTTGGGGTGAAGAGGGTAGTTACATCCCTTGTGTAAAGCAATGATTTATATTTGCCTGCATTCTATTTGAATTATCTAGAATGCATGCAGTCACATACAACCAGTCATGTGAGTTTACGGTGTAGGGCACGGTGGGCGGTAATACGGTATGGTGCCGTACACCGTAATTATGACAGTAAGTTACCGAATAAATACGGTTTTGGGACAACAGGTGTTGCACGATCCCTGCTGCCCTTGTTTTGACCTGTGGTGGTGCACCAGGTTTAGGGACGGTAAGATATTTGTACGCAAGCAGTCATATGAACTGCACCTCAATGAAACACAGCATTCAGATATTTGTACGCAAGCAATTTAATATTTTACGCAAGCAGTCATATGAACTGCACCTCAATGAGACACAGCAACTTCAAACCTTATACAAGATACCTATTTTTGATTGTGCACTACTGTATCAGCCTATACTTGCAGGCTTGCAATGCAACACTCATACACACCCGAAACATGGTCTGAGACGGCAAGGTGTGACGCCTTTGTGTTGGTGCTAGGGACAGTGTAGAGAGAGAGTTGCGTCTCCCTACATCGACAGCACTCTTGGCGCCATCCAGGACCTCTGCTTTGTCCTCCGGCACAACCCCAAGCTCGACCTCATGCTCATCTGCAATATTGGAAGAAAACAAAAACACGGTTTGCTTGTTATCACTGATGATATCAGTGTGTGCTGTCCTGGTATTCTGCACTGTCCTCCGGTACCACCCAAGCTCTACCCCATAGACAGATTACAACACAGTCTACAGGTATGACTGACCACATAAAAACAATATCCACTTTACACTCAACTGAATTTCACGATCGTAAAACTTCACAGTCCTCACCAAAAATGAGGCAAACTCCTCACAAGCAGCTTGCTGACGTCAATGCTGATTTGCACTTCTAACAAGTACAGCCTCACATTTTACCAGTGACCAGAGCTCAAGAGCACCATATCCTAGTTCAGTGGTGACCAGAACTTACGAGCAGTGTCCTCCGTTTCACTTGTGACCAGCTGGAGTCCATGGCAGTAACCCATGGCTTCAATCTGCGACAGATCCCCCGCAAAGTACAAGATATCACCTGCACATTTAGGCACATGTGTGTTTTTGTCTATGTGTTATGTACATGTCTGCGAGTGTGAGTGTGAGTGTGAGTGTGAGTGTGAGTGTGAGTGTAAGTGTAAGTGGGTTTGTGTGTGTTTGTGTGTACTGAATGTGCTGTGTGTGCAATGTGCATAAGGATCTAGTTGACCAGAAGCATGTTGCATGGCACACCTTATGCGTGCTTTTGAAAATCTCTGTTATATTTGAGAGTGCCCATAAAGGAGATTGCACACAAATGGATTGGCCTTTAGAAATACTCTTCTAATACTTCTTGTGTCTTGTTCATCTGTCCAGGCTGTTGACTGACGGCACTGCACACAAAAGCTCTAACCTACAGAGACGTTCATTTGATACTTCTTGTGCACATCCATCTCCTAACCCTGCACACTTACTCATCGATAAAGTGCCCACACACAAAATTAACAGACCGGAGGACTATCCTCAGATGCTACATTGTACACCCTTTCCTTTACCAAGGGATCTCAAATGAAATATTACAGTGCCTGTACACAGATTGGAATAACCTAGAGAATGCTCTGCTGATGCTCATTGTGCACAATGATGTATTTGTTGAGGGGGTCACTGGACAACACACTAACAATTGCTCCTGTCTGTGCTCATCCTTTCCTGTCTGTGCTCATCCTTTTTTGTCTGTGCTCATCCTCTCCTGTCTGTGCTCATCCTTTCCTGTCTGTGCTCATCCTCTCCTGTCTGTGCTCATCCTCTCCTGTCTGTGCTCATCCATTCCTGTTTGTGCTCATCCTTGAATAGGACCTATTCCTTAGTGATTCAAATGGTGTTTTTACTGCCTACTAGGGTTATTACCCTTCTGCGTACGCGCCAATGGAGGGTGGGAGCTGCTAGGCGCGCTGATGGGGGAGGTGTGGGGCCGCTGCCGCTTGCTTGTGGGCGGAGGGGTGTGCTGAGGTGAGGCGGGTGCAAGGGCTGTTTTCGCTGCTGCTGTCCCCGTCTCGTGCCTTATATTATCGCCTGGCGGGTGGCTGGGCCGAATAAGGTGAGGAATGGAGGACCCGTGGGCTCGCCCTGGGTAGGCTGAAGGGAGGGCACAGGCTCCCCTCCCGGGGAGCCCGCACCACTCATGGAAAGAAATGGCGAGATGCAAGGGGCGATTTTTTCTTAAATTAAATATGTAAACTACTGAAAGGCAACATATCAAGATGAGCAAGAGGAAGAATAAGAAGAACAAGAGCAAGAAGAACACTCCCGCCCCACAAGCAAGCACCCACCACCCACCGCACATGCCAGCACCCACCCCACATGCCAGCACCACCCACCCCACATGCCAGCACCCACCTCACATGCCAGCACCACCTACCCCACAAGCCAGCCTACATGCGTCTGAGGCCAGCACCAGTGTGCCCCTCCCTCCAACCGATCCCAACCAGCAGCTGTGGGGCATGGTGAAGGACCTGCAGCTGCAGCAGCAGGAGCAGCAGCAGCAGCAAGCGCGGAAAAACGCTGTCCTTGTGATGCCGCGCGTGCGCAACGCGGCAGCCTGCATTTTGAAGCTGGCTGTAAGCGCAGATGTCTTCTCAAAGCCCTCCAAGTGCCACCACGTTGGCAGAAGCGGGGTGGCTGGTGACACGCTGGGCCAGCTCACAGGCCTGAAGACGGAGGACATGGACAGAGTCATTTCACAGCGCAACAAGGACGCGCACCCATCCACACAGGGCAAGCTGGATAAGGAGGTCTCTGAGCTCATCATCTTTTTGCCCGACCTGCCAGACAGCTGCAGCCAAGAGTGCACTGTGCTGAAAAAGTATGAGGACATCAAGACAGCGTTTCCCACAGTGTTCAAGTAAGTGCAGTGGTACGCGTGCGATGCTTTGACATGTTGGTGCTTGGAGTGTGTGTGAGTGTGTGTGCGCATGTGTGTGAGTGTGCGTGTGCGTGTGCGTCTGTCTGCCTACGTGTTCCCAACCATGCCCTCCGTGCCATGTGGTTCTTGAACTCTCACAACACATGCACGCAGGCTATTTTTTCGGCCCTTGAAATGCATGCACATGACGCACAAGCTAGCTCACTCAAACACATGCACACGCACACACATGCACACACACACACACACACACACGTGCTCACACGCGCGCGTGCACGCACAACACACACACAGGAAGAGCAAAGGAGGGCCAAGCAAGGGAGGGCCAACTGCTGTGGCAGTTGTGTAGTGCTATGAGTTCTCTGAAAGGTGTGCTGGTGCTGTGGCTGGACCTCATTAAGAATTTCTGTAAGAATTTCTGTATGCCTTGCAAGCAAGCAAGGTACTCCAGGTACCATGCTGCTATTCTCGCTTGTTTGACCCAAGCAAAACAACCAAAACAACTGTCGCTGTCTTCACACAGTGTCTTCTGCAAGACCCCTCGCATGTTCAGCTGTCAGTGACTGAGCCATCACTGCAATTCCACTTATCGTTACCATTAGATAAACTGATCTAGCAGCACATAGCATGTCTACTCTAGAGTAGAGATCTGTCACGCTCCAATTGCTCACTTATCTCTCCTACCTATCTCTCTACACAGGAAATGAGCCCCTTTGTGGCGACAGTTCCTCTTGCACCCAAGCAGTCCTGAAGTGCGTCCATGATTGATTACCTAAGGGTACCGCTTTCCTTCCAGTTCGCTTTTGGCTTTTGTCAGTCCCTTCTATGCGTGTGGAGTGAGATGAGAGGTGTGTTTGCTCACAGCAGTCTAGATCAAGTGGGCATGCGTGTCAAAACAGGAGTTTGTCCAAAGGGTGTTAGGGGACTTTGTGAGCTCTCGTGTGCTGATTTGAATATTACTTACGCTCTCATGCTCTCATGATCAGCTGCAGCTGTGAATTCTAAGGAAGATCTCCCCCGTGCTTTTGCTAGTTGCCTGTGTGCTGCTATCCTCACCAATTGAGCAGAAGACGCTGAGGTGCGATGAACTTCACGGATTGGGGGTGCTATTCCTTGTTCGCATTGAAGAAGATGTGGTCCGCAACGATGCATGGTTCCTGCTGCATTTCATGCTGAGTACAGGGGAGGTGTACGTGAACCGAGAGTGGATTTTCAGGAAAGGCGTACCCTGAATGTGCTGATTTGAATATTAGTTACGCACTGCTTGGGCTCTAAAGCACAAGAAGCACAAAGGGACCCAATAATGCTCTGCACCTGGCTATTGCTGAGCACTTCTTGCGCTGTTTTTACACTTGTGGCAATAACATGAAACCTGACCCGTTTGTAGCTCAACAGGCTCTTGACTCACTTAATGTTGAAATAACATGTAACAATCGCAAGGTTAAAATAGCTGTCATTTTAGGTATCCTTATAAGAAATTTGGGCCAGCTCCCCACAGGAGGAACAAGAGGTGACATCAGTGCTCAATGGGCAGACATCCTTCAGAATCCTCACATTGTCCATATCGGAGTTGCTGTAGCAACAACGAAAAAAAACAAAGCTATATCCGCCAGCGAGGGCAGCTGAGCTATAGCAACAGAAAGCCAGCATCAAGGGTAAGGGTAAGGGTTACAAAGCTATATCCGCCAGCGAGGGCAGCTGAGCTATAGCAACAGAAAGCCAGCATCAAAAAGAGAAAGCAGCCAGACCGAACAAGACACAATAAAAGGATTACAAGGAAAAGAGACAGAAGGGTAGGGATCAAACAAAGCAAAGGAGGAAGAGAAGGGCAAAGCAGGTATAAGCTAAAGCACCTCTCAATTCAATTAAGAAATATTTAGCTAGGTTCCTTGCCACAGAGTGATGCTCAGCCTCGGAAAATGAATCACCAATTAGACCAGCTACAGACAAATTTGACTTAGTCCTTTCGTTAGCATTCATGCTCATTCACTCACGCTGAAACCATTCAGGCAGACTTGCTCGTGCTGAATCATAGTAGTAGGAATTACAGAGAAGGCCAGCATTCAATACGCTCGACTGCTAGGCCGCATGTGAAAAATCAGTAAGGTGTGTGGAGAAATGTTTGCAGGGACAAAAAAACAGCCGCACCCTCAGCAGTCAAAAAATTATGTTGTTGTTGTTGTTGTTTAATATGAATTGAGACAGAGCAGCAGGATAAGGGGGGGAGTAGAACGCTGCAGTGACGAGCAACGTGACGCTGTAGCCGTCCGTGGAGTAAGGGTAGTATGTGGGATAACTCTCCTTTCTTTTTTTTCCTATTTTATAGTATAAACTTTCTACTAGAAAGAAAAGAAAAGAAAAACTAGTAGGCAGTGAAAAGCACTCCCTGCATCAACTAAGGAAGAGGAGACTCCTAGGGTCAAAGCACCTCATTTTTATTCAGAGTATAACTCAGGCGAATTCTGCCAAAAACTGCTGCTTCCTCCTTTTTCAGAGTTCAAAAAAATTTGAAATCGGATTGAACGATCAAGTACAAAGCAAGCAAAAAGCATTAGCAAGCATGAGTATTATCAGCGTGGACATGGGGTCGTGCAACACGTCCGTGGCCTATGGAGACGGCTCATACGAACACCATGAACTGTTTGAAAAAGATGGCAACCCCCGCTTACCCTCTTCAGTGTACGTGAGCCACTCATCAGGTGGAACGCCAGAATTCTCTACGGAGAATGGCGATGGGCAAAGACTTGTTACATGTATCAAGCTTCTCTTGGGACGGAAGCATAGGCGTGATGTGCCCCTGTATGCGCTCCAGGAGCTAGAGAGCAATGGCATTACGGTAAAGGAGGACGGGACGGACGGGCTGAAGCTGTCGTTTGAACATGTGGAGGACAATGACTGCGTCAACGTCCGCTTCAACCACGATAAGGAAGAAGAAGATGAGACCCGCATCTCGGTTGTTTTCCAGGTAGGTGGCAAGATCCTCATCCAGTTTACGGCGGAGGATGTGATGAAGTTTTGGATCACAGCTCTGTTGGGTGAGGTTTTGCCCAGCATGGGAGTGTTTGATGAAGAAGCACGGGTTTCGCACGAGGTAAAACGAGTGGTGTTCATGGTGCCCAACATGATTCCCAACAGCGCTCTGGAAGCATACCGACAGCCCATTGGCAATCTGTGCCCTGGCGCTCATATCTGCTTCCTAAGGGAGCCCGTAGCAGCGTTCCTGAAGCTGTACGCAGAGGGTAAATTTGACCCCCCTGGCGACAAGCCCTGGCGCGTGCTGGTAGTTGACATAGGCGACGGTACGTTGGATCTGGCTTTAGAAGAGGTGACGCGTTCGCCTGAGGGGAATATAATCACTTGCCTTGTGAAGACCAAGCAGAGCACCAAATGCGCGGGCAAAGAGCAGACCCGCATGGTGTTGAATCATTTGCAAGAAAGCATGGCAGCCTTCTACGGAGCTGCTGTGCCACCTGATGAGAGAGCTGTAGTGTCTGCCGGAGATGCCCGCAACATCAAAGAGGTGCTGTGCTCCACAACCCGGTCAAGATCGGTGACACCCAACTTAGTCAGTGGTAGCTTGAGAAAGGTAATCAGCGCCACCAGGAAACTGAACGGCAAAGTTCCCAGCTTCATCCGCAAGTGGGAAACGAGCGAGGTTGACGACATCATGAAGCTCGCCAACAAAACACTGCACGATTTCCTCAGGAGCTTCCTTGGTGAGGTCAAGTACCGGATCGACGAAGTCATCACCGTGGGCGGGGGCGTCAGGGGCCACAATGTTCGCTTGACCATTCAGGACGCCCTACAGGGCGTCAAATCAACCATGCTTGACTCCTTCGTGACTGTGGTAAAGGGGGGTATTGCTTACTCTCAGATGCTGGACAACAGTAACATTGTTGAGGACAAAGGGCGGTGGAATCCTCCCAGACATGCTCCTAGTACAAGCGCCGCGGCTGACCTAGACCGGCAGCTCATGCCACCTCCCCCTAACAACCGTCTCAGGCTCCTGGGAACAGAGGTCACCAGCTCAAACTACGGCATTTTATACAAGCCAATGGACGGCGGTGCTGAGCGCGCAACGGTCATAATCCCCAAGGGCACCCCCTTGCCAGTGGAGAACTATGAGTGCAAGAAAATTCTGACTGCTTGTGACATGATTAAGCTCTTGCCGCCCGACGTGACCCCGGACGGACAGAAATGGGGCATGAAGATCCACCTAGTGGAGGGTGATTTCGTAGAAGATCAGGAGGTCAGGGAAGACGGGAGCCTCGGACCAGACACCGTTATTGACGGTCTCATTGCGAAGCACCCAAGCCGTCAGAACGGCGCTCTGTTCACAGCGCGCATGTCCCTCAACACCGATTGGGACTTGACCTGCAGCATGGGCATCGACTACATGAACTCCCCAGATGTGAAGGTGCGTGTGACTAGGCGGCGAATCGAGTAGAGTAATGCCCGAATCATTTTTTTCAGTCCCTGTAGCACAAGCAACACATCCATGTGCATTCCAACTTCTGGTGTGTAAAATTATGAGGGGCAAACGTCTGTGCTTGTACTATAAGCAGTGTCTACACATCATTTGGCATCCCAAATGACAGACAGCTACGTGCGTTACAAGCAGCGCATAGAAGACCTCATCAAGGTGATGGTGAAGGAGTGCACAGAGGAGTGCTACCGGGGGTTTGTGGAGTATGCCATGCAGGGCGGAAAACGTATCCGCTCGATCATCGCCCTGTCCTTGATCGACCAGCAGTTAGACGGGAAGGACATTGCCGAGAAGGCCAGGCGCGCAGCTGAGCTCACTGCGCTGGTGTCGGAGATCTTGCATTCTGCGTCCCTCGTCATAGATGACCTGCCCTGCATGGACGACGCGAAATTGAGAAGGGGGAGAGAGGGCATGCACGTCAAGTACGGAGAGGCCGTGGCCATCCTCACAACCTCGCACCTGCTCACCATGTCCACCAAGCTCCTGACGTGGGCGTACCGAGAGCTCAAGCCCTACGGCCTGGGACACCCAGAGAACCTGGTGGTGCTCATGGATAACCTGTCGACGTACATGGGCTTCGAGGGAGCGAGCGGGGGGCAGATGATGGATCTGAAACGCGTCAGTATGAAAGAGCCTGGCGCCATCCAGAAAATGATGACCCGCAAGACTTCTAGCTTCTTTCAGATCGCTGTGCAGAGCGCGGTTCTCGTGTGCAGCAGTGAGGAGGTCGACGAACAGACGATCGACCAACTCATCGCCATCAGTGACGCTATAGGGCTCGCCTTTCAGACGTTCGACGACTTCGAAGACATTCTGGAAGACGAGGATAAGGGGAGCAACTGCGTCACCGTTAACGGGACAGTTGCCTCGTACGAGCAGTTCAACCGTTACACAGAGCAGTGTGTGAGAACACTCAAAGAGCTCGGCATGTACAACGTCGTTTTTGAAGATGTAATCTACATGATGCGCGTGTCCATAGAGAAACGCATGAAAGCCTCTGAAACGCAAAAGTCAAAGTGGAAGGATGTATTGGAGGTACGTCTGACGCCTCACCTTCATCATCAGGCAGGAACTACTATAAATGTTGACTGCGAAAGCAATCAACAGCAAGTCGACTTCCGATCCCCGCGAGCGCTGAATATCGTGCGGCTGCCATTGGACCACCTGACATGCAAGTTCCACATCCAAAAGATGGAGTGGCTGTCCTCCTGCAAATGCTACAAGGTTCACATCGCGTTTGAGAGCCACGAGGCCTTAGAGGCGTTCTGCCTCGAGCGCGTCCCGCTGATGTGTAGCGACATCGCGTCCGACACATGGCTGGCAGGGGATATCTTTGTGCTTCCGGAGCAGGAATTGAGGCTGGATGTGCTGTCGATGAAGGTGTTGCGCAAGTAGGCAGGCAGGCAGGCAGGCAGGCAGGCTGTTGCAACTTTAGCATTGTGTTTGAAGCTGCTGCTGTTGTCGGGTGGTAGCTTCCCGTGCCAGCTTATCCGCTGCGCTATTGCCAGCCCAGTGGGCGTGCTTCTCCAAGAATGCTGAAAGACGGGAGGTGGAGTTGTTATCGAACATGGGCTCCGGTCGGTGAGCAGGTACATGCTCGAACCCGATACCGTGCACGAGTTTGAGTGTGTGCAGATATCGGAGCAGCTCGAGATTGGCCACCACACGCCCCTCCCGCGTCTTCCATCCGTTCATCTTCCAGTGTGTAGACCAGGTGTTCATCGACTTGACCACGTACTCAGAGTCTGTGTATATGTGCAAATTGGACCCAGCAGCTATGTGGACGGCGCGCACACATGCCATCAACTCCATGGTCTGGTTCGTCACTTTCCCATTCGGCACACTGCTAGCAGGGATCACCTCCCCAAAATTACGGGGGTCTCCGGGGCCGAAGAACACACCGACCCCACCGATGGTGCCGCGCCTGCCGTTGTTGAGGCACGAGCCGTCACAATACACGCGTGTCTGCTCTCTCTTGTGTTTGTCATCAAGAAGAAGCTCTGTGGCGCTCACATCTCTTTTGACTTTTTCCACCCGTCTCCTCCCTGGTTGCAGCTGTGGAAGCTTTCCTGAACCCAGGTAGCTCCTGGCAACCACGTGGGTCCAGTGCGTCTTGATCTTCCTTCTGCGTGTCAGAGTCGATGCGGGCAGCAGTGGGTGGCACGCCCCCCTTCTTGCTACTGACATCATCATCGTCGACTCGTCCCCCATCATAGATGGGCATTCCCCTTTAAGTGTACACGTCGCCTCGCAATAAAAAGTATGTATGCAGGTTGTAAAAGGAAGAGGGTGGAGAATGGCTCACGCACGAACGCAAACACAGACACAGATGACGGAGCCGGAGCCGGAGCCGGAGCCGGAGGTTGCGCATGTCGCGCATGTCATGGACAACCAGGATGGTTTGGCCATAGCTCTCTGCATCTTCCCGATCGGTGGCCGCCACGACCCCCCCGGGAAGGAGGGGCTGTGCCATCTCGTAGAGCACATGTGCTTCCTCAAACACAAGAACTTTTTTGATTTCATACACCAGAAGGCCATCAACGCATCGAGCAACGCAGCCACGTCCCCGGACTACACATACTTCCATGTGCACGGTCCCGCGGGAAACAGGGAGCAGATAATGAATGCTCTCAAAGATCTGGCGTTTGACCTGGAGACATCCATCATGGACATAGACGACCACGAATTTCAGAGGGAGCATCAAGTCGTGGTGGAAGAGCTCCGGCTGAGCAACGCGAGAGAGGACAGTCACATCGCGAGTGCCCTGCTGTCTGATCTAGAGTCTGTGCGTGGGGTCTATGACCGACCCATCGTGGGCACAGAGAAGAGCGTATTCAGCATCACAAAGCAGGATGCTCAAGAATTCTACAAGTCCAAGCTGCTGGCCTCCGACTTCAAAGTCGTCGTGAACATCGATTCAAATCACACCAAGGACGTACGCAGCGCCCTCGCATCCTCTGCAGATTGGCAGGAGATAGCCAGGAGGCGGCCAAAGCCACATGACCCTTCCTTGTTGGTGGTGGCCCAGAATGGGAGCAGGGTTAGAGACATTGTCCAGTCTGTGCTCTTGCCTTGGAAGAGCCGTATGAAAGTGTTGCTTGTCCCTGACGGGTTGAATCAGGTGGCCATTGGATTCCCCTCTGTGAGCGCGGGCGACAAATTGGCCCGCGCATTGGACATCCTGGCTTTCTCTCTGGGAGGGGGGTTCACAAGCGTCCTGTACAGGATCCTGCGCTCCATTCTGCCCATCACGTACAAAATCGACATCGCGAGCGACACACGCGCGGAGGACGGGTACTTTCTGTTCAAGTATTCCACGTCCTTTCCGACGACGGGAGCCATCATCGAACTCATACTGAAGACGCTTACACAGGTCCCACAAATAATCAGCCAGAAGGAATTCGAGTTGTTCAGAGCGAGGTATGTCACGCAATTACAGATCCAGAACATAACACCCATGTCTCACACGATCAACGTGGCCGAAATGCTGGTCACACGTGAAGTTCCGACTAGCCTCGTGGAGGAGTATGCAAATGTGAGCTACGCAAGCTATGTGGAGGCATGCAACGCAGTCCTCAGCATGGACAGAGTTCACGTGTACCTCCGCAACTCGGAGAGCTCGATGCTCAAACACAAGAGTGTGCTGAGTCGGTCCAGCCCCCACAGTGGACGCTCAAGAAAAGTCGAATCCGCTAAGCAGCGGAGGTCTTCGCAAAGTTGTGTTTGATCTTGTTCTGTAGGTTGAAGTAAGTCAGGCGTTCGCCCTCGGGATTCATGATGGTCCTCAGTTGGCCGTCCACTATGATGTTCCGCCTGTTGTCACTTTCCTGGAGGGAGTGATCCTTGATGTAGGAGTGGATGCCGTTGGTGGCCTGCGTGCGTGACATCTGTGTCCCCTGGGCGACCCCCAGAAAGGCGCACATCTCGCCTGACATCACACAGGGCTTGTTGAAGCCACCCGGTGCACGTGCCCTCTTCTGCTCTCCATCGCCCCTCCTCTTGGTGCCCCTCTTGGAGGGGAGCAGCAGCTTCAATGCAGCCGGCTCCTTGTGGGTAGAACGCACCAGCGTTGCAGCCTCCTTCAATGCAGCCGGCATCGCACCCAGCTTGGACTGCAACTCTGTGAAGCCTGCTACCCCGGCGTCGACCTGTTCATCCTTGGTCGTGCTCGAGGCGTCAACTTGTGCGTCTACCTGGGGGACTTCTGGCGTCATTTTGGACGATTGGTAGCTCGGTACAGCTTTGGTATATAGCACCTCGCCTGTTTGCTTTGCTCATTGGTGTACCTGATGATTCCTTATGCCTCCACAAGAGCACACTTTGACACTCTCTTCCTCACGACTGCGGCGATGCCGCAGTCACAGATTCACAAAAAAGGAATTGCCGCAGTCGTTTTTGACATAGGGTGTGCGGTAGGCGATCGGTGACGCTGTATGGAGCAGGTTTATTGTGTAACCTCCTCCGGTCGAGGCAGTGTGTGATGGGGTGTGACTCTGTCCCTTCTCTGTCTCTTCTTGCTCTCGTGTGAGCTCATGAGCAGGCTGCTGTAGGACGTGGTCTTGTGAGAGCTCATGAGCGGGCTCTTCTTGGACGTGCTCGATCTCGTTATGTACCGAGTCGTTTGCGGCACCTCCGCAATGACGATGTGTGTTGCTGTTGCTGTTGCTGTGTTGTCTTTGTTTCGTTTTTGTCTTCTGTCTTTTGGGAGATGCTGTTCCTCCTCCTTGTTGTCTCTTCTTGTGTGACCTCCTGCGCGACTGGAGCTTCCTCACGTTGCTAATGATGTCTACATCCTTCTTGGGAGAGTAGGGTATGCCGTAGCAGTAAAAGGCCAGCGCCGCACGCGCGATGTGGTACACGTTGGAGAAGGTGACGTTGCTGAGCGCATCTTCCAACAGCGTCTGGTTGGTAACCTGGACTTTGAACTTGTCGGTCATGTGAGCTACTGCGCTGGTGCTGTACCGGACACCTCCAAACACATCGTCAGTGTTGATGCAGACGAACGTCTGGCGTACGATGTCTCCGAGTAAGAAGACACAGGGTTGGTAGTTGACCTTCGCCACGACATACGCCGCAAGCTCTGCTTGAGCCCGAGCTTGAGTCTGAGTCGTGCTCAGTGTGGATGATGAAGCGGCCGCCTGGGTGAGCTGCTCCTCCAGTACAGCGACTTCACCTCTTACGTGCTCCGTGTCAATGCTATCCGAAATTACGCCAAACAGTCCTCCTCTCCTCTTACTTGTGTCCTCGATGGTGCTGCTCTGCAGCGCTGTAGTCAAACATGGTTCTGCCTCTGCCCGTGCGTTATGGTGTCCCATTCGCAGTTGGCTCTCCAGTCGCGCAAGTGCCTCACCGGACAGGAAAGCCAACAGCGTCTCGTCCCCTCCTCTGATGTTCGTCACCTGGCCCCTCGGAGACACGTACTCGATGTAAACTTCAGACTTGGAAGCATCATTACGGTAGAAAGCTGTAGGGAAGGACAAGAAGCGGTGGATCAGGTCGTCTATGGGCTCCAGTGTCCGTGTTTGACTGGGCCCGTCCCCTTCTTCAGAGGGGGGGATGTACGTTATGTGGCACAGCTTCTCTCTTATTTTTGTTCCCAGAAAGGCCTTGGCAAAACTCTCCTCGTGCGTGGAAAGCCTGGCTTTGTTACTCATGTCGTTCCTGCCTCTCCGCTCCTGGAAGTATCTGTTCCTGGCAGCCGGTGGATTGAGGTACCGCGGCAGGGGCATGGTGCCCAAGTCATAGTACCAACATCCGTGCATGTTATGGGATTTCAATTTTATTATTACAGCAGCAACAGTGTATGAGCATAAAGGGGACGGGGAATAAAATCATACGCATAATGGACGCAGACGCAGAAGCAGAAGCAACCGAATACCAGCAGGCAGACCGTGCGGCGCTGTGTGTGGAGGACCGCATCCGCATTCTCGCCAGTCATCAGTCAGACTTCCGGGCGATGCCGTTGGCGCTGCAGGATGTCGTGCGTGTCTTGAACAGAGACAGACTGTATGGAGCGGTGTCTCACTGTCTGGAGCGATCAAGGGAGGTCTTGCGTAAGATGGATGACGATGCTGCTGTGAGTCTGAGTCTGACCCAACAGAAGGACGAGTGGGGCAGGGACAAAGTTATACGACCCACCGACTGGGCGATGATGTTCGTCCGGGACGTCGGGGACGCGTGGGACATGGTGCGCTCCGAGGTGTCTGGCGATGCCAGGCTTCCCTTGAAAAAGAAAGGGCTGGACGCGGTGCTGACCAAGCTGTACGCCAACATTGTATTGAGGAGGGGGCAACCAGCGGCTGGTGACATGTCCGTCCTGTTGACCCACATGTTTTACTCGCGTGCGGCCTTGGCCCTGCAGCACTACTGCTTCCTCCGTAAGTGGGTGTACGGCAGGGACCTGATCATTACCTGCAATGGATCCTCCCTGGACCCCATGCCCAGCTGGACCAGGGAGCCCTCGAAGGGCGTGTGGTCAGAACAGGTGTTCGAGGTTGTGTCTCGTGACGCCAGCGACAAGACCATGCGGGAGGTGCGCATGCTGGTGTTGCATGCCTTGTACGGAGTGGAGGACGACATGCGGGCGGGTGGCACGTCCAGCCCTTGGCGGTTCCCAGAGGAGTCCCTGGACACCATACTGGACGCGTTGAGGACTGTTGCAGACATCTGCCGCGTCAGACAGCCCACCTCTGACTCTCCGCTCGTGCACGGAGACACTTGCACCTGGATGCTCAGGGAGGGAAAGATCGAGGGCACCGTGCTCAAGACATCGGACGCTCTGGTGATGCCCAAACCACACTCACAAGCGACTGAGGTTAAGGGCCAAGGTCGCCGCTTGCTCCGCACTGACATGGCACCTCACATTTCCCTGTCCTCCATTTCGCACGGCCGCCCGATCCGCGTGTTCGGTGACCCTGCCACCCTATTCCGAGACTTCACCTACGTAGATGACATCATCAGCGGCATCCGAGCGGTGTTGGACCGCCGCCCATCAACGAGTAACAAGTCAGAGATATACAACCTGGGTTCGGGTCGGTAGCTGAGCCTCTCTTCCTTCATCTCAGCTTGTGGACAAGCCGCAGGGCGGAGGCCTGAGATGGTGTTGGAGCCTCGTCAGCCGGGGGACGTACCTGCGACCCTGGCTGATATACGAAAGGCATCGGTGCACCTAGGGTACGTGCCCTCACAGCCTCTGGAGGATGGACTCAAGAAGACGCTGCACGCAATTCGCAGGGCGGAGTTACGTCACACCATACAGGGCATCCAGAGAGCCTCGGGTAACAGACGTGTTGTTTATACGGTGAACATTGGGGGGTATGACCTCTTCATCGACGTCTCCCCTGAGGTCAAGGAGAGCGGCACAGACTATGTGTACTTGCTGGGATCGCCGCGAGCAGGGGATGACAGGAGTGGGAGCCACCCAGGATGGACGATCGTGGAGGTGGATTTCACGGAGGATGCGTTTCTCGCAAGCCGAGAACTCAAGATCCTGGTACACAGGTATTTCGATTGCTACGACACGTCCCTGTACATTGACTGTAACGTGAGGGTCCTGCGGCCGCTGGCTGACCTCTGGGAGAAGGCGCTTCCTACGCCTTCTCCTCATACTTGCATGGCCGCTTTCGAGCACCCCGTCAGAAGGTGCATGAACGACGCCGCGGATGACGGAGACACATTTCGTGTGAGCTACGAAGCTCGGCAGGACAAGTTTTTAATTACGTGTAAAGAGTCTTTCACACTGCTGTGGAGAGGGGGTAACACGACAGATTTCCAAGGATCGCAAGACACGAGCACGTACAGGAAGGGTGCTGTGGGGCGCGTCCTGGGATTTGGAACAAAGGACGCTCTGTCAGAGGATGATGGCTCCACCACACGGCCACACTTTGTCCGTGCTCCTTTCCGCAAAAACTTTAAACAACCTGAGTACGTGATTCTGCGTATAGATGGTGCTGAGAACAATGTCAGCCAAAACCCAGCATCTCACAGGAGCTACGCAATCTTGATAGACAACCATCCAACAAACAATGAGCAGTCAACGATCCACACGTACGACCCTCCAGTCCCGCGGTTCAACCGCTTCCGCATCTCCTTCCATGACTACGACGGGGAGCTGTATGACTTCCAGAATCATGATCATCGCCTGGAGGTAGAGCTCATAAGCAGGAAGCAGAAAAAACTGTGTGCTGCATGAGAGTCCACTAATCTCGGACGGAGTGACGCCTAGCCATGTCCTCCTTCTCCCTGTTGTGTCGCATCCGAGCAGCGATCCCGGAAAGTCTCGAGAGATTGGAGATAGCCAGGCATTCCTGGAGCGTAGTACAGCTCGTTCAGTCTGACGCTCATGTGGTCCAATTCAGAACGCATTCACGTAATCGCCTCTTTGTTGTTTTTGGCAATCGTACATGGCGGAGAAAGAGGAGTGTCTTGTGGTAATGCAAATGCAACTACACGGACTCCCACCATGATCACATTATCATGAGCGTACTCTGACAAATTTCTGCGGATGGGGCGTCTCGTCGGAAGACGCATCAGCAGGTCATCGTCTGTGCGTGTGTCGCTGAGGAGGAAAGACACATAGCGATCAAAGGCAGCGTTGAAAACGTGTGTCTGGCAATACGCCCCGGGTCGGACCTCACAACACCTCATCATGAACCCTTCATATAATTCGTCCAAGGCAACTTCCTCCACCTGTTGTCTCTCTTCATCTTCACGAACCTGCCACTCGCGTTCTCTGTTTTGTGTTTGTGTGTCTGATCCTTGTTCGGGGACGTCAGATTCTTGTTCGGGGACAAAGGAATGAATCTCCAGTGAGGAATAGCAGCAGCCCATTTGTAATTTGTAACAGCGAAATATCTCCTTGAAAAAAAAACTTTCACAGCAGATCCGCAAATAGCATCGGACACATGTTTTTATTTCAATTATAAAAGTTTTTTCTGTTGTACCGTACTGATACATAGGCTCTTTTGCGATTAAATAATTATTGGTGATTATTGGCAATATGTAGGGTTGGCCAGAACCGTATATGGACACCGTATATACGGTGAGATTACTGTGTAAAACCTTGTATATACGGTGTCCATATACGGTTCTGGCCAACCCTAGCAATATGAGATACGATTGTAAATTACTTTCCAAAGCACCAAGCAATGTATTCGGTTTTTGATAGACGATATCAAACAGGGGCGCCTCCACGAAATGTGCGACCCTGCCGAAGAATCCCTGGGTGCCATCATCCAAAAGAATAAGGACCTGTTGTCCGCGGTGTCATACAGCTACGAGCAAAACAAAGTGGGACATACATAGCGTTGACCTCTTGACATTTGAGTACAATCCTTTCAGGTATTGTCTTCACTTATAGACTTGTCGCAAGAAGTAATTGAAGCATGTCACAGCATTAGATAAATGTGTGTTCGGTATAAATTCAGAAGCAATTACATCGTGCTGTTTGTATTGTCTTGACTTAAAGGATTATCGCATGTGTGTATTGTAAATTAGTATAATGTCATAAAGTCTGTTGGTGTTTGTTTGTTTGTTTGTTTGTGTCGTCCTTTGGATCGAACAAAGCCTGTGGAGCATCAGGTTCCCTCACGATCGTGAGATATGGGGCCGTTGTCCCAGACGTTCACCGTTTTCGCACTACCCAAAACAGCACAAAGCGCATCTGTCTGAGAACAAGGGTACAGCACCGCACTGGCGCAACAGGTTCATCGTGTTTGGGTATTCTTCTCTGGCATAACGTCTAATGTAACCGGACGACAGGTTTGCACGGTACGAAGCACACACCGAGCTCTTGACAAACATAGCTCCAGGATCAAATCCGTCATCGAGGAGGGTTGTCGTTCCAACACGTCTACACCACCCGAGGCCTCGTCTCCCCAGTGCTCCGAGTGTAGCAGATTTGTCGCTGCTTCCTGGCGTGCTCCCATGTGTCGCGTACAGGCCGTACGCAAAAGGGACCTCTGTTCCACCCGACTCAGCTGTTCCTCACCGAGCACCAATTCACACCAGGCCGATGACGCCGACCTCCCCCTAAATTCCAAGAACTGGTACGTCACCGTGTGATGATGGCCCGTGGCATCCAGGCTCAGTTCGACTGCGTAGGTTTTGCCGTTGGCATCGGGACCACCATTCGGCATCGAGACGGGGATGTAAACAAGACGCACACGCGGTTCCTTTTCTCTAGCTAGATGCAGAATGGCCTCGGCCACGTCGTACGCCATGTGTGTTCACGCAACATCCACGGAGCATGTCCCTTTTTTATGTGTTGAAGGCAGTGACCCCTGACGAAGAGCAGTGCTCTTTTTTGAACCTGTTGATTTCTTCAATACTTCCTGGGTTACACTCTTCTCTACTGGTAAATCGTCTTCCTGGTACAACTACCACCTCCATGGACTAAAAGTTGGCAGTATAACCATTGTATCCACCTATAGACGATGACACCACGGCAATGAGGTGCATTTTTGTTCTGTACAATCAACCTCCAAACAGGTGGTGAGGGAATTGCATTGTGCCAAAGATGAATTCCTTTTGCACGGATGTTCAAAGCTCCTACCACATTCTCCTTCGTTCATGCACTTCAACGTCCGATGACCTCCCTAATATCCAAATAGCCATGCAAAGAACCCTTTTCCTTTGCCATCAGCTTCCATTTCCTCTGCTTCTGCCTCTGACTCGGCAAGCTCTCTCTGCTTCTGTTGATCAGATTTTACATCTCGCTCGCTCTTGTCCTCCCTCCTGTCTTTACTCTCCTCCTCCTTCTTCTTACTTTGTGTCTGCGCCTGCTCTGATGCCCTTTTCTTTTCCCCGTCCTTGTCCTTTTTGTTCTTCTTTTCTTCTGCCTTCTTCTCTTCATCCAGCACCTCTTTCTCCTTCATAACGGACACCAGCATTTGTCGGAGATCGGCCTGTGTGGTGGGGCGGTCTTCGGGCTTGGGTGCACATTCGTGCTGCGTGGCGGGACCTCCAATAGCGCAGCGGTATACCTTGCACGATGTGTTGTACGCAGGGTGGTTCACGCTCCAGCAGCTGCACCTGTCGTGGGACGGATTGTTCGCGCAGAACTTGGCTATGGCCGCCTTGCACACGTCATCCGCGACAAACACCTTCTGGAAGTTGCTCCAGTCGTCCACTCCACGACAAGCATCGCACGTGTCCGCATCGAACGGGCATGATTTGATCTTGTTCACCCTGTCCATCTCCTGGATCATGCGTTGGTGCGTAGGGTCGAACTGCTTGAGCAACTGGCGGTAGTGGTGGTACAGTTTCGTGGTGTCTCTGTCAGAGATGGCGCGGTCGTAGCACCCGAACGCTTGGATGTTGGCCTGCCAGTTCCCAAACTCGTTTATCGTCATGTCTCTGTTGCTGAACAGCACGGGAGAGTGGGAGCCGATGTTGACGTCTGCCAGGGGTGTGCGTGGGTTGTCAGGGTCGTTGAGGTCGAGCACCGACACTTGGACTCGTCCATAGTTTTTCACTATGGCAAAGAGGTACTTGTGCGTGCTGTTGACCACCAGAGGGAGCTTGCCGTCCACTTTGCACGGGATCTCGTGCTCATCGGCAATGAGCAGGCGCAGCTTCAAGGCCAACGAGGTGCTCCCGTCCATCTTGCGCCCTTGCCCTTCACCCCCGCTGGTGTCGGTTGCTGATACCATCATTGACACCCCATTGTTCCCGGGTGTGTTGGCGTAGATCTTGAACATGCTGCCGGATCCAGTACCGTTGTCCATGTCAGGCGAACCACCATTACTTGTAGCACCAGTGAAACTGCACACCAAGAAGATTGAGTATGCCATGTCACCTCGGATTCCCATCTGGAAAGAATACGGGCCAGTGACCGTGTTGGTGCCGAGGACGAACCCGTCTTTACGGGAGAAAGCAGGCGTCTTGTTATAATGCAGGTGCAGGTCATCTTGTTGTTCATCATCACCATCACCATCACCATCACTCGTCTGTCCCTCTTTCCTCATTATTGTTTTAGCTTGGTGTTTGGTGTGTACAGTAGCGTTAGTAGGACCTTGAGCGATGATGTTTTTCCACACCTTACCGCCTTGGTTCGGGTATGATTTCGAGCTGTAGCACGAAGTGTAGATGGTAAGGCCGTCGGAGAACAGGCTCAGATCCTCCGATAATTGATGGCGGGAGGGAGCAAAGCTGCCCCCCTCTTTTTGGCTCACATCATGATCTGCATCTCCTTTGCTGTCCGGTGCGTCCACGTACAGCTCCACGTTGTTGCTGTAGGTCGCCCCCGATACGTAGTGTACGTATTGCAGGGCTAAGATCATCATGGAGGCCGTCAGGGGAAGGACGTCGAGAGTCTGATTCAAGCGCTCAAGGAGCACAGTCGCTGCCACGACAGCAAATAAGATGATGATGAGGAGGAGCATGTATGGCAGGAGCACTTGCCTGCCCGACTGCGATTCTCACTCTGTTGTTGTATTTACAGAAAAAAAGATCTAAAACCATTGTACACAGTGCAACCACATTGCCATGACAGATCTTGGACCTGCTGAAGGCAAGGACACAAAAACAATCACCATAGACAACAGCCAAAGAAAAACAGAAGACAAAGAAGAAGGAGAAGGAGAAGGAGACATTTATGACGACATTGACAGTGACAACGAGAGTGCACTAAACAAAAGAGGAAATGAAATGAAAGGAATTGATGAGTTTGATGAAACGACAAGCAAACACAAGGATGGAGAGACAAAAGAGGAAGAGGAAGAGAGCGAGGAGGAAGAGGAAGATGAAGTGGAAGAGGAAGTTGAAGTGGAAGAGGAGGAAGAGGAAGATGAAGAGACCGAGGAGGAAGAGGAAGAGGAAGTGGAAGAGGAGGAAGAGGAAGATGAAGATGAAGTGGAAGAGGAAGAGAGCGAGGAGGAAGAGGAAGAGGAAGATGAAGTGGAAGAGGAAGAGACCGAGGAGGAGGAGGAGGAAGATGTTGCACAGAAGAGTAGAAAGAGTCAGATAGAGGATTTGGTCAATATGCGTATGGAGTTCATAATGGAACGGCTGCGGAATTCCATAACAGAGGAGATCAATGAAAGGTTTGAAGACGGACTCCGAGAGAATGCCTTACGAGAACATTTACAGAAGGAATACAGTGAAGTGGAGGAGGGTGAAGGATACGCACCGGGGGATACACTGAAGCAGGGGTTAGCACCATTCTTGCTTTCCACACAAGAAGTGGATGGTTCCTCTATGAACATCGTTCAGGCTGTTGCTGAAATGACGGCCGCCATTAAAGACATCAGTTACAAAATGGAGAACATGTGTGTCCTAATGAAAAGACCACCAAAGCGGTAGTGCAAGTTTGTGTCACTTTCATTTCTGCATGTTTGAAAAAAAATATGTGTGTCTCAATCAAAGAGACTGAGTAGTAATGCCAAAAAAGGAGCGTGATTGCATGTACACAGCGCAAGGAGACTTGCTGTGTGGGCTACCTCCCAACAATCAAAGAAGGTATAGTGGAGGCAAGGGCCAAGACCCCAATGGCTTCGGTGACATCAAAGCAGTGGAAAGGGCCCGTGGCGAAGCAAGCTGGCTCGATCCATACAATGTAAACACGTCATCCAGGGACGTCACGGGAGAGACCACGTTCGGAAAAGAAAAAACTCAGGGTGACAAGAAGGACGCAAAGAAGAGACCCTGTTGCAAATGCGACTGCCTCAAAACAGGTCCGTGTAAAAACCCTGCTGCAGTGATGCGGTCTCCGGCAGCGCGCTGTGTGTTATGTCAGACCGGTCAGTGCAACCACCACTGCTGATCATATTTCAGTTCCGTCGGGAGGAGGTTATGGTGTTGATCAGAGTTTCCTTGTTGCCTTTGGAATCAAGACCCATTGAGTGCGCCAACTTTTTCAGCTCTGGATATTTCATTTTCGCAAGCTGCTCCTGCTGCTCCTGCTGCACCTGCTGCACCTGCTGCTCCTGGGCGGACTCCTCCTCCATTTGTTCCTCCCCCTGCTCTTCTTCCTCTTCCTCTTCCTCTTCCTCTTCCTGTTCCTTTTCCTTTTCTTGTGCAGGTACAGGCACATCTCGTTCATCATCTTTCACCTCTTCAATCACTGTCTTTCCTACTTCCTCTTCCTCCTCCTCTTCCTCTTCCTCATCGTCATCACCTTCTTCGACTGCTTGAAGCCTATGGAACATCATCCTGATTTCATCCCCGATGCGTTCATTCATAGAATCATCGTCATCATTATTGTGGTCGTCACCAAACTCCAAGCCTCCCTCAGGTTGTAGTGTGGGTCCACGCATGGCCTTCATTTGCATACGCAATTGTGACCCCCCCTTACTACTGGGGTCTTTCTCCTCCTGGCCTTTCTGTTTCAGAGTGCGTATGTCCTCGTGCACTTGTGCGACTGACGAGACAACATAATCCTGCACCGTGTTCAATACGACTTCATTTTGCATCCTAATGATGCGAGAGTGCACGAATAAGATAACCAGAACCAGTGCGATGAGCAATATATCCCTGGAGACAAAGGGTCTCAGGACACGGCACATGTTCGAGCACGTATTAGAGATGCCCATTTGTGTCTGTGTATCAATTTAATTCAACCTGCTTATCATTACAGGCCAAGAAAAAAATAAAGATTCAGCGCGCACGCGGTTTCTTTTCTTTCATTGTGGCACGTACGTACATATAAATACGTGCCACTGCAACGCCCACGAGTGCAGAGAACACATGTCTGGGCCTGTATCATCTTTTTTTGTTCACTTTGTACAGTACAAGGAAGTCACGAACGAGGATGGTCCACGAAGAGAAAAAAAGGCAATGCAAGGCCTGCTTCCGTCCCTCCAACAACAAGCACTTTGACTGCCCGCCTAGGATGGCGGACGGGCGTTTATTCACAGACTACAGCCCGAACTGCACGATCAACAACACAGTCCCTCCCCTCCACGACGGGTTCTTGGACAGCTATAAATACAGGCAGTACTTGATCAAAAACACGGACGCGATACTGGGGGATTTGCGCGCAACCTCTTATAGTCGCGCGGTGTGTGCGCCATGCGCAGAGCCACACAACCAGGCCGGCACCATGCTGCCAGAACACACTTTACAGGTCTGTGATGGGAGGACGTGCAAGTTTGTCCTGAACGACCCTTACGGACTGGGCCTGGGCAGGTCCTACGGCACCACACCGTACAAAGAGGCAAAGCGTGAACAGTTCCTCGTGGCAAAGAAGAAGGAAGGCGACTTCTACAAGAAAAACGCCAACTGCTGCTCAACCTTACGAGATGACCTGATGTACAACCCCATTGACCCCGGCATTGTACACCGCCATGGCACAGGGCGTCTCACGATCCCCTACGGAGGCCATGCCATGGCAGGCGGGGACACAGTGACCAAGCGCCGGAGCGTATCCAGGTCACAATGAGCTTCCATCACATTTCGAAGTGGCGATGGAATCGTAGTCGTGCCACGGTGTCCTCAATCTTCGCAAGGAGTGGGGGATTGTTTACGATGCACATCACCTCGTCCTGGGTGGCTGCCAAGAGTCTGTCTTCTCCTCCCTGAAAAATGGGACACGCGAGGAACGTGACAACATACAGAGACGTGACACATGCACAACTGGGCCGCGAGGAGGAGCAGGCTGCAGTCCAGCGCTCGACATTGGAGACTGTGGCCATGACTGAACGCAAGCGCTGTCGCACACACAAAGCCTCCACTAGGTTGTTGAGCACCGTCTCACACAGGTGTGCCTGACCGGATACCACATCGTTGATGAAGCGTTCAATGACACCCCTGAACACGACGGACGCACCCATCTGTTGCGCGTCCCGGATACCACTGGAGGTGCCGGACATCATGTACATGGTGCCTGTCCTCTCACATGCGAACGCGAGGGCGATGGCAGGTAAAAGGCGGCAACGCAAGCTGGGAGGGAAGCTCCGTTGGTCCATAAAAGCGTCCACCTCGCCGTCATGTAAACAGGACATGTGTGCAACCCACTGGGAGACCAGCTTCTCTCTCTTCTTGTCGTTCATCCTCGCCAGCGTGGTCTCTGTCGAGCACGCCACTGCCCGCACAGACTGGTACCACGAGGAGGTCGGGGCTCCATAATGTCCATGTTGGTGGTCGAGCATCATGGAGGCCGCCGACCGCATGAAACGAACTTCGCTGATGACGTTCGTCACCTCTCCCACACTCCCTTGCCCGTGATCAATGTATTTTCTGCATGCTGGGATCCTAAGGAATTTCAAGGTACCATCCACGAGTGGTAAGCCTGCGACCTCCATAGCGGCCATCAACATCCCGCGCCTGAGTGCCAGCGCCTGCCCCTCTGCCACACAGTACGTCACGGCAGATATGATGTTGCGTGGGTAAAAGAGGTAGGCATCCAGGAGGACGTCACCACCCAGTACGGCACGCGCGTCCTCCTCCAGTATGCCGGCAGACTGCAGGGCAGCCGTCAGTGTTTGCCTCCTCCTTTCTATTCGGCGCAGCTGCGCACCTTGGCGTCTCGCCACGGCCAGTCGCTCGTAGTAGGCGCGCATAGCCAACCGCTCGCCATCCGTGTCTTCTTCCCAGAATGACGCATCCTTGAACACACCCCTGGTAGTGTGGCGGATTTCGGCAACCCGCCACTCCGGCAAGAGCTCGAAGGGCCAGCTGTTAGCTTCCAAGCACGTGACACGTACACGGTATTCCTTCCATGCCTCACTTGCAGACAACCACCTGTGCGACCGGGTTGCTCGTATGACGAGTCGAGCAGAGGGGCGCACACAGCACCTACGCAGGCTGCAGGGTGCACGTCTTAATAGATTCTCCAAGATCCCAAACCGGTCCTCGGCAATCTGACGGCAAGCCAACAGGTTGTTCCACAGGCGTCCTCTGTTTCCGCTGCTGTAAAGGCTCAACCGTTTGCACGCCAGGACCAGGTCACGCCGCCGACTCGTGCTGTTTAATTCAGCGGGGACTCCATGGTCGCGGATCTTGAGGTCTTGTGCCCACCTCACACGATTGTTGAAGTCAAGCTGGAGCGCGGCACGCTTGGCCTGCAGACACCCTGGATCCACTATGCGGTCGTACAGATCGTCTGAGTATTCCGTGAACAACGGGTTCCCTACCAAGGCCAGTGTCGCCGCCACGCGTGCCCCAGTGTTCAAGCACTCCTTGGGGTCGTCTATACTTTCAACTTCTTGGATGAGTGCTTCTTTTACGAGAGCTTGGCACAGATCCGGCAGATCGCAAATGTACATTTGGTTATAATTGTGGTTAGAGTTGTTCTGGTTATACTCTGACAGAATGAAATCTATACAGGGAAAGTATGGCACGCGCGCACATCCAAAAGAATATGAAATCACGAATGTGGGAGATCGACGTGCATGGATCCATGGGCAAATCCTCAAGGGACAGAGAATCCGCGAACACGCCTACAAGGTCTTTCTCGATGGACACCGGGGTGGATGCCGCAATCTTCGAGCAGGTTTTGAAGCTGGTATAATAGACTCAAACCAATCAATACCAAACAATCAAAGAGTGATGAAATGCGACATTGTCTGCAGAGCTTCCAAAAATGATTTGTTTATTACAGCAGTTTTTTTTCCAACATCGGACAGTGATATACCAGGTAAAATAAAGTATACCGTACTGATACTAACGTATTGCGAGGTCCATATATTGCGAAGCGCTGATACAACAGATTTTATGAACTGAAAGTATTAGGACTTTGCGAGGGAGTCAAGACATTAGTTATTTTGCGACCTCAACCATGCTATAATGTAACCACAATCAATTATTTGTCCAGGTAAAAAACTGAATACTTTGCGAGGTGCTTTGGAAAGTAATTTACAATCGTATTTCATATTGCGAGGGACACTAACAATTATTTATTTAATCGCAAAAGAGCCAGTATCAGTACGGTATGCATATATAAACTAACGAGTGATGAACATGTGTCCGAAACTGCTGTAATGTTTCATCTACAGAAATGAAAGATCTGCCCTCTTTGATGTACTTGTCTCTATTAGCTAAAAACCAGCGTGCGATCTTCAAGATACGTAGGACATCCATTTCTTTTTGGTCATTCCTTGTTTCTTTATGACCCTGAACTTGGATCTGAAATGTGTCCGTGCTGCGACGACTGAGCTATCAAGAAGAAACAAAAACAAATGGATCATTCCTTACCGCTAATTTTATGGATTCTGCTTTTTCTATTTGGGTTTCTTTACATATTGCCATGGAAAAAAAGGTGTTTCATAATTCAACTGTTAATGTACAACACCACAACCAAACAAATAGTATACATCAATGTTTCCTCACACACTCTCCACACAAGAGTTTGAAACACCAAATAAAAATACAAGTAGTTTGACAACAGTTTGAACGGCAAAGGATACATTGCACATTACTAGGTAAGAAAATGTCTGAGACAGCATCCATTTTCTCATAACTTGGGTGTAGTTACAATAGTGTACAAGGGACACAGGCCAATTCCACATCATTTCATTTTCCTGATTTGCACATCTTCTCCCGGTGCAGTTTCATCCTCTCCTCTTCCTGTGTGTGCACGTCGGGAATGTGTAAGAATAGCCCTTATTGCAGACAAAAAGTTTTTCAAGTAAATCTGTATTGAGTTCAAAAAACATGCATTACAGCAGGCAGCAGAGGGTTTTGCAGGAGGAGTGTATTGGGATCTTAACCTGGCGGACACTCAAACCCACCAGCTGATTAAGACTTGCAATGCATATGAAATACACCCTTGTAATGCAAAAATGGAACAAGATGGTTTAAATGGTACAAATGAGGGATGGGGGCGTACTCTACTAAAGTGTGGGGTCTTCTTGCGGCAACCTTTGCCTTGATACTCTCTTCTTGCGAGCAGGAGGTTGGTACCAGTTGCAAAGCCCTCTTCCTTTTTGTTGGGTCTGGGCACAGGTACATGGGTCGCTCTTCTCCCCTCAACTCACATTCCAAAAGCTTCAAGATGTTGATGGCCGCATTCAAGTCCCTGTTGCGGATCTTCCTGGTTTGTTCATCTTGCGAGCAATGCTCACAAACTCGGAAGTCGCGGTCTATCTTGGTGCGTTTGTCAAGTGGTGGGTCATGTGTTGGAAGTGGGGGGTCCTTCACCTCTGTGTCTCCTTTGTATCTCGCTCTCTGGGCGGCCGCAACTGCCTGCTCGTATTTTTTGCGTGTCCTCTCCTCCTTCTTCTTGATGTCCTCCTCAGTCCAGGGCACCTGGCGTGTCACTGTCAACTGCTCGCATCTGTGGCATTTCTTGGTTGTAAGGTGTTCCCACACATTCACGATGCCGCCTTGCAGCCCTCCTTGTCTGTGCCTTCTAAATGCCATCTTCAGCTCCCGGTACATTGCCTTTACTGGGACAGCTGGCTCCCCTTTGTGGCCTCCTCCATTGCCACGTCCCGTCCCATAACCAATGATGACAGGACGCTTTTGGAGCACGCCATGCCTGACATTACTGCCTGCATATGCACCTACTGCTGCTGCTGCTGCTGCTGCTGCTGCTCTTAATGCACTATCCACAACGTTTCCTGTGTTTGACGTTGATAATATTTTCCCCAGAATTTGGTCAGCCTTCACGATTGCTGACAGTTGATGTGCCTGTGCCAGTGCCAGTGATGCCGCTGCTGCATTTGGTGCACTATCTTTATTTGTAAATTCTTGATCCACAGCTTGTTTGGCAGCGTATGCAGACTGTTGTGCATGTTGTGCATGTTGTGCATGTTGTGACACACTTGCAAATGATCTAGTAAATTGCTGCAATAAGGCGTCGACCTGATTTTGAATCATCTCTGCCAACCTCCGGATGTCTTCTGCCAGACCCAGCCCAATCGGTGACCCCTGGTGGTCTGTGTGTGACCCTGTTGGTCTGTGTGAGTCATTTGACCCGGGTTGACCTTGACCTTGACCTTGACCTAATTGCCCTGATGGAAATTGTCTATTTACATACCCCTGTTCAAAATGTGTGTGTCCTTTCACAAGTGGCGTTTGTGTTCCAGGTGTCCGCTGTGTGAATGTTCCTGTTGGTCCTTGTCCTTGATTGACCAGTCGTTGGTGGGAATGTGTCCCTTTCAAGATAGCCAAGATGATGCCTTCCAGCTTCTTTTTTGTGACTTCGATATCGGTGAGCTCCAGCTTTCTTCCGGCTGATGTGTCGGGCAAGTGCTGGTCCACCAGCAGCACGGTAACGTTCCTTTCTATAACCTGGGCCAAGGCATGGAGTACATCGATGTTGAATTTCGACTTGTGCGTCATCCCGTTGTTTGCCAGTTCTGTATCTTGTTTCCAATCGATGATGCTCTCTGTGAGGGTGTCGCTCAGTTTCAACACGAATACGAAATCGATGATCTGGACAGGATGGTAACGAAACCATGTACTGTAAAAACCGTTCATGACGCCTCTGAGGTTGTCCAGCATCTGCGGGATAGTTTGCGTGGATGAGAGCGACAGATCCCGGATGTCCGACCTGTACTTGTCATCCTTCGCGTTCTTTTCTCGATACGGATAGACAGAGCTTCGGCTTCTTTCTCTTTCACTCATGTGCCTTCTCTCTATTGTGAAATCAGATAAAAAGATATTCAGATCTTGCACGACATTTTTGGCATTTTGTCGGCATATCTCTTTTGGTTGGCATCGACCATCCTCCGCAGCTGCTCATACAGCTGCTCGTATTTGCTGCCTTGCGTGGTTGCCTTGACCAGCTTTCCGTACCCCTCGTAGTACTTGTCTTTGTTTTCCTCGTCCTGCGAAATGATCAGGCCGAGCACTAGCGTGGCCACGGAACCACCCATGGAATGAGAGCGCGCCGTGAGGAGCTGCTTCAGGCGGTCGTACATTATCGACCGACTCAGCATCAGCACCGCCGGCAGGGCGCCGTCCGGAATGTGGACCCTGACGGTGGCGTACAGGAAGTCGCAGTGGGGCTTGTGCTCGATGCTCTCATCCTTCAGCACGATCTCGTAGAGGTAGTCGGGCTTGCGCCACACCACGAGCCCTCCCTTCCGGTCATGCTTCAGGAAGGGCTCCCCGTACTCCCGTACTAGGCTCGCGTACCGCTTGATTGCGAGGGAGTTATTGAAACGCGTCAGCCCACCTCCACTGTGTCTGGTCAGGTCGTCCTCATCCTCACCTTCCTTCAAAAATGCGGCCGAGTCTTTTTTCACAGAGTTCACCGCCGCGATGATGATGAGCGCAACCACGATGAGCAGGACCAACAAGACCGTGACAGCAATCACGATGTCAAGCATGTCTATTATGTGCTGTTCCTTACAGGTAGGCGACAAATAAATACTACTTCCTTCTGAGGAGGAACGGTGGAATGGTTATGGGTGCGGACTGCGACATCCCCCCTGTTTTTTTCTCTCCGTGCAAATTTTTCATTTCCTGCGGAGTGTGGGTTTCATTTAAGTGATGTTGTTGAGGCGGTTGGGTTTGTTTGAGTTGTGTTTCATCTTGTGCTGGTGCTGGTGTTTGTGGTTTTGATGATCTTGACTTCTTTGTAGGTGGTGCTGGTGTTGTTGTTGTTGATGGTGTTGATGGTTCTTGTGCTGGTGTTGATGCTTGTTCTTGTGCTGGTGGTCCTTGTTCTTGTTCTTGTCCTTGTGCTGGTGGTCCTTGTTCTTGTTCTTGTCCTTGTGCTAGTGGTATTATTGCTTGTTCTTGTGCTGCTGCTGCTGGTGTTGATGCTCGTGATGATGTTGATGCTTGTTCTTGTGCTAGTGGTGTTATTGCTTGTTCTTGTGCTTGTTCTTGTGCTGTTGCCGGTATTTGTGGTACTACTGGTGATTGTTGTACTGATTGAGTAGTAGTGATTTGGTTAGAAGTGAGTTGTGATGTTTTTTTTGGATTATTTGTCGGTGGTGTTTGCACTGATGCTGGTGATTGTTTTTGTGCTTGTGCTTGTTTTTGCTGTTGTGTTTTTTCTTGTTTTGTTGTTCCTTTTATTGCTAACGTTGCTGTTGTCGCTGGTTGTTGTTGTTGTTGTTGTTGTTGTTGTTGTTGTTGTTGTTGTTGTTGTTGTTGTTGTTTTTGGCTAGTGCTTTGTGAAGGTACTAATTGTTGACTATTTTGTTGTTCTTGTGGTTTTGCTAATGTTGGATATTGTTCTGGTGCTG
>Ga0307942_1000190_pt1 | contig 37454 bp, 39 predicted proteins | sample OrgLakmetagen175_FD_201846 | JGI IMG/M metagenome (GOLD analysis project Ga0307942, IMG submission 201846) | Saline water microbial communities from Organic Lake, Antarctica - #175 | ecosystem: Environmental > Aquatic > Non-marine Saline and Alkaline > Saline | place: Antarctica: Organic Lake... | reverse complement strand
GCATGATCCAAAGCTGCTAGATGTGTGCAGCAAGTGGCTGCTTCATCATTATCATGACGTGTATAAAGTCATTGTTGATGGTGTGTTGCTGAAATCATTCAAGGGCCTCAGTTTTTCTGCCGTGAAAGTGTGGGCTGGCCTGGATGCGCTGAATGTGCACAATGAAAATGACGTAGCTGTCTTGCTTACTTTGTGGTGTGATGGGAGAAGCCTCACAGGAAGTGAAAAAGATGAGTTGAGCTCCTTGCTAAGGGTCTCCAGATTGTCCTACTCATTTTTATCTTACCAGCTTCCTGAACTTAAATGGTTTGTATACCCTGCTGGGTGTGATGCTTCTGTGCTGTCTTCTGCTCTGATAATTGATGGGGGGCTAAGCTGTATTGGGGCAAAATTACCTGCGGTGTGGGATGCTCCTGTTGGGCGTGGAATGCTCATAAATGCTGCCGAGCGATGTATGATTACGCATGGATTCCCCAAGACTGAGGTGGCAGGCATGATAGAGAAAGCATTGCAGGATGGCGTAACTGGCAACCTTTACTCTCCCTGTTTTTGCTACGGAGGCTTCTACTGGAGATTGAGCCTGCAGCTTCACATGCCCTCACGCACCCTTGGTGCTTACCTTTATTCTGCCAATAATGGTCCACTCCTTGCGCCTCGAGGCGTCAAGTCTAAGTTTTCATTCTACCACAGGCAACAAAATGGCAACTCAATGTTAAAAGGACGCGAGTGTCAGCAATGGTTTCGAGGTGCATCGGGTTACGGCTTTCTTGATCTGTTTAAATTAGTCACTGGACCTGCGGAGGATGTTAAGAAACTGCTTTACGATGGAAAACTGGTACTAAAATGCTGCATGGTTGAAGTAAAGTAGGAGAAACTGGGTAGTTGTGTCTACTATGCAGCATGCAGGTTAGGACTTGTGAAGGTCTTAAATGATGTACAAAATGAATATTGCACCACAAAGCGGCATCTTATTATAGCAACAGCCATTTTAATTATTGAACTGACTTTATGTTGCAGTATCTGTGGCAAGGCAACCAATTGAATTTATTACAGGTCTTCAGGTCTTTAATGCCAAGTTTACCTTAAAGGTTAAGAAGAATATTCAGACTATTAGAATATTAGCAGTGCTTTGACCTGCATTCCCTAGCGCTATCCTTCATGTGCATGTATACTTCTTCTTTTCCTTTTTGAATGTTTCAGCTTTTAATCATATGAGTGATAAGAAGTGCCTCGGCACCAAATTAAACCTCCGTTACTTTTGAATTCATTAACCCAACTGATTAACCCCAACAAGGCACGCAGGTCGGTGGCAGGATTTCCAGGTTTTGGAGGAAAAGCAATAAATAGTACGCTGTAGAAAAGACAAGTTTAAGAAAAAGAAAATGCAGACAGTGATAAATCACTGCCTCCCCACATTAATTAAGGACGAGGAGCCACTTTGGTACCAGGTCCCGTAAAACTCCATTACCGAAGGAAAAAGAAAAGGATCAAAAGTAAAAAGTAAAAGTCTACACTGGAAGTCACCAGCGTGCATTAAGGAAAGGCTATCAACTAGTGCTCACACTAGCCAGAGCCCCACCGAAAGATGAAAAAGAGAAACAACAAAGACTAATGAGGATCCGGCAAGCTGTCAGCCATGCGATCCGGCCTGCGCCTAGCCCTCCTGAAGCCAGCCGCTCTACCAGTAACCCCCCTTCCAGATCCCCCGTGTTATCACTGTTGCTGTTGTTAAAGTGTATTTTATGTCTTGTTCTTGTGATATTTTTCAGCGTTTTATCGCATGGCAGTGTAGTTTAGTAGCTAGTTGGTGCACTTTGTGCGTGGGGATGCCCAAGTTTAGTAGTGGAGTTATGGTGTACAGATTGTAGATTGTGCCCCCGACTCCAAGAAGTATAACATGAAGTGTGACTTTGTTATTTTCAAGAGATGCCTCGGAGGCTCCTTGTTCGTTGACGCTGGATAAGAGGTTGATGTTGGTTGTGCGCCTTTTCTAATGTCTGTTGCGGGTTTATGTCTGAGCAGAATTTGAATTCTACAAGATGAATGTCTCTGTCCCTAGTGGGAATCTGTTTGGGATCCAAGTGCCTGCCTCTTCCTTCAATGGGCATAACTAACAAGCTATCTGGACGGCTTTGATATCTAGTTGGAAGGATTTGTTGTGTTGGGAAAACCCAGTCAGGAAAGTTTCTTTCAATGTCATCGGGTGGTTTAAGGTCAGATAGATTTTCGCTGATACAAGCATCCATTGTAACAATTGCTGAGCCCAGCTTGCCTTTGCTGATCTCTTCACCACAAAGGCTAAGTGCGTGGTGGTGTCGGTTTATGTGCATCCTTTTCAGAGTACGATTTTACACCTAAGAAGTATGTGTGGAGCACAGTCTGATCCTCCACACAAAAGGCATGTGGCAGGCCCTGTCGTATGGCTAAGCCGTTTGGTGTGCTTGTCTGTGTGTCTCGTGTCCGTCCTGTACGTAAGGACTTGTTCCTGCTCCTTAAAAGTCACATTTGGCATGGACCAGAATGAGTCACTGTTGGGCATGAGCAAGGGGCTTTGCATTAGGCTGCTGTGTGTGAGAGTCGGGCTATGCTGCACGCTCGGGCGTGTCATGCAATTGTTTCCAGAGCTTGTAAAGCAGTGTATCCGTGTTAGCTGCACCAAGGTAATGGTGGGCGTGCATGTAATGTTTTAACTTATCTTGCAGGTTCGTCAAAATGTGTAGCTCTTCTGCATGGGAGCCAACTTTGTTTGGAACGCTTAGGTCGTAGAAGGGGTCAGTAGCTGGCGGGAGGGAAACGTCAGAAATTTGATTGACTGCTGCTTTGTGTGCTAGGTGGTCTGCACCCTCACTGCCAATAATACCAGAGTGAGATTTCACCTTGTAGAAAGTGACGGGAGAAGGTGAGGATTGGATTAAATTTACAATGTCCTTGAGTAGTTCCCTGTGCAAGTGGTGGAGTACAGCCATTGGGTTCAATAGCTGTTTTATAATCTGAAAGAGGAATGAGGCACTGTCTGTAGCAATCTCAGTGTGGTCTTTCTGTACCGCTACTAGCACAGCTGCAAGTTCAGCTCTATTGATGGTGAGTGTGGGGCCGCTGCCTCCAGGATTGATAGTGATGGTATCACTATAACCAGTGTCTGTAGTGGGGGTGGAAATGCCAGCGCAAATAATTTGCTGTTTGCTGATCGCATCTTGCATGGCACTACCATCAGTGTATGTGATTGATTTCCAGCTTTGTAATTTGGGAATGCATGGGCTCTTGCACTGGTTGACGTTTGTGTTATGAAGCGTTTGCCACTGGCTGATGTTAGCAGCAATGGAAGTATCTGGGTGTAGGAGTTTAAATCTCTTCCTCTGCTTGTTCTTGCATTTCACACGAGCAGTGCTAAGCACGTGGGCACTATTGTTACAAATCCACGTTGCTTGAGGAATTGTCTGCTTGAGATTGTTGAGCCAAGCTGGGTTGGATTCATACAGAGCTTGTTTCCCTTGATTGTTCCAGACGACAATTAGCTGCATTTTATTCTTGTTGTGCTGAGGTTGGCGTGGAGCGTCTAGCCAGACTTCTGTAGGGTTTAAGAGCATGCTGTCTGCAGGAAACTTGGCTAGAATGCATGCATGCTCAGGGTAGTCGTTTATCCAAGTCATTTACCCGTTTTTACTCCAACCAAGCCAGTCAGGGAGGAGTAAAAATGTTGCTGTAGCTTCTTGAGTGGAGTTTGCTGATTGAAGTGCATGTCCCACAAGAATGCAGGAGGTAGTCGCAATAATTCGGGTGGCAAAAGGAGAAGCCTGTGAATTTAGTGTCAAAAGCATTAGTGCTTGCTCTAAATACTGAGTCTCTGGTATTTTCGCTCCAGTAGGCTTGGTAACTAGGGTCAAAATCCAAGGAGCCAGCAAATTTTTGCTTCGTAACTAGTGCCCATTTTTGGAGGAAGGTCGTAATGTTCCTCGGGGTGCAGTACGTATTGGAATCTCTTGCCTTTTCACCAATGTTGTTAAGTGAGCTCATTTGAAGTTTATACTTTTGTAGCAGACCTACAATTTCAGTTGCCGCGTCTTGCACAGGTGGTTGTGTAGTACTGTGTATGGTAATCCGTTTAGTTTGGTTGTAGGCATGTAGCAAAATGTTGAGACGTTCTAGGGATAGCATTCCTGTGCACTTGCCGTGGATGTCATACGCACAGGCTGCTTGACAGGTTATGTGCTCAGGGATTTTGGGTTCACCCTCTGGGTCTTTATTAGATCCTGACTTCTGGAGATCCACATCCCGCACCCAGATCTCACATTTCCAAGGGATTGAATGTCTGCTTGGGGATTGACAGTGTCCGTGACAAAGGTTGCCTTGTCTCTGATGTTTGGCCTTGCGACGAGTCCCACATATTTTCAAAGTGCTGGGTACAACCATCATAGCCTTGCTTTTTTTTAAGTATCAATTTCTTGGTCTTCTGATTGGGCATTTAGCTGAGTGCTAGTATCAGCATTTTCATAGCTATCTACATAGGCTTTGAAGTCAGAGTTGGCTAAGAGCAGTTCTGCCGCTTCCCACGTGGGTTGCCAGACACTTTTATTTTTCTTTCTTCTGCGTAGGATTTTCTGGTGTCCTTATCCGCTTGAGTTAGGTCAGTACAGGCTGGGCAATGCCAGTCTTCACTATTTTCTGCGGCTTGCCTTGCAGTGTGTGAGAAAACATTCAGGTCGGTCAGACATTTCCAATGGTAGGTGCGTTGGCACGTATCACATTGTGGCATATCTTCAAAATGTTCTTCTCTTTCTGGATGCTCTTGGCTGACCGGGCTCCAGCAAATTTGGCAGCAATCACCCACCTTTTGGCTTCTTGGAAAGGGCTCTGTTTTTGCTGCTTTCAGCCCTGTGCTCTGGAACAAGGGCGACGCCCATTTTTCATGATTTGTATTGCGCCTGTGAAGTTACGCTGGTGTTACGTTTGGGTTTGCTTATTTGCTGCCAGTCCAACACCTTCTGGATTTGATAGTCATATATGAAGATTGTGTTACATACAGGCCTTGACATTGCCAAAAAAAGCCGCATTATTATGTTTATAATGCCATTTTTTGGTTGCCGCAGTCTCACCTGGTTGCAGAGGCTCTGAAACTTTAGGTAGTGAAGCAGTGGGATCCTTAGTAAGCTCCACGAAGTGGATAGGCTTCCTCTTCTGCCTTTTGTTAGGTTGTGACGTTGGGTTGTTGTTCGTTTGTGTTTGGCAGGAAGGATTATTGAGTTGCGTGTTGGAGCAGCCTGGATCTATGTCCATACTTTCTGTCTGCCTCTGAAGTGTGTGTCTCGTTCTCCTTGTGGAGACTATTTGCCGAGCAGAAGTTTGGATCTGTTGGCGTTGCAAAACCTGTACATCTGACCAGGCCCATCCCATGGGTGTGTAAGCCTAAATTGCATCTAAAGTAGTAGCATTGATTTTCCTCACCCTTTCTTCTTTGTTAGGTGTCGTGTCCTTGTTTTATGTAAGTCACTGATGAGCTGGGGTTTTTTTCTCTCCTAGTTTGTTGAGGGCTTGCTGTGGCCAAATAAGGCAGGTCTCGACTTGAGAATAACTATTGTTGCTTTTAGCAATAAGATAGGAAGATCCTAAGGTTGGAAATAAACATGGTGCAGTAACAACGAGGTAGCACACAGGAGAACAAAAGGCAATCTGCCTGAATCCTCAGTGCTACACCTTATGCCTGAATCGGTTACTGGTTTGTATTGCAATTCAGAACAGCTTATAAAGTAAATCCACAGGACAATCTTGGAGTGGTGGGTTACATTTGAGCACTCAGTCGCTTGTAAGAATGCACATACTTGAGCAAACTAAAGGTATTCATTCCAAAAAGCCGACGGCTATGATTTTTGTATCAAGGTTCCCTCCTATTTCCTTTATTATGTAGAGACTAGATTGACCGGAACGCATATTTCTTTTAACCTTTGGTGGTCTCCATGCAGAAGATACAAGCACTCAAGTTGCCTGAAGAACAACAGGTAATTTTGCTGGAGGGCATGGAAAACAGGATGGCGTTCACGTACGATAAGCAAACTTGATGTAAAAAGACCAGATCATAAAATAACCCTTTTTTTAGGGGGAGGTAATTGGAAGAAACTTATTTAGACAGTTGCTAAAGATACAACGTATAAGTGATTTGAAAAAGCAAATGCATCATCATGAGTCAATCACAGACTATCCATGCATACAAATTCAGTTGCCAGCTCTGATAATGCTCATGATGAGCGCCGGCAAAAAGCCTTGCGCATTATATCCACTGTCAGTTCACCACGTTGCCTTTTGATTGCCTGAGCTTGAGACCCCCTCTTTCAAGACCTCGAGCAGTGGAGCCTGCACTACCTTTGCTCTCAACTTTCCAGGCACCTGGCCTGTTGTGCCTGACCTCCTGAACGGAATCTCTGCACTGTCGCTGTCACCAGCTAAAGCTCCCATGCTCCCTGCCTCTGTGACGCTATCACCACCACAATGCACGCTTTGGCGGCTCTCCATTGTGTTTGTGAGGGAGGGCAGATGGGCAAGAGGGACGATGGTAGGGCGACCGTGAGCGCAGCTGTGCCAGAGCTGACACTGCTCCAGCAGTCTGAGAAAATTAGGCAGTATATGTACACACACATATTTGAATGAGTCAAAGTTCAGCTTTATTTTGCACTAAAATTTCATGGACAAGAAACGTAGCATTGACAATGCATCAGCTGTCCAAAAGGAAATGGTTGGTGATAATTATGCTTTATACTTACAGGCGGGTACAGACATCTCTCTCTTGACAAAGGTGTTTGGAGCAATAAAACAAAGCTGCTGAGTGCTCTGCAGAATGCTGGAATACATGTGTTCTTGGAGGCAAGTGCATCATATTTGATGCCAACTGGAGCTGACTTGGCCACAGCCGTGATTTGGATGCCACCATTTCTGTGCTTGCACCAAATACTTTTCGGCCTGTTGCTGCTCCCTTGACTTCAGCAACTGCTTGCTCTCACCGGCTGGATTTTTGTTTGGCTGGATTGGGTGTCAACGGCCCAGCTGCTTTCTTTGTTCTGCCTTGCAATTCCCAGGACAGGTCAGTGCTATTAAGTTTTGTGGGCTTTGTCAGATCGAATCACCATCTTAGCAGCACATCAATTAATTGGGCGTGACAGCTTAATGTGATTCTGCCTCCCCCTTTTTCATTTCAAATTTGAAGGAGAATAAGGAAACTAAACAAAGGCTTCCTTTGTAAATATTCCCAGAGCTTTTCCAGGCAGTATGTGGGACTGGGTTCTGCTTAAAAGGCCAAGTGTAACAATCCCCTCCTACACTTGTGGAATTGAGCCCAAATGGAACTGCTCAATCCAAACAAAATAAATGAGTAGCCGCTCAGCTGTGAAGCTTTGCCCACAGGAAGCACTCCAAATTGATTCCTTGGTAAGGTTCGCAATGAAGGTGCACAATTTCATAAGAAAGGATTAAAAGAGATTTTTGAATGTAGCTGCAATCGATCAGGGCCGTAGCGCAGTTGCTGTACGCTGTTTGGATAAAACAGAGGTACTGGGGTAGGTATATCGCAGACGAGGCAACTCACCGCAAAAGCTCTTCACACTCTTTGTGCTGCAGCACATCACCAAACATCAGTGCAGAGCGGCATGAGCGAGATCGCAGCACTCGGAGCACTCCTGTATGTGTATGTATGTGCAAGTGAGAATTTTCACTGCGTACTACAGTGTCGTTTTCTACTGGTGCAGGCTAAGAAAAACAATGCGCTCAACTCGTTTACTTTTCCAGAACCTAGGCTAATCGAAAAGTAGCTCCTCCCACATTTTGTCTACTTGCCTGCAAAAGGAATGGGCACAGCATACAAGAGTACAAAGTCAGTGACTTGACTGCCTACTTTTGCAAAAGCAACCCTCCAGTCACCCACAAAGTGCTTCACTTGTTTTGAGAACAAACACATTTACGCAGAGATGTTTGATGATGCAGTGTGTCTGCAGTCCTTAATCTAAAGCAGGTTGCACTTCTCAAAAGATGTATGTAAGTACTCTTGCGAATCTAGAGAGACTGGAGCCACTGGCAGTTCAATTGACACGCCTGGAGGCAGCAGCAACTACACTGCTTGATCCTTGGACCCATGGTAAAGAGGATCCCGGTGAAGAAAGTTCAGGCAGACAGGAAAACGCCATGTGAGTAAAGAGAGACGCTTGCACTTCCATCCACGTGCCTGGAGGCAGCAGCTGCTCTTCTTGATCCCCTGAAGCCCCCTCCATTTCACGTGGATGGCTATTGTCTTCTGCAGTTGATGCCTCAGTCACCGCCGGTGCACCTGCTGCTGATGCCTCAGCAGTTGATGCGGCTGACCCTGCCACGCATGCAAGGCCATTCTGCCTGCATGCTGCCTTTGCCCCCCCTGTCTGACCCTTGCAGTCCTCAAGCAGATGCAGGAAAGTCAACAAGTCAGGAGCACCCAGCTCCACGCCAAAAATGATGGGCACCTGATGAGTAGAAGCATGTAAGGGCAAGATTCTGAATTGTCAAGATCTAAGATTATTATTTAAATCAGGTGCAGGAAGCATTTGAGAGTGACCAGCTCCACGCCAGAAAACGAATAACTACAGAAAAGCAGAAGGAATGCAAAACGTGTGGTTGCCAATTGCCAAGCCCCAAGTACGGGGATCTCAAGCATATGCAGGAAATCGAGCAGATCAGGAGCATCCACTTGCCATGATATAGAAAGAATAGAGCCCATAAGTTATGGGCCATAACATATCTTGACCGTACATTGGGCATGAACTTGACTGGACATTTGGGCAAGAGAAATTCAATACCTCATGACGATTAGTCCAGTAACCAGGCGTTTCACGGCACAATGTTTTAGGCATCATAAGGCAACTACAGGCGCAGAATTGCACTTTCAATATACGCGAAACTGCTTCAAAGAGCATCGCATCAAGTAGCGCTCTGCTTGAAACATGCACCTAGGCTTGGATCCACACCACACATGGTTGTGCTGAAGCAAGCGACGTTGAACGACTAGACCAATCATTTGGCTAATGCAATGTATGTATAATTTATTTGAGCGCCACGTTCATACCTCACAAGCACTTGGATCAAGGATGCTGATGTGCTTTTCACCTGACAATGAGATCACCTGATGCTGCCTTTTACCTGGACAAGCATGACTTGCACGCCAAGGCCCCCATGTTCAGCATCCACTGCTCCATGCAAGGCCTGCACCTGTAACGTGCTGCAAGTCTGCTGCTCCTGTCGCTGCTGCTGCTGCTGTTGCTGTTGTTGTTGTTGCTGCTGCTGTTGCTCCTGCAAATCAAGTGTAGCCTGGCCATTCTGAGCTGCTCCTGCCGACGAGGACAAAGGCATGGCAACAAGGTCCCAGCCCCATCGTTTGACGCAGCTTTGGTGGGCCAGCCAGGCACACCACTCACGACAGCTCAGCTCCATCTGCAGCCCGAAACCAGCTGCTGTCAACCACCGGGATGTGCCACTCAGCCTGCGTGATGCTAGGGGCACTGGCTCAGGGTCTGGCTCGAGTCTGTTGGTAAGCACAACAGGTGCTGCTGCTCCGGCTTGCCTCCTGGCCTGCCTGCGCTTTTGAACAGCAGCCAGGAGTCCTGTGCTTGGCCCTCCTATGCAAGGAAGCTGGCTGTGGCAAGCAGCGCTTCTGGCTGTGTGTAGGCCCCCCACTCCGTCACTGGGAATGACACACCTAGCTCCCTGCTGTTGCTGCTGTAGCTGCTGCAACCTTCTGCTCTGGCCAGGAGGTGAACGGGCTGCTGCAGCTTCTTGCTCAGAGCCAAAGGGTTTGATGGAGGACGCCAAGCTGGACTGCTGAGGCAGACGTTGTGTGCTGCATGCCGCCTGCGGGCTGCTGTGAGCAAGTACTGCCTGCTGCTGTCCTGTTTGTAATTTGGTTATTGCTGATCTCAGCTGGGCAGCTAAGTGCTCAAGGCGCACCTGCACAACAGGTGTTATCGCAGCTTGTTGAGAAGGCAAAAGAACCACTGCTTTAGTAAAGCACTCTGTGCAAAAAATTTCTTATGTGTGTCACTCGCTTACTAAAACTGGGATTCTTCTGCATACCTATTGCATACTGTGAATTCAAGACAGCATTGAAGTGTGCTGCAACAGTGTCCATCCAGCTGCTGAATGCAAAATTGAATGCAGAACTGTCGTGGCCTTGTCCAGCTTTGCAATGGAACATGCACTGGGGCAATTTTCTAGAGGGAAACACAAATCAGGACAGACCCCTCGTACCGTACCCGCTCATGTGCTGCATGCTGGTCCATGACCAGCAAAATGCCACTGACACCCACGCATACCACATACTGCCGGTCCACCTGAGCGTATACATAATAAGAATTATTATATACATAAAACATCTGTACATTAAGAATATCTGGTTAACACAGCTTGGTCAAGTATGTCTGGTGTGATGTGCTAGCCCGGTGCTGTCACTTAAAGACACAGCAATCGTGTTCTTCTGCAGGATTGCAACCCTCAAGCCAACCTTCACCCCCTGCGGCTTTGGCAATTTCTTTTCCCTTGACTTTGCCAGCGACCTGCCTCAAGCCTATCCTTCTTGTTCATCACCTCACCTGGGTCCCTTTGCAAAGTATCTCTATGCAACCCCTTTGCTTAACCGACCCCTTATTTTCCAGTAGATGTGCTCCCTACTTTGTACACCCCCTGGCTTTAACCGCCTGCCCATTGATACCCTCTCTCCCATCATTTACCTGCCCCAAAACCCTGCAGCCTCCCACCAGCTCACTACGCTCCACCCTGTCTGGCAGCAACTGTTGCTGCTGTCCCTGCTGCATGCTGATCTGTTGCGCCCTTATCTGTTTACCGGCCTTACTGCTGGTGTGCTCTAGGCGTCTGCTGACAGCTGGCGCCGCAGAAGCACTTTTGCTGTCGCTCCTGGTGGTGTTTGGGACGGAAAAGGAGCTGTTACATTTCTCTATAGCGCTGTTTAAGTCCAGTGCATGGGAACTACAAGATTTGATGAAAGGTGGTGAGGGAGGAGGGATACAGTGGTGCTGGTTTGTTCATTTGAATCGGTTTTTTATTACTTGCACTTTACGTTAAAACGCCACAGAGTGAGCAGCGTGCTATAAAACCCTTGTTGGTGAGCCATGAAGCAGCTAGTACAATACCCAGATGTATGATCCCAATTGTGTGATCCTGACCATGAGTGATTAATGACCCTTGCACTAAATAAAAGCATGACATCAGGACTACTCATGAATGATGCTTAAGCGGCTTACACTATACAGAGTTCTTAATTAAGCCCGATAATGAGGGAGAAGCGAAGCTTTGTTCCCTTTGCTTTGAGCGATCGTTCGTGCTCAGTAGGTTCTGTTGTTTGACCTACAGCTAGGCCTGGAAGTAGAAAGGAGTAGAGAATCTTCACCTTTTCTTCCTCTGTCGGTATGGTTGAGGTGGTACATGGTGGGCAGCCGTCCCCGCATGGTATACTGGCTGTTGTAGGAGCATGCTTGTGGGAAGGGCTGCCATCTGCCATTATATAGTTTATACAAAACAAAACAAAGGTGTTGAGATTGCAGTCTCCGATCAGTTTCACTGTACAACAGTGCTGTGCAGAGTTCAAAAGGGCCACAAGCTAATTGAACCGTAGCAAGATCTGGATATCGAGCTTGGCTTTGTAAGTACGCAAGCACGTAGACACAAAACACACCTGCTCAATAGAGAGCACGGAACGAGAGGCAATGGAGTAGCGCTGCTGTTTAAAAGGGTTGCTCCAGTCCTGCAAGTCTCACAGAACAAATCAAATACGCGCAAGGAGTTGTAGAAGTGCAGGGTCTTGTTTGAGAACTGGCCACACTGCATTCCTCAAAGCCACACATGCAGCTGTGCAGCACCTTGGCAGAGCGCACACACACACACACACACACACATACACATACCTTTAACAAGGACTGCACCAGGCCACCAGATGACAGGGAAGGCCGGAAATGGCAACTTGCGTGCACAGTGTTAGCAACAAGAGGGGCAGGACGTACAAAATGATGGGATGTAGGTGCAGCAGGAGCTGGGGAGCGGTGTGCTTGTGTGGGCTGCATCACTGGCTGTGCTGCTACTTCTGTTTGCCGGGTACTAACCCTAGATGCTGATGCTTGGGGAGCAATGTCCTCTTGGCAAAGAAGAGGCAATATGTGCTGCTTTGGCTGAGTAGGTGGAAATGACTGCAAAGTTGAAGGCTGTTGCTGCTGCTGCTGCGGATGTTGCTGCTGCTGCTGCTGCTGTTGCTGTTGCTGTTGCTGTTGCTGTTGCTGTTGCTGTTGCTGTTGCTGTTGCTGCCGTTGCTGCCGTTCCTGCTGCTGCTGCTCCACCTGGTGGTGCTGGATCTGGTGATGAGATTGGCAGTCGTGCTGCTGCTGCTGCTGCTCTGCCTGATGCTGCTGGATCTGGTGCTGGGATTGGCAACTGTACCGCTGCTGTTTTTGCTGCTGCTGCTGCTGCTCCACCTGGTGGTGCTGGAAATGGTGCGTGTGCTGTTGCTGCTGCTCCACCTGATGCTGCTGGATCTGTTGCTGGGATTGGCAACTGTACTGCTGCTGGTGCTGGTGCTGCTGGTGCTGCTGCTGCTGCTGATGTTGCTGATATTGTATCTGGTGGTGTTGGTGCTGTACGTGATAATGGCGTTCGCAGTGCTCCTGCTGCTGCTCCTGCTGCTGCTGCTGCTGCTGCTGCTGCTGCTGCTGATGATGATGGTCTGACTCTGGACCAGTTTGCTGGGACCGGGAACAATCTTGGCATGCAAGAGGTGCAAGAGGGGATGTCGAGCATGAAGCAGGGTCAGATGTAGGAGGCAAAGAGGGAGAATTTGGAAGAGACTGGCTGCTTTCACGATCAGAAAACTGGTCAGAAAACAGAGGGACATTCCAGGGCATGCTTGCACCCCACCCTGGGTGTTGGTGCAGATAACTCAAGCAAGGAGGCGGAGAGGAGGAGGGGGTCGGTCTTGAGGGAGGGTGGTATCGGGATGATGCTGGGTGTGAGAATGCAGGAGCTTGTGCAAGAGCGTGGAGGGTGGAGGGAAAGTGCTGTAATGGTGAGGGGCTGGGGCTGTCCATCGTACCAAGGGAGGGGGAACCAAGGGAGGGGGAATTAAGGGAAGATGAGCTGTCAGAGGAAGTAGGAGGGGCAGGGAATGGCTGCGGTATGGCAGGGAATGGTTGTGGCGCGTCCAGTTGTGTAGTTACTGGCAGGATTGCTGGGCTCGCTCCGCCTTGCAGAGAGGAGGGGCTGGAAGTGGAGCTGCTGTGGACGTTTGGAGAGAGACTGTCTGGTGGATGCTGCACTTCTTCTCTTCTCAACAAGAATTGCAAATCGGACGTGAGCTGTTGCCTTGGTGCTGTATCACAATTATTTAGAGGGGAGGGGCTATCTGGCGCTGCTGCATGATGGGTGAGTGGAGAGAAAGGAGAGAACGGGTCATGCTGCGGGAGAAAAAACGGAGGGAAAGGGTGTGATGCAAATGCTACTGGTGATCTGCACAGAGGGGAGAGGGGGTTGAATGCCTGCTGCCGTGTGTGTGGGTGGAGAGGAGAGGGATTGGCTGAGAATGCTGCTGGTGCTGAAATCCTGTGGCGAGGGGGAGAGGGGCTAGCCGATGAAACATCTTCGAATGCTGCTGATCTATGGCACAGCAGGAAAGGGGTTGAAGCACTGGCTATTGCTGCTGCTCTGTGTGATGCTGATCTCTGCTGTAAGGGGGAAGAGCTTTTTGATTTGTCTTGACGTCTTGCCAGCCTGTGGTGCAAGTAGGACAGGCTCCTGGCTGGCATTGGTGCTTTTCTGTGTGAACCAGCTCTCTGCCACAGGGGTGATGGACTTCTTGAAGTCAGATCCTCTTCATATGCTGCTGTCCTGTCAGGCAGGGGGGAGGACAGGCTGCTGGCTGGCATTGCTGCCGCTCTTTGCTGCAGAACAGGGTCGTGGCGTTGTGAAGCGTGGTAGGTGGAGAATGGAATGGCAGCATGTTCAGTGTGTGGGTTTGGAGGGGAGAGGCTTGATGAATAAGTTGCGGGGGATGTTGAAGCGCTTGGGCAAAAGAGAGAAGGGCGGTCAGCCTGTGAGGTTTGGTGCACTTGTTGAGGGGAGAGGTTGGCTAAACACGATTTAGGGGATGACGATCTGTGACGTGGAGGGTAAGGGCTGTCAGTCTGTGCTGTGTGGAGCGCTTTTACAGGTGAGGGACTGGCTGAATAAAATGTGGGAGATGAGGGTCTGTGGTGAGGAGGGGAAGGGCTGTCAGTGTGTGTGGAGTAGGGCAGGGGCAAAGTGGAGGGACTGGCTGTAATGGTGGGGGATGACAGCTTTTGGCAAGGGGTTAAAGGGCCGTCAGTGTGTGCTGTATGGTGCAGGGGCGGTGGAGACGGACTGGCTGAACTGCTGGGGGATGATAGTCTGTGGCGAGTGTGGGAAGGGTCGTCAGTGTGAGCTGTGTGGTGCAGGGGTGGTGGAGGCAGACTGGATGAACTGGTGGGGGATGATGGCTTGTGGTGAGAGGGGGAAGGGCCGTCATTGTGTGATGTGTGGTGCAGGGGCAAGGGAGACAGACTGGCTGAGTTGGTGGGGGATGAGGGTTTACGGCAAGGGGGGGAAGGGCCGCCTCTGTGTGCTGTGTAGTGCAGGGACAGAAGAGAGGGACCAGCTGAATAGGTAGATGGTGGTGCTGATTTCCTGTGCTGAGTGGGAGGTGGGCTGATGCGTTGCTTTTTTGATAGGTGTGGAGGGGAGGGGCTGGCCGAGTGTGGCCCTTTGTTGCAACGTGACCCGTTCGAAGTATTACATGCTGGGCTTGAAGCAGCTGCTGCTGGCGTTTGGAGGGTGGGCATAGAAGGGCGGGCAGAAAGTGCTGATTGTGTGCTTGGCCCCTGCTGAAGGGGCAAGCGGACTGCTGGCTCTGCCTCCGTCTTGTATCCACTATTATCAAGCCTGTTTTTGTTCCTGCCTCCTGACTGAGATGCACCTCCGCTACCCCTGCTTCTCCTCCCCCCCGACGCAGTGTCACCTTTTCTGTGCTGCTCAACCCCACCCAAGTTGCTCGTGGCTTTGAGCCATGGCATCATCCCAGCAAGGCAGGGCATCACACGGGGATCTGGAAAAAAGCTTGCACCAGTGCTGGGATTCCCTTGCTGCTGCTGCTGCTGCTGCTGCTGCTGCTGCTGCTGCTGCTGCTGCTGCTCAAAATGTTCATGTTGCTGCTCATGTTGTTGCTGCTGCCCTTGCTGCTGCTGCCGCTGCTGCAGTTCCTCATCTTCTTGGCACTCATTTGTTGGTGCTTCTTGGTGTCCAGCAGGCTGTAGGAAAAAAGGACAGTCAGCAATCAGGAGCATCAATTTTATTTATCCACTGTGTCTAAGTGAGAATTTGTGAGCCTTTATGCTTATGTTGCATATTCCTAGCACATTGCCATGTTCTAAGCTAGAGTAAGCGCCCCTGACACAGACGACAGACGTAAAAATCTGATCTATTAATACTTAAAAACGATGCAACTACACCTTTGCTAGTACGGTGAAGTTAGTACGGTGATAGAAGCTATAAAAAGTGCAAAGTCACACAAGGCAGATCTACCCTTCATGCAATTATGTGCTGCGCTGTACCACTTGCCTGGATGCCCAGCTCAGCCCTGCCATCCAAACCCCTTGCCTGTGCAACAGCATGAAGGCAAGCAATGCTCCTGCTGCGTGACTGGGGCTGCATGAGAGAGGGCCTCATCTCAAGCATGGACTTCCTGGCTCGTGCCTCTTGTAAAGCCAGCCCATCCGGCAGGGGGCCGCCTGGTGGTGGCACAGCTGAAGCACTTGAGGCCTTGCCTGCTGCTTGGTCTGGAAGGACGGTAGGTCGTGCTCCTTGTGCACGACCAGATCTCTCTTCCCCATGGGGCATGGGTGCTGCTGCTGCTGCTTGAGGTTCTGTTGCTGCTGGTACTGGTACCGGTCCTGCTGCTGCTGCCATTGTTTCTGCTCCCAGGTCATCTTGTGAGCTTGCCAGTGCACGATGTGTCAGACGGACCAGCATTTCACGGACAAGTGCCAACCTAGGATTCAGGGATAATGCAACTTTGGAGTTTTGACAAGGTTGACAAGGTGAGTTGCAACAAGGTTGACAAGGTGAGTTGCAAGGAGGGGGACAAGCAGGAAACAAGGAAGCCGCTGAGGGATGAAGGGTGGTCCCCCTTACTATAAGATCCAAGGTCCTTATTCCGTGTATGTGTGAAATTACGTTAGAGCTTTCACCTACGTTATTTCCTCATAGCGTTACATTGCTCCTCGGGCATGGATGCTGCTAGTACTAACAAGAAGTACTCAAACTTTAAATGCAACCCTAGAAAAGGAGAGGAAATATGACAGACCAAATTCACCTACCACTTCAAAGTGACAGCCTTGCCGCCCCTTTCGTTGTCAACATCCAACAAGATGTCGTCAGGGGGGCACTTGAGCAGCAGTACAAAAGGCGCAAACACCTGTAAGCACGTATCGTGGCAGCGTTCTTGTTGGATAAACCAAGAGGAATTCCCCTTCCTCACCACACATTCTTACCGCGCCAAATGTCCCCAGCCGTCCACTTCCTTGTGCAGCAGCTGCTGACAGCCTTCGTGCTGATTCCCCACTGCCCCTCAAAGGTTCATTACCACCCGACCCTGCCTTTGATTTGCTCCCACTCAGCCTGCATGCGGACATGTGCATTGCATAGCCATTATCAAACTCACATCAAAGATGCTTTTATGAGATGCATATATATTGAGCAGAAATGCCAATGATTGCTTGCAAGAGATAGCACCTTGACATTACGTGTCGTTGCTGACTTTTGTGTAATAAATTTGATTGCGTGCAACACATGATTGAAGTATGTGAAACACACATACACCTAGATGCACACACATACGTACACACACTTGCAGCACACACCTTTGATACCCCTTCTGCTGCTGCTGCTGCTGCTGCTGTAGGTATCCCTGCTCTCGCTGATGTCTGAGAAACGCCCCACGAAACAGAGATTCCACAGTGGCCTGCACGCGCGCAGAGTTTGCAAGCATGCAACAGCGTCCTCCCATTGCTTATACAAATTTCTGTCACAGTCCTACAGCCGATTCACAATAGTTATGATTCACTGCAGCTGCAAGAAACCTTAAAATTCAACTTCATTGTGGACACACCTCAAAAGCCCATCGTTCTTGCTGGCTGCGGTATTATTAAAGATTAAATCAATTTTCCTTCTTGCAAGACAGTTGGCTTTGGGCTGGATCAAGCGAGTGTGATATATCTCCTTCCAAGCCCAAACAGGGAAAGTGGGCCCTGCTACCTGCAGCTCTGAGGGGAGCATGACTCTGCGCTTGTTTACGTAGGCAAGCTGCAGATCTGGTGCCGGCCGTGCGTGCTGTGGCCCCAGAATCAGCCCCTGTGTGCCACACATACACGTGTGTGTGTGTGTGTGTGTACAGGTAATGAATCAAGGGTCAAGACAGACTCTTAGGAGTGAAGCAGGTATTAACAAGGGGCAAGAACGGATGTGAAAGGTAAAGCGGAACTTGCTGTGATCTAGCTGGTGCACATGAAAGGCAAATTAGACTTTGCAGATCTTTTATTGTTTGCGTTTAACATGGGTCAAGGGGAGATAGCAAAATCCCTACTACGAGGCTGAAACGAATTGAAAGTCGATACATAAAAAAGGAGCAAGAGAGGCAGGCTGGAATTTTCTTATGACATTATTGCTGGAGTACTTAAACATGCAGGGAGCCAAACTTTCTGGGTTGTACTACTCCTTGCACCGTCCAGGAGAACATTGTTTTGTTGCAGCTAAGCTTATTGAGTGCCAGCTGTTGAAAACAATTACGGCTTGTTCATGAATTCTTGCGAATGCTTCTGCTTGCAATTTGATCTCTTGCCAATTCTTACCTGCAGCTGGTACTTGGACTGGTCTGCGGTTTCTTCATTCCAGATACAAGGAGCGCATGGCTGCGAGCTAAGGAGCAGCATGTCTGAAGCCCACGCTGAGAGGGATCGCCCCTGTATACGGCATTTGATGGTCCAATCATGGTCATAAGACCTAGTTAGACATTGAGTGGGGTGCCATGCTGGATGGCAGCTGCGCTTGAAATAAAGGTTAAGCGAGAGAAGGGCCACGTAATTGGATGCATGTCATGAATCTGAGGGTGGCAATAAGGAGGCGATATTATGACAGGAGTTTTGGTGGGGCTCTGACCGGTGAGTTTGAAATCATCCCTTAAGCGTTTGAAGTCACGCCTTCATTAAGTACACCATTACTTTAATTCGAACATTTTCCTCTAAATCTGACACTTTGACTTCCACTGATCCTTGTCAGCACAGACGTTAACTTTTATTTACAAGGCTACTTGTGCGGTCGAGCAGGGTCACCCTTCAGGGGCTGCCCAGACAACGCAAACATGACTAGATATAAGTAGGCTATTTGATCTCGCAAATTATGCCTGCCTGCCACAAGACCATGTCACGCCATTGCAACCACGGCATAATTGAGGGAAGATTAAGACAAGATGCTTCAAAGAAAAAAATTAGACAACTACTCAGGCAGCAAAGAACCACTACACAGTATTTAACGAGAAGGAGCCACCCAGCTGCTAAAGGACAGTAAAGATGACTAGAAGACAGAGCAGGTGACGAGGTAGCTTGGCAGCACACCTTGGGCATGCTTAAAGCCAGGGCTCCTGCAGGGTCCATGACGCTGACACCTATGGCAGTGAACGGCAGCAACGTCCGCAGAACCTCGTCCACGCATCTGGCAGTGTGGCCGTCCAACAAAGCAGCGGGCTGCTCTTGCCTACAATGTTATGGACAAAAAATAGTTTTAATGCTTGACATGTTTGCGCCAGTCAGGCCTCTCTGAGGATTCAAGAGATCAACGATGGGCTAAACTTAGCAATGGCAAGGGCAACTGTTCAGTTTCCAGCCATTAAAGATGAAGTCATGAAGAAAAGCGGTGGAGGACCTTTGAATTGGCTTCACAGCCAACAAGGGCAAAAACAAACAATTGCGTCGGGTTTAAATACGCTGCAAGCCACAGCAAGCCAAAAACTACCTGCGTTGTCTGCTGCTGGGTGCTGCTGCGGGCTCATGGTCAGTCCCTGCAGGATACCCCACCACCATGACCCGTGTTCCTGGGCCTCCTGCGGTGTGCTGCAAGCTGTGAGGGCTGCACAGCCCACGCCTGTGGACCTGCCCCGCAGGTCCAAGCACTGCTTCGGCTGTCTCAAATGAGGAGGCCGCTCTGGATACGACATGGAGGCGAGCCAGCTGACAGATAGATGCCAGAGCCTCCCCCTTGTAGCCAAGCTGGCTGCCGCTACTGCTGCTGCTGCTGCTGTTGCTGCTGCTGCTAAAGCAAGGCTTGGAGGAGGCGTAGCGAGTTCCCAACAGATGTAGCATGCTTGCAGAGGGGATGCCGTGGCCGTCGTCTTCCACAACGAAGCCGCACGCTTCATTTTGCTCGCCATTATTGTACAGCAAACAGACTGTGATGCTGCTGGCCCCTGCATCAATGGAGTTCTCAAGGACCTCTCGCAGAGCTGACTGACAAGTCATGGGACGTGCATGCAGAGCCTCCCTGCAGTCCAAAGGCATTGCTGCAATCCTGGCGGCAGGGGGGGCCATCTTGTGGAATTTGTGTTTGTGCCTCAAATCCTGGTTAAGCTGCAGAAGAGGGGGCAAGTGCAGCACTTAGGTGAAGAGTGGCACAGCGGCACAGATGGTAATCAAGTAGCTTGAAGAAAGGTAGCTGGGAGAAACTGTGATAACCAGGAATCGCTACCACACGTTTGACCATAGCTCTCATACACAATGACATGGTTCATTGACCTCTTACATTGCCCTTTGTTCAGCATGTATGTTTCGTGCATCTACTGCGTCAAATTTTGTTGGGATTTTGTGAGGAACAAGCTGTTTGCTCACTTCTTCCTTGCATGCATGCTTTAACGATGCCAATGAGTTCGATTTAATAGCGTGCTTGCGTCACTCATCTGCTCATGCTGGAGGAAAGCAACGAGTCTGCCAGCATCCAGCAGGAGCAACCAGCACATTATTTCCACTTACAGCTGCACGATGCCCAGCTCAGGCATAGAGAAAAGCCTTAAATATCTCGCCTCCTATCGTACATGCAGACTGGATGAAACCTAGGTCTCTTCTGCCGAGCAGAGTCAATTCGAGATGTAAATTTCGCTGTTCTTGTATTTTATCTTATAATTTCCAAAATAATAATAAATGCATATCCAGGCACACACACACTCACGCACGCACTCACACGGACACACAGACACACACACACACACTCACACGCGCACACAGACACATACACACACGCACAACACACACACTCTCTCTCTCTCTCTCACACACACACACACACACACACACACACACGTGTACACACACATGCATACAGACCTTTTTTTGAGGACTTTTCAGCAGCCCAGCAACCCTTTTTGCTGCAACAGGTCAACAACCAGCTTGTTCATAATTTCCTTTCTCAGCAGAACTATAGACTTTTTCTTTTTCTTTCTGAGCTTATGGATTTATTTGTGGCTGGCCGAGACCAGTCAGCAGCCGATCAGCCAAACTACCTGGCTGAAGGTCACCCCCCATTGTAACCATTGTAACCACACATGCATACAGACGCACACAAACACACACACGCATACACATACACTCACACGTTCATGTGGACCAAACGAAAACAACAGCTCACAAGCTGGCGCATCATCAGCGTTGCAGCTGCTCTATTTTTGATCTACACTGCGTACTCCCTGCTAGGATGCAATTTCTGCTTCTGTGAACTGACGTGGACCAGCAAGTGCCTTACAGCTCAAAGTGTATAAGGAAAAATTACACTTTGAAAGGGACAATACTAACAAAGGCCAGAACGCAGTCGCTTAGGCATGAATCAATATCAGAAATGCTCTAACGCCACAGAAGGAATAAAACAAGGGTCAGGGAAATAATGCAGCAGCTTGAAACCGTAATTAACAAGCAGGACACAAAAAAGGAGGACGTTCATCACTTTGATACAGACAACAAACTACGAAACCGTGATGGGAGAAGGAAGACAAAGCAAATAAAAAGGTACAGCTTCTGATTACAGAAGTCCACACATCCACACAAGTCCGGGCCCTTTATTGATGTCATACGTCGTATTCATTCAGCACTAATTCATTACAGTCCCTACGCCTCATACTTGTCGCGTAACCGCTCATACTTGGCAATCTCGTGCAAAGACAAAGAGGGGACGAGATTGCGCAAGGCCTCTGCCATGTCTCCCCCGTTTACTGTGACAATGTCCTGCGATTCCTGAGCTTCAGAGGAGGCTGTTGTGGCTTCGACTTCAGCCACGCGCCTTTTGAATGCCACCATCCAGGCATCAGCACAGAGTGCATACAGATCTGCCCCTGCAGCATGACAGAGTAGCAACAGATTCTAATTCACGCGCTCCTTAACTTGCTCTGGAAGTATCACACAATATCTTGCCTTTACGGCAATGTATGGTGTTGTGACTCATACACCAGCACAAAACGCTTACGAAACAAATGTATGGGTGATGCTTGCCCTGTAAGGATTCCTAATTACACAAGCCTTTTAAGTACAGCCTTACTGGAATGAGAGAACAGAATGAAAAAAGCATGAATCAATCCGCATTTTTATTTTTACCAGATCCCGATACGAACTCACTAGGTAAACACCCCCAACAGAAATAAAGCGGAGTTTTACAGGGGAGTTTTATGACCATAAACAGTCCAAACTGCCTGTAAAAAAACACCATTTTTGCAACCCCTTGATCGGTTTTATTATCCCTTCAATATTTTGAGAACAGATGAACAAAATTAGATACCTTTGAACTGCTTGGGCACTTGCTGGCCTCCTATTCCTTCATTATTCTTTGTCATGATTTGCAGCTACGTTTAGTTAATTTGTTGCCCGTGAGTTGCACAGGCACTTTAATGGCCTCCTTTTTCATTATATTACTGACTGTCGTTACTGTCAGCAAAAGAATTCCAGATTACCTGTGAGCTGTACAGGCGCAGCCTGTGCCACTGCATCCAAGTCCACGTCCTCTGCCAAAATGAATTTGCGTGTCAGCGCCTGCGGTGAGAGGCAAAGCAAGTTTGTCAGGCGGAGGAAGAGAAGGTCTGGGTCGTGTCTTGTGCAAGGTCCTTGTTGCAGTCTCCTGGTTAACACAGGTCCTGATTTAGTTAAGCGGTCTGAATTTGATGGCCAGAGTTTACATGTGTAGGCGAGGGGATGCAACGATCAGTTTTAAAACTTCAAAAGTACTAACACGAACAGGATTTCATTCCTGAACAAAGCAGGCATTTTACCGAGCATCATGCAATCAACAGGAAAGCGATGCTTGTAGCCGTCAGCAGCACTGTAGACATGATTTCGGTCTCGTAACTTTCCTACAAGATCAATGCCTCAATGCGATTATCTCCTTTTATACATGACCTAATAATAACTATACCTTCAAAACGAGGGTCTTGGCTTCAGGCTCGTGTGCTATGCCGATGTACACCAGCTTGTCCATGCGCCCAGGGCGCAGCAGGGAAGGGTCCAGCAGATCAGGACGGTTTGTGGCCCCTGAGCTTGTGTGTGTGTGTTATGTGTGTTGTGTGTGTTTGTGTGTGTATGTGTGTGTGTGCGTGCGTGTGTGTGTGTGTGTGTGTGTGTGTGTGTGTGTGTGTGTTTAAGCAGGCAATGTGAAGTTGTGTATATATGTGTGTATGTTGGGAGCATGGGTGCGTATTTGTGTGTATGCGTGCCTGCATGTGTTCATGCATGCTGCATGCTGCATGTGTGTTTGTATGTGTGTTTTTGTTTGTGTGTATATGCGTATTTGTGCATGTGAGATTTAGTGTGTGCGCACGCAATAAGGAGTGTGTGCACACGTGTTGCATAAGAGTACTGTCGTTTGTGTCAAGGTGTCTTAACAAAGGTGCCTTCTAAAAAGTATAAAATTGGCAATATAATGGTAATTTGACACCACTTTATAATGTAGTCTTGTTCTCTTGGCTTGCTTACCAATGATAAAGATGCCGCTCTTAGAAGACTGCACGTCATCAATCTCGGTCAGGAGTTGAGAGACCACACGGTCCATGACACCACCTGCAAGGGCAATGTTGTTCGAATGTCAAGAGGAGCTACACACTTCACTCAACACAAGAGGTGAGAGGCCACACATTTCCATGACACCAGCTGCAAGCATGCATGGTTTTACAAACAGTTGTACCCATACTATTGCGAGTGTTTATAGAAGCACGTACGTAGCCAGGAGTTGACCACACAGTCCATGACGCCTTCACACGTATCAAACCACAAATCGGCATATTGAATAGCAAGGTATATACGTGCAATGAACAAATGTTGTTTGCAAGTCTGTACATCTTGAGACGTTAATCAGATTCTAATGGTCAAAAAGAAAATTGCTTCATAGGGATCTGGCGACCAAAAACGTTAGTCGGTACCTTACTGGAGCGCAAGAGTGATCAGTGCACACTTCCTGCATTATTAACAGCATCGGCCACGAAATTGAAATCACGGAATCGCCCGTCGCTTATATGTTTTTTGCTACCCCTGGTGTCTGGCGCACAATGCTCGGGATCCTTACAAGCTTGCAAACACCTGCAGCCAACCTCCTCCTCCAAAATAACGCCTGCTCGTTTCCTGCTGTTCAACTTGCCAATGCCTAAGCTACAAGGATGTGACACACGGAAAGTTTATCTCACTCTAATTGTTCCCATGCAGCCAAATTCAATTAACGCACCTGAATCTCCTGCTGCGCCCCTCGCTGGTGCCAGAGCATCAAGCTCGTCAAAGAACATGACACACGGGGCAGCACGCCGGGCACGAGCAAACACCTCTCGCACCTAGAAATACAAACGAACAGATTTTTTTAAATCCAAAAAGCAAGTAAACAGCTCTCGCACGTGGGTACACACGTACCAAAGTGCATGCAGGGCACAAGAAAACCCTTTCGCACTTGAGCACTCATGCAATCAGTCACACACCCAGTTTACCAGACTACCCTCTTTGAAAGAGCAGCAAAAAAGGCACAAGAGAGATGTAGCCTAGTCTCTTCAATTGACTGCACTACCACAAGTGCATAAAACCAACAACTGACAACCATAGCACGTACCTGCCGCTCCGACTCTCCCACGTACATGTTGATGAGCTCAGGGCCTTTGACACTCATGAATGTAGAGGCACATTGTGTGGCCACGGCCTTGGCCAGCAGAGTCTTGCCACTGCCTGGGAAGAAAGGAACAAAACAGTGCCTTTTGAAAGGGTATTAAATTGCAAACTTGGCCACGGCCTTGGCCAGCAGAGTATTGCCACTGCCTGGGAAGAAGGAAACAAAACAGTGCCTTTTGAAAGGGTATTAATTTGCAGACTTGTCTGCGTAGCTGTTCATATTGAACCTCCTCGCCAAACTGTAAGTACTGGCAGCATATTGATTCTGCCCTTGCAAAGAATTCTTAACAAAGGTTCAGCATTGTTAACCATGCCAGCTGTGCCAAACCCTGGCTGCTTCTCGGCTAAACAGTTGCAAAGTTATTTATTCTACAAACTAAGTGCATTCAACTCACCAGGAGGACCGTACAGCAGCAGCCCTGAGCGAGTGGCAATGCCCTGGGAGAACATGCTGCGGTGCTTGAGGGGGAGCTCAATCTGCAGGCCGTGTTGCAGGTAGCTTGTAAGAGAGTAAGGAAAGAGTATGCATGTCATTTTCCAGTAGCATTGCCCCATCAAAAAAGGGATTACGGAGACAGCTGTGTAGTTGATGCCTTGCAAACTCTGTAGCAAAGGTAAGAGGCACAGTGTGCCAGTTGGAAGTATGCACGAAGCATAACCCTGCAACCCTTGTGAATTTGTGTGAACAATTCACAGACTCACTTCAACCGACTCACTTCAACCAAGATGCTGCCAGTACTTACGGCTCTTGGAGCTCCTGCAACTCTTGCAAACTTGTGCGAACAATTCACAACCTCAATTCCCAAGACTGTTGCTCTTACGTACAGCAAGCGTCAGACAGGAGAAGGTTTAAAACAAGCAGATCAAACACAGGCACGTCCTCTAGCTATAATTTTTGCATCCCATGCCCCCTATTGTTTTATAGTATGAGGGTATGTCTCCATTGCTCACACACTTCTTATTTATTCCTTGCACTCCCTCTCTCTTACCGTGTCAAGAATGGCTTTCTTGGCCTCTACTAAGCCCCCAATGTCCTCCCAGCGAACGTTAGGCACCTGCCAAGGTATGAAGAGAGTGAGGTACTGTGTTCGACAATGTCACAGGCGTACACATAGCCAACGCTTGTGATGGATGATGACCCTCTCCATCGCGCCCACGTCCTATGGAAGTGCAGTAAATGCACTATGCAAGTGCAGTTCACGAACAAGTGTTTTTGATCCGCTTGCCCTCTTGTCACCTCAGGTAACCATTGTGACCATTGTGACTTTATTGCAACCATTGAAACCATTGCAACCATTGTAACAGTCACCTCAAGTAACAACCTGTTATAGCTCGCAGCAGCAGCACAGCTGCCTTTATGATGACCACACTCATAACAACTAAAATGAACATCTACCCTACCACACCCTACACCCTACTCTTCTGGTGCAGTGCACTCGCTACGCACGCACTCAATCTCACCCCCCCCTTACACATTGCCTCCACTGTTCTTACCTGGGGTGCCCCAACCTCTGTTGCTGTGCGCTGCTTCACACGCGCTAAGGCTGCAGCTAAGTGGCTGCGGCGTACCACCACCTTTTTCTCCTGTCTCTTTTGCACAGGGCAGAGGCTGTGGGGTGGGAGATCAGACTGCAGGGGTAGGGTTGCCTGTGTGGTGGACGCTGGCAAGGCTTGCAGGGGCTGTGCTTGCGTGGTGGAAGCCGGTAAGGCTTGCAGCAAGGGAGCAGCAGGCAGAGGAGCAAGAAAAGATAAAGCGGCAGAAGCAGCAGCAGCAGAGGCAGCAGTTCCATGGGGGCCCTGGGGTGCCAAGAGACAGTGAAGCTGCTGGAGGTGTGCGGCGGAGCAGGCAGCTGTCGCGGCTGCTAGGAGGGTGTCAGCTGCCACACCACGAGCGTCCCCTGGTAGCAGGCCTGCCATCTGGGTGGCTGTGGTCTCAAGGTCAGCCTGGGGTGCGTGTGTGTGTGTGAGTGAGTGTGGGTGTGTGTGTGTGTGTGGGTGGGTGTGTGTGAGTGTGGGTGTGGGGTGTGTGTGGGGGGGGACAAAGAGGTGGTTACTGGTACAGGCCAACTGCGGATAGCAACTGCCATCTGGGTGGCTGTGGTCTCAAGATCAGCCTGGAGTGTGTGTGTGTGTTTGTGCGTGCATGGAACAAAAAGGTGGTCACCGAAACAGGATAACTGCAGATAGCGTTTGCCATCTGGGTGGCTGTGGTCTCGAGATCAGCCTGGAGTGCGTGTGTATGTATCTGTGTGTGTGCGTGTAATATAGAGATGGCCACTCAGGGTTGGGTTTAAAGGTTGATAATTCAAACAGGGCTTCTAAAGCATTAGAATTAGAACATATTGAGCTTTTGGCATTTTCTGTCGCCACAGGACAAAAGTACTCATGCATTGGTGAGCATGGCTACCAGAAGGCAAGCTTTCTTCAAACGTATTGAGCAACGGAAGCCGCATGCGCATCTATAGTGATGCAAGGACACTTTTTAGAGCATGATAGCACCAAGAAGAAACGCAAACTTGTAACAAGCTTCAGAAGGGTGCTCACACAAGGGTTACAAATCCACTCACGTCAGAGATCATAGGGTCACCGTCATCACTCGCCAAGTTGCCATCTTCCCCACCCCCCTCCTGATCTACATTGCCATCCTCTTCTACCCCTCCTTTGTCTTCTGCAGGTTGCTGCTGTTTTCCTTGTGTACAATGTTGCTGCTGCTGTTGTTGCTGCTGCTGTTCCTGCTGCTCTTTTTGTTGCTGCTGCTGCTGCTGCTGCTCCTGCTGCTCTTGTTCTTGCTGCTCCTGCTGCTCCTGCTGCTCTTGTTGTTGCTGCTCCTGTGCCTGCTGCTGCTGCTGCTGCTGCTGCTGCTGATACTGTTGTTTGTTCGAGCTAATTTTAGATCTCTCACGAGCGACGGCCTTACCATCAGCAGTCCAGCCCCCCACCACCTCTCTCAGTACTGCCAAGTGGTGCTCTTTGGTGGGGGCCTGGGTGCGCAGCGTGTGTGTGAAGCAACGACCGACAGGCACAGCCACGTCCTGCGTTTTATGTGCAGGTGCGTTTGGGTCGGGGGGGGGGGGTGCGCGCATGTGCGTACAATTGCAAGTCTTTGTGTAAGTGCACAATTGTTTATACACATGTGTGTAAGGATTATAGACCAAGGACTGGCAAAGGCTATTTCACGTGCATGCTAAAGGTGGGCAATGCTCCACATAATTAGCAATAGAAGGGGGGCGCATTTGCTTTGGAAAGTGAGATAAGGGCACTTGTATCCTAAGCCCTAGCAAACGGCTGCTACCCTACAAATTTCCATCGACCTTATCTGTTCTAATGATAAAAACAATGACGGCACAGTTGTTCTTTCCTTTGCCATTTTATCAATGACAAGAGCGCGTTTTTGCCCACGGCTTCTCTCTCTTAGGGTTATTGTTTCCTGCCAGTTTATTTCTGCAGACTACGGAACAACAAGGGTGTACGGCTTTTTATGTTACCATTGCACCACCAGCATGCAAACTTAAAGTAAAATAAAGTGGCATCAGTCATCTGGTGGCATGCAACACAAATGTTTGAAATCCACAACACACCTGCAGTGCATTGCAGCTTGCCACCAGAAAGACAAGCCCTGGCTGTTGCTGCCGTTCTTTCTGCTGCTGCTGTCTAACTGCTGCCTGCACACCTTTCTCAAACTCTGCAGCACTCACACCACCACCCAAACCACCACCCCCTTGCTCTGATCCCCTTCCTCCTGACATCAGCTGCTGCTCTGAGGCTCTTGAGGCGTCAGGTGCTTGTGCGGCGTAAACATGATGGGTGAGCATTGCTTGTCTGGCGTGAGGGGAGGAGTGGGTGCGTGTGCACTCGAGCAAAGCGTCGGCCACACGACGCGTGCCTACCATCCCTGCAACGCCTGCTGCACCTTCGTCGCCACCTGTTTGTGAAATGCGTTGAAGTGTGTAAGGAAATGCTGTGCAACCTCTTATGACAACAGCCCACACGACGCGTGCTCACCATCCCTACCACGCCTACTGCACCCTCATCACTACCTGTTGTGTGAAGACGACAGGTAACAACCAAGCACACAAAATACTTTGCCTGTTTGTATCAAGGGCTATGCCTGCCACAATGAGCACACTAGTTCCTTTCTACATATAAAGACAACATATTTCCGTGAATGGCCTACAGCGTACACACAATTATACACGTGCATGCATGCGTCTGCGTATGTAGTTGCATGCCTGGTGGACGCACAGGCATGCAGTCCCATACGCAGCCGCATGCATGCACGGTCACACACGTCCACACGTGCACACACACACACCTTTGCTGGAAGTGAGCAGCTCCAATTGCTGCAGCATCAGTATGCAAGGGGCGTAGCGAGAAGCCTCCTGGAACACAGCCTGCAACGCTTCAGCAGTCTTCCCATCATCTGTACCCTGTGCAAAAGCAAGACAGGCAGTCGGAGCTCCAATTAAAGATTGACCGATGAGGTAGGCCCTCCAGGATGGCGAAGATGGGCAAAGCAGTCTGCAATGGATTTGGGTTCCTGTAGATGTGAGTGCTTCCCTTTGCATCAAATGCAAGCATCACGGCAGACGTGAAGTAGCTTGTTTTGGATTAATTACATACAATGAGGAGCAGGGAAAACCGCACTAGAAAACAAGCATACCCTTGTACACGTCTAAACAAAGAAAATATGAGACGGATGGTGGAAATCAACATAAACAGTATAGAACAGAAAGATGGCCTGTCTACCTTCAGACGGATGTGATACCGATACGTACCGCACGGGCTCCATTTGCTTCTTCCATTCCTTGTCGTCCATATCACTCAGTCTTTCACTCAGCAATTCTCACCTTAATCTCTGCGCAGCTCCAGGGGATGAAATTCAGGCCCAAAGCCGTTGCTGCTGCGCGTGCTGCTGTGCTACGCCCGCTGCCACGTGGCCCCTCAAGCAAGGCGGCCACACGTAGATGCATGGACAAACTGAGGGGTCCGAAAATTGCTAGACAGTTAACAAACGCACGCCGCAATAGCGGTTTGCTGCCTGCGTAATCTTCCTTTTATTTTTTGTATGGCAAATGCATGCAGCAAAAACAGTATGCTGTCACAAGGCCTCTCTGGCACGAAGGCCACACAGAGGAGTGCTGCAGACTCAGACAGGTGCATTGCACGCTCAAAAGTGCCAGGCAGTCCGTGTTCACAGAGCGCACAGTCACACACAAAAATGGCATGTCGACCATAAAGCACGAAGGCCACACAGAGGAGTGCTGCAGACTCAGACAGGTGCATTGCACGCTCAAAAGTGCCAGGCAGTCCGTGTTCACAGAGCGCACAGTCACACAAAAATGGCATGTCGACCACACAGCACAAAGGCCACACAGAGGAGTGCTGCAGACTCAGACAGGTGCATTGCACGCTCAAAAGTGCCAGGCAGTCCGTGTTCACAGAGCGCACAGTCACACACAAAAATGGCATGTCAACCACACAGCACGAAGGCCACACAGAGGAGTGCTGCAGACTCAGACAGGTGCATTGCACGCTCAAAAGTGCCAGGCAGTTTGCGTTCACAGAGCGCACAGTCACACACAAAAATGGCATGTCGACCACACAGCACGCAACGCAACGCACCTCTTTGGGTGGAGCAGTGGTGCAGCGATACGTGCTAGGTCACGCCACAGTGGCAGCAAAGGGCCTGTGAGGCGTAACACCAACATTTACCAGCGAAGAATTACCAAGTTTACAATGCCTTGCAGAAGTCGCCTTCGTTTTCCTCCTGCTTTGGGGTGCAGCAACGTGTCCTAATTCACACCACAGAGGCAGCGCAGGTCATGCAGTGACATGCACACCTTGTGAGTCGACTGCAATGACAAAGCAGCCCACATAAAATCATGTTTGTGCCTATGCAATATATTAATTACAATACAATGCAACTTGCAGTGACAAGTTTCCACCTGATCTATCAGCTAGAGGGGCTTTGTGTTTAGGCGGGATATTTGCAAGTCTAGTATTTGATCTGATGGTGCTCACAATAAATAAGTGCGTGCACAGCATTCACAGTACGCGGCTCATCATGACACCTGTAAGGGCTTGCAATGAGGGCTGTGGGTGCCATGCTGCATTTGCGTGCACACCCAAAAGCGACGAGCCGGAAGCGTACTGCAGTTGCAGTGGTGGTGGTGCTGAATGCGAGGTAGCTGCGTGTTGAGGTTGCGGTGGTGGTGGTGGTGGTGGTGGTGGTGGTGGTGGTTGGGCTTCATCTGGCTGGTAGGTGGACGAGTAGTTGTGTGGTGTTGCATGCCATCCTTCCACACCCACAGGGATGAGGGTGCGGCACCTGCCACCCTGTATTGTAGATGGTGTGGTGTGAGGGGAGATATGGGGAGGTGTTGATGGAGTGTTGATGGGGCATGCTGCGAGAGGAGAAATGGTGCAGTTTGAGGAGAGATCCGCGGCTGGCGGGTGGCTGGGATTACGGGGGTTACGGGGGTTACGGGGGTGGCGGGGAAGTTGCTTTGTTCCTCTATGAGCGCCCAAGCTCTTACCAGACATAGGTGTGTGTGTGTGTGTGTGTGTGTGTGTGTGTGACTGAGATGTGCCTTTTTTCGTGGTGGTGGTTGAGAGCACGCAGACTAGGTCATTGCAGAGCCATGATGTGCGATACAAATTGATGGTATGAGATTTATGTGTGTTTGTTTTCGTTTTCGTTATATACAGTATTTAAATAGCCTGGAACCACAGGCCATGCTTGCGCACATGTGTGTAGCTCATGCAGGCAACCGAATTATTGTGGCCCACAGTGAAGTACAGCAATAAACAAGGGATACCTCCAAGCATACCCATGCGTTGGCATCTCTTTGGGTCATCCAGTGCAAGGGCAGACAAGGTAACAACGGTGTGAAGCGCGCAAGTTGATCGTCCATTCGTGTAAATTCGTGTAAAGTGGTAAAGTGGCGTGCCTTGGCATCCCTATTGATATTCCAGTGCAGAGGCAGCAAAGGCACATCATCATCACATCATCTACCGAACACAGGGACGACAAGGACAAACGTAACACGTACCACAAAGGCCACCTCAGTGGCACCGCTCAGTGGGTCCACACGCAGAGGGTGAGTGGCAGCCGGCTCCACGCCCACCACCACAAACAGCCAGCAGCGACGGGGCAAGGACTCCCCAGCCTCAACTCTATCCCCAACCCCTCCTGCTTCACCCCCAGCCCCTGCCGTGCCAAGTCCTCCTGTGCCACGCCCATCTGGCCGAGAGCGGTGCTGCTGGCTGTTGGAGGCGCTGCTGCTGTCGTGCGTCTGGTCCCGGACAGTTCGCCCTGCAACCTGCACATCGTCCTGGGTGGGTGTCTCTGGGGCGGCTGGGTAGCTACCATCTAAGCCACCTTCTAGCCCTGCTAAAGGCGGCGGGGGTGAGGGGTTGTGGGGAGTGCGGGTGCGGGTGGGTATGTGGGGGGTCAGGGCCTGGGAGTGAGGTACAGCAAGGACATCTCCAGGGCGTACAAACCTGCAGGAGTTAGAGAGCACGGTGGCACTTTATTGGGTTTTAGATAGTAGGCTGATCATATATGGCTACAGTGAAGGTCAAAACTTTGCTGAGGAGTTAAATATACTTACTGGAGGAAGTTGGATCTTCCATCGAGATGAAAGAATTAGGGTAAGATTAAGAGAAGGTTAAGCTACAAAAGCAACACATATTGGAGGATGGTTCCTCACTTATCTGAACCAGAACATCACCTTTATAGCGTAAAGCGCAAGCACCGTAGAAACACGCGCAATGGAATGCATTGATCAGTATGCATAAAATCAGTGCAGCACAACAAACTTGACGCATGCAGAGACACCCACACCCGAGGTTCACCTGGTGCAGGAGGTGAAGTACTCCCTGAGGGCCTCGGATGCTGCTTCCGTGGACGACACCTCCCCTCCACCCTCCCCACCCCAACCTTCACTGCTGCTTTCCCCCCCTGCCTCTTGGTCTAACTGCTCCCCCTGTTCCTTCAAATTGCCATCACCCTGATCTCGCCCTCTGCTATCCTGCCCTCCCTTTTGCCAACCCTGATGCCCACGAGCAACACTCCTTACACCATCACCACCTCCTTCACCTTCATTATCACCGCCCTTGCCACCATCCCCCCCGCCCTTTCTGTGCCTCCTCTGTCCTGCTCCTCCATTCCTTCCCCCCGTCACATGCTGCGCAAGCGCACGATCAAGGGCACTAATCTTGGGTTGTGCTACCTGTGTGTGAATATGTGAATGTGTGTGTGTGCATGTGTGTGTATGTGTGTTTGTGTGTGTGCGCACTTTATGTTATGTGTGTGTTTAGTTGGTTAGTATGAGTATATCTGTCTGTATGCCGGCTTGTGCTCATAGGAAACTGAAGTCCTACATATGATATACTATCGTGACATCGTGACACTTTGAAGCTGACCCACCTGGGCTACACGCACACTGTGTGCTGCAGCCACACTTTCCTCCTGCTGCCGTATATGGCCACTAAAAATGGCACAGTTGGAGGAGGAATGGCTGGGGTCCTGCATTTTTCTGCTGCTATAGCTGCTGACGCTGCCACCGCTGCAGAAGTTGCCGGTGCAGGTGCTGTTACGGTAGAGATGGTTGAGGGTGCTCGCAGTAGTACTTGAGGCTCCGCCTATTTCAGAAAGGGGCCTGTGCTGAGTTTTGAGAGCACTGGGAGGTTGTTGGGCAGGGCTGGGACGTGGGGAGTGGGCTTGTGGTTTAATGGGGAAGGATTTTTGTGCGAAGCGTTGAGCCTGGGCAAAATAAAGGACGTTGCACACCGGCTTATTCATGAGTGGAATTGCGAATTTAGCAAAGGCAGTGAGAGGGTGCACCAGTAAAAAAAAATCATTACTAAGTATGTCGATTTGCTGAAAGGAGGTTGGGTGAAGGTGTCTGCAGCAGCAACACAGGTGGGACAGCATGAAAGTGGGCCTATCAAAACTTAGGCAAGCCTAAGTTTTGATAGGCTCTATTCTGGGCCGTTAAGAAGCAGTAGAACCCAAATTGTACCTGCTCTATAAAGCCAGGGCTGAGAGGCACCAGTCTCACGCGACCCAACCAGGGCCTCAGATAGTTCAGCTGTGTGGAACGCTGGCCATCATTCAAAATAAGGGGCGCAAGCGAGAAGTGGTGGAGCCCCAGGTTAAAGGCTGCCTGAGGGGAGAGGGAGATGCCAGGGGAGAGGGAAGGATCCTTTCCAATGGCAGAGTTTGTGGTCAAAGAATCTGGGGCTGCCCACACCTGGATACGCAGATAGAGGCAACAAACTGCGGTGTTTAAAACATGCAGAGTTACGCTGCGGGAGTTCCTTATTGCTGACAGACCACGAACGCAGTAAACGCTGATGAAAAGCTGCATATCTACCGGCTTACTGCCCAAGTGCATGCGCGTGCGCACGTGCGTACCTGTGCAACTACCATCTGAGTGTCAGGTCGGTGCTGGGTGGCCACTCTGCCATCATGCTCCTGCCTCTGGTGAGGCGCACGTGACACCAGCACCCACGCACCCTGTGTGAGGTGCAGCTGCTTCAGCACGTACACAGGCACACACACGGCCTGGTCAGACAGACGGGCAGGAGGGGGCCCTGGCAATGCCTGATTTGGCAAGCTCCTCGCTCGCCAAGCAGGGGAATCCAGCACCCCATCGACATCCAGGTCCAAGGCAGGAGCATGTGCCAGGCCAGGCACCTGACCATCAGGGTACAGGAAAGCCATCCTCTGCGCGATGGTGGAGGACAGCACGAGTGCAGATCCCATCATGCCTTTTTCTTGAATGTCACATTTATTTTAAAATACCGGTTAGCTGTGACGCGTCACGTTCTGGTCGTGACACAAAATCTACAACTAGTAACAAATAAAATGATCCCCTCCAAAGTTATCAGCAGCTCAGTGTGTGCCCCTTCACGAGTCCGCCAGACTAATGCTTGCATGCAAAACCCTTCCCACTTCTGCAGCACCGTTTCAAGGCTTCCCAGACTGAGGCGTGTGTGCCACTCAGGAAGCCAGCAGGAGCAGCAGCCAGATTCAATACAGGTCTCAAAGTGGGACAAAGTCTGTCTCGTAATCGCTTGCATTCAAACCCATGCGTGCCTGCTCGCTCGTGTGTCCTGCAGGGTGTGATATCCCAGCTGCGACAAGACCCTGTACTGCGAAAAGTCTTGGACAGCCCTAAGATGCAGCGTGTCTTATCTGAGGTGAGTCGGCGAAGGGCACAAGAGCTGCTGCAGCGTTCTTCCACTGCTCAGTTTGATTTCAAACTGCATGCACACTTCATCACTTGCAAGACTTCTCATTGCAGCGTGTAGTCAATTGGTTTTCCCAGCTTTGCGTGCGCACAGGTGCAATCCGATCCCGTAGCAGCTATGCAGCGGTACGGGGGGGACGCAGAAGTGATGAAGGTGCTGGCCAAACTAACTACTTTTGATATGAGCCCAGAGCAACGGCAGACCATACAGGGCATGGGTGCCACTCCGGATGACCTCGCCAGGACGATTTACAGGTGAGAAAAATTGATTTGGCTGGGCTTCAATCTCCGGTCCGAGAATGAGCACCTCATTGAGCAGGAGGCAAATAGAGTATGCTACGGATGAACTAGGCGATAACCTGGCAGGCCACAGGAGAGACTAGAAGAACAAAAAAATCGTGGTTAAATCGTGGTAAATAGGGATGACAACCAATGTATGCCTTGCATGAGGGGGTTGGTGCGTTTCATCTTACAATTGTATGAAACTGCCCAGACAGGCCGCACCATACCTCCGAAGAGGTGGTGAGGCATTAACCTAGAAGCAAGGGAAAGAGCCCTGTTGCTCCATTCTCTTATATAACATCTTTCATGCTACATGCCTACAGCAACCGGCAGCTTGCAGCAGCGCTGCAGCAGCCGCGCGTACGAGCTGCTCTTGCAGAGTTCCGTGCCAACCCTAAGGCGGCATCCCTAAAGTACGAGGGCGACCAGGAGATTAACCAGGCTTTAGATTTGTTAGAAAAGAGCCTAAGTATTGATGTATGAAACGAACAAGGAAAGGCTGCGGTGGTAGTGTTGACACATCCAGCGTGATTAGTAAGGGGAGGAGCACACCATGTGCCATGTGTCAGTTGGGGAAGCGAGGTGTAGAACCCGCACTTCAACTTCAGCTGACATCAATGGAAACCATTTTATGTGTCTTGAGTTGATAACCCTACTTGCGAAAGTGTCTCTTTGAATTTTATGAATTAAAGATCATCTAGATGTCTTCGCAACTCGACAGAGAAAGAAATGCATGGATTGACGAGGCTCTACAACTGGGGGAGGAATTTTCAGCCCAGGAGTCCCCGGAGCACCCTCAGGTGCTAGCACTTAGTAGCCCTCATTGCCAATATAAAGCTGTAGGCCAATTAACGAGGATCAGGTGTGTTGTGTGCCGAAGCATCCATATCCACACTTCGGTGTACAATTGTTGTTATGAAACACAGTGAGTAGATGACTTGAAAATCTGCTTTGAGCTTCAGTTTGCACTTGACTAATCGACACTGGAGTCCCGCAAACTGACTTTAGGATTGGAGTTAGCTTTCGTCCGCAAGGTACATACAAGGAGTGAGTCCCAGGCAAGTTTTACACAAGCAGTAAATTTTCAGATTTTCACCGTCATTTAATCTATGGCTACAAGGGGGCCTGCATCGCTAGTAGTTTTAATGGTCATGCAGCATGCCAATGTTTGCCTCTCACAGAAAATCAACGAGTGTGTTTCTCATTTGTGTTTTTTGGCACCTAGATAGGATATGTGATATGTCGCTAGAACATGGTCTAATTGCGTACAAAGAGTGCAAATAGAACTCGTTAAGTGTTTCATCATATAACTACTTACATTTTTCATGTTCTATGCTTCATACCGATTCCTCTGATCTTTATAGAAATATGATGTTTGATGTTTTCATGTAAGCCAAGCCTTTTGGCAGTGCCTTAAATGTAACTAGCTACCTAAAAAATCTTGTAGTATGCATGGCAGTTTGCTTTAGTGTTGGCTCTCTTCGTCGCTGAGCAATTTGGAAAGGGGAAACGTGTGTGCTTGCAGGGCATCACGCAGGTATAAAAGAAAACAAGAAAAGACTCCGCTGGTAGTGGTGACACAGCCAGCATGTTTAATGGAGGGGGTTACTTAGGTGCCCGCACCAGGTAACCCCCCACCGCACAAACAATTAAAAGAAATTAGTGTGGGTCAGGGGGGTTGTGTGCCGTAGCATACAGACCCAGTTCTTGACTGTTGTTGCTTGTGTTATATTGCAGTGCATACCTTGTTTTTTTAAGTGCGGATGCATGTCTGATGGAGTGTTCATTCAGTTTGTGTGTCAGTTTTTTAATCTTATGGTAGTACAGATTAAGGTCTGCCAGAGATTTGTGCCCAAGGGCAATGAAGGGAACCAGCTATATTACCTGTAATGGATGCGGGCAGTCATTCTATTTCTTGTGCATAACGATCCACGTGACCTGGGTCCCAGCCGGCCAGGTATTAGAGAACGGAAAACTTTCCCTCTATCCGCTAGAGGGCGATCCTTCATAACAGCAACTGGCTATGCCAGTAGTACGCCAGTAGAAATTACGGAAAAGCACCCAATCGCCAACCTACCAATCTACCCTGACCCAGACAAACGCCTCTGTCAGACTCAAGGCGTGACAGGGCAAGTAAAAACAAAGGCAGTTGTGTTGTCCCACGAACAACCAGGGAAAAGTTTCCCTGCCTTTCTTACCCAAAGGAGCAAGCAAAAGAAAACGAAATCTGGCTTTTAAGAAAAAAGAAAGAACGCAGATGGTGCAAACACTACCAACACGGAGTAGAAAAGGATGTTGCTTGTTTTGTGTTCTGCACCACCCAAAGGATGCAGAGACACACAACATCCCACCTGAAGATAAAAATACGGCAAGCTTTTCAGGTGGTTGGGAGGCAAAAGCCTGCACACCACCAGGAGTATTGCTTGGATATTATTGGGGGTTGTGTTCAATGTCTCGTCTCATCTGTAAGATTTTGTTGCGGATCTGACTGCATGTAGGCTTAATTTTTCATGAATGCTGTGGAGTGGGTTTCTTGTGTGGCTGCTGCAAATTTTTTTTTTTTTTTTTTTTTGGGTGGGGGTTGTTACACGGTCCTCAGCAAGGGCCTGACAGAATGAAGGAAAAAACCTATAAGACTGGGAAAAGGAAAACTCCTGCCTAAACAGAAAAACCCACC
>Ga0307942_1000187_pt1 | contig 37486 bp, 37 predicted proteins | sample OrgLakmetagen175_FD_201846 | JGI IMG/M metagenome (GOLD analysis project Ga0307942, IMG submission 201846) | Saline water microbial communities from Organic Lake, Antarctica - #175 | ecosystem: Environmental > Aquatic > Non-marine Saline and Alkaline > Saline | place: Antarctica: Organic Lake... | reverse complement strand
CCTCACTTTTCAATCGTTTAGACGTCGTGCATACGTCAACCCCCCCCCCTAAACAAGCAGCATGTGCGTAAGGCACTTCAGAACCAACTGCATGCTGCCCTCTGTACACATGCTGCCCTCTGTACACACTCTGTACACATGCTGCCCTCTGTACACAAGCGTCGTAAACGCTGCTCACTACGACTGCGTACCACTGGGATTTCAAAAAGCACAACACGTGGTTAGGGTGACACGAGGGTTACACCAGGGTTAGAGGGTTACACGAGGGTTACACGAATGAAACCGAACTAGAATGTGAGTAATATGTATAGGTACAAGCGTGACCATCAAAGCTTTGCACTGTGTAACAGGCGTACATGTTCCAGGTCAGCTTTACACGCATGTGTTACGACAGGGTGACAGTCACAGTCACATACATCCTCGCCCCTGTCCTCCCTGTATCACTTATGCTCCGCACGCAGACTGTTTGCAAGGACATGGAAGAGCAAGTTCACACACACACACACACACACACACGTAGACACATGCACGTGCATACATACCATTTCAAACACATGCATGCACAGGCGCACAGACACACACAGGCACATGCGCACACCCACAATTAGAGGCAAGCACTTTCAGCGAAGGTTCCTTGTATGCAATATTCAGTGATAACACCTTGCTTTCCATTTTATTTCTTACATACATACAAACACAAACACGTAATCGCGCAATTCAACACACGTAATTCAAACAAAATTTAATTCTTACATACATACAAACACAAACACGTAATCGCGTAATTCAACACACGTAATTCAAAATTGTATTTCTTACATACATACAAACACAAACACGTAATCGCGCAATTCAACACACGTAATTCAAACAAAATTTTATTTCTTACATACATACAAACACAAGCACGTAATCGCGTAATTCAACACACGCACGCAGGATGAGGCGGACATCCCCATGCGTGACATCCAGCACGATACCAAGGCAGGTGGTCTGGAAGAGCGCTCCACCTTTTTGGGCATGGACAACAACAGGCTGTGCAGGTGGGTCTGGATGAGAGCACACGTTCATTTCCTCCACAAAACCATGCACAGGCATGAGCATCAATCAAGGCAGCAAGCATCCCTCATCACATCGTACGTCCTTCCTTGTAGCTCCTTGCGTCAATTTCAAACATATCAATGCAGTTTGAGCATAGTATACTTTGGTGGGACACACACACAAGAATATTTGTCGTGCGGTACACTTTTATAGCCTACCTAATATGTTTTTTTCTAAGGTGCTCACTTTAGTCACGTGCTGTGTGCACACCTGCTTACCGCGTTTTACTTTTGGCATGATGGAGGAGTGCACCTTGCATGCTCTTATCAATTTATTGTATCAACTCAACACTTTGTCGTTGTGCTGGCGGGACACACGCACGCCACAAGGCATCGTGCACGATCCCTCCAAGGCCCAATCCTCCATCATGCCCATGCTTGCACTCAACGCCTGCCCTCGCATGCTGTTCTCTGTGGTGCACAGGTGGGACACACGCACGGCACAAGGCATTGTGCAAGACTCCTCCAAGGCCTCCTACACAGGGGGCAAAGACTACTCACGCAATACTAACTTCACGTGCATGGCCACCTCTGGGGACGGCTACGTGGCTGTCGGATCAAAGGTGCCACACATAGTGGTCGCTGCTTGTTGTTGTTGTTAGACTGACTATAGGATATGTGGTTGGATTGCGTGGTTTCCTATGTGGCTGTCGGATCAAAGGTGCCACACATAGTGGTCGCTGCTTGTTGTTGTTAGACTGACTATATGATATGTGGTTGGATTACGTGGTTTCCTACGTGGCTGTCGGATCAAAGGTGCCACACATAGTGGTCGCTGCTCGTTGTTGTTAGACTGACTATAGGATATGTGGTTGGATTACGTGGTTTCCTACGTGGCTGTCGGATCAAAGGTGCCACACATAGTGGTCGCTGCTCGTTGTTGTTAGACTGACTATAGGATATGTGGTTGGATTGCGTGGTTTCCTACGTGGCTGTCGGATCAAAGGTGCCACACATAGTGGTCGCTGCTTGTTGTTGTTAGACTGACTATAGGATATGTGGTCGGATTGCGTGGTTTCTGGCTTTAACATCCAACCGCATTAGAGTTGTAGCGTCGCTTGCAGCAGTGTGCTGGAGAGAGTAAACGATACAGAAATAGGGGGGTGCTAGTTTGAGGATGACCTGCACGCTTTTAGAGTCAACCGGCTACTGTTATCACAGCATTGCATAATGAACAAATAAGATTGTCCAAGCAGCTGTCCTTCAAGTAGTGTATGTTTGTGTTTGGCTGTTTAGCTGTTTGAACATTTGATTTCGATCAGGTGTGCACAAACGTACCCACGCACAAACGTACCCACACACACACACACGCACACGTACACACACACACACACGTACACACACAGGACGGCAAGGTGCGGCTGTACAGCAACAAGTCCCTGGCCAAGGCCAACACTGCCATCCCAGGCCTGGGTGCTCCCATCACTGCCATTGACATCACTTACGACGGGAAGTGGGTGCTGGCCACCACGGACAAGTACCTCATGGTTGTGAAGACCACCTTCACCACAGACAAGGTGTGGTCAGGAGGCTTTTAGCATGAGGAGAGTGTGGACGAGCGCGTTGATTGTTGCTCATGGTAGAGCCTCTTGTTTGGTGCCACAGGGCGTGTGTGTGCGCGTATGAATGCAGAATGCATCACATCCCATAGCACACAATTTTACAGCAGGAAGTATCTCTGATATGGCTGAACACAGGTCAAAGCATGTACGCGCAGTGCAGCAAACACACAATCATGCCTATATGCACAAAGCGCATACACCTGCACACAAGTGCTGCACACACACACATACACATACACATACACATACACACACAATTACACACACATACACATATACATACACAACGGTGAATGTGCAGGGTGAGGAGGGCAATGCCTTCACCAAGCCCATGGGCGCTCGAGGCACAGTGCCCCACTTGCTACGACTAAAGCCTGAGGACATGGCACACACACGCAGTGGCGTGTTCACCAAGGTAAGGCACAGGCCTTTGTTGCGATGCCTGTGAGACACATCTTCACACGAGAGATACGTGCTGCTGCATAGGTTTTGGCGCTGTTTCAGCTCGTTCAGGACAAGGGCCAGGACGACAGTTTAGGCATTGATCGTATATATTTAGGTTATAGGGCAGTGGTGGTGCCGCTTAAAGTTACAGTGTGACGGGCATGCCCGTCCTCTAGTTTCAATGCATGGTAGTAATGCAAAACCCTGGTGATCACACGCCTGCCTGTGTGCTGCGACCAGTTTGATCAATTTCTTATTTTATACCAGTGTGGTCTGCTTGGGAGCGATTTGGCTTGCTCTGTTGGCTTTTTTGGTATAGCTACATTACTTATTACCCACAAACATAATAGGATGGAGGTTGCGCGTTTCATCTCCGTTTGCGCCAACGCATCCCACCCCTGATATTACATTTCGCAGCCTGTCCCTATCTTGACCGCTGCCAGCTATGCTTTCACCTGCCCTTTGTTTTCTGATTGCTGCCTTCATTCTTCACTTCTTCTGTCTGCGAGTTGCAGTTCCGTCGACTCATTGTTCATCACTGGCTTCTATCCCAGCATCTCTTGTGTGGTCACTTAATGCCACCATTGTGTGGTCACCATATGTCACCATTGTGTGGTCACTTTATGTCACCATTATGTCACCATGCACACGACGCACATACAATCACACACGTACATACACACACGTGCATCCGCTCCTCTATACTTATAGGGCAAGTTCACGTGGATCAACATGAGCATTCCTACATACACTTACATAAATACATACACACACGTGAACATACATACACACACGTGCATCCGTTCCTATGCTCTCAGGGCAAGTTCACATGGATCAACATGAGCATTCCTACATACACTTACATAAATACATACACACACGTGCATCCGTTCCTATGCTCTCAGGGCAAGTTCACATGGATCACAGAGGCAGGCCAAACAGAGCGGTGGATCGTTGCCAATTGTGGCAAGCACTCGGTACGTCGATGCAAAGGCTTACACACACTACGTGCTGCGTGTGCACGTTTGCTCTTACATGTGTATACTCATGAGAGGAGGGGCTATGTTGGGGTTGTTTCTTAGACGAGACCAATCCCAGTTTTCATTTGGATAATCTCTAGTAATATTCTGTTTGTGTGTTAAGAGGGACCACTTCTCTTCGTAGTTTTTTTTCTTGAGCATGCCTGCACCGGCCCACGCCCACAGGCTGCGTCTTCTTAGGCAGGGTCGCCACATGTGAAAGGTCTACCACGGAACTCCTGCTTTGTATTACCCCCCTCTCTTCTTTATGCCGCTGGCGGCGGTGCGTTGCGTTGTACCATAACGAGCAGGAGAGATTGCTTCATTTGCTTTGCTCTTTTTGGCAGCGTGAAACCTCCATGCGAGAGGGAGGGAGAGAGAGAGAGAGAGAGAGAGAGAGAGAGAGAGAGACTGCTTTTCTTCCTATCATGTAGCTAAGCCAGACATTTGCCTTGACCCCTTCGATGTGCTGTACAAATGCCGTGTCCGTATCGACCGTCAAGAGCAGCGACACCAACAGCTTCTTATTTTTGATCCAGGCTACCATAATTGCTGACCCTTTTTAGGTGCTGGCCTTTAGTAGGTGATCTTGCGTAGGTGCTGATCTTTAGTAGGTGATGAACTTTCGTAGAGGATGACATTTTTTAGGTGCTGGCCTTTAGTAGGTGATCTTTCGTAGGTGCTGATCTTTAGGAGGTGCTGACCTATAATAGTTGATGACCTTTGTAGGTGATGACTTTTATTTCCTTTTGTGTCCTGCACTACAGGTGGTGTGGAATTTCAACCGTGTCAAAGGCAGCGGCACCAACAGCCTGTCTTACGGTGGCTTGCCCACCAGCATGGACTACGTGCTGACTAAAAAAGACGAGGAGGTCGTGGATGCTGCTTTCCTGCACTCAAAGTGAGTTGCCTGTTGCACATGCCTGTACACATGCTTTCCTGCACTCAAAGTGAGTTGCGTGAGTTGCGTGTGAGTTGTGTGAGTTGCCTGTACACATGCTTTCCTGCACTCAAAGTGAGTTGCCTGTTGCACATGTTTATCCTTCAGAGGCTGCTGCCGCCTACACGTGGTATTGCTGGAGTTGTGGCTCTTTTGTGAAGAAATCTTTTGAGCAAATTCTTAGTTGGTTGAGCTTTGAATTGAGGACAGTCATATACCGTTCATAGAGGGCAAATACCGCGCAGCTCTTCAAGTAGCTCGCTCACCTCCAAGTCGCCTTGCTCACTAGGCTTGTATGCGTAGTCAAAATTTGCCCAATTGCAAAAACCATTATCCACCATGCTTCAGCACATACACATGTAGGAGTCAAACACAACAGTGCCACCTCTCCACGCTCTTAATTACAACCCACTGAACATTCAGCAACGTGCCACGGTGATGTAACGCTCAGCACTCGCCTCGCACTGCAAAGCCCGACACGGTGCCATTTGTCCAAACCCTGAACCCTAAAACTTCCACACTCTTAAGCAGCCATGAGTGCTTTTCCCTCCCCCCTCCCTTTCCTTGCTCACCTCCTCTCGCCGAACACGCTCACCTCCCCTCACCTATGTCGTCCTGGCTTGTTGCTTATCGCCCCTCACCTATGTCGTCCTCGCTTGTTGCTTATCTCCCCTTACCTGTATAACACACACGCAGATACTGCAGCAGTGGCAAGACACCCAGCAAGACGCCCAGCAGGTTCTCTCATGCACGGGATGCAGGCAGCGCGTTGGTGGTGGCCACGCCACATCACCTGTCGTGCTTAGGAGGAGGAGACGAGTCGGATTGAGGTTAATCATCATCATCATTGAGGTTGATCATCATCATTGAGGTTAATCATCATCATTGAGGTTAATCATCATCATTGAAGTTAATCATCATCATTGAGGTTAATCATCTGTCGTGCTTAGGAGGAGGAGACGAGTCGGATTGAGGTCAATCATCCATTGCATTCTGCGGTCCCTCAGCGACTGACGCGCCAACTGCTTTGTCTTGCTGTGAAGAGGCCTCATCAGCTGATCCAAGGGTTGTCAGTCAAGTGTGTATTGCTGATGCCCTGGGTCGGTGAATGAAAGTGACGTGTGCTTGTATGCGTCTTTGCGTGCGTGGCGGTGTGCTTTGCAGAGGAGAGTGCAGAGATAGAGGGGCTACATATAATGAGCATTACAAAAAGTGTAGAGGCAACATACGCGATCCACCAAGGGAAGGCCTGCACGCATTCTATGTCATAAATTTGCCGGTATGTCATTAACATAGTGTTGGTTGAGCGTCGATTGCTGTGGCTGCTTATAGGGAGTAGTGCGCGGCCTCCCTAGAGTGTAATGTCTGCATGCGTCACATGTTCTGGCCCTTGCTTTGTGGGTTTGAAACATTCTGAGGCGGCACCAAACTCCCTGCCATCGATTATTAAGAAACATATACATACTCATGCAACCTCTGCTACAGCTAGGAGTTTGCTATTAATTTTTAGAAGGGTGCTTGTGCTTGCACGAGAAGGATCAATGCGTCCTTATCAAAATATGTGGTTGCTGAAAGCAATCCCTGAAGAAAGAGGCGAAAGATAATTTCCTTGTTTTCTTGCGTGTTGACCTATCTTGCTTCCGCAAAAGCGCACATTCTGTGATTCAATAATACTTTTTTTGTCGGAGACATACCTGCTATCCTTGTCATCATCATAATCTGTTGATAAAGCCTGCAAGGTTTTTACAAAGAAAGGGGTAACCGGCAGCCATATGTATTAAGTAGGCAAGGTTACATTGCTATTTATGCTTTTAGGACATCTGAGCAGAAACTTTTTACCACCTGCAACCAAAATCCCCTCTCTAACAAACAAGCGATACAACTTATGATTAGCTGATGGGCTTTTGTACTCCTAGTCTCAGCCAAAATTAACTTTATTCGTGTAGAACATAGATCAAAGAGTTAGGAAATGGTCTCAGTCGGCAAAGTCAAAGATAACTAACGAATCAAGAACAGGGAGTTGGGTGTGTCAGGCGCCCTAGCTACAGCGTTTTCTGCTGCGGCTTTGAGTGCGGCAGACGGGTCATTGATTGAAATATTACGGAATTGAATGAAATCTGAAACCTAAGTGTTAAAAGACTGGGTGTGGATTTGTGTGACACGCTGCCAAACTTATCCATTTCAGACGTGCCCTTTCCAACACTATTATCTACTCCCATCAGAAAACGGTTTGAGGTCAAGCAAGCCTGCAACCCTCCTGATCCCCATTGATCTTATTATTTTCTATTGGTGGAGGAGTTTTACGGTACCTGATACCAAAGTGGCTCCTTTTCCTTAATTAATGTGGGGAGTGGTTATTCACTGCCTGCGTAGTTCTTTCTTTTTCTGTTGTGTGAGATCAATGCCTGAAATAATAAGAGTGTCCCGGCCTGCGTTTCCTGGAGCTTTCTGTTGTCCTTCTTCGATTTATAAGCGTTGTAGACTCAACTAACAAGGTTTACAAAGTGTTGTGACCTTAACCTACACCCTAGAAAGTCTCACAAAACTGTCTGAATCTCGTGTGAATCTCCTTTCTGTAATCTTTACCGCGATAAAGATTAATCAAATCCCGTCAAAACACAGGTCTTGGTGGTGGTAAGCAAAAGAGAGAGGGTCAGCAGCTTGCAAAGCAAGAGAGAAGAGAAGAGCAAGCCATCCGCATCAGGCTCCTGCCAGCCTCAAACACCAATTACACACACTCCAACTCAACAAGCTCAAGAAGCAGCACAAAGCAGCATAGAATCAGATGATTAGCACTGTAGGAGGTGCAGCAAATCTCACTCCATGTCCTCCCTATTTTGTGTGCGCAGTAATCTAATTAGCGCTCGAGTTGAATGACGGAAAAATGCTGCTCCGAGCGATGTTAGTGAGGGTATATGGGTCGTTGTTTTTACCATCCCTGATGCTGAGCTCCACCATCAGTACTCTCCCCATATCAATCTTATAAAGAGACCCGCTTCATCAACCGTAAAACTTCTATACCAGCAGACAAAGAGACCGTTAGAGGAAGTCTAGCAATAAAAGCATGAAAATTCATTTCCCAATGAATAAGGACCTAGCGAACTTTGAGGTGTTTCTGTACGGAGCTCTCAGTTTTCATCCAGCATCATAAACAACGCATGCCTTAGCCTGAAGCTTGTCACGCTTGTCACAAACCGACGGCGTTTTAACCCTCTAGACCTGCTTTTGAATGGTACAGCAATGAATCAAATACTCTAAAAGCATGTGCAACTAGCTACCTCTCACGGTCACGGTCCGTGGTGCACGGTCACGGTCACGGTCACGGTCACGGTCACGGTCACGGTCACGGTCACGGTCACGGTCTCGGTCACGGTCACTGATGTATTTTGCCTGCTGTTCACCGCCTCTGCCTGCTGTCACCGTCTCAAGGCAATTAACTACTTGGTCTTTGAAATTCAGCCCCGTGTGGCTAGTGTGAGCACTAGTTAAGAGACATTGCTTAATGCATGGTGGTGTTTTCTGGCGTAGACTTTTACTTTCACTTTTTTTACTGGTCTGAATGCCTCGATCTCTCACAAAAAAACTGAGCTTGAATTGCCATCAGGTTTGCAACAAAGGTAATACAAAACAATACGCCATAAAGGTGTGTCTATGAGCCTCACAGAAATGAAAAAAGAAAAAGAACGCAAATAGTGTATGTCCACTAACCCAATTCAATAACCCTCCTGGTGAAATGTGTGCAGGCCTGCCCATAGGATAATGACCCTGGGATATTAAGCGATGAATTTCCTGATAAAACTGGTGTTATCCCATCTGGATAGATAAACTGCCCTGCTGCCATTTGTGAGGTCTCGTGGGTGTGCAAGGTAGTAGTGTGTGTGTGTCACAAGAGGAGAGAAGAAGTATTGCAAATTGCAATACATTTTCTTATGGAGTATCTGTATAAATCATCAGTTCTCTGCTTCAGCTGTAGAACTGGAGTTCTTGCGAAGTGAGCGTAGGCTGAGATCTGGCAGGCACTTTGCATAAAGTGCTGTGTACTCTCGTTTAAGGCATTCTTTTTATGCCTTGCTTTTGCTCGGGTTGTTATTCCCGCCCCCCCCCCTCAGCTTGTGCTTTGATTTGTGGGCATCTGAGCTTGCTTGGATCTGGCTTATGGACTTGCCGCTCGCTTTTTTGCGTTGTTTTGCTTTTATGAGGGCCTGCAGCCCATTCTTGGTTCCAGCGTGTATTTGATTTTAATCTCCCTCCACAGCAACCTTGGTGTAATGACGAAGCCTACAGCGAACTGTAGCATAGAACCAGCTCATCTGGCTCATGCTGCCTATATTTACAAAGAAAGAGCAGGAACTGTTTTGCTATTATTTTGGTATGCAACCTCCACTGCAAGTTCCTCTAACAGGAAAACAGAGCCCTGCCTTGCATTTAACTTACACCGACTGGCCCAACAATCCCAGCGTAATGATTCTATGTGCTTTTAAACATCTCATTATTCTGCAATGCTTACATCTTTAAAAACAAAGCAAGCAGCAAATCTGCTGATCCAAGCCTATTGAGTATCTATCAATGCTAGATGGAGACACCACAGAATGGTATATAGTTGTCACATCGTACAAGCAGTAAAGAAAACAAGCTCTCCTATCAATCGGCACTGGGTGACACACACATGGTTAGCAAAGTACGCAACCAGTTCAAACCAAGTAATCAATACATATAAAGAGGGCAAATACTGGTGACAGGCAAGTTAATGTCCAGAGCATAGTTATACAAGTTAAGGCCTTCAATGTCCAAGCCAAAGCACCATTTCAATGTCCAGAGCATAATTATACAAGTTAAGACCTTCAATGTCCAAGCCAAAGCATCTATGCATTCTTGCGTGCAAAGCGCAAAGACATGCTTGCCTCTTGGTCAGAACTTTCGTATTTTGCACTGGCACGGAATTCTGTCTGCCCGAACAGCAACATGACACGAATAACTTGGTCAGCAGAGCCTGCAAATTAGAATGACAGCCATTTACTTGGTGTATATCTGGCTAGTGGGAATGAGAATGGCAGTGGGACTTCAGTAGTAAAGTATGGAAAAGGAGGTTCGACATGGCAGCCAAAATTTGACTGATGAAAAAGGTTTGTCATGACGAATCATGGTACTAGCTTAAGCATGGATTTCAAGGCAGGTACAGGTGTGTGTGTGGTCACGCCGGTCGTCTGTCTCCTGCCAAAGTTCCCCAATATATGTGTGTATAACGTCTCAACCCCCTCTCAACGTGAAAGGGGGCGATGGCTCAATCACCACACTAGGATGATGGATGTGTCTGGGAAAGAGCATTTTAGGCTACAAAAGGACCATTTATACCAGCCAAACAACCATTACATATAAATCATTACATATCTCAGGAAATTACATGACTCTTCCGTGCCACTGATTTAGCATGACAAGCTGCTGTGCTCAAAGAAATGCTCTTTTCACTAGCCTCTCCTTTGCCAAATTCTGTTGACGAATGCTTCATTTGTGGGTGGATAGGGTGGTTGCACTTGTCACAGATCAGATCACAGTCATGTCACAGAGCATGTCACAAATACTGTTCAACTTCATTTTCAGCAGACAAATAAAATATTATATCTTGTTGAATCATCTCTGCTTGCCTTTAATTAGGTTATCACTTCACACGCAATTAGGTTATCACTTCACACTTGGTGGCAGCTCAATAGAAATGCTCCCTATTTGCTGGGTCGTGTCATCATCCTCAATAATGTACCTGAGGAGCAAGTGCAAAGAAAGGATATATCTTAAGAAAAAGTTAGAAACCCACCCTATGTCATTGCCTGGTGAGAATTGAGAATGAAACGTCCAGCCAGGCCGAACCCAGTAAGTAGTGCAAGCATCTAAACTCTTTCAAAATCGAGACCCAGTTCTTTGAAAGGCTTCAGAATGTGCCGATATCTGTAAGCATGATTGAACTTCATCTGGAACTTCATGGCAACCCTGTTCGGGTCTCCCATGTTGTTCGCAACCTAGAATCAGCACAAAACCAGAGAAAAACCCCCCAGGATATAAAAAAGTCTATTAAAAAATTACGTCCCCTCACAAAACGCGCTATACATGTATATCCCCTAAAAACAGGTTCTTTTACAGCTCATTCAGAGGCAAGAGGAATATAGATATAATGAAGGGAGATGCAATATTGAAGGGAAGCTTAAGCATGCACTTTTGGCAAAAGAGCACCACGCAAGTCACTCGCCTGCAAGATTTACGTGCACACCACCTTCACCTGAACAGATCCTATGCAAGAGCCCAAGAGGCATGGGCATAACCAACACCACCTCTCGTGTAAGGCTAGCAGCAGCGATAGCAGCCGCAGTCATACAGGGCTACTCCCATACGCCACAGATAACAGAAAAGAAACAGCTCTCTCACCCAAACCTCCACTGCCACCACATCCAAGGAGTTCTCCAATTCATCATTAAAGCAATCTGCCAGTCACTATCGCTCTTTCCTTTTTACACCTGTGTAACACAGGAGGTCCCTCGTTTTGTTTCACCTCGTAGTGGGGAGTTTGCTCAGCTAGGCTATCTCCCTTTGGTCTATATTATATTTGTGTTTGATTGTCAGACAACAGTAGTGTGTGCAGCAGTGTTTACACTGTCCCTCAACGCTTTTTGCTTTTGGTGCTATTGGGCCTGACACTCTTTCTCTGTATCTCCTTTGTCTGACACGGTGGGATGCTGATTGCTTCGAGCCCACAATGTTCTTTTCTTTTCTTTGCCGGAAGCGGAGCATTTTACATTTACTTTTAGCAGGCGTCCCATAATGTTTGTTTCTTGATGCATATAATACCACATAACAACCCAATAAATCTGCCAAACAAGTGTGTGTACATAAATATATGTAGGAACAAAACATCACCACACCCAAATCAGAGCTGGTTTTTCTATAGAGATGTGAGGTCTGACAAGTTGCGCACTGCAGTGTTCATTTATCCCTCCAAAACACACAAGTCACTCAGCCCGGTGCTCTGGCCGGTCAAGTACAGCATTTGCAACAGTGTGTGCTTGAAAAGTAGGGTATGCAGCATCGCAATTGATGAAGAACCTGATTTGCGAATTTTAAGCTCGATGACTGCAACTGGCTACATGTGTGCTTGTGCTGCAGAATTTTTGATAAATAACTTGCCCTAGTCTGTCGCTTTTCAGGTTTTGCGGAGATGGGAGCAACCAGTACAGCATCCAGATGGCTAGAGGTATACCTATTTTTGTCTGAGAAGCGGGGTAAGGAGAGCCCCTTTGGTACAATCCTAGTTTCAGCCGTGCCAGGGATATGAAGACTCTACATGCCCAGCTGTTTGCTGCCTAAATCCATGGAGTCGAAGCAGGACTTTAGGGAGCCTATTTTGCTGATGGCTATAAAAGCTGCACGCTGAGTTGTGACTCTCAGTGATCATATTTATTATTTGCAGTTGTTGGCATCCAGAAAGGATGTGCAGAGCACTGTCTAGTTGAGGGTAGAGGGGGTAAGTTAGGTTAGTTGAGCACTTATACCATACCGCATGCTTTCTGGTTGTATAGGGGGGTTCCTGTTCTGTACTTCCGTACTGATGCACTTTCGTTTCTCTTTTCCTTTCTTTTTGCTCAATGCTAAGTTTCCCAGTAAACCAATGCTGAGTTTCCCTGTAAACCAAAGGTGTGGCCCTTCCGCATGGTCAATATGTGGCTTATTTTTGTAAAAACATATCTACAAACATATCAACAAATGTGCGACTGCAAGGTAAGAAAGGCAAGTGGAAATTTTGACAGTGTGCAAGATATTCTAAGGGGCAAACAACAAGGGTTAATTTCTTGGTCCAAAGTATGCAGAAGGAGTTGTGCAACAAATTTTAAGTGAATTAATTGGAATACGCCAAAAACAGCACCTTATGAGTTATGATACATGCATATGCCATACCATGGCATTTTGGTCCAACAAAAGAGCTTTTGAAGAAAGCGCTTTATAGCGGAAAGAGGAAAGCAAGCACTTTTTCAGTGCATCAAAACCTAATAGTTTACTCAGCACGGTAATCCAAATCAAAAATGCACAGCCTCTGGTTTCTGAGGTTTTCAAAACTGCAAGCATGCGCTGACCTCACTTCCTTGCAGAATTTTATTACCAAGTAAGGCGAACAAAGGAGATGATGCTGTCAAGCATTGATAAGAAAGCAGTCATTGGCAAACAGCTGCAGCTTCCCCTCCTTGTACATCTGCCCAGGATTGCAGAAGATTTTGCTGATGCGGGGACAGCCTAGAACATCTACGACATGTACCACCACATACACAAGCTGCTTCCCCCCCAGCCGAGGTAGCGCTGCTTGCTCGGCCTGTGAGCTGTCGAATGAATTGTCGCCCCTGCAGAGCAAGTTTCACAGGAGTTTTGCAAGCCTGGTGAGAAAGAGGAAACGGAAGAAAGATTGCACTTTCAAAAAGGAAAGCTAAGCTTTGCAATACTATTTCGTAGCCTACTTTTATATGATTCCACAATTCTTAGGATGCGCGGAGAGCTGTACCAGAGCTCTATTAGCAAATGCATTTTCACCTGGCAATGCACATAGCCAAATCCCACTCTCATAACCTACTTTTATATAATTCCACAGTTCTTAGGATGCGTGGAGAGCTGTACCAGAGCTCTATTAGCAAATACATTTTCACCTGGCAATGCGCATAGCCAAATCCCACTCCGTCGTGCTGATGGGGAAAGCTCCATGAGCTGAACTTGTGGCTTTGACTTCTATTAGAGCCACTGAGTTTGGTACACCAGAAATTATGCCGTCAACGTCGTCCTGCAAAGTAGGAAAATGTCATGGTTGGAGGATTCACAACAAGTGCTCAATGTAAAAAAACAGTACCCTGCACTGTGCTACATTGCTTGTGTTCTTATAAAAGGTGATACCGCACATGCACCTGAGCAATGAATGAGGAGTACTTCAAACAAAAAACGTACCAAATAAAAGTCGAAAGGGGGCTCTGTGACAGGTGCTGGAAGACCCACGGCAACACGCATGCCTGAGCGCCAGTTGTCTGGCCCAAAACGATTGTGGAAGCGCGCCAGCAGCCCTCTGAAAATAAACAACTCACCCAGCAAGCCGTGAGACATGCGGACCTCAAAGGGAGCAGGAGAAGGAGAATGCGTAGGAGGAGGAGGAGGAGGAGGAGGGGAGCGATCGACGATGCGCTGCACCTGCTCCTCACTGATTGTGTAGAATGGGGAGGGGGTCAGTGGTGGGGCTTAAGTGCTGCTGCTACTGCTGCTGCTGATAATGCTTGTGATCTCATCTGAGATACGCGTGCTCATCCATCCACCAAGAGCCATAGTGCTGCTTCTTGCTTTCACCCTGCTTCCTGCCTCTAATGCCAGCTGCAGCTGTTCCTGTACTTTTTCTCCGCTCAAGCTGTAGCTGGGACTACGCATGACTGCGTGCAGATCTTTGGGGCTGATGGCACTGGCCCCTCCCCTGCTGCTGCTGCTGCTGCTGCTCCTGTTGCACACTCCGGTGAAGGATGAGAGTCTGCTGCTGCCGCTGGTGAGCATTGAGGGTGCAAATCCATGAGGGACAGAAAAGACAGTGGGAGACTGAGGTGCCACGTTTGCTGCAGGGCTATTCCTGTGCTGTTTCTCAGATGCAGGTCCACTGATCTGACATGCATAACCAACAGGCTTGCTTCCTTTCTGATGCCTGCTGCTGCTGCTGGTACTGCTAGCACCCAGCACTGGTTGGTCCACCCCTCCACCCAGCTGGCTGCGCATCCCATCTAGAGCTTCACTGTACCCAGCCCCTTCCCCTGGCCCCTGCTCCTCCAGCCATTCTCCCTCCTCCCACTCTAGCTTTTGTAGCTGCTGTACGTACTGCTCCTGTGCAAAATCCTCTTCACAACCGGCGCAGTCATCTTCCTCCACCCCCCCACCCTCCTCCTCCCCATGGCCGCTGTACCCAGGCACTCCTTGCTGCCCTAGGAGCTGACTCAAGCTCTGGGGGAGAGAAGCAACAATAGGCTTCCCTGCCAATCCCATAGAACGCTCCACCCGCTGCTGCGCTTTGCCAGCGTTGAGCTGAGGCAAGACACTGTGAGTTATCAGCTGGAAGTCAGACATCAGATGCTGTGGCACCATCCAGAGCCCTGACACGTGCAGGACATGGGAAGGATTTATTTACAGAAGGACCTAAGGGTAGCAGAGGGAAATAGGAAGGAACATTGCGCCTTTTTCTTAAATCTCTTTTTCAGCCACATTAACTGCACTTGTTATTCAAACAGCAGACATCCACCAAGTATAAATTGCAAAGTAGTGCTCTGCTGACCTGCATAGTGAGAAGCAAGAACCTCCAATGCCTCCTCGGAGTCAGCACATTCATCTTCGTTGATAATGATGCGGGTCGTGACCTCTGGGGCCTCTGCGCTGTGAAGGACCTCCACAGCGACCCTGCCATTCTGCTCTATGCTGCATTCTCCAAGCTCATAGCACTGTGTAATGCTCTGAGAACTGAGCACCTGGATCCCTCCTGCTCCCTGTTTGCACAGTCCGCTGATCCTGCCACTCTCCACGCTGGCTGCAAAGCTGGGAGCGTCCAAACTGTAGGCTGCACGAGCATAGAAACTGCTTGCTGAAGGGAGCAAGCTAGACCACCTGTGCAGCTGCAGGTCGTCGGCATGCTTGCTGGTGAACTGCACAGCTTGAGACAGCAGAGGGGGGGCGGTGGGACAGAGGCGTAGTAGGGGGGCAAGGTAGGGGAGATTGAGGCTGTTCACTGCCAAGAGTTGCACAGGGTGGGTGGAAAAGAGGTTCGCTAGCTGCAGCTCATCAGGAAGGAACACTCGTGGGCTGCTGTGGACAAACCCTGCCAAATCTGATCTGCTGCGCACAAGCAGGACGCAGCCACTCATGAGCTCTGTCAGGTGCGAGGGTGGTGGGGTGTTGGGCCTGCATTGTGCAAACATTAAACAAATTTGGTGTGTGCTGCATGGTATAGGATAAAAGGCATCTATGCGTCCAAAGCAGTAAAACATTGCAGCTATTTCTTTGCAAACGAATATAAGCCTGGCTGTGTCTTCCTACCCTTCACCTGATTTGGCCGGCCAATTCAAGATACAAAGCCTCTGTGTCACGGGCAAGCGCTGGTGTGATGGGCTGCTTTGACAAGAACTGCAAGGCCACCGCTAGATCTGCTGGCTGCACGTCTATGACACCCAAACCCTGAAACACGTCACATGGGAAATACGTAGTGAGCTGTTTGTCATGTACAGTTTGTAACATTTGTAATGCACTGTTTGTAAAGTACTGTTTGTAATGTATTGTTTGTAATGTACTTGTAAGTCCATTCCACAAAGATCAGAATTTTCGAAAGGAAAGCTTGTCCTTACAAAACGAGCAAATGAAATGGCAATGGAGCTCAAAGTATCAAGGTAGATCCAAACCCTCTGCTTGAAGCAGGCACAACTGTGACAGGCATTCTTCCTTTCTAGATGAAATGTGTGCAATCTTGACAACTAATGAAGCTCATTTATCTGTACAGTCAGGCAAACCCAATTTACAGTCAGGAACACTCAATTTTATACCCCGGCATACCTTGAAAAAAGCCTCCAGACCAGAGTTGGAACTCAACAGCAGGAAGGGCTTGCTCAGAACTCTTGAAATCCTTGGTGGATATGAGCAGCTCCAACGCATGACATCAAGATCAAGGCATACCCAATTTCCCTGCATGTTTGAAGGGAACACTTCTCTAGGTACCAGCACTAGTATTTGTATGTGCTAGTGCTGTTCAGGGCCAAAAATCTCAGAAGCTGACGCATCATATTATCCTACAGCCCTTTTTTCCCAACCTTGTGGAGGACTAATGGGGCCTCCTGGAATGCAGCCTTGATCTGCTGCTGCTGCGGCTGCTGCTGCTGGCCAAGGAACCAGTAGAGGGAATCCACACTCTTGCCATCCACTACACTGCCGGTGCTCAGCTGCCCCAGGCGCTTCAGCACAGATGGCACGCTGGGTGTGCAGGACACACCCAAAGCCGCCAGGAATCTCCAGGCCGGGCTTTCAGGGTCGGGGACTTTCAAGAAGGGCAGATCAATGCCCAAAAGCGTCTGCATGGGCTCTGTGGGGAGGTAGGTCTGGCTGAGGGGCAGGCAGGCTGGCCCTGAAGGTGTAATTGCCTCCACCTCCATTGAGCTCAGCTGCTGCTTCAGGCTGCTGCTACTACTGCTTTTGTGGACAGCATCCTTGAAGCCAGAAGCAGTCCACCTGTTTCTCAGCATGTTCAGCATTGCAGCCTTTTGAGGTGTGCTGCCGGATCGGACAACATGGAGCAGCTCTGGGGGAAGGCTCGGTGTGGATGCAGGGTGGATAGGGCTTGGGGCAACAGGGAGGCGCAGATATTTGACAAGGAAAGAGAGCAGGGAGGGCTGCTGTTTTGCTGCTGAGGCCCAAACTGGGTGCAGGTAGGGGGTGTTGGGTGGCAGGATATCCTGTAAAGGGGTAATGGGACACCCATCGGAATGTAAGGCACTGAACTGAGCTGCAGGTGTTCTATATGCTTGGAGAACGTCTGTGACCATACCTGTCAATAATGTTCGTTGTAATTTGAATAACAAACAACGCTGTGCCTTATTACCCCTTTGTAAGTATTTGTTTTGTAGGTGATTTAAGTCAGTGGTGCTACAACTAACGCTCTCTTTACACACGCAGCCTAGCAGTCGCACTTTTTGACTGATGGCTTTATCTGTAACCTCTGTATTTTGAATAAGTATGAGGACGCGTATGACTGTTTCCAATAGTTTGTCTTGGGGGGGGGGATGCACATCATTCCTTGCAACCAACAAATGGCATTGCCCCCCCCCCTATACAAATTACAGCCCCCTCACCTGCAGCTTCCAGTCCCTTTCTTCGGTTGGGAAGGTCACCTGCTGAGGCGTTGCAAAGGTGCCGCTGCTGGTCAGCAAGACATTGCATTTTAGAGCCTTTGCTACCAAGCTTTCTGCAGGGAACTGCATGCTGCTGCTGCTGCTGCTGCTGCTGCTGCTGAAATGCTCTGCCATGATTTGCAAGATTCGTAGCACTTCATCACCAGAAATGCCTGGTTGAGGACCCTGGCACAGAGCGAGGAAGCTCATGAAGCAAGCACTCTGTGGTAGCTCCTTGACACCCAAAACATCACGGAGGAAAAGGCAGCTCTCCTGCTGCTGCTTTTGTGGTGCCTGGCTGCTGTGGCTGCTACTGCTGTTGTTGGTTGAAATGCTGAAGTTCTCAGAGTGCACAAGTGGTAATCCTGCAAGCTGGGCCACTTGGTTCATCAGGCTGTCATCTGTGCTTGGTAAAGAGCTGCAGGCACCAATGGGAAGAAACACCTGTCCAGCAGGCTTGAGCTCAGAGAGGCTGCAGCTGCTGGTTGAGGTAGCAGGAGGGACAGAGGCTGTTCTGATATGTACGGCAGCTCTGACAGCCTGGCCCAGCTTGTCCACCACCAAGCCTTGATAGATGCACAGGAACTTCAGCAGCTGGAGCAGCTCTTCGTTGTTGTGGGAACTGTGTGTTTGCGTTTGTGTGTGTTTGCGTTTATGTGTGTGTAATGTGAGTGTGTAGAAAGAAAAGAAAAAAAACTACTCAGGCAGTGAAAACTACTCCCCACTTTAATTAAGGAAAAGGAGCCACTTTGGTACCGAGTACCGTAAAGCTCCTCCACCGCAAAAAGGAAAGGAAAACCAATGGGGACCAAGAGGGTTGCAGGCTTGGTCTGAAACCGGCTCCTGATGACTCACGGAGAGTTGATAACAGTACTGGAAAGGGCACATCTGGTATGGACAAGTTTAGCAGCAAAGTTCACAGAGTGCACATGGAGCTTGGAGGCAAGCTTCTTAACACTTTGAGAATCGAGACCCAGTTCTTTGAAAGGCTTCAGAGTGTGGGTGTTGTAGATGGTGCCGCCCACACCCAAAAGGATGATGTGGAGAGTAACGGAGGCTCCTTGGAAAATGTTGCAAAGGTCTTTGTGCTGTTCCTTTGCGGCATTCAGTTGGTTCTGAGGTCTGGTGTCCTCACTGTGAGTGTGTAGGTGTAGGTGTCTGGTGTCCTCACAGTGAGGTCTGGTGTCCTCACTGTGAGTGTGTAGGTGTAAGTATGTATGCGAGTGTGTTCCTGAATTCACACCTGCAGAGTCCAGGCATGTCGCTGTATAGACGCAGAATGGCCTCAATTATAACAGTGGGCTCAACGCGCCGGACACCCAAGAGGCGGTACAGGGTGTCGGATTCATACTCCAGCACCTGAGCGGCATTTTGACAAAATAATGTGCAATTCACGTGCTGCATTGCCTCTTGTGTGTCGAGATAACATGTGTGTGATTGTCTGGAAGACCCCTTCTCCCATAAAGAGAGCAGGCTGGAAGATTTTGTTATTGCCTTGTCAGATGCTGGCCTAAAAGAGGACAGCCGACTAAAGAGCTGCAGCCGGTACAGTGCTCAAGGAATGCAGACAGAAAAACGCCAATTAGCTTGAACCTATACCTCTGGGGCCACAAACTGCATGCCGCTTGATCTCAGATCACGCTGCAAAGATTCGAACTGCTGAGGCAGCGCACTAAAGAGGGAGCTGGCAGGCTGCATCACATCTTGGTCTGTGGGGATGCGGAGGCTGCCCAAATCATGGGGGCCGCTGGCTAAGAGGAGGGCACAGTTGCAGTTGATGAAGGTCAGGTGGTGCATGCACTGGTTGGAGGTCAGCTTCATGCTAGGCATCTTGTGAAGCTGCAAGATGCTCGTTGCTATGATGCTGGGACTGGCAGTGCCTACACCAAGCACCTTGCTCATGTAGTCGCGCAGCAGCAGACTGCGCTGCCAGGCGAGGTTATAAGCTGCAGAGGAAACAAAGCAGAGACCTGCTTGTTCGACCTCTTGCTGGATGGCTTGATCAGGGTGGGACAGGGAAAAGAGGAGGGATGGTCCACGCTGGTACGTGTTCTTACTGCAAGAAAAAATGAGTGGGGCAGTGTTGAGGGAGGGGTGGCCATTTGGAAAGGCCTGCTGCAGGTACTCCAGGTGAATCACGTTGCGCTCTAGTGTTGGAGATGTGCTTGCTGAGCTGTAGAGGGACAGGATGCGCTCGAGGGCAATGTCTGCAGAAAGATGCTGTACACCAGCCCAGCGGTGCAGAAAGTGCTCAAGATCCTCAAGATCGGCACGGTTCATCTGGCTGTTGAAGTAGTCAGCATTGAGAAAATTGACACCTGGGGATGGTTCGTGGGCACGTGTGATCTGTACTTGAGCGCTAAGAAGTGGTCACCCAAACACTAATGTTTGATGTGCAGTTTTGTATACACACAGCACAGGTTCTGTATACACACAACACAGGTTTTGTATACACACAGCACAGGTTTTGTATACACAGGTACACAGCACAGGCTTGCCTATCACCTAAATCTCTTGTCACTCCCTCATCTTTATGACAATGCAACCAATTGCCTTTGCAGGGGGAAACCTGTTTCCATAGGAAACAAGCATGGGGCTGCGTACCTGCCCTTTGAAGATCCTCGACAGGCAGGTCGGAGCTTGGCAAGAAATGAAGGGAAGAGCATGGGAGGTAGGTGCCGGTGCTTGCCCGCAGATGTAGCTGAGAGGGACTAACCTGCTGCAGGCTGTCGTGGTGCCTGCAAGGATACATTATTCATGAAGTGGTTTTGAGTTTCAGAGGAATTTGTTCAACTTGCACTTCATCAAAGGGATCACTCCCCTGCTCTTTCTTCTGTCGCAAATGGTTCCAATAATATCCATTCTCAAAACATTATACAATCAACACATTAAATCAAGTTTTGAAAAAGCTGGGGCTGGAATGGATGCCTGCTGGCTTGGGCGAATTCGCAACCTAGAGTATTTGGCACAAAATACACATGTATTGAGCCACCATGTCCCAAGCAGGGCTCATTTTACCCCCGATACGCTACCAGCAAATTACCTTATGTCGGACATTACTGGATGTTGAAAATTTGGCCAGGAGGGGGGCAATTTTCGATCCATTTTGACAAGCCTCACGTTGACCAACTAATCACGTGGCCCCAAGAGATGCTTTTACAGCCTCAAGCTGCAAATGGGGTTCTTGGAGTCCCAACCTCTTATTGAGCTTGAAAGCTGCGAGTTACAGATCACATAACCTAGAAATGTCTCAATTTTGCACCCACTTCAAGCCTCTGTCATCCCCTCTGACAAAAAGGCATGACGCATCGTATGTTAGGAAAAAACAGCCAAAGAGGGGAGCCAAAAGGAACCAGAACTAGCCCGGCAACTTCTAATCCCGTAATTAGAACACACCTGTAGAAGAAGAACAAGTGCTCGTCAAGCACCTCTTTGGAGCTGGTGCTGCAAGCTGTGGGGTACTGCTGCAGCAGCAGCTGTGCTAGGTGTGCAGCTGATGCTGTGGAAATGCCTTTAAAGCGCAAAGATAGCAAGCCCTGTACATCTGGCCCCCAGGATCCCCGCTCAAGCCAAAGCTCCCGCTCAAAAAGCCGCCAGTCGTGCTGGCTGAAATGGGGTTCATCCCAAAGCATCAACTTGCTGCTGCTGCTGCTGCTGCTTGTCATGGAACCGTGCACCCTAAAAATGGGAGCCATTTGCAGCTTGCTCCAGTCATCTGCACTGAATGCTGAAGAGTGGGTGCCAAGGAGGCTGTAGAGACTGTGCAGCCAGCTTGCAGGTAGCTGCTGCAGGTGTGAGCTGGCAGAGGGGCTTGTTAGGCACTGTACAAGGTGACTACCACAAAACTTGACGCAGCCAAAATTAGCCAGCACCTGCTCCATGCGCTGCTGCATGCCTTTGCTCTGCTGCAACACACGGCTGCTGATGTACTCCAACCCTGTGAGAGCAAGCAGCATGCTGTTGTTGACGAGGGGGGCATCGTGCTGCTGCCAAGACGCACAAGGCAGAAGCACACTGCTCGGCCTTTTCCAGGCACCAGACTCAGTTGGGGCACAAGGCAGCTTCTCGAATCTGTCCCTCAGCTGCTGGGGCCAGAGGCAAAAAAATGTACTGGCAGGCACTTCTCCGGGCAGGGGAAGGAGGGCAAGGAAGCTGGACCTAAAGGATGGCTGCTGCTGCTGCAGGATCTCTAAGCTATCGCAAAGCAGGCACAGGAGCTGATCCCGAAGGTATACATTCCAAGGACAGTCAAGCATACCCTCCCTGCTACTGGTGAGGATGAAATCAGCCTGCAGCAAGAAGAGGGCAAATACAGAATCAGCAGGGATTGGCTCCAGCGAACCATAATGAAACGGAGACTGCCTATAGGCACACGTAAATTCGCACTTCTTCAACAGGCACATAACTAGGGTTGGCCAGAACCGTGTATCTGCACCGTATATGACCGTATGTATGGCGATTTCCCTGCCAAAATTGCCGTATGTACACCATGTATACCTATTAATGTATGGTTCTGCCCAGCCCTACACATAACGGTAGCCAACTTCCACAACACAATCACCTGGACAAGAAACCTCAGCCCAGAAGGTGATACAGGCAGGAATGCATAAGAACGCACGCCTTCCAACAGAGATGCAGCTCCAGCGGCATTCATGGGGAGGGCGGCAGCTATGCCTGTAGAGCTGATGCCTGCGCGCTTCTCGTGGTGAGCTGAGCTTGGAACAGGGACCTGCTTGCTCAGAAGTATGTAGGGCTGTGCTGTAGTGGCTAGGTCTCTGTTGGTCTCCCAACTTTCCTTGAGGACAGTTGTCAAGTGCGAGGAGGGGGTACTGCTGATGGTGAATTTGGTAGTCAGCTTTCCTTGCAGCTCCAGCCTCATGCACCTGCACAAGTGCAAAAGCACGTGAAGAAAAAAATGATCAGACACACATGCATCCATTTGCATTTGCATGTATGAATATATGCTAATCAATGGCTCTTTCTACCCTGTTTCTCTGATGTACCTGCAAACCAAAGCGTCAACAGATACAGACAAAGGAATCAGTACAAACTCATCACTACCACTCTTGAATGACCAGGATACAAAAAGTTTGAACTCCAGGTGGCGCTGATCACGCTTATCTTCTAAATTGGGCATTTGTGTAACTTACCGCCAATAAAATAGAATACACATACAAACTGAGATTTCTGCTTGCAAAATAATTTTAGCTCTTTGTTTTTATTCCAGACGTAATTCTCCCTGCTACCGAAAGAGACGTAATGACCTTCTCTCAATTGTGAATGGACTTTTACACGGCAAATTAACCTGTCTGCTCAGTCAGCACTCAGTCGAGTACAACTCTTCACAAAAAAGGCACGCTTGTTTCAAATAACAAAAAAGGCTGCGGGAGGAGGGGCTGTTCAAATAACAAAAAAGGCGCGCTTGTTTCAAATAACAAAAAAGGCTGCGGGAGGAGGGGCTGTTAAATAAAGCAACTGCTTCACTCAATCATACAGGATGTGTTTTTAAACACCACTCTAAGCTGCCTAGCCTCTTTTCTTAGTGGCAGTGCAAACTGTAGAAAGCTGGACAAGTCTCAGTAAGCAGCGAGCCGGAAAGGCAGCACCTACTCTGGTTGTTTTTACAAATTTGCAGTTATCGTTTATTTCAGAAGTTCAAGGTCGACCTCTGAATCTAGGCACAAGGATGAGTGAACCTTGCGGAATAGCATAGAGACCACTGCACAAACAAAGGCACTTATCTCTGCTCTGCACGATTGTTAGATAAACCGTGCTTACCTTAGCTTTTTGAGAAACATGATTGACTCTGGCTGAATTGCCTCAAGGTCTCGCACCAGCTTGCTGAGGTCTAGGCCCGCCTGCAAATCCAGCGGTAGCAGTGTGAGATCTATTGCGATAAAGTTCTTAAGTGCAGGAAAAGTGACGAGCTTTTCATTTTTCTCTGGTTATTTGTTTTCTCCGTCAGAGGGTCTTCACAAGGGACCTATCATTTCCTGTGCATGTTTCCTTCTTTCAGAGCAAGTAGTAAGTTGCTAGTAATAATTAATTAATTGGTATTGATTCCCTACCTGGTGCATCCGCCCATGATGCAAACTCAGCATCCAGTCTGCACTCTTCTCAGCAACCAAAGCCTATTGCTTGGGCATATACGTACATGTAAATGCTTGGCACACGTACCTTGAACTTGAGAAACAGAGTGGTGCCTGTTTCATGTCGAGGCACAGGGAATTCATCAAATTCCAGAAGGATAGGCTCAACATAGCCCAGCTCCTGCGTTTATGAATGCAACATTTTCAGGGCTTGGATTCATTTGTGCTGGCTCAGAAAATCTTGGATGATTCTTTCTAACCTGGACTTACATTGCGGCTGTCAAACATGAAGCAAAAGCCGTTGGACGCGATGTAAACCCTCTCTGCTACAGCAAACACGCTCTTGAACCCAATACCTGCGAAAGTGGGCAAAAATAAAACAACCAGTCAGCTAATCAGTTACTGATCAGGGTTCTCAAGCAAATAAGTAAGAAGTAGAATTTCACTCTTCTCTCCGATGTTACCCTTCTCTCCAATGTTGCCCTCGCTCTTTTTCTTGGTGCTGCTGTTCACGCTGCAAATGGCATCCACGTTCTTTTCCTCAAAGCCCCGTTCATTGCTGGTAATGGTGATGCCGTCCTGTCCCACCTGTCAATTGTACCATCGCATCAACGGCTTTTCTGCTGACTTGGTTAGCTGGCCAGGGCTGACGCAATGTAGTTAGATAATAACGAACCTTGAATGTCAGAGTGGGAAGCATATCTGCTTCGTACTGGTTGTCGTCAGCATTCTGGATCATCTCAAATACAAAGCGGACCTGAATGGATGGAGGTTATGCGTGTGGTGAGAAATTCCGTACCTGCCTGGACGAGGCTAGACAAAATAATACCGCACATTGCCGGAGTACAGCTCCTCCGCGAGCAGCTTCGTAGAGTTCTTGGCAAACTTCCTAAGGTTTTGAATAATGTCAAATCCCATGTCACTCGATTGAGCGTCGGAACCCAAATTGCTGCGGATTCGCTGTATTTTTTCCCGGCGATTGGAGTTCATTTTTGTAGTTATATCAAACTAATTAAATAAAAATATCAAATTAAATTTTGAGTCTTTGCGAGCATTTTAAATAGGTACAGTTGTTACGGTCAATACGGTTGATACGGTTGTTAACTAAGATCGAGTTTAGGAAGTGGTATTGCTGCGAACTTGACCATGCCCTGTTGCCCCGAGCTCCCAAGTAGCAGTCAGGGACAATCCCCTCAATTGAGCAGTGCAAGTAACTGAATAAGTAGCACTCTGAGCAGCGCATAGCCCTAACAGTTATTATTTGTACATTTGTTTTATTTGGGAATTGTAAGCCAGAACGGCCTCTGCTTCCACGTACAATAATGTGGCTGTATACTATACTGATTTAGGGAAGCGGCTTCTTTTCTCTCTATCTATTCTGGCCAAACAAGCAAACAAATGTACAGTATATATATATTATATATCGCATTAAAAATCCCAGGAAAAATTGCTTGATTATTCTGTGCCACTGATTTAGCATGATAAGCTTAAAAATGTTCTATTCACTAGCCTCTTATTTGCCAAATTCTGTTATTACGAACGTTTTTCAACATCCCTCTTATGTGCCAGCACATGAAAGCACCTCACTGCCGAAATTAATTATTTGTCATGTATATGAGTACCAGGTTATGACATAACTGACATACCATTTGCAGCACGTGCAAAAGCATCCGTATTGCTGCATAAATTGTATCTTCTGGGATGTGCGAAGAGTGAAGAGTGATGAGGCATTCTCAGAGGGCAGAGTGTTTTTTGCGGAAAGCTTTGTTTCTTGTGTTGTTGCCCAGTAATTCAGCCCTAGATCTGAGAGAAGATCTTCAGTGTGTTCGTTTTAGATGGTGTCCATTCCTATAATCTACACTACCTGTAGTGTGAGCTGTCAGTATATCCTGAAAGATCGTTCTCATTGAGTTTGTCCTTTTCTGATCTTGTACTGCTGGCTGTTCCATTTAGTGAGCTGAAGATTAAAGTCATCGATCACTCTATGAAAAATGCTTTTTCACACGTTTCCATCTTGGAAAGTTGTTTATGCACACAGTCAACTTCATTCAACAGCTTCCAGTCTTGATTTGGCAGTAAGAAGCGCCCAGGCAGAGGCATTAGGCGCTTTCGGATATGCAACTTTTCTTTTCAATCTCTCAGGTTTGTACTTCCGTTTAGCCAAACAGCCACCCCCAAAGTGGTGCCCTGCACATGCTAGCTAGGACACTGCAACCCTACATGGAGCAACAGGAGGCCAGAGAATGGTTGTGTGGCTCTGCATCACATTCATTGGTGGTGCAAAACGTAAAAACAGCATCCTTGCCACACCTAAAAATTACCGCATCTTGGTGCTAGTCATGTTTTGACAGGCACATCCATGATAGCAGAGCTCCTCAGCGGTTTCCATGGTTGCTCTGTTTTTTCCCGTGCCAATTGGCCTTCCCTGGACACCACGCCCCACCATCTTCCGCATCCGATTTATCTCCGTCTCCGGCTAAAGATTGTTATTCAAACCGTATGCAAATTTGCTGCATAAACCAAGCTGTGCAATCAGCCAATTGATTTCAACAGTTGTTTGGTTGATCGGCTGCTGGTCTCGGCCAGCGACAATTATCTAAACCCATACGCTCATATATAAAGGACAAGGGTGGTGTTTTGCAGAGAAAGGAAACTAACAAGTCGGCATTGCCTTGCTGTGTTGGACGCCTTGTTAGGACGCAAGCATTACACTTAGGGTTACACTTAGGGCCTAAACCCTAACCTAACCCTAACCCTAAACCCTAAACCCTAAACCCTAAACCCTAAACCCTAACCTAACCCTAAACCCTAAACCCTAACCCTAAACCCTAACCCTCAACCCTAACCCTAAACCCTAACCTAACCCTAAACCCTAATCCGTATTATGGATTGTCAGGTACCTGACAATCCATAATACTCCCCTTTTAAATTTTCGGTGTTCCAGTTTGGGCATACAACCAGGTCTTGCTAACAGACTGGGTCCTGCGCCTCTTCCTTGGCTCATACTGGTCAGCTTGTTGCAACAGACGTGGCATCGACACAGGCGCAGGGTCCGAGACAGCTCCAGTGAGCACACATGCCAAAAGAAAGAAGCGTGGGTCCATTTTATGTTCTTTGACGAAAAGTGTTGACTTGAGTATTTTTACACGTGTATTTTTACATGTGTTCAATGGATCGCTCCGTTGAAGAAACATGCTTTGTGAAAATTCTCCAGTGGGATCGGTCGATGGACTTTTCTCTCTCAAGAAAACCCCAATGGGAATGCACCCACAATCAACCTCCCATTGAGGCATTATTTAGTAATAAGTTAATTCCATCGGCGTTTTCTCCCCTGAATGCGGACCGACTATGAACTTCTCTCGCTGGCCGGATAGTGCGGTGTGAGCTTTCTAGACTACCCAACTTAGCCGTTCTTCCTCTTATGGGCAATGGCGGAAAGACCAACTACGAGCGTGTGCTGGAGTATGCGCAGCTCCTGCTCGGGCAATGCAATGATCTTGTCAGGCAAGCCAAGCATGCTCACGTCACAGGCAAAGCAAGGACCACATACAACAGAAACACAATCACACTCACAAACACTGCAACCGTACGACCATACACATAAGCATATGCCAGAGTGTGTGCAGCTCCTGCTTGTGCAGTGCAATGAACCAGGCGTGGATAGGACGCATTGCTCATGCACACACACACACACACACACGCATACACACACACACACAGACCACACACAAACATGCAAACACATAAACACGCGTACATACACAGAAGCGACACATAAATTAACACCTACACACACACACACACACAATCACACACACACAGACCACACACAAACATGCAAACACATAACACGCGTACATACACAGAAGCGACACATAAATTTACACCTACACACACACGCACACACACATACACACATACACACACACAAACACGTGTACATACACAGAAGCAACACACATACCCACACCTACATACATATTCACACAGACCGCACACAACACGAGCACAATCACACGTATGAACACACACTGATATGCACACAAGCACACGAGCGTGTGCCGGAGTATGCGCAGCTCTTGCCTGGCATTGCTCATTCAAACATGCACATACATACATACACAAACACGCATACAGCACACCGAACACACACACACTCATGCAAACACACACAGGCATACATGTGCATAGCTTTACATGCGCACACTCGTACACCCATACACCTACAAACGCACATATGCACACTTATCCACAGATAGACATACAAACACACACGTGCACACGTTCCTTCCTTTTGTAGCGGTACCTGCCTTGAAACGCAAAGTACCGGGCGAGGGCACATCATTTGGAGTGTGAGTGACGAGCTCCTTGTGATGTAGCACTTAATGCCTGTCAAGCTTTCAGGATGCGTTTCGCACTTGCTTTTTGCACACGCACAACCACACAAGCATACGTACACGCACACGCACACGCACACGCACACGCATACCCGTACGCACACACTTACGCACGAGCAAACGTACACATACATACGTACACGCATACGCATACGCACACGCATACGCATACGCACACGCCAAGCACGTGCTAACATACACATACACACGCATTCGCATACGCACACGCACGTATGCAAGCGCATTTGCACACGCATGTACATTCACAAACATGTGCACATACACACGCACACCCATCAAATAAAGCTCTTACACACCCTGCTACATACACACACAAATGCACAACTCCCCCAGCCTCTAATTATATCTCATTCTTAATGTTCTAATCGTAGGATGACCGAGATCAGTGCAATGACTCCATCATCTTGGTGCCTGGCTTCAGTCTCATGAACCGGGGCGTATTGATAGGTGAGGTTTTGCACAGGCCTGAGACTAGAGAAAAAAGCGTGTGTCTAGTAGAGGTCAGTTTTTTCCAATTGGAAGTAGTTTACGAAAGCAGCACCTGCTCTAACCAGAGTACTGTATACATGTATACATGTATTCTAATCTTAATCTCAAACCTTGACCAAGCAAAAGGGCACCTGGTAATTAGTTGCTGCATTTATAGCTCCAACCATGTTGCACACACCACTGTGAACCTAACAAAAATTCCGTTTAAGCAATGGTGTGTCTTGAAGCCTTCAGCCTAACCCGGAAATCGTTTCCTCTCTTTCTTGCTTCCAGTGGCCTACTCTTTGTTCTTGCTGTGGCTGTTCTTTGGCCTCTCCATTTGCTCAGGTACGTTATGGTCTTGAAACTACAATCGTGCATGCCCGAATAATGTGTATTTGCAGTGAGGGGTCTTGCTTGACCCCTGCACCAGGATAGCTTCGTTTCCTGATGACCTAGCTAAGCTAGGACAAGTTTGTCCAATATGCATTCACTGCCAATTCATAGATGCCTTGAAACATCAGATCACAGCTTTCCCTGTGCCCTTGTTTCCTGTGCGCAGATGTTTTTTCTGAAGCTCTGGCGGTAAGTGGAAGATGCCTTCATGCCTTCACACATTTGCAGCACATGAAGCTTAGACTGAATTGTAAACGCTTACCTTTGCTTCAAAGCGTGTCCATGAAGGACCTTTGCTGGTCATGAGCATATGCTCCAGTCAGTCGTTCAAGCTCTCTCTCTTTCTCTCTCTCTCTCTCTCTCTCTCTTTCTCTCTTTCTCTCTCTCTCTCTCTCTCTCTCACACACACACACACACACGATGTTAAACGCCCTCTCTCATAGGTCATGAGCCATTCAACCAAGAGAGTTGTGAGGAAGAACCCACAGACAGGAGGTGAAAGATGGCACAGCTTGACATTTTGACCGCATGCTTTTTTTTGCTGAGCTGATTATTAAAAAGGGGCGGTATGGTGCACGATCCACCACCCTTTTGCTGTGAACCCCATCAACGGAATTGGAATTTCGTTTGCTTTGCTCACGCACGGGATATGAATAACTGATGCTTCCTGCTCTGCCTGTGTGCAGTGCATTGCTCCCTGAAAGGTACACCATGACCAGTTCCTGTGTGTTATGCCCTGCCAGCTGTACCTGCTTTCTTTTGTGTCAGGATCTCTGCTGTGCCGTGTCTGTGTGTTCGGGGTATGCGGCTCCTGCTCCTTGCTCCCCACCCAGCTAGGAGGGGAGGAGGGGGCCTGGATGTTGACATCCTTTGTTTCAGACGCATGCACACTTGCCGCTTGTCCACCCACCTGCCTGCCGCGTGTGTGTGTGTGTGTGTGTGTGTGTTTGTGTGTGTGAGTGTGAGTGTGTGTGTGTGTGTGTGTGCTGCATCGTTCCCAGAGAGCGTCGTTGTGGAGCGCAAGGTCTGGAACTGGATAGTGGCCAATCTTGCCTTGAATTGTCTGAATTGTTCTGATTTGTTCTCAGAGAGCGTCGTTGTGGAGCGCAAGGTCTGGAACTGGATAGTGGCCAATCTTGCCTTGAATTGTCTGAATTGCTCTGATTTGTTCTCAGAGAGCGTCGTTGTGGAACGCAAGGTCTGGAACTGGATAGTGGCCAATCTTGCTTTGAATTGTCTGAATTGTTCTGATTTGTTCTCAGAGAGCGTCGTTGTGGAACGCAATGTCTGGAACTGGATAGTGGCCAACCTTGCCTTGAATTGTCTGAATTGTTCTAATTTGTTCTCAGAGAGCGTCGTTGTGGAGCGCAAGGTCTGGAACTGGATAGTGGCCAACCTTGCCCTAATGGCGCTGGGAACGTCAGCGCCTGAGATCTTGCTTTCGTAAGTAGCCACACGCTTTATTCATCTGCATACCCTAACATTTGGCCAGGCCGTTGCATATAGTTTCATGCATCTGTGATCCAGTGCATGATTTGAGAAAACGATTTGCGGTACAAATGCGAGTTTTGAAGTTTGATATATAAAAGCATGAGTCTAGGAGCCTAGATAGACCGCTCCAAGCACAATTCCAAAACGTGTTTGTATAGCCCTTCCCATACTCAGGTGTGCTTCACCGCACTTTGAGACGTGCATATTGTGCTGCTTCACAAACACTGCTACCTGACTCGTTGTTTGAATTAGACAACCCACCAAGAAGGAAACCCTTTCAGGTTTTGATGTACCAGTGCAGGGTTGGATGTACCAGTGCATTTAGCTCGGTACAACCAGCTTTTTAAAGTCCTATGTATTGTGTAAGCTGCACAGGTGTGTACAAAACTACAGCTCTGAAAAACACCGTCAAGGTGCGGTGTTGAAACAAAGCCTGGCCTCCCTCTTAAGGACAATCACCTCAAAATGTGCTTTCTCCTTGTTGCGTGAGAACGAATATGGTAGTCACACAATCTCACACATGCACATGCACGCACACAACACACATTCACACACACACACACGCGCGCACACACACACACACACACGCACACACACACACACACACACACACACACACACAAACACACACACACACACACACACACGCAAGCAGACATGCAGTACCAGGATCGTTTTGTGAGCTTGTTCTGTCACTAACCTTGTGAGATCACATTAGCAGGCCTCCAACTCAACAGATAGACTCCGGTCTACAGCAGACCTCACTCTTTAAAGGCTCTCGCATGTAGGGTTGGCCAGAACCATACATTTATAGGTATATACAGTGTAAATACGGTATTTTTAGCAGGGAAATCACCATACACATGGTCATATACGGTGCAGATATACGGTTCTGGCCAACCCTACTCGCATGTCAATGAAGGCTACGTGCCTTCACTCAGGACTCAGCGCACCTGACCATGCTCGCACGGCTGTGGAGGCTTGTGTATTCGAGCAATGTGATGCACGTATTCAATCATCTGTTTATGCTCCCAGGGTGGTGGAGACGTTGACGCAACTGGGTACCAAAGCAGGTCAGCTGGGCCCCAGCACCATCGTCGGCAGCGCGGCCTTCAACTACTTCCTAATCCCTGGTATATGTACCGCAATCCTTCCCCCAGGTAATTATTACAGACTGTGTGTGTGTGTATGCACGCGTGTGTGTGTATATGTGTGTGTGTGTCTCCCAGCAAGCGCAAGGCAAAGGCTCTTGGTTTTCTCCTCTTTTTTCCTCGGCGATAGAAGGGCTCACCTGTGTGCGCTGCTCATATCTTTCATTTGAGCATCTACTAGGAAAAGCCACGGCAGTATCAAGGTAAAGGTATTTGCACTCAGCAAGGGTTGTTAGCCATAGTGCGGCATACAGGCTTACGACATACAAACTAGACACTACCGCACCATCACACCATCACAAACTGCCATCACACACTACCATCACAACTATGTATTGACGTGTAATTCAAATTTATCACTGCAAGATTTTTGAGGCTCATTTGCATTATTGGTGTCATGTGGCACGATTTTTGTGCGCAGGCGACCTGCGAAAACTGGAGCACATCAACGTCTTCATTTGCACCCTTGCTTGGTCTGTGTGGGCGTACATCTGGGTCTTCCTTGTGCTCGCTGTAAGTCACTTGCGTGTCTGTGTGACTGCAGTTGTGTGTGTGTGTGTATGTGTGTGTGTGTTGCAAGTGACCACAAAGACTGTGTAGTCAGGTTGTTACGCGTATCTTTTATTTTTATTTTGGTACCGGTTGCTTGCTGTTTCTGAAAGCAATGTTGAGGGACAGCACCCTTGTGCCGTTTGACATTTAGAGCTTGGAGCAATTTACAAATGCTCACAATAAAGTCGTTCACAGTCTTCATCTCAAGCCACATTAAGGTGTGTCCGTACACGTGTAGGTCATATCTCCTGGAGAAGTGGAGATCTGGGAGGGCTGTGTGACGCTCATTTTTTTCCCGTTGCTGGTCCTCAACGCGTACGTCGTGGACAAAAAGCCTTGGACGTGGTGGCGCTACAGACAGGTGCGTGGAGACACTTTGAAAACGAGGGAGCTGTTTCAAAAGGGGAAGAAAGGATCAAGGGGTGCTATTTCAAAATGATAGGAGGAATAGCTAGCTACGCAACCACGGTGGCTTTGGGTGCCCTAATGCACTTCCAGTAGCAGGTGTGTAAGAGCGGGGATTTGCAGCTGACAGAATCGTGAGGCATCATAGGCTATAAGGTTTTGTCTTTGCTAGGTAATTCTAAAGCTTTCCCACTCCCCGTTTCCAAAATGTTTTAGTCAGGCATAGGTGCTGTGAACATGAGGAGCGTGCATCCTTTTAGCAATTAATTGGTGCTCTTTTTTTCCCATTGTACACTCAAAGCAATGCGCACAAACACACACACAAGCGTACGTGCATCCTTTTAGCAATCATTTAATGCTTATTTTCCCATTGTACACTTAAAGCAATGCGCACTAACGCACACACACACAAGCGTACGTGTATCCTTTTAGCGATCATTTAATTCTCTTTTTTTCCCATTGTACACTTAAAGCAACGCGCACTAACGCATACACACACACATACACACACACATAAGCGTACGCGTGCGCAAGCGTGATGCAACCTGTTTATCCGTGCATTCCAAAACAAGCAATATTTATAGCATTGGCCAAGACCGTATGTGTACGTACACTGCACACGTACACGTACATACACTGTACGCGTGCACGTACACTGTACACGTACACTGTACACGTACACTGTGCACTGTACACGTACACTGTACACTGTACACTGTACACATAAACTGTATACGTACACTGTATACTGTACACGTACCAGTTTTTTTAAGGATTTGGGAAAAACTTGATTTCATATCACCCCCAAATCTGGGGAATTGAGAAAGTGGGTTCTTAAATCGATTATACTTTGCTGCTCCAGCCCACCGGGAGGTCTGCGGCCTCCCGGCATATGGTGAATGGTGTATGTAAGTGAATTGTATTTCAAGATTTAAAAATATTGCATCAACTCAATAAGGTTGGTCTGGAAATGTAAGGGGAAATCTGTCTCCAATACTGTCCTTCTAACTGAAACCTTTGTTTAAACATTTCCACGGCGGTTCTTTGCGCGTAACCACTCCAAAATGGCCTCTGGGTATGGGAAATCCTCCACACTAAAGGCTGAGCTTTGTCTGAGCTTTGTCTGAGCTTTGTCTGGAACGCTGGGTGCCTTGATGAACTTCAAGAACGCCTCCTCTGCACACACGTCAGTGATAGGGCGCCCCTGCTGCAGCGTCTTGAACACGCAAGCAAACTGGGTGTACAGCTTAGGATATGCTGCCTGTGCTCCACGCTGAACTACTGTATAATCTGCTCCCTTGTTCAACTGCTCTTGCCAGCCTGCCCGGGCTTGCTGCTTCTTCAAACATGCTGCTGCCTTGTCTTTGTGGGATTTGCTGATCTCATGGGACGCAATGTTCTAATTCTTGCACTGGAAAGTGGCTGGGCAGATGCTGCATTAATTTGGAACCAGTTCTTTCTGCCCACCCCCCCATCACTCAGCCAATCTTTGCGCTGGGGCTGTCCCTCAGGGGCTGGATGCTCAAGCCACTGAGCTTGAAACTTGTTTGTGGGCCCATGGGCCCTTAAGTACTTCACATCACTTTTCCCCCTGGCAACTCTGGCCTTTTTTGATGGTTTCTTTTGCTCATTTCAATATGACCATTAATTAAATGTTTTGAACAGTGAAAATTTTTGAAATTTGTGGTGTGTGAGGGCCTTCGACGGCCCCCTAAGGGCCACAGAACCGTTTTACACAGGGGCTCATCGACACTCCCAGAAGCTTGATTCCATATCGATTTCAAATGTTGGAAACCCATGTTTTCATATGGATCGATATGGTATATTGCACTAAAAAAAAACTGACACGTACACTGTACACGTACACTGTACAATGTGCACGTACGTACACTGTACATGAGCGTACGTAGGGTAGCTTTGCTGCTAAAAATGCTGTGAATACATATCTGTCTTTTTTTTGCAACCCTGAATGCTTTCGTCATGCTGCCCAAGCACGTAGGGTCAGCCGAAACAGACTGAAAAACGGTGCGTGCAAAATTTTGCAGCAGGGATATACTAATTGAACGATCTTATACGGTGTGAGGAAGTGGTTCTGGCCAGCCTTACAAGTACGGCAAGTAAGTGAACCTGAACCACAGCAAAGGTGCAATGTCACATGGTTCTGAAATTAAAACAAGCATGTGCAAAAGGGTGCTGAAATGCAGCAGTAGTACAGTGTCACATGGTTTTGAAATTGAAACAAGCATGTGCAATTGAGTGCTGAAATGCAGTACAGTGTCACATGGATGTGACTGGTTGTGAATGTTTGCGGAGCTTTCGGTCTAGGGAGCCGAACTGCCAGCTGTTCCACGAACAAACACCAGACGCCTGGCAACCAAGAACAATCCTGTGGCCGTGCCTGGTTCAGACAGCAAAGCTAGAGGCACTCAGACCAGTCTTGCTAATGCTGCTCAACAGCCTAAGGAATGGTACGAATTAAGCAAAAAACTCTTGCCTGCAATTTTGGGTCTTTTCACCAGCTAAAGCCTGTGACAAGGACGAATTGTAAGTGTGGGATCTCAGCATGCGCAGCAAAGTCAAAACTCGACGCCCTAACCCACATCCCCCTGCCACCAGCAAAAGCAGCCCGCGACTGGTCCTCGTTCTCTGCTTGTTCGTAGGCGAGCATACACCTCTCCTTCCTTTGGCACTGTTCTGTTCTCTCTTGTGATGAGTGCACACACACACATGCACACACATGCACACACACAAACACACACAAACACATACACTTTTCGTATAATGGCAAAGCAACTTGATTGTGTGCTCATCTCTTGTAGAAAAGCGTCTGTGGCCCTGATCTGGAGAGCCTGGAGAGCAATGCCGCAGAGAGCAGCGAGATAGACGGTGCAGTGGTGCTGGAGGGCTCCAGCAGCAACCCCAGCACCAGCAACCCCAGTGCCAGGCCCACCTACTTTATAGCTGCAGCACCTGCCCACCCAGAGTCCTTGTCCCCCGAGCAAAAGCAATCCATTCAGTACTACCGCATGCTGGACGTGCGCAGATCTGCTGGTGCGTGCAAACTGCTGTATGCGTTCGTTACACAAACACAGACATGTGCAGATCTGCAGGTGCGTGAGAGTAGGGCTGGCCATAATTGTGTGCGCGTACACACGCGTGTGTGTGTATGTGTGTGTGTGTGTTTGTGTGTGAGTGCCAATGCCACGTGCGTTGTAGCTTATGTATGCTTTGTGTTTCTGTGACAGCCGTGCACAACAACTGCGACGCACGCGATTTTTCCTCATTCTCATGCACGGTTCTGGCCAATCCTAGTAAGAACTGCCGCCAAACATTTTACAACAAGGCAGTGAGCAAGGAAGGGGGAAAGTTTATGCGACCTTACACCAAAGAGGTTGCACCCTTTAGTCAGGCATGCAAGCAGGGCACCCGTTCCCTACATTAGCTTGGAAAGGGAGCTTACATGTTGTGATTGTGCAGTGAGCTCAATGTTCAAGTGAGCTCACATGTTGTGAATGTGTAAAGGGAGCTCACATGTCGTGATTGTGTAGTGAGCTCAATGTTCAAGTGAGCTCACATGTTGTGATTGTGCAGTGAGCTCAATGTTCAAGTGAGCTCACATGTTGTGATTGTGTAGAGGGAGCTCACATGTTGTGATTGTGCAGTGAGCTCAATGTTCAAGTGAGCTCACATGTTGTGATTGTGTATAGTGTTAGAACGGCTGCATGAGCACAAATCCAACTTGTGCTGAAGCATTCGTAAATTAGCCACTCAACTGTGAAGCCCTTCAGTGTCACACACTTTGAGTTGCTGCACCTGGTTATTGCAGGAGAACCAAAAATGCTGGACCTGCCGGCTTGCTCGCACGACAGCGGTAAACATGCAGGGGAAGGCTCCAAGGAAGAGGTATGTAGTCTGTAGGCATGGGTCTGACTTGTCACGCACTTTGGGGAACAGGACTGTCTAAGACGGAAACTGCTGGCCTCCCTTGTAACCAGCATGAGGCAAGGTATGAGGAAAGGAAATAAGCATCTCTGTTAAGTGTGCAATCGACTCCAAGTAGAGCCTGACCCATCGACTCCAAGTAGAGCCTGAGCACCCCACCACCACCAATTGACCACCACCAATTGACTCCAAGTAGAGTCTGACCACTCCACCACCACCAATTGACTCCAAGTAGAGCCTGAGCACTCTCATGCCTAGGGTTGGCCAGAACCGTATATATTCACTGTATTTGACCGTATATTTGGTGATTTCCCTGCACAGAATACCGTACATACACTGTACATAACTGGTTCTGGCCAACCCTACTCATGTCACAGTTTGAGCTCTTAGATGTCAATGTGAAACAGGAGGATGATTTGTGCGATAACTGTCACCCACTTGTGCCCGCTTGTACGATAGCTGTCACCCACTTGTGCCCACTTGTACGATAGCTGTCACCCACTTGTGCCCACTTGTACGATAGCTGTCACCCACTTGTGCCCACTTGTACGATAGCTGTCACCCACTTGTGCCCACTTGTACGATAGCTGTCACC
>Ga0307942_1000181_pt1 | contig 38056 bp, 42 predicted proteins | sample OrgLakmetagen175_FD_201846 | JGI IMG/M metagenome (GOLD analysis project Ga0307942, IMG submission 201846) | Saline water microbial communities from Organic Lake, Antarctica - #175 | ecosystem: Environmental > Aquatic > Non-marine Saline and Alkaline > Saline | place: Antarctica: Organic Lake... | reverse complement strand
GGTAGGTTGCCCGAAATCACCTTTGCCCCTGCCAGTGGTCACAATAAGAGGAGTGGTAGCAGCAATGTTTAAAAGGCACCGGCCTGCTGTGTTTGGTCGAGCATTGGGAAGAGGACTGAGACGTGCTTGACCGAGCTGTGGATACATGTCTAGTAGTTGAGGATGCTCGGACACCTAGCTAGACAAAAGGGGAAACGCCTAAGAGACACCTAGCTAGACAAAAGGGGAAACGCCTAAGAGAAACAAGAGAAAGAGAAGGAAAGATAGAAGGAAAATTAGAGAAAGAGCGAGAAGTTGGAAGCCAAAGAGGGAGCTGAAGTATAACCAGCAGAAAAAGTTAGGCGAAGAAAAAACCAGCCAGAGCCTTACACGGTACAGGGTCTTTTAAGAATTCCCTCTAATTGTGCCTCTTAAAATGCTCACATGTTGTCAAGAATTGATTAACATAATCATCAAATCCAGAACATAAAGCCTTTATTGAAGGTTATTAATAAGACTGGCACATCCAGCTTATTGAACAAGATAGAAGCTCTCAGCTGTCAACCAACTAATTGCTTGGTCACACGATTCGTCGCTGCCAGTGATTGGGCGTGACAATATCTTGCTGTCACGACGAATCATGGTACCACCTTAACGCCCTCTTAATAGCTAATCCAAAACAAAGGGGTTACGAAGGGCTAAACCAGTTAGGCTGTTTACGATAGGCTAATTGGCTAATTGGCTTTGTGCTGGCTCCGGTGAGCATCAAACAAAACACATAATGTTATGGGGAACTGGTGTAAGCCAGCGCAAAGTTTGAGATAAGGGAGATATCTAAGTGTATAAACAAAAACTGGTAGCAGCCAGCGCGAGGATAGAGTAAAGTTGTAAAGGCTGACTCGTGGTCTCGTTAGCAGATAAGCTTAGTCTCAGACTTCACTTAGCAAGCATATTAAGGCAAGCCCCTCCTTAAAGGTGTGTTTGTTATATGTCTCCTCTTGACGTGGAAAAAGCAGGGGCGACTGGAAAAGGCCCAAGCAATTTTGTAAGGGTGTATCAGGGGCTATCACCGGAACCGTGGGTGTGCACGTCTCACACATGTTGTATGCAGATGATCTGACTTTGCTGACTAATGAGCCCCGTGATATGCAAATCATGCTGAGTCGGTTGGCTGTGTATGCCAGGAATAAACATCTAATTGTCAACACTTCCAAGTCCGAAGTTGTGCACTTGACTTCAACTCGCTCTGCGGGTGAAAATGTTCCTGTTTTTGATGTCGGCGGTGCCACCCTTCATCACAAAGATTCTTTTAGGTATATGGGCATGGGTTTCTACAGGACCTTGAACATGGCTAAGTCTGCTGAACACGCGGCCCGTCCTTTTCTTGCCTCTGCCTATACGATACGTAGATTCGTGCGTGAACACGCTTTGGCAGACAGGCCACACACTTCTTTGTGGCTCGCTAAGACGCATGTTTTTCCTGCTGGCATGCATGGTAGTCAAGTATGGGGTACTGGTTTCTTGCAGGCAGGCAGGGAGTTCTCTAGCCCGCTGTCTACGCTTTATTTGCATTTTCTGAAGGGCACGTTAGGTGTGAAGCAGTCTACCACTAATTGGGCTGTACTCCAAGAACATGAACCGTTACAAATCTACTGGTTTCGGTCAGCTGTCAAGCTTTTCAATAGTATGCTTTATGCTTAATACCAATAGTGACACTTTGCGGAGGGTAGTCCAGGCTAATCTCAATTTACAGCCTCGTTTAAGTGCCTGTTGGACAGCTCAATTGCTGAGCGCTTTTCAGGGACTGCGTGGGTGTGAGTTGTATGTACGAGCTGTTCAAACTGGACATGCTATTACCATGCAAGAGTTTACTGCAGATTTGAAGCATAGGATGAGAGGTGTTTGGAGAGACGCTGAGTTGGTGAACCCTAACACGCACAACAACAAACTGGCCACTTATCGTTCTTGGTTTGCCTCCTCTTTCTCTAGAAATGAGCGTATGCCAACTATTGTACCACGGTATCTTCATCTTGATCTGTCAAAACGTGTTATGCGCAATGTAAGTAGACTCCGCTTGCGGGCACATTAAAAGTTGAGGCAGCAGCGTGGCTTAAGATGGTTCTCGCGTATGTGATCAATGTCCTGGTGAAGATGAACATGTTCAAAACGAGGTGCATGCTCTTTAATTTGCCAAGACCATCGAGTTTGTGAACTGAGGAAACACTTTTCCTTCCTGTTTACACCTTTTTTTGAGGACTTTTCAGCAGCCCAAACCTTTTTGCTGCAACAGGTCAACAACCAACTTGTTCATGATATCCTTTCTCAGCAGAAGACTAGACTTTTTCTTTTTCTTTCTGAGCATATGGATTTATTTGTGGCTGGCCGAGACCAGTCAGCAGCCGATCAGCCAAACAACCTGGCTGAAGGTCACCCCCCATTGTGACCATTATCATGATACGCGCCAAGTTATGCCTCTGAAGCATCTCAATATTCATATTCCTTATTTGACGCGTGTCGGCACCAGAAAGGATACACAGGGCACTGTCTAGATGGCAAAGATTGTCGTGCTGATTCCTCTGAAAGGCAGTCACAACCTACTCTGACATTTCTGGTTTGCATAACTTGGCATGTCATCAACTCGTCCTAAAACGCGCAGCAATACCAACATGATTTGCGATTTAAAGACACTTATTTCAAAAACACAGAGAGGGAAAGTAGTACGCACATGCCATACATAAACCCTGAAAGCCATGATTTCATTGTCCTGCTAAGCAATAACGCGGCCAGCAGCAGGCTTGCTGAGGAAGAGGAGGTGCGTTTGATAACGGTATGTTGTTTAAAAGAAGGCCGTCACAGCCTCAGTGATTTTCTCTTCAGCGCAAGAGGCTTCAGATGTATGATGTCATTTGTCAGAGCCATGGTTCTAGGGCGCAATGCCAAGTACGAATTTCTTGAACATGCCGAGAGCACAACAATTAAGGATGTGGGTCGACAGCATTTCGTCCATTATTGCAACGTTTGGACCTTGCACTGCACAGACAAGACAGAGCAGGCAGAGCAGGCACACATAACACCACAAAAGAATGGCAAGAGGCACGGCGATCTTGTACGCAATTCCCAGGCTTGAGCAGCAGCAGAAAATATGAAGATAAGAAGAGAAAAGAATTTTGCATGCATCATATAAATTTTATAAACAACACAACTGGCACGACTAAGGGGAGGTGCCCACATAGGGGCCTGCACCAGGCTTGCACCCCCAGCACCCTAACTTTGCATAAGCTTTGTGCAGCAATTGGTGCAATAAATTAAAAAGCCAGTGTGCTTGATTTGTCACAATTAAATAAAGCAAGCGGCAAGCGGTGCTTTCCCACATCAATAATCATGAAGGGTTTGAACCACAGAACGATCCCCTCCAGGAAAGTCAAAGTAGCAAAAATAACGCGCCAATAAGCACATTGGTTAAACATTGCCCCTCATTTATGTCTTCAAAATGGCTTTCCTGGCTCATTTACTCAGGCACCTCATAAGTGCTCTCTTCTAAAGCTAACTAATCGATAATAAATTAATTTGCCACCTAACAGGCATGACAGCATGGCCACAATTTTCTAAAGGTAGCAAATTTACGATGTGACGATGTGCAAGAAATGAAAGCTATGCTGATAGGAATTAGGGAGCAACAAAGAAAGACTCCACACTAACGCTCGCTCTAGCTTTCAACAACGGCTGCACCCTGAAGGAAGCACACAGGATTCCACGTCACAGTAGAGGCACCTGTCAAATGAAATACCTAACCTGCAATCAAAAGCAGAAAGTTTGCAGTTTGTAAACAACAAAACGTTTTTGTCCTTTTGTTTGCATGTATGGCATTCGCGCTGAGGGCTATCCGCTATCATATACATCTATACAACGGGTCATGCTCTACACAACCAGTTTGGTGCATTTCATGGTTTCACGCACCATTTGAATCTCCTTCTTGGTCAGGCCGCACTTTTCGTAAAAGGCAGCATTCGCTTCACTGCAGTCCAGGATGACTTTGTAACACCCATTTGCTTTGGCTGCGTCTGTCAATGCCGTTATTAATCTGAAGGGCACGAGCAATTTTAACCTCACTTGCGCCAACCCCTCAGACCAGGTTTTAGAGGGTTAGGGTGAACAACGGTGATTTGTTTGGGAGGCAGGCAGGCCTAGAAACATGGGTGGAGGAAAAAAGGGTTGTAATGGTATTTAATTATAGGAAACGCTAAGCGCATAAGCAGCGTCGTGTTCAGTGGAGTTCGATTGCTAAAGCCTAACGACACGAGCACGACACAAGCGTCGCCAGGCAAAATTTTTGTGAGTGGTACCGACCTTTGCCCTAGTCTCTTGCCTCTGTAAGAATCATCCACGACCACATCTTCAATGTGTCCACACTGTGTAAAGTGGCAACATTAAGGAGCATACATGTGCAACTAAATTGAGGACAAGGGAAGCAGGAGAAGCGTTTCATACACATTTTTAATCTCCGCAGCTTTTCTATTAACATACACACACAAACACACACACACCTTGCCACAATTGCGCAAAAACTTACGCTCCACTAAGAGTGTTGCAGTTGCGATGACTTTAGATTGCTGAGTGTCTGAAAAAATAGAAAATTAAGCGGGGGACAGCATGTGTGTTATGTGTGTGTATGTGTGTGTGTGTGTGTGTGTGTGTGTGTGTGTGCGTGTGTGCGTGTGTGTGTGTGTGTGTGTGTATGTGTGTGTGTATGTGTGTGTGTGTGTATGTGTGTGTATGTGTGTATGTGTGTGTGTGTGTGTGTCTGGCAAGCAGGCACTCTGTTGCACGCCTCACCTTCAATCACTATGACGTGGTAGTCTGGGTTAGCCTCGATCTCAGCAAAGCGGCCTGTTTGGGACAGGTGTAAATGTGTGTTTGCAGACGAGCGGACATTTTGCAGGTCAGCGGAGCATTATGTCGCATGCGTGCAGCATGGAACAGTACGTTGAAGGACCTGGTCCAAGGGCCCTAACTTCGCTTGCCTTGGAACACGTCTTCGGGCAGGTCCCCCACTACAGATAGCTGTCCCAACAGCTGAGGGAAGCCCTTTGCATAGTCTGCAGCATCCAGGTCCCTGAGAATGAGGTGTGCATCATCATCCCCCATTCAGAAAAGATCAATACAAGTGCTAATGCCTACACGCAATCGCAAATTTGCTAAAAGTATGCAACTCAGAAACCTGACCAAAAATGCACAAAAGAATCCTGCATCTTTGCCCTACGTCGCCTTATATTTTTCTTCTAAATCAATCTAATAGTAGTTCGAGCGCAGGGGATGAGGAGCGGGCAGAGCAGCAAACCCTAAACGAACGAACGAGAGAAAGAAAGAAAACAAATGGCAAGCACGGAGGAGAAGCCGGTAGAGAGCATCCAGTTCCAGGGAGAACAGCCTGAGCTTGAACCGTCCGGCCCGACCCCGACTAGTTCAACGGGAGAGACCAAACGTGCGCGCGATGAGGGGGATTGCGTGTGTATTTTGTTGCTCGTCACTTCCTTAAATCGATGGATGGGCGGCAATGTGCGTTTTTCTTCCTCCACTCGGGACTCACTCACACACAAACACACACCCCAGAGAAAATGCGCACACCTCCTCACCACCGCGGCTGTGAATTGCTTTGCTCTTGCAGTATTTCTTGGCGGGCTGAGCTTCCAGACCAGCGAAGGTGAGCGGTCTCGATGTATGCTATGCGGAGAGCTTTTCCCAGCCTTGGAAACCAGTTTGTGCCGATTTGGGCATCGTGCGTTGTGACCCACGATGCCCCTCTGCCCACTTTTCTGCAGAGCAATTGAGAGCCCACTTCTCCAAGTTTGGTGATGTGGAGGATGTGGTGAGTTTTGGTCTGCAACAGTTTTTATGTGCCCTGTGAACCTGTAACAGGGATTGAGCCAGGCTGATCAGCCCAACTGTGCTTGCCTGCCGTGCAAACCCTCACATGCTCCTGCTTTGCACTGGACCCTTTGATGCTCCCTGCTAACCAAAGGTTGTGATGAAGGACCGGATCACCAAAATGCCCCGAGGCTTTGGGTTCATCAAATTTAAGGAACCGGACGCAGCATCTGCAGCTGTGCTGCAAGGCCCTCACCAGATAGATGACAGGTAATGCTTTGCTATGTCTGGGAGGGTGCTGCCCGGCTCGTGGGCTGGCTGCCAGACCGAAAGCTTCCTCGTTATTGTACAGGTACCACAGCACAGCCTCGCATCACCTGCTTTGGTCCTGAATACATCCAGCGCATGATCGGCAGCACACCCTAAAAACTTCCAGCGCATGACCAGACCCAGAAAACTTGCTCATTGTACTCCATGCTCCACGCACAGGCTCATAGATTGCAAGCCCTCCGTGCCGCAAGCACAGGGCGCAGCAGGTGCTGGCAGCCGGGCACGCAAAGTATTTGTTGGAGGGCTGTCCCCGGAAACAAGTGAAGGTGTGTTGTGATGTCCCTTGCAAAACCTTGCCTGAGCCAACCCAACAGACAAAGTTGCATGGAGAGCGAGCGGATCAAATCAGGCGTGTGCTTTCCTTTATTACTCACTCAAATTTCTATGCTGATGTGCATTATATCAAGGGGGCTTTTGGCGTCGATAAGTTTGTTTGCTGCTTGAATAGAAGCTCTCTGGACAGATTGTACGTGGTTAGTGTGGTACCAAACAAGGCCATGCAACGCGTTTGCACGATGCAGCGTTGCGCAGAGGAGCATTAAGCATGCATTCAGCAATTAGGCAGTACCTGGGTTACAGTTCAAACTGTGTCAAAAGTTCTTGTCTCCTTTGTATTGGCGCAGACGACTTCAAGGCCCATTTTCAGGAATTTGGGCCGGTAACTGAGGCGCAGATCATGGTAGACTACAACAGCGGGCGATCGCGGGGCTTCGGGTGCGATAGGGGCTATTTTTTTGTGTGTACGTGCGTGCATCCTGTCTTGGCCTTTTTTTATTATGTGCTATGGGGCTCCGTATTCGTTTTTTAATGCTTCATCTACCAGTTCAGAAATCGGTTTTGAAGCCAATACCAAAGCCAAAGAGCACAGAGCCAGGCCTACCATTCCTTTTTTGGTTCAGTGCTTGCTCCTCCAATGTCCTCAACTACTTTTCCTCCTTGCTGGCTTGTTGCATGCCTCACGTCCCTGGCATGCTCATTTAAAACTTCACAGGCCGTAAAATAAACAGGTTGCTCTCATTACAAAAATAAGTGTGTCACCAGTCAAAGTTGGGCACCGTTGCAGTGTCTATGTGTGTGCTTGACTGCAGGCTTGCTGCACTTGCTGTCCAGACAAAAATCCCAAACGCTGTTTTCATAACTCTGCGCTCAAAGAGCTGTCTTTACTCCTGCAACCCTTAGCGTTCACGTGCTGCAGTCCTGAGCCCAGTATTCCAATCAAAGCCAATGCAAATACAAGCTGTATGCAGTTTTCCCAGGTTTGATGTCCTGTGTGAACTGTGTCTGCAAGATGCGGAGATTTCCAGGGGCTTCATATTTTGCACTGCAGCAATTTTTGTGCGCAAGCGTGTCATGCACACCTGACTAAGCTAACTAACGTTTGGGCAACCTAACGAACGTTTACGCAAGTGTCTCGTGCACACCTAACTAACCTAACTAACGTTTGCTTGACAGCAGCAGTAATGTGTAAGACACAGTGAGGTCACCGCACTTATGGCCTCAAATACGACAGCAGGTCCATTTATGTGTGTTGTTGATGATGTAAGGCATGTTTGCATCAGCCACACAAGATGTATGCAAGTGCGGTTGTTTTTGTGATTTTGCTGAAGCATCGGCGATTAATGCTTGTGCTAACCCAAATCTCACGCAGTTCAGCAGCAGAGAGATGTGTGATATAGTCTTAGCTGTACATACAAACCATACGCGCACGTCTTGGAAGCCGAGCTTCACACAAACGTTGCTGATTGCAGTGATGCTACAGATATCTCTGCCCTGATTTGTTGGAAGACATCCTTCTTCTTGCTTCCACGCACTGTTCTATTGTTGTCCTGCATTTCATTTCTCTTTTTGTCGCCCGTTCAACAAAAGCTGCTTAAATGTGACCCATGTTCTCCAGTGACATGTAACGCTACCATCCTTAAATCCTTGTAATGCACCTGCACATGTCACTTTATTTGCAACCTTGAGTGTGTCTTTTTCATTTGCTGTCTCGCTTCCAGCGCTTCATCGGTTGCTTGCATAGCTTTTTTGTTCCTAGCTAAACTCACCAGTGACTCACCTTTCTGCAGACGCAGCGTGCTTAATTTGTTTCGTCCTGATTCTCAACTCCTCAGGATCTTTTGTATGGGGAGAAGAGTGGTAGCTTAAGCTCGACATAACCTCACAAATTAAAGCACCCTTCTTCATGTGCAGCTTTGTAACCTTTGAAGACGAGGATTCAGTACAGAGAGTATTTGCAGCTGGGCCCATGCACCAAGTGGGAGGCAAGCAAGTGGAAGTCAAGAGTGCCACACCCAAGGGGTCAGGTACGTGTTTGCATTGCAATGTGGCAATATGCGAGGCTGCGGCTATGTGTTGACACTGCTGTGTATTGCGGTGTTTGTGGCTGTATGGGGCTGAGTGTAGGTGTGTGCGCATGTGCGTATGTGTGCGCATGTGCGTATGTGTGTGCTTGTTTGACTGCATACGTCCGTTTCATCTGTGGTGAGCGTAAGACTCGTGCACTATACAACAGAGTTACGTTGTGTTGTTGTAGATCAGTTGTCCTCGCATACATGTTCATTGGTATGATAGTGTTACCTAGATCAACCACAAAGTATGTACAAATATGCCAAGTTGCCCTCCTCGATTAGGGGTGGGGTCTTCGCCATCTGCTTATTATTTTTTCACGGGATCCCTACATTAGTATTTAGGGTTGGCCAGAACCGTATATGTACACCGTATATGACCGTATATATGGTGATTTCCCTGCTTGACTTACCGTATGTACACCATGTATACGTACGTATGTATGATTTTGGCCAACCCTATTAGTATTGCTACTGTCGGATATGAGCCCCCTGCACGTTGTGCACTTTCAGCCTGTAAGTTTCTGCAAAGCTAATTAGCTTTTGGGATGTAATATAATGCTAAGTAGCGTAACTACTTTGTGTCTGCTGCCATCCACAGCAAACATTGGTCTTCTTCCTCAATCAAATCCGCTTCATTGTTCTTTCATGTGATGGGACCTGGTCAGCTTAAGAGTGGCCTTTTTACGCTCTTACACCAGGATGCATGGCAGAGAGCGCTTGGAGAGAGGTGGCTAAAGAGTACATGCACACGTGTCATCAACAAGGGCGTACGCTAACGTACACACGTTTAAACACAATACGCAAACTCACACACCACAGGTCCGCAGCAAGCGCTGCGCACCTTCCCTGGGGGAGGAGGGAGGGGAATGGGAGGGCTATACGCAGGGAGGGGGGCTGGACGGAGCAACATGTACAGCCAACTCATGGCGCAGCAAAGCTACGGCATACCGGGGTATGGGGCCTTCCCACCAGGTGTGTGTGTGTGTGTACGTATGTATGTTTGTGTGTGTGCGCGTGTGTGTTTGTGTGAATGGGTTTGGGTGTGGGTGCATTGGGGACTGCGACACAAGCTGATTGACCAATGGTTCTTTGCCTGCATACTCGATCAGGAGGTGTGGCATCGCCCTCTATCCAGCAAGGTGTGCTAGTTTTGGTGGAGCCCCTGCTCAGATGATGCTGTTCTTGCAGGTGGCTTAAATGTATATTCTGACTGCAACTGAGGGCTGAGGGTGGTGGGGTCCATTGCCATCCTTTAACTAACGCATCGATTACAGCAAGATGCAGAAAGAAAGATGCTTAAGTCACTTACACCATTTACAAGATGGAGACAGTAGTCAGCTCCTGTCTCATCATGTCAATGCATCTCAGCAGTCCTGCTGTTGTTACATCAGAGGTCTACTTATCATGATCTAATGGTAGTCTGTACACAGTCAAACTCCACGACAAACATTCGCACACAGCGCCTTGTACGCACATACACACACTCACACACACACATGCATCACAGGCTATGGGATGCAAGGTTACGGTAGCTATGGCTATGGCATGAACCCATACGGCTACTCTGCCATGATGCCCTTTGGCTACAACGCGTTTGCCGGTGCCCAGGCTCCCCAAGGACCTGCACCTGTTGCTGCAGCAGCCGCTGCTTACGGGGCCTACCCAAGCTACCCTGCCGTGGCGCCGACAACAGGCAGTGCAGGCGGCTTTGTGGGCGGACGGACGGGCGGGTAAGTGCGGGTAAGTTCTTTGTGAGTGGGCACGTATTTAGGTGAGTGCTTCTTTCGTATGTAGGTGAGTGCTTTTGTCGTATGTAGGTGAGTGCTTCGTGAGTGCTTCTGTAGGTATGTAGGGGAGTGCTTATGTAGGTATGTAGGGGAGTGCTTCTGTCGTTTGTAGGTGAGTGCTTCGTGAGTGCTTCTGTAGGTATGTAGAAAAGTGCTTCTGTACGAGTGTGGACGGCTTTGTGGGCGAGTTAGTGCTTTGTGGGTGGACAGGTTTGATGAGTGTTTGAGTGTGCAGCTTTGTGGGCACAGACAGACAGGCGAGCAAGTGCAGGTAAATGTTTTGTGGGTGGACGGGCAGGCAGGTGTTGATTGGGAAGTGCTTCTTTCTGAATGCTAGCATGTTTGTAGATGAACAGAGGAAGAGGAGGCCGCTATTGGATGGTGAAGTTCCTGGTTTGTTTGGCAAGTTCATGTGGGGAGTGGTTTTTACTGCCACTGCCGTTTTTTCCTGTTCTTTTGGCCCATTTGAGGGACAAGCATGAGGTCAGGGTGGGGAACTTGCTCGTGGTATGAATTGAAAGGCTTCAGGTCACAGATCAGGGGGATCGGAAAATGGACGGCCGACGTATGGTTGTGTCGTTCACTGGGTGAATGGCTTGTTTGCTTGTGGGGGGATGAGCAGCACAGTGCCATTTGCACAGTCGTTACTCAAACAAAGTTGAACGTAGATTTGGGCGGAAGAGGGGCGTGGTGAAAGCATCAGGGTTCCCGATTTTTAGCACGTCTCTCTTACCAAATTTGTAGATTGTGGGGATGTCAGTTAGGGCAAGAATGATATGCCTGCTTAGCTTGTCTGTTTGGTGTTGTCTTGATGGCATAAAGTGAAGCATGATAGGACGGCATGATAGGATGCAATGAGCCTAGTAATGTATATGGAACCTGGAAATGTGTGTGTGTTCACAGAAAAGCATGTCTGATGATCTGGTGTCGGGATTTAACCACGTTGTGCACTACTCCTTTTTCATTCCTGGTATAAGCACCTAGGCACACACACTCAAATCTGTAGCAGTGTACATCTCTGGGGCAAGGGCATGCCGTGAGACCATATTCATGTCTTTCATCAAAGGGAACTGTCGTGCATTTTCAATGGGTGGAGCTGGGTGTTTTTGTGCTGATCAAAGCGACTGTAGATCATCATTTTGGACGCTAGAGCATGAAAAAAATATATGTATTGTACAGAATTAATAAACCCCAATGCGAGCCTATGCGGAGGCCACACAATCTAACTAGTAACCCCAATGCGACCTATGCTGCACGTGTGCGTGTGTGTGCGCGCGCGTACGCGTGTGTGTTTGCGTGCGCAAATGTGTGTGTGCGTGCTCATACGTGTGCGTGCGTGCGCTCGCGTACATGCGTATTTGTGCGCGCGCTTATGTGTGCGTGTGCGTGCGCATATGTATGCGCGTGCATTGTGTACGTGCGTGCGTGTGTATACGGTTGTGTACGTACGTGTGTGCATGTGTTGTGCCTGTGTATGTGTGTGTGCGTGCGGGAACGTGTGTGCGTGCGTACGTGGTGCGTGCATGCGCATGTGAAGGGAGTGAAGACACCCTTCCTCTTGGTTTCCTTCTTCCATTTGGAGAGAGGGTCAGCCTCCCAAGCTATTTGTCAACCTTGGGGGCCTTAAGGGGCGGCTTGGGAGGCTTTACCGGCCTTTCCCCGTTCATGCTCAAATCGATTAGTAAACTCCAATGCGAGCTTTGCGAGGCCCTTGTCACTTACTTATTCAAATGCTCCCGACACACCGCGAGGGGGTCAGAAACGTTTGTGGTACGCGGTGATATACGGTCTGTACGGTATGTAACGAGCTTTGGAAGTAACCATGTTATATATGGGCAGAGTACTCTACACACTTTTAACCTGTTTGTACTCCTATGTGTGCACAGGAGGCGCTCGCAACAGCAGCAGTTTCAACAGCGACCCCCCCTTTAGAAACCTGTGTAGTGTAGTAAGAGCAACCCGCCTGTGGAGAGAGAGAGAGCTGTGGAGAGAGGCACAACCTGCGTCGTCTCTGCACCTCCACCTTACGAGATGAGAGAGAACCTGCAAAGAAATGAACTAATTCTGGCCAGGTGTGCCTCCTATTTCCGAAAGCGTGCTTGAGCATGCTGCTCACGGTGCACATGCACGCACATGCAAGGCAGTTGATGTATTAGTAAATTTGTACGTAGATTCGCTAGTGTAGGTTTTAGGCCAAGAGGGACTGTTGTGTGTATGTGTGTTTGTTGATGTTGGCTCAGGTGAGGGTGGGATGGGGATGAGGAGAGCGGAAGGAGGAAGCAGCGGCCAGATGGAAGCCTGGGCAAACTGGGGTCACCGTCATTGTGTGAGTGTGTGTAAGCACCTTGTTTTTGGTGTGGTTTGTGAAAGGCGGTTTACGTGGCTCATGCTTCGTTGCCACGCACCTTGTCACCCCTGTACGGTTGACTTTCTGCACGCTCCCTCTCTGTCCTCATCAAAGAATCTATTCATCCTTGTATTCTTCCCTCATCCCCGTCCTGCTTACTTCCGCCCTCTCCCCTTCAAAAATCATTTCATTGCTGCTCGAATATTGCACTCCTAAAGCATGCCTTGCCATGCACGCATCTTCTAGCCTAATCGGACATGTAACTCAACATGACGCTTGTGTGTGTCAACCACTGTTGGACACAAGCTTTGTGTGTTCTCCCTGTGTGTTTCTGCTTGCCCTGTCTGCAATCAGAGCACTTATTTGTGCCTGCTAGTGTGTGTGTGTGTTTGTGTGTGTAGAGATGTGGGAGGAGTTCTCCAGTGCTGCGCTTTGGTGCTGTGAAATGCTGGTCCTTACTAAGGGAAAAGCTGCATGGAAAGGGTGACGCTTTTGACGCCTACTCTGGCTACCATGCTGATATGGTAGCGCGACAGTTATCAGTGAGGAGGAGCGGCACCCTCTTGGGGGCTGGTTGTTCCATTGTGCCAATGTGGAACATAACTCACGTTTGCCCTTCCCCCCTCCCGTGCTGTTTCTGGACAAATCTCAACTTAACTGTTTTTCCTAGATAAAGAGCAAGAAGATGCGAGCGCATGTGAGCAAGAGAGGAGAGACCCTGAGAGGGAACATGAGTGAGAGAGGAGAGACTCTTCGGAGAGTAATGAGTGATGCTATAAGACTCTGATGACGCTACTGAAACTGTATGCGCTTATGCTGGTTGACAGTATTTTGTGCGTCACTCTGTATCGTGCAAGTAATCTGTGGACTGCTGTCATCTGCATAAAGTAATGGGTGTGTGTCCCTAAGGATGCAATGTTTTATTGTCAATTTACAGTGTATGTGCTTTGCCACGGAGAAGCTGAAGGTTTTCAATTTGACCCTGACACGCAGGAATTGAATAGACATACACGAAATACTGTCAACGAGAATGCGTCAAACTGTGTGCAGATAAAAGCAGATCAGCGGGCACATAAGCTACGGGTTACAACGTAACCTGTTAAATGAAGGCTAAAGTTACAAGGGGACAGCATTGCTTAGCACCGTGGTGGCACCGCGGCATCTTGGAACAAATTTTACAGTCCAGTTGGGACTTGCAGTCACTACGATTGCAAATGTAAAATTGACTTAACAAGGTTTACAAAATGACTTTATTGACAAGGGTAATGGGCTGAACTCTACGCTTGCTGTGCATTGACATTTCAATAACTAGTACTACTATATAGCATGAATAAACACTAGTATGTACACGCAAAATGCCTGAGTAGTAACTGCTAAAAATGCTTGTGCTAAACAAAAGGCAGTTAGCTGTCACAGGCGGTCTTATAACACTAAAAACAACTACTGAGGATTCTGTATGATTATAAGCTATAAGCTACTAGCGCATGATCCACGAGGTCAAATTGTTGACTGTACCATGTTCTCACGAAAAGGTTTAGCGTAAAAGGCTGCCTGCAACGTCAGTCAATGCTGCCTTGTAAGGTACTACAGAACACACACGCATGAGCTCGCACTTCCTCGCTTTATATTTTAAAGCTTATTGGTCCAATCAGAATAACAGCACCAGCACTTGGAAACTGCCAGCGGCAATGGAGCAAAAAAGAGAATGCGTACAATAATGCAGAAAGGAACTCTGCCAAACCAACTGATCAACATTATCCTGAATCCGGGCAAGATAAAGCAGATTTAAATAGCAAGTGATATTAGCTTGATACTCTTTTTAGTCCCAGAAGCACCCTCCTTTAAGGTATAAGCATGTGTATTTTCAGGTTGGTATAAAAAATGCTTTTGTCCCCATTTAAAAAACCCTAGCTATTCACGCAGTGGCTCCAGCATCTGGTACTGCCTGGAGCAAGCGCATCAACGGCTGGTAAATCATCCAGGACAAAGAAGCACCTGCACAGGCAAATTTAATTTGGTTCAGTTTGGTTGATTACAAAGGCCTCTAGCCTGGCATGGCTGCTCCTAACATTAAACCAATCAAAAAAATTGACACCTGCGCTTATGTCTTTGTTTTACTCAAGCAAACTTGTGTGTACAAATGACCTGCACAGTCAAGGGAAGTTTGACTATGTGATCATGAACTTGGCGTAGAGGCTCGATCCGTAGGCAACTTATCTCTGACACGTAAGCACACACAAGCATCTAAAGCGTTCAAGCATTCAATGCGGTAAGGGTCTAAAGCATTAAAGAAACAAGAGGCGGCTTGGCAGAGGGCAGCACCGTTGAGTAACACAAAACTTGTTTCTTCTCACAAATTCTCACTAAGGAAAGTGAGCACAGAAACGAAAAGGGAATTATGGCTGTTAGCGTCAATACATTCAGCATTCAGCGTGATTGAGGGAAGCAGCACTTGGATGCCAGCACCGAAGAATCCCCTTCCCACCAAAAATAAGTCAACAGACCACCCAGTGAGGGTCAGGGGGGCTGTGTGGGTACAGAGAGCAATCACTATGACAACAAAGTTTGCCATTGCCTGGTCAACTTGAGTCTTGTTCAAATGCCTTTTAATCTGTAATCTTTCAAACAACGCTTCTTCTATCAATACATTCTATCTATGCATAACACCACCCCCACGCTGTGGAAAGTTAAAGAAAATTGGAGTTTATGCAAGCGATTCAATTTTGATCCCAAAAATATCAAGTGCTCATCATCACATGCACAAGCATGACTGCATACCTGGTGCCAGAGTCAGTATTCGAGCAAAGGCACCACTCATAAAAACCTGCAAAAGGTCAAAGAGGAGAGCTGATGGGCACATAAATATGTGTGCTGTACGTAGCAAAAGGGGTCATTGAACGGAGCGAGCAACAGATGGGTGCACAGGTACAATTGATAACGCCCAAGACCTTCATGCAAAAATATTTTCAGGGATGCTCTTGCATGCCAAAACCCCTTGATTGACGTTTGAAGCCTGCAACAGCTGCAACAAAAACAGGCATGCTGTGCGGTGGAGCTGCTGCATCAGATTTGAACGGCAAAGCTGCTCGGAACTACCTTTTAATGGCACGCCTCTTTGGAGTTGCTCCCAGCATCTGCCCCGTACTACCTAACAAACGGCACAAGCGCCTGCACGCCTTCTTACCCTTGTTGATACAACAGTACAATTGCTGTATATCAATTTGCACTATTTCAATGCATGACAGTCGGTCACAGGTTCACAGTCCACGTACCTGCACGCCTTCTTGCTGTAGTGCCTGCCTTGCCACTGACGCGATGGATGGCTGTGCTGCTCCGGCTGAGGTACTCATGACCTGCAGCCAGCAAGGCACTTGTCGAGAGCCATTTGCAGCTTGTAAATAGAAATGCGCACAAGGCAAAAAAGGAAAGTGTGAGGAGTGTGCAGCAAACAAGCTGACACGTGCAGGACAGGAAATGAATGCTACCTAAAGTGTTTATTGTACCAATGGGAAGAACGCTGATCTTATGCATGCATACAAGAGGCAACCGGTACCAGTATGGACTAAGAAAAAGGGCTACTTTCAGCAAGTGCCTGAACACCAGTAAAAGTGCTGGATATCATTATGCTCAGGGCGTGAAATTTCCTACAAAAAGATATGAGACACGGGATCAAAGTTGGGGAGTTGCGGAGTTAATACAGAGTTTACAGAGTAAGCCATCAGTCAAACGTGCGACTGCTAGGCTGTAAAGTTTTCAAGTTGTGGAGTTAATACAGGGTACTTAACCTTGCGTCAGATGATCAGACTCCCCTGCATCACGCTGATCCCTTTGAAGATGCCAAGAGGTTAATCTCTTTTGTACCTTTCATTCTCTCACATGCGATGCACACAAATAGGCTGTCACACATCAATCCTTGGCATGCAACATCAGTGTATCAGCCAAATAAAATGCATGACCTGATATTGGTGGCATCCTAGCCCTCTGCAAAGCTTCAGACAGCTGTGTTCATGTCAGGAGCGTATAACTCAAGTTCAAGCAGCATTAAGCGTCACGTTGCAATGCCCAATCAGCTTCAAAAATCTAAAGCGAAGGAAAGTACTTGGGCAGAGCCTTTATCCAATCCCTTCTTCTTATTTGTTGATTGATCACGTTTGGGCCATTATCACAGACAAGGGTGACAGACACTTCAGAGCTTTTATACGCACAGTCTTGCATGCAAGGTGCACATCGTGTTTTTGCAGGGATACATGTACGGCTCAACTTCACCCCGCTCCCTCACCTGCAGCCGTGTCTTGATCACGTCCATAGGCTGGGTGGCGATGGAAGCAAGACTGGCAGAGGCAGCTGAACAGCTTCCGAGTATCCAAGGTGCTAAATCATCGGAAGACCTACATAAATAACAAAGTGCGATGGAAGCCATGCAGATGGCTCTGCAATACTGGCTGAGAGAGCAGGATTGCTACCAAGAGTATATGAGGGATGGGTCAATGGGAAGAAGGAGCGAATGTAATGGATGCCAAGCAAATTTCACATCGAGGCTCTGCTGTCGAGCTGCAGTACCTATGGGAGCATGTTGTGACCTGGGAAGCAGGAACTACGGTGTCAAAAGTCTGAGACAAAAGAAGGGTCTGAGGGAGTGCAGTACAGGCAACATGGGAAGACGGGATCATCCAATCAACAAACATGCAGGTGTAATCTTAACAAAGGTACAGGTGCAAGAAAGGGAGTAGAAGCAGGGTGGCACGTAAAAGCTCCTCATGGGGTTAATCAGCATTCTGATTTCGTGTAGAGCTTGTAATTTGATGCTTGCATCACCATTATAATCATACGGTGTCGTAAAAGGACATCGGGGCAAGAAGTGCAGACAGGGCTAAAGCTAGCTGTTCAGAGCCTATGGTAATAAAGCACAGACAGTGGGCTCCCCAAACATGCCCGCTACAACAAGGCAGGGTATGCATCACTCCTTTCCTTGCCCTTCATCATTAAATTACAATTTACAAATTCTAGATTCTACAAAACCCTAGTGGAAGACCTGCAAACTACGTATTAAAATGACACACAAACACAAACAGACAACAAACCCGTACACACATACGTACATATGCACACATCCACACACAAGAACACCCACATCTACGCGCACACATACACACACACTCACCTAAGCGTCCCGCCTGCAAGAGACGTTGACTGAGCAGCCCAGCCCTTAAGCTGCTCGTATCCAGCTATGTGGAGAATGCTCCACGGAATCCAGACTGCGTTAGTTGCCTGCACCGACGACACACAACTGACGTGCTTGGCAAGGTGACGCTAGCGGTGTGCAAAAAACAGTTTGCTCCACATCAAGTCTGTTGTGAAATTGAAAGTGACTTGGTACAGTGTATTGCCTGCCGTTGTTATTTACGGCAGGTCTTGAACAGGCTCAACAGTGATCTAGACCAGCAGAACTAGAGACAAAAAGGGGCAAAAGTAGCTGAGTTAGTTGGAACTTGGCTTGGTGCTACGTTCAACGCCCTTTCTTGTTGTTGTTGACCCTACCATTTAGAACACTGGCTCTAAATACGGGCGATAACCCCTGTATACCTAGAACGCTTGCTCCATACCTAGAACGCTTGCTCCATACCTAGAACGCTTGCTCCATACCTAGAACGCTTGCTCCATACCTAGAACGCTTGCTCCATACCTAGAACGCTTGCTCACATCGGCTAGGTTGAGGTCAAAACATCACAAGGGGGGGGATACAAAACTAAATGTCTGGATTGTAAGCAGCATTAAAAGGGAAAGGAAAGGTATGTGTGCACTGTGGCAAACAGCATCACGAGTGTGGATCTCAGGTAAGGTTCCACTAGTTAGGACCACACCCTGGACAGCAATTGATCTCACCCAATAGCCCCTGAACAGCCCTGGAATGCCTCTGTCTAGGACCTGCATGGGATTGGGCAGGGGAGGGGTTTTTCGGAACAACACAAAGGCCAGAATGGTCACTATTTTGTGGACAAAAAGATTAATTGGCCTATAGATTCCTGCAACACAGCTTGCTGCATGCGACATGTGACATGTGCCACAAGCTACAAGGCTTCCAATAGTAGCTTTTGTGCTTGATTGACAAGAACATCATGCGTACAAGACAGTTTGCTTGCAGGTCGCGCTCTTTGCAACAGTTGGCCATAACTGACTACATTGTACGTGACAATTATTTTGAATGCCCAATGACTCTTGTTGATTCCAGCCTTTAAAGTTGGCCTTCAGAAGAGGTAGAGTTTTGCCTCAGCACGCAAACCAGCATTAGTCCACGGCAAGTTAATTAAGTGACGCTACTTACATGGACACAAGCGAGATGTAACAGAATGAGAGCCCGGACCACAAGGCAAGCTGCAAAAGGCCTTACCAGTGAATGCAGGGCATGGAATGAGCCGCTGTAAAAGGGGATGTGGCCTTGCATGATGCCTTGCACCTAATAGTATTGGGCGGTGTGTGACGGTGGTTTAGTGGTGCATCAACTTGATGGCGACGGATCGCTTATTGTTGCAATTATTGCGTCCCCTAAGTAGAAGGGGGGCTGGTTTTCTGCATCTTAGCACCTCAATCCTCAATGCCAGTATGTATGGTGCATGACATGCTGTCATGAAGCAAGCTGTGTATCATTTCAATGTCGTCACACAAGGGAAGGGTCTTAACATCCCAATGGCAACGCTCTGTGATATTCCCTCAATTGTCTGGCAAAGAAGTGTTGCAAGCAAGCCACTCGTCAAATGAACTGTTCCTGATTGGGGGTATGCTACATACACCGTTGTGTACACAACGAGCTGTTAAGGTTATCCTTGGGGGTTATGCTTGGGGGATCCAATCGGGTTATTCTACATACCTACATCAATTACTAGAGGCCATATCTGTTGACAACACGATCACTTTGCATCCGCCCCGTGGGCCTCTTCAATCTGTGCAAGGATGGATTTTACACCAAAAAACATCCTCAGCTGTTCAGAATGAAACCATCTGGCCAAATAGACATTGTCACTCGTTCGCTTAGAACAAATACTTCAAATGTATCCCACAGAGAACCTGTGTGTTTCAACATTTCATGCCTTTCTTTGATAAAACCTTACTGCATGCAATTTAACTGCCATCTGTGGGGTGTTTGTTCAAGGACGTATGGGGTTGCGAGCGTGCTTGCTAAATTTGTTAAGTTCTCTCCTCCCACAAAAATGGAACATTATGAAACGAAAACCTTCAAGCCCTGTCACAAACACAGCAGTCACAGTACCTGCATGCGCTCTTTGATCAAATCCACAGGGGTGAACAACAGGCCACCAGATAGCTGGGCGATTGCGCCAGTTGCCATATTGCTAAGTAGGCCTGAACGATCTGCGTGGTGTGGTGGCAGTTTGGTGACAGTTAGGGTGCAGTGATATACAGTGTGGTGGCAGTGTGGCGCAACTAGTGTGCAGTGCAGTAGCAGTGTGGCGCAGTATCGCGCAGTGTGCTGAGGTGAGTAGAATGCGGGGGTTGATGTGCGGTGTCACGTGCAATTTGAAGTGCACATTGTGTTGTTGGTTGTATCCTAAGGAGTTGGTGATAAGCAGGGCAACCCGATAATAACGCTTGCTATGTCGCTGAGGGTCCTACCTGCCTGAGATGAAATTGCGTGCATTAAATGTCGGACAGAAGGGTGAGGAATGCTTTGTTTTTTGTGTGTATACCTGGCAGCAACCATTTCCCAAGCTCGTAGCCACCAAAGTACGCCATATTCGCAGGCACATTACCGGCCTGAAATGGTTTGGACACGACAGGAGTCCGTCAAGGTTGGGATCAGTGGTTACAAAACTTCGTGTTTAAATACCCCACCACTACTATCCCAAAGCCACGGTAGAAGGACCTGAATCCCTCTTGCTGTAGCATCTGTGGTGGGGAAAGAGAAAGTGCAGTTATTGGAATGATTTTACAAGGCACGCTTTCCACGCTGAGGGGCGGACGTGAAGTCCCCACCTGCTTGGCAGCATCTACTGTGCTTTTGTACAGCAATGACTTTCCACCCAAGGTACCCTGGACTTGCAGCCGGGCTTTGATGGTATCGCTGGGGTCTGCGTGTGAACGAAGCAAGCACAAACTTGGGTGTGCGGAAGTAGGAGCTCTGAAGTTTGACTAGGACAGACTTACATATGACAAAGCGAGAGCATACTCCAGCAATGGGTCCAGCAATGAAGGGAGCGATCCACCCGTCCATTAAGATGGCCCAGGGTTCAGAGGACCTCCTTCTCCTGACCCACAATTTACATTTTATTCTATTTTTGTTTTTCAGAATTGATTTGAAGTATGTCCACCGAAGAGCCTAAGGCGGCACCTGTTGCTGATGAAGAACCTAAGGCGGCACCTGCTGAGGTAAAGCCTACAGAAGAGGCAAAGCCTACAGAAGAGGCAAAGCCTACAGAAGAGGCAAAGCCGGCAGAAGAAGCAAAGCCTGCAGAAGAAGCAAAGCCTGCAGAAGAGGCAAAGCCGGCAGAATCAGCAAAGCCTGCACCAACTAAGGCCCCCTATTCCCTGGACTCCCAACAGCAGGCCAAGGTTTTGAAGCAGGTACCGTGCCCATGCGCAACCTCTTTGCATGCATCAGCCGTGCACTCAATGCACTTTGGGGCTGGCTGCCCTCAACACGCCATGCAAGCCTGCTGTTGCCTCCCTGTCTCACTTGGTCCCTGTCATCCTTCAAACACGGGTTAGACTAGCAAACCTCCTTTTACCGCAGGTCGATTTCTATTTCAGTGACTCCAACCTGCCCAAGGACAAGTTCTTGAAGTCTAAGGTCGCTGAGGACCCCACAGGCTGTGAGTGCATGCAAGAAGGCATAAAGAGGGTTGCTTGCGCTGCAATGCGTGTTTTAATTTAGTTTAGTGAAAGGCCTCCAGCTTGGCTTGGCTGCTCAACCTATTGCGCCAATGCGTGGGTGGGTGCTCACCGCTACTCTTGCCTGCATGCCATTTCTCAGATGTGGACCTCAAAATCATCGCTGCATTTGCACGCATGCGGGAGCTGTTGAAGGTGGGTGCGCGTTTGTGACTTTCTTCTTGTGCTGCCATGAACATAAATTGGACTGGTTGATCATGCAAGTATGACAGAAGCTCTACAAGCCAACCCACTGCCGCTCTGAGCACATCTCATGGAACACGAACACATCCAGCACATGAACGCTGCCTCTCCGTGCAGATCACTGTCTCTGACCCCAACGCCGTGCCAGAGGTCGCTATCAGCGCAGTGGCTGATGTCATTCGGTCCAAGTCGCAAGTGCTGGAGGTTAACGAACAAGGCACACGTGTGCGGCGAAAGATTGTGAGTGAATTGGGGAGGGTTGGTTTGTGTGTTGGGAATCGAATTTAAAACGTTGTGCACGCGTCCAAGTGTTCAAACTACTGAGCTTTCTCCCTGGTACCCAGTCCCCTGGCTACACGCTCATGTTGGCCCTTTACACGCGCATGCATGTGTACACACAAACACAAACACATAAATACACACACACATACACACACACAAACACACGCACAAACAAACAATTACACATAAACACACACCACAGCCCTTGGGCAACACTGAGGTGGTGTCTGCCGAGATTGACGCTCGCAGCCTGTATGCCAAGCCCTTCCCCATGAATGTCAACCTAGACAAGGTGAGCAACTCCGTTGTACGTGAAAGGAGGAGGAGGAGGAGGAGGAGGAAGCGATGCAGGAGAGCAGCCAATGCGTAGTCTTGGCTCTTTTCACATACAACTTTCCAGCGTTACTGGGATAAAATATGTTTAAAGAAAACATGAAGTAATTGTGGCTTGGCAGTGAATATGCACATGCAGGTGTTGGTGCAACATTTGTAGCAGCAGCAGCAGCAGCAGCAGCAGCAATAAGTTTGTTGCTTTCTTTGTGCCCTCACATTCACAGACGTGCTTTACACAAACTCTCCTTTGCATGCACATGAATGCAATAGTGTGCTGACCAGGCTGACATCTATCCCAGTACCCTGGGTTGCGTACGCCTGTGACACACACACACAACCACAGAGACACACGCACAAACATAGAGACACACAGGCACACGGGCACACACACGCACACACGCATACACATATTCACCAGCACTAATGCTGGGAAAAGCAACATTTTAAAGCAAAATGTGCTAGTTGCGCATGCGCAGCTGACTGAGTTCTTCATCCAGCATGGCCCTGTGAACTGCATACGCCTGAGGCGCCACATTTCAAGCAAAGACTTCAAGGGCTCTGTATTTGTGGAGTTTGCGAGCGTGGCTGACGCTGAAAAGGTGCGGAGCTGGTTTAGGGTCCCGTGTTATTGGAATGGTGCTTACTGTGCAGGTCGCTGGTGTTGTGTGCAAATTAAAAGCACACAGCTACAGAAAAGCAAAACATAATAACAACCTGTTTGCTGCCACTTTGTGCTGCCTTTGCAAATGTGTATATTGTTATTTACGTCTCACGCGCACATTTGTACGGTGTGGCAAAACCAACCCCTGTTCTCAGACTTGACACTTGCGTGTCCTCCTATCTTTAAGTAGCAGCAATTTTCTTGCTCGCTCACATTCACCATACTTATACACACACGCATACAAACACGCATGCACGCACGCACACACACACACACACACACTTACGCACACACGCACACGCACACACATGCACGCACGCACACACACACACACACATACACACACATGCACGCACACACGCATGCACGGCACAAACACACACATGCACATACATACATACACACACGCATGCACACACGCACACAGGCATACAGGCATACAGGCACATACGGAAGCATACTTAAGATTGCTGGCCAGAACCACATAGACACATTGCAATACGAAGCCTCAAGCAGAGTAGCATCCTTGGTTGGACATGTGCTTCTGGCCTACCTTACACTCCTGTCTTTGAGGAAAATCTGGTGCAAGACTCTCGTACTCTCATGTTTCTTCTCTGGACTGTAGGTGTTGGCCCAGAAACTGGAGTACGCAAACGCCCCCCTGCGCATGCAAAAGAAGCAGGACTACCTGGCCAGTAAAATCGCGGAGCGGAAGGCCAAGGGAATTAAGGTATGGGGGAAAAGGTTACATATGTGTGTGGTAAGTCACCAAAAGACCAATAACGTCCAGCATACACCTGTATATGCTGTGTATGATTTACAGGCCTCTTACAAGTGCACAAAGCGCACCTCTTTGCTAGACTGTACACAAGCATCACGCGCATTTCATTTGTACTAGTGCGTACACATGTATGGTATGTCATGTGTGCTTGTGTGCTATACATTGAGTTGGCCAGAACCATGTATACTTACGGTATTTGTACGGTATTTCTGGCAGGGAATTCATCAAGTATATGGTCATGTGTGGTGTGTATATAAGGTCCTGGCCAACCCTAGACATACAACATGCACACACACATGCACACACACGTGCACTGCAGCTCAAGGAGGGTGAGGATGATCCAGCTAGCAATGACGAGCTGTCAGACGGTGCCGGCGGGAAGGCAGGGGCGGAGATCCTTGAGAGCCGGCGCGCTTACGTTAAGGTGTGTGTGCGTGCGTATATTTGTAGGGTTGGCCAAAGCCATATACAGCATATACACTGTATTTTGGCAGGGAAATTACCAGATATACGTTCATTTACGGTGTGTATGCATATACGGTCCTGGCCGACCCTAAGTAATTGTGTGTGTCTCATTGGAGTGCGCAGATTTGGAGTTTTAGTTTAATTCAGGAATTTGAGCGGGTGTGAGCGTTGGTGTGAGTGTGTGTGTATGTGTGTGTCATTGCTGCTGAGATAGACCATGGTTTGTCCAACGAGCCAAATGTTTTGACGTGTCAAGACTCAAGTTGGCCATACTGTAGAGAAGATGGTGATTAATTCCAGTACGGAAATGATGTATGGCATGCAGCCAACTCTTGCCATCCCTACAGTTTTGTAGAGGACTGAAGTTGGTTTTGTTGTGATTCTCTCTTTGCAGGTTTTGTGTGACCCTTCATCTTTCTCCCCGGAAAGACACCTAGCTAGCTGCTCTCTTTGTTGTAATAGGGCACACACAGTATCACCGACCGCCCTGTCCTGACATAAGGAGGATGATAGGCAATGGCCGGCGACGCATTGCAGCAATCGAGCCATCTGATTCCGCTCTAAATTGGCACGTACATAATCAGTACACACAGTATCACCGACCGCCCTGTCCTAACATAAGGAGGATGATAGGCAATGGCCGGCGACGCATTGCAGCAATCGAGCCATCTGATTCCGCTCTAAATTGGCACGTACATAATCAGAAATACACACACATATACACGCATGTGATGCATATATACACACACATATACAAGCATGTGATGCATATATATACACACACATATACACACGCATGTGATGCATATATACACACACATGTGATGCATATACTCACACATATACACACATGTGATGCTTATACACACACATATACACACGCATGTGATGCATATACACACATATACACACGCATGTGATGCATATATGCACACACATGTACACACGCATGTGATGCATATATACACACACATATACACACGCATGTGATGCATCAGGCTGACGGGGCTGGGCCATCTGGCGATGCTAGTAAACCCCAAGACAGCAAAAAGCGAGGACGAGAGGTTGGGGAGGCTGGAGAGCAAGAGGTAATGGAATTCATACTTTGCTATTTACCGTACGGTATTGTAAAGAATGCGAGGTTGGAAAAACCCAATTAATAAATCCCAATGCGAGGGGGGCAACACTAAATTGATAACACATTGCGAGCCTATGCGAGGGCCTTCTGGCCTCTGAGCGGCACTTACATGAGTATGCACGCGCGTGTGCGCACGTACGTGTGTGTGCGTGCGCGTACATGCGTGTTCGTGTGCGTATGTGTGTGTGTGTGTGCGCGTACGTGTGTATGCGTATGTGTGTGCGTGCGCGTACCTGTGTGTGTGTTTATGTGTGTGTGTACATGCGGGTACGTTTGTGAGCACGCGCATACGTGTGCGTGCGTGCACATGTGTGTGGTGCGTGTGCGTACGTGCGTGTTTGTGTGCGTGTGTGCGTGCGTGTGTATATAGTTGTGTACCTTACGTGTGTGCGTGAGTTATGTACTTGTGCGTGTGTGTGTTTGTGTGTGTGTGTGCGCGAACGTGTGTGCGTTCGGGTACGTGTGCGTGCATGCGCATGTGAAGGGATTGAAGGCGCCCTTCCTCTTGGTGTCCTTCCTCCCCAAGAGAGGGCCAGCCTCTCAAGCGGTTGGCCTCCTTGAGGTTTGGGAGGCTTTCCCGGCCTGTCCCCATTCACACTTAAATTAATATAATAATTCCAATGCAAGCTTCGCGAGGCCCTTGTCACTTAGTTATTTAAACTGCTCCTGACACTCCGCAAGGGTATGAAAAACGTTTGCGGTACGCGGTGATAAAAGTACCGTATGGTATACCTTTTCCATTTTAGGTAAGGGTGGTCATTGGCTGTCATAGTTGTGCATAGTGCTTTCTAAGCAAGGATGGAGGGCATGAGATTCCTTCATTTATTTAGTTTGCTGTTTTTTGGCAAGTATGTCATTAGTGCCATTGTTGAGCAAGGTGCCATTGTTGAGCAAGATTTAAGAAAATGATTTTCTAACCGTAATGCACCAACTAGGGCCTCACCCGCGAGTGCCGAGCCTTGTTGAGGCTCGCCGAGCCTCGCTGGCAAAATCAGACACCCTGTTTACCCACCCTTAGTCATACGGCGTATTTGTATAATACGCCGTATCGTATTTAACGCGTATTTTACCGTACTGAACGTCTCAAATGACCGTATGACACATCCCTGCTTAGAATGTTATGAGGTTGTTTTCATTGTATGTAATTGAACAAGGTGTTGCAAAAGGACAGGAGGCTGTAAAGCAAGAGAAGATGATAAATGTATCTCAGACATACCTTTTCAGAAGTTTGCAGGCCAGGGCTGGCTATTCATGACGTATTGGAACGAGGTGTCGCGTGTCGTGTCTCAAAGTGTGAAATTAGAGGAAGGAGGCAGGAGGGCAGGGGGTGAGAAGATTTGCGACCACCTCTAGTGAGAGAGAGCTGCTGTTTTGGAACGCATTGTGACGAGGGAGTTGAACATGCTTTGCTTGAGCTGTGGCCTTGCAAGGCTGGGCTGGGTGTCTGTTATCATGCTTTTGTCCTTGGAGCTATATCCTGTGTACAGTGATGTGCCAGTACGCCGTAGTTCATTTTCAGATCGTGTATACGGTACGGTTACGGTATGGTACGGTCCAAAACCGTATTATACGGTTGAAGGAAATATACGGTCCAAACCGTGCTGGTACGGTCACCGTTTTATGCCTTTTTGCAGGGAAAAAGGAGGTCCTGGGTTCAGTTCCCGGTCAGAGCTGTCTCTTTTGCTTTTTCACCCCAATTTATTGTGCGTGCTTTTCCTCTTAGAAAATTCATCTTAGTTTGACATTTGACATTGGGGATATGTAAGTCACAACATTTGTATTTTGGGAAAATGAGCAAAAATGACCCTTAAACTGTGAAAAGTAGGCAATTTCCAGCCTTTGGCACCGTACGGTATTTTACCGTATGTATGGTCTAACCGTGCCGTACACCGTACTGGCACATCATTGATCCTGTAGCTCTACAATTTGGGTGAAGTGCTGTTCTGTAGGTTTGAGCAACAATTTCCTGCTGCAGCACCGGCTTTTCAGGGGTGTGTTGTTTCTTGAGAGAGGACCAAATGTTCAACGCCGGAACTTTTGCAAATTGTTACAGGAGCACACACATATGAGCACGTATAATTCACACACATATGAAGACATGCACACACGCACTCACGAACATATGAGCACGTATAGTTCACACATATATGAAGAAACGTGTGGCATGTCGTGAGGTCAGTGTGTTGACTGCAAGGGCACGCGCCTTCACATCATGGAAACCATGCACGCACGTGCACACACTTACACACACACATGTAAGCACACACACACATACATACATACATAAACACGCAGGGAGGCGGTAAAGCACAAAAGCAGGAAGGAGAAGGCGGAGAAGAGGAAGGGGATGAAGAGATGGAAGAGCAAGAGGAGAAACCAATTGAGTACAAATCAGGTGCGCTGTGTACGGATATGAAGAACAAGGGCGGGCGCGCTGTTTGTTCTGCTTGCACACAAGATGATTGCTTAGATATGTGCAGAGGTGGGGGAGCAGGAAAGGCCACACAAGACACACGCACGCACACACAGGCACACGCATGAACATGTTACACACGCAAGCAAGCATCACACCTTGCAGGCTGCTTGATCCATTTTAGCCTTGAGTCTGAGCTGCCGGGAGACTTTGGCCCGTTTCAGGTCAAGGACGTGTTTGGCGGGAGGGAGAAGGTTGTGTTCGTGGAAATTGAACAGGTAAGTGCTGTCATTTCTGTGTGGGTGTTTTGCTTTGTGGTCCGGGTGTGAGAGGGGTAGGAATAGGGGTGTTACAATAAGTTACAAACTGTTACAAGGTGTCCTGCTGTTTGTAACAGGGGTTTGCAGAATGTGTCAGAGATAATTGTGAATGAGTCAGACATAACCAACACGTCCAATTGGGTGTGGTGATTATGTTACGTAATGTAGTCCAAAAAAAGCTCTTAGGTCTTTGCCATACCTTTTTTGCTTTCCTTTCAAATCACTTCCTATGAGACCTGCCTTTTGGCTGCGAACGCGTCATGGACCAAGCATTATTGTCATCCTTTAGTTTTTGAAAAAGCTAAACAACAAATTTTCTCATGCTTTGATGTTTCCCGTACTCAAGCACAATAGCTTACAAAAAAGAAGTGTTTGGGTCTTCGAATTTTTGTCGTGAGACTCACGGCTCTTTGCTAACTAAAAAGAATGGCAGCTCTTTTTTCATGTAGGGAGTGCTACTATCTGTTTGGTTCCTCTGTTTAATCAAACATGTAAATAGCTTGAGCTTGAACGACCCTCGAAGCTGCTGTAACTGCATACACCTGTGTGAGTTGTATGCAGCTATGGCTGTATGTAAAGACTGTGTTTGTAGGAATAGATGTACAAGGAAGGAAGGGAAAGGGGCTTGAGGTGCGCATGTGAAGGCTTTTTGCTGTGAGGGAGTTTAAGCGCTGTGATGCAGGGGTACAAAATTATTTCAAGGCTTTTTGCTGGTGTTTACAAAATTAATTCAAGGATTTTGCTGTGTGGAGCATTTGGCGATTTTTTGAAATGCAGTTTAAGCGCTGTGATGCAGGGGTACAAAATTAATTTGGCGGTTTCTTGAAAGATGCTCTTGCAAAACCCTCCTCAAAACCTGGAACACAGGCACAGTTTTTGAAGCCCTCCTTTCTGTGTGCATTTGACGCTTGCGGACACCGCAGCCGTAGGAGTATCCCTTGTGGAACTTTCTTGCGACCAGTGCTTTCAGGCGACTTGCACTATTGTATTGTCTACTTTTTTTACTCCAAGTAGCAAGCAACTAACAAATGTGCTCACTCACATGCACACACTCGCCCCCCCCACACCCACATACAGACGCACACTTATACACGCACACACACGCACACACGCAAACACACACGCAAACACACGCGCAAACACACACAGGACAAGAAGAGCGGCATCGTACGTTTCCCATCTCCGGAGATGGCATCAGAGGCAATGTCTGCATTCAATGCCAAGTCGGAGGAGGAGCGCAACATAGCATCCATCAAGACCACTTTGGAAACATTGGAGGGCGAGGCAGAGCACGAGTTCTTCAAGCGGGTGCGTGTTTCTATCAAAGCTTTGCCTGACGAGCGCAAAGATGATATTGGTCAAGGGAGCTCGGAGGATAGGGATGCCTACAAATTGTGTTGGACAATGAGCGTTACCTGCCCATGTGCATGCATCTGTCTTTTGGCTGCTGCTAAGCTGAACTGTGTTGAATTCAACAGCACTGATTGCCTGTGTGCAGGCCCTTGCCCAGCGAAAGGGTGATGGCGGCCGAGGCGGTCGCGGAGGACGGGGCGGACGTGGTGGAGGGAACCGGGGAGGTAGGGGTGGTCGTGGAGGAAACAGGGGTGGACGTGGAGGGGGTAGGGGTGGGGGGCGAGGAGGAAACAGAGGCGGACGAGGAGGTGGGCGTGGACGGCACTAGGTTGTTGTTGGTGTAAGGGGATTTAAAAGCGATGGCTGTTGTCCCCTTACCTTCGCCTACACATCTTCTCCACGTGGCTACCTATACAATGTGACGATGACGAACAATGTTTAGCAAAAACTTGGACAAATTGAGGCGCTGAATGCTTGAGCTTGTGTGCACGAATGTAGCAGCAGTAATACCTACTGTTGACGTTACTGATTCCCCCTCGAACGACCCTATACTCCCAGATGTGTACAGTGCCACAGTAGCTTGCATATACAACGTGGACAGAAAATGCAAAGGCATGATCACCTCTCAATATCTTACAAAAGGCCTTTGATAAGGCAAAATGCGGAGGCTTACATGACAACATCACCCGCCTCCCACAACACGCCTCCCACAACGTGCATTCCTACAACACGAAAAGCCTTGCATTAGAGTTTGTGGGCCTCATCACACACAAGTATTGCTATCACACACAAAGATATTGCTACTTCCAAACATACAAGTTAAAAGATAAAAAATCCATTCTTGCGGATGCTTTCCCCCACACAACTACCGCCCTACAAAAATGGACCCTACTAGTCTTTCAGGTAAAAATGGCATCGCCTCTCGACCATGGCCCCACAGTCCCCCAATGCTGGAGTGAACACCCAAGACGTGCAATTTACTCTGCTGCCCTAAACACATGTGGAGGCAACAGCCAGTTTTATAGAGTTTACAGATAAAGCCATTAGTCAAAAAGTGCGACTGCTAGGGTAAGGGTAAGGGTTACACAGCTATAAAGTGCGACTGCTAGGCTGGCTGCGTGTAGTGTAAAACATTGTAAACAGAAGTTGAGGTGGTGTTTGTTGTAGTACCATAGATTATTTGTAGCACCTGCAAAAAAACCCTTAGAAAGATAAATAAGGCACAACGCTGTTTGTGACATCAGCAGCACTGAATAAAACCGGTACAATTAATCAGCGTCTGCCTGCCAGGACCAACCGACCGCATTGAATCTAGAGGGGGAATCAGCGTCTGTATGAAAGAAAAGAAAAGAGGAAAAAGAACAACTTAGCAGGCAGCAAAACACTCCCTGCATCAATTAAGGAAAAGCTACAGAACTGGTAGAAGCATTAGGGACAGCAATCGGATGCAGATGACTTGCTCCTCTGCTGCATGTTTTTTCCACCTTAGAGGCATTTCTTGGTCCGAAGGCACCCCAAAATTAGTTTGGTGGGGGAGACTCACGGCACTTCTGGCCAATGTGTCTCCTTTTCCTTAATTGATGCAGGGAGTGTTTTGCTGCCTGCGTAGTTATTTCTTTTCTTTTCTTTAGTTGATGTGCTGAGTCCTATACTTTCAGTGACGATGATATCTGACAAGGTAATGGACATGACACAACCGGTATGGATTAAGAAAGAATATTGAATTGAGATCTGCACCGCCCAATGGATTCAGAGCAGCACAACGTTTCACCTAGAGAATATGACGTGGAAGGGCTTTTCGATGGGGCCACTGGCATGAAACTAACCCACTGCATGGTCTTGGAGAGGAAGGTCTGCACCACAGCAATCGTAAAGAAATCCAAGCTTCTTACTTATCGCATTTAACCAAACGTGACATCATCAACCGAAAACATCTGAGCAATACTCCTGCTGGTTGCGTGCGAGCCTCTGCCTCCCAACCACATGATCCTCGTTGAAAAGAAGGCCTTGCTTCCCCTTTTTATCTTCCAGGCGGGATGAGCATGTTGTGTGGCTCTGTATCCATTGGGAGGTGTAGGACACGGAACAACACCTTTCCTAATCCATTCCGTATCTTTACACTACCTGTTTTTTCTTCTTCATCTTAAGGAGAAGGCGGTTGTTGGGCAGAGGCCTGCACACCACGAGGGGTATGCTCTGCCATTCTTGGGGTAACTAGCTACCGAGCAATTGTTACGATGCCGTGATACATTTGACTACCTAAACATGTTGCTTAATACTTCGTGGTCGGACCAGTGCGTGCCGTACTACAGTGGGGTTCTGGCTAGTGTGAGAACTAACTACTAGTAGCTAAAGTCATGTATGCTCATCTGTACTAACAGTGTTCTTCAACTCTTGGGCTGCTCACACATCCGCTTTAAAAAAAGGAACTAGACCAGTGTCTAAGCAAGAGAAATGACCAAAGAGAGCGGAAGAAATACTGAAGAGAACGGAAGAAAGCAAGGAGAAACCATAGCGGCCTTCAAGTAGTGCAATGAAATGAATTGTAAAGGTGTGGTGGAGATGTGCTGTTAAACCTGTTTTTGTTCAGTGCTTGCCTATGCACGCGTGCAGGAAGACAAGCAAAAAACATAATCCCGTCGACGGCAAAATACCCCAAAGCGTTCCATTTGCTCTTTTCCCCAACACTGCCTTAACAAATTTCGAATGTCCCTCGCCCCCGAATCTTCACACCTGCACACAACTACTACCTACCATATACCATATTTATAAACCACCTCACCAACTACCGATCCTCTAGTGACGCCTGCATACTGACCATGAGGTATTTAGCAACATGTTTAGGTATGCATACCGATCTAGTGACGCCTGCATACCGATCATCTAGTGACGCCTTCATTACAATCTGTGGTCGCTTTCTGAGGAGTCACTCGGCAGCAGGGAATGAAAAGCAACCTGCTTAGGGAAATTTCCGCGTAATGCCTGCACCAGGTATTCCCTTGCCACAATATTAGCTCAAAGATGTGACCTCATAAAACATTAGTACAAACAGGGTCTGCCTTGGTTTTTCTTCTCATGGACAGCGGCATGTGTGCCAAAAGTTTCCAGCATGTATAATACGCAAACGCATTCACACACTTTCACATACACAGGCACACACACACAAACACTCTCTCACATACACAGGCACACACACACCCCTATTCCCAAACTCACACTCCTTCATATACGCAACAGGCGCAGTCATTGTAACGGGTGGCGTGCATCTTATGTGTGCGGGTCCTCTCCTAGAAGCAGCTTCGTTTCTTCAAACACATACCAGCCGATGCCTGCAGCAGGGGCCAGCTTATAAATGTTGGGCAGCAGGCCCTGCGGAGGTAAAGGGGGTGCAGGGTAAGTAAGGGGGTGGAAAATACTTACCAAAAAGAGAAAAGAAGAAAGAAACCGAACAACTTTGATGGTGGGACTTGACCGGTATGACTGCTGCTTGAAGGTCTTTCCCATTTGTCATTTTGACTTATCTGCTCCCCGCTGGTGGTGATACCACAGCCAGCATGATCAAGGGAGGGGGCTGTGTAGGTGACCGCACCAGGTGCAACCTCCCACAACGGACAATTTCTGGCGTTTGGGTAAATGGGCAGATTGGGCAGATGAGAGCCCAGGCCTGGTATGCAATCAGGCAGCCATGAGATGTCCTAGGAATGATTTCAGAGGTCATCCTAGGAGTTGTGGGTTTGATCCGTCAGTATGACATGCGTGATATGCTGCTCATCACCTGGTGGCAAAATGGTCATTCCCTCCATCGATGGACTGAAGCGTCGAAAGTACAAAGTACAAATCTGTGAACACCGAATTTGAATCCTATATGACAATCTCGGACCTGCCTGTCATGTACCACATATCATTCCCCATACACCATGTACCACACACCATATACCCCATACACCATACCATGTAAAAGCATGTGAGTGTCACATCTTGCCGTTTGCAGCTTGAGAGTGCTTTACAAAGGGCCAAGAAGGCAAGAACGACAAGATGATAGTAAATTTGGCATTATGTAGGCTTGTTTGCTGACAGGGTTGGCCAGAACCGTATACATATTAGGGTTGTTCGGTTCGTTTTTTTGGGAGCAAGGGTTTGATAAAGTTTGTGAAAGTTGTAGAACCCTCGAACTGCTTGAGCAGTTCGATGTGCAATTTCGATGATGGAGGTTTCTGTGGTCATACTCGTCCAAAACATGCTTCTATTGTTTTAATATACGTAATATATTATAATTAAGGGTGGGTCATAACCTCGCCGAGACTCGCCGAGTGTGAGGCTCACCGAGCCTTGGCGAGCCTCTTTCCCGGTGTCGAAGACACTCGTTGGCCAGCGAGGTTGTCCACTTTTTGGGCGGAATCAGTCCCATCTCCCCAGGAATCCCCAAAATTTCCCAAATCCGAAAGTTTAGTGGCTGAATCGGCTGACAGGCCAATCATTTAAACCAAGTATCTTCACAAGCAATATTTATTGATTATTATATAAACCAGGAAGAGTTAAAAGGGTTGCAACAGGGGGGGGGTGTAAATGATAACGGAGTTTTCCTGGCTCACACGCCCATATTTTCCACCCGGTCTCAACGTTAATATTCATTTATACCGCAGGATACTTATATCACCGCGCTACGCAAACTGTTTTGACCCCCTCGTGGTGTGTCGGAGCAATTTAATATTAAAGTTACAAGGGCCTCGCGAAACTCGCATTGTAATTAACTGATTAAATGTAAGCATGAACGGTGACAGGCCAGGAAAGCCTTCAAAGCCGCCCCTCAAGGCCCCCAAGGTGGACAAACAGCTTGGGAGGCTGGCCCTCTATTGGGGAGGAGGGACCAAGAGGAAGGGCGCCTTCATTCCCTTCACATGTGCACGCACGCACACGTACCCGCATGCATACACATACACACACACCTACGTGCATGCACACACGTACGCGCATGCACACACGTACGCGCGCGCACACATACACACACACGCACACACACATACGCACGCACGCACAAGTACACAATGCATGCACGCATGCACGCATGTATGCACACAACCGTACACACACGCACGTACACAACGCACGCTCACATGTACGCGCACGCACACACACACACGCACACGCACACAAAACACGCACGTACGCGCACGCACGTACACGTGCGCACGCATACGTACGCGTGCACACGCGCGTGCATACGCATGCAGGTGCAGCTCAGAAGGCCCTTGCATTGGCTCGCATTGTGTTTATTAATCATGTGTTGCCCCCCTCGCATTGCTCGCATTGGGGCTTATTATTAATTGGGTCTTTTCAATCCTCGGATTTACGGTAACCTACGGTATATATAAACGAACAACAAAAAAGGTTTCGGTTCAATCGAAGCAGATTTGAAAAAGCGATTTTTTAACCGTAATGCACCAACTAGGGCCTCCCCAGCGAGTGCCGAGCCTCGTTGAGGCTCGCCGAGCCTCGCTGGCAAAATCCGACACCCTCTTTACCCACCCTTAATTATAATCAATCAGTGCACAAAAAAACAGAGCGCTTTCATTCCGCTTTCATTCCTTATCATTCCGTTCATTAGACACATTGGGCAGCTTGATTCACATTCGGCTAGCTCGTCCCTCAAAAATGCTCTACAGCAGCAGCTGAAACCATTTGGCAAGCCACCTCTGCCTGCCGCTGCAAGACCTGAAAAGGGTCCAGTCCTTTGCAGCAGCACGTCTCTCGCACCTGTTACCCAAGCCACCACTTCTCACATGATTTGATAAAGTGCAAGCTAGAAATATTCTTTTTTTTATGTCTCCCATACCTGCACATCACCTATGCTACAATTAAACGCATACACGAAGGCACACACACACTTACACATACGAAAGCATGCGCACCTTATACAAGCCAAAAAAGCCCTCGTGCTTCAGAGTTTTCCGTAGCACATCCCCCATACCGTCATATTTGCATACGCTCCCTCCTACACCCTGAGCCTGCAGCCTTGTACGGATCAGGGCTAGAGGGTACGATGCTATCTGTGTGTGTGTGTGCGTGTGTGTGTGTGTGTGTGTGTGTGTGTGTGTGCGCGCGCGTATGTGTATGTGTTTGTGCATGTGTGTGCGTATGTGTGTGTGTTTGTGCATGTGTGTGTGCTTGTGCATGTGTGTGAGTGTGTGCAATGGAACACAGTGTGAAAATTTGCTATCTGTGTTAGTGTGCAACTTGATCACTCTCTGGCTCCACCCTGAGCCTGCAGCCTTGTGCAGATCAGGGCTTGAAAGTGCGATGCTACCTGTGTGTGTTTGTGTGTGTGTGTTTGTGTGCAAAAGGGCATAGTATAAAGCATTGGTTTCTACTTACAGAGTGATGCAGATCGGGGCTAGGTAAATGTGTGCACTTGCATGTCTTTCATGTTGCCAACGACAGAGGGCTCAATCTGGTGTGAGCACGAGATGGGAGTGCCTTTCCAAAGCACGCAGAATCCTTATCTAGTAGGCTCTAGTTTTTGAGTCGAGAGAGAGGAGTGATGCAGCCCTATTGGAGCTTTGTGCAAATTACGGATGGCTTGAGGGTGCCTTGCTGCCTGCAAGCGCAATGGCATGCCATTGCCACAAAGTTCGTATGTGCGTATGTGCGTATGTGTAGGCAATGCACACGTGTAGGCATGGGTGGCGAGTGTGTGTGATTTTGCTAACGAGACTAGGCAAGGGTCGGCCAGACGTCATGACAGGTGAATAGGGTGTGTGATTCTTGACAAAAATTATCTTGGAAAAATTCCACTTTTTTTGAAAACCCTTATGTGCAGAGATTATGCCCGAACAAGTCTTGCGGACAAGGCTAGACTAGACCAGGCTCAGCAAGGCTCAGCAAGGCTAGGCTCTGCAGATGGGTGCAAAAGGTGTGTGACTTGCCAAAAAGGCTAGACAGACCTTGTATCTTTACTGACACACCATTTCACATGCAAGATAGCCGATCTCATGAATGGGCACTACGGGTCTGGACGTGCCAGTATTTGCCACTTATTGACACACCTGTGGGTAAACCGCACATCCACACTCAATTTAACCCAACACTCAAGTGCAGCCCGATTCTCCCCCAACACACATACCGTACAAAAAGTATATCACCGCCCCCTAATTATTGATTCTTGGTGGGGGCGGTGACAGGGCGGTGGTCTAAGATATATTCATTTCTATAGGGGGCGGTTAAGGGGCAGTGGCGAAATTAACGTTTTGAGCAATGCGAGCGACGAGTGGTCAGGGAGCGTTCCGATGAGTGGTCGGAAAATCCTGCACTCACCTTCCCAGCACTCCCTGACCCCCCAGCCCCAGCTCCGCCTGCACCCGTTGGGAATTTCCAGCGAGGGGGTTGCAGTGCAAAACTGTAAAAAATTTATCATTTTGACCACAAAATATATATTTTTTAGGTGACGCTGGATCCATGGACGTACGGTACATAAAAAGTCGTCACCCCTGTCCATCCACTCTCTTAACACCCAATTGCAGTCTCCCCTCCCCTTTTGAATACGAACACCCCACCTGTGCTATTGAACTGTGCTGAACACGAACACCCCACCTGTGCTATTGAACTGGACAGCATGCCCGCCGCAAACAGCTTTAACCTAGGCGGTCCTTTGCCCTCCTCCTCCGCCTTATCAAGCAAGTGCTGCTTGAAGATCTCAAACAAGGCAATATCCACACCTGCATGCTCAATAGCAGGGAACAGCAATGCGATAGCAACAGCATCAGTCAATTTGTGAATCCAGCTCGTTCGTGTACTCCTAGTGTCTTGCACATCATGATCACAAACACGACAAACATAAGGTAATAAAAAAGGTTCAGGTGCACACTTGTATTCATCAGCGCACACTTGGGTACTTGGCCAGTGCACACAAGTAGATGAATTATTCTTTACTCAGAACAAGTAGGGTTGGCCAGAACCATGGTGTATATACGGTTTTTATGGTGTATATATGGTGTATATACGGTTTTTTTTGCAGGGAATTAACCAAATATACGGCCATATACGGTGTATACATACGGTTCTGGCCAACCCTAAGAATAAGGTATCCCTCACCTTCCCACTTGCACACTTGGAAATTGCATCTACGGAGGGTACCAAATGCGCCTCCAGACATACACACACATACAAATGCACACACACACACACACAGATGTTAGAGCAGTTATAGCAATTAGACCAGTGACCATACTTGCTCCAATCCATCTGTACTCTAGGACAGATGCTTTTGTGAAAGAAACAGGATGCATAAGCAATCAGTCAGCATTAATTATTATTTCAGTCAGCACTCATCAATCATTCAGTCTGCAGTCAGCATTCATTGATCATTCAGTCAGCATTTATTACATACTTAATACACTAATTGATCTCAATTAGTGTGTACCTGGTCTGTACCGCTTCCACCGCTCGACCAGCACAGGGCACTATGCCAATCACAGAGGTCCCTTTTAAAAGGATACCCCCCCCCCTTAATAAAGAAACGCACACGTGGGAAAATGCCAATCAGAGAGGGCCCCTCAGAAAACCGCTCCCTCCCC
>Ga0307942_1000179_pt1 | contig 38139 bp, 39 predicted proteins | sample OrgLakmetagen175_FD_201846 | JGI IMG/M metagenome (GOLD analysis project Ga0307942, IMG submission 201846) | Saline water microbial communities from Organic Lake, Antarctica - #175 | ecosystem: Environmental > Aquatic > Non-marine Saline and Alkaline > Saline | place: Antarctica: Organic Lake... | reverse complement strand
GCTGTCCCCCTCCCCCCTCCAGCCGTCCCCCTCTCCCAAGCACAACAGTGCCACCCACAAAACCTGCAATTGTTGCTGCTGCACCCCAAGCCGCAGGGCCAGCCCCAAGCGCCTCATTACCCAAAGCTGTGCCTTCAGGCCCACCCACCGTGTCCCGCACACCCCCTCCCGGTTTTGCGATCCCAATGCCTGTGCCTGTGCCTGGAGGAGGGAGTGAAATAGCAGGTGGCTTGCCTCCGCAGCCCTTGCTACCCAACCAGCAGCAGCCACAGCTGCAGGGCCGTAGGCCGTCGTCCACTGCTGTGCCCGTGCCTGGCCTGCCCACAGCAATCCCCCCCGCACGCCACCCTTCCGTTTTGCCTATCGCCACCCCCACGTCTGCAGCTCGCATGCCTCCCTTTGGCAGCGCAGCAGCACCACCCCTGCATCAGGCAAGCCCCCCTCTGCATTGGGGCGCGACAAATGGAGAAGGCCGCTCATCCGTCACCCTTGCTGTGCCACAGCAGCAGCAGCAGCAGCAGCAGCAGCCACGCCCGCCCCCCCCCTTTTCCAGCATGTCCACCACCTTCCAGCAGCTGGCCCTCGCACAGCAGCAGCAGCAGCAGCAGCCGTCACCAGCGATGCACACATTACCCCGTCCTTCTTCCACGTCTGCGCCCGCTCAGAGCAGCTCTTTAAACAGCAGCAGCAGCGCTGGACCTGGTGCACCCTATTCTGCTTCACCCACTCCCTCTTACAGCCTGCCCAGCACAGGAGGAACTGGGGGGGCCAACATTATGCCCACCTCCACAGCTCCTTGTCCTCCTGCTGCATTAAACAGCAAGTTCTTGCCGTACGCTATTCCAGTGGGAGGAGGGGGCTGCCCTCACCCAGCCGCCGTTCCCATAAATGGCAGCTCACATGGAAACAGCTATCTGCAGCCCTCCTTCTACCCTGCGATGCCTGCACCATCGTCTGCTCCTCGGAGCACTAGCACAAGCAATGGGTCGTTGGGAGGTGGTCAGCATCCAACCCCTAGATTATGGCAGCAGCAGCCGCAACAGCACTTGCCGCAGCAGCAGGCCCCTCCTTCCTCCTATAGTGTGGCAACACCACCGGTAGCAGCAGCTCAGCCTTGGGGCTGTGCTGTGTGTACGTATGTACATGAGGGGGTAGAGGCCGAGTTCTTGAGTTGTGCGTTGTGCGGGACTCCGAAGTGTGAATAAGCCATGTCCCGAACAAATTTATTTGTGGTATTTGAATCTTTCGTTTTTCCTTTCCATTATTGCTGTGATGGATGGCAGCAATGGTGTAGGCTTCGGATATATTGCCAAAAACAATCCCCGTATCAGACTAGGTCTGCCAATTATGCAAAAAGAGTTGTCCGTGATAACCTAGCAGATGGCACTGCCAATCCATACCCCCTGGCTATCAAACCAAGAGACATACAACCAAACAAACGTGATATACATTAAATCGAAATTAAGTACTGTGTAGATACTTCCCCTACCCAAAAAGCAGAAAAGGGACGAGAACAACATAAGGTGAGTAAGGTAAGAAGGTTACATCGCTATACATGCCTCTGGGGGGCATCCGAGCGGAAGTTTGGAAAAAGCCTGAAACCGAACTAAATGAAACCAAAAAATGCAAGGGAAAAGGGCTAGGCACTCAGCCATAAAGGAGGCTACACCACAAATATCTGGTAGAACAACATAAGCTGCTAATGCCTCGCTTACTCAGACACCGCAAAAACCTTCACACCATTCTGCTAGGAGCAACAGAGGTAACAGGTAATGCCACCAGTCAAAACGTGCGACTGCTAGACTGTGCATGTAAACAATCAAGGTTAAGTTACAAGTTGTAACAGTGTTGTTGTGGCACCAGACTTGTAACACCTACAAAAAAACCTTTGGGAAGGGAAAAAAGGCACAACGCTGTTTGTGACATTGCATTGCTGAACATTTGTCACACTGAGGATACCAAGAATGAGGGAGGCTGATAACATTATACATAAACTCATGTGTGAGGAGCAGCACATGCAGCAACGAGAGGGTCTGGAACATCAAACTACATGGTCTGGTTCATCACTCTTTTGTTGCGGGCCCTGCTGCTAGATGAACTCTGAACCAGCACTTGCCTGGCTAAGACCGTAAAATCGTGTAAAAAGAGCGAATTGAAACCAGAGCAAATTAGCAGGCACTTCCCGTTTTTCACCTCGCAAAGCACATACAATCAGAACCAAGGATTTCTTGTTCAATTGAAACAGTGTATTTGACTCTTTTTATATCTGCCTTGCAGCCAAGATGTACTGATGTTTGTTCTTCACATTCTTCACAGGGGAAAGCACACAGCTGTTTGTGTAAAGGTATTGCGCTCAGGTAAGCGTCAACATGAATGAAGCCTATCTCGGTAGTAGGGGTATGCACACACCACGTCCTCTGTTCAGTCCCCATTCAGTAATGTTCCCCATTCAGTAATGTTATCAAGCGTTTAAGCACTAGTGCTGGCACCTCAGGTGTGAAGAAGCTTCTTTGCGGTTCGTGTGCTAGGAGCAACAGGCACCATCTACAGCAGCCACATAAGGAAACCACTCCACAGCCTCGGAGTCACTAATATAGTTTCATGCCATAGCACTCATGAAAAAATTGAGCCTACATGCAATCAGATCCGCATCAAAATCATAAGAAACGAACAAATTACGCAGGAGGTGAAAATATACTCCCCACATTTAGTTAAGGAAAATGCCACTTTGGTACCGGGTACCAATAAACTCCACCAAAAGAAGAAAAAGAGAGTGTTGCAGGCTTGACCTAAGACCGGCTCCTGATGACAGTTGATATTAGTACTGGAAAGTGCGCGTCTGGTATAGATAAATTTGGCAGCGTAATAGACATGTACATGCTCTATTTTTCTACATAACTGATTGTTTTTTATGAGCAGGCTAGCTGCACGCTTTGACTGAAGGCCTTTCCTTATTAACCTTGTAAACCTTGTACATGAAGCTTGGAAGCAGGTTTCTTAGCTCTTTGAGAGTCAAGATTCAGCTCCTTAAGACCAATGTGCGATTGTTGTGGGTTCCTTTACTGTCTGCACACACTCCTGGTATTTACTGTTTATCTGTTTACGAATACTGGTGTGCCTAAGCTTTTTGGAAGCCCATGAGGTACGGCAAAAATAGCCAAGGCCAAATTGTGATGCTTGCCAATTGCCAAAGACACAAGGTGAATAATCGTATGTATTCGGGTAAACTCCAGCCTCTCTCTATTCCTGGAAGGAGGTGGGAAAGTGTGTCAATAGATCTCATTGTGAAGCTGCCGACTACGGCTGATGGCCACGATTCAATTTTGGTGTTTGTGGACGGGCTGAGCAAGATGGTGCATTTGGTGCCCACGACAGAGTCCTTAAATGCTAGAAGCTTTGCTGCCTTGTTTGTGAACAACGTAGTGAGGTTGCATGGGCTGCCAGCCACCCTCATATCAGATCGTGGGCCGCAATTTAACAACAACTTTTGGGCGCACACGTGTGAGTTGTTGGGCATGGATAAGAGGATGTCCAGCGCTTTCCTCCCCCAAACAGATTGATAGACGGAGCGTACGAATCGCACGTTGGAGGAGAGTTTACGTAAGCCTAGAGCACGATGGGATGCTAAGTTGGCACGTGTTGAGTTTGCAATCAAGAACGCACTCCTGGCAGAAAAACGTAAAAAATACGCCATTTTTCCTTAACTACGGCCAGCACCCCTTGACACCAGCTACCAAGCAGTTGCCCTCTACAGTGCCCAAGGCTGCTGATTTTGCAGAAGAGATTGTAAAGAGTGTGAAGGAAGCAAGGAAATGCATGGAAGCTGTACAGCAAAAAATGAAAGCAAGGGCAGACAAACACCGTAGCCTAGAGAAGTGGTGTATAGTTCAGGAGACATGATGATGCCCAGTATGAAAAACACGATGCGCCAGGCGTAAAAAATCTGCGTCCATTATTTATGGGTCCCTTTGAGGTGGATCACATGGTTGGAGCAAGTGCCGTGATATTGCACCTGCCGCCTGAATGGCGCCAGATCCATAACGTGTTTCATCATCATCACATGATGTGAGCTTGACAAGCCATTCCTCAGCGACCCTGCCAAGTTACATAGGACTGTCACGCCCCCTCTGCCTGTGCAATGGCTAGACGGAAAACTCCTGTATAGTGTTGAGTGCTTATTGAAGCACATGGTGGCAAAAAGGGGACGCAAGAAGTTTTACCGCTTTTTAGTGAAGTGGGACGGAAATGAGGAGGAGCACAACACATGGGAACCTGAGTGGAACCTGCTTGGTTGTGACGATCTGGTCAGGGAGTATGAAACTACGCGAGACCTTCCTGAAAAACCATGATCTGAGCCAGTGTAAGAGCAAAGCTCTTAGGGGGCCAAGTCAGGAGGTCTGCTGACTTAAATGACTCTAGGAAGAAGTGGCCCATGGAGGTGAGCGTGTTGGAGCTCATCCTACACTGGTTAACCTTTTTGACTAATGGCGTTAACGTGACGCAAGTCCTTGCAGCAAGTAACTAGCGTCTTTGAGCTCCATGTGCACTCTAACAACAACGATTGGCCAAACACCCTGGCTGAAGGTGGTCCCCCAATGTAATCACATGCACACTCTATCATCTCCGTTTCTGAACTTGTTCATACCATTTGTGTCTTGTACAGCCCTCATCAGGGCCCAACCAGAGTTCCTTTTTCTGTACATGAAGTCTGTACTAAAGTCGATGATATAGCCAATTTGTTATTGTGCACGTAAGGGTGCACCAGTTTCAGTGTCTCTCCCAACAACCTGGATAAAGGTCGCCCCGCATTGCAACCAGTCAGGCAAGACAGGTTGCTTGGCATTGACTGAGAGGCGCAACTGCTGGCAGCTAAGCAGCGTCCTTGTCTTCCAAAGGCTACGCAGGAAGCCAGAACTAGAAACACACCCAAACAGTGCATCCAGCTGGATCACGATGAAGCTTTGTTTGTTACAAACGCAGAGAGGGGTGGCGAACCAGCATTAAAAGCGCGCCAAAGAGTCATGCAACGACTTTTTACCAGGCCCAAAGAACCTCAAAAATGGTGAAAAAGCAAAAAATTACATTTCATGCTGCGTGCATTCCATGACATGCATTAAGTTACGCTTGCGGACATCTTACGCGGAGGCTTCAATAAGTTTGCTGGATCAAAAACGGCCTGTGACACAAAACGGTACAACCAACCTCATTAAACTCCCCGTTTGCAGGCACAACCAACGTCATCAAACTCCCCGTATCATTGTTTGACCATGCACTTGATAGGCTCACTCAGCAAGAAATATTCTATAACTATGCATTACAGGGTGGCAGCATGCATTAATTAGGTCAGGGTCCAGGGGTAGTCTGATGTGACGTAAACAAGCAGAAACGAGTTTAGCTAGGCAACCTTGTATTAGCTGACCAGATGCTCACCAGCTTCAAGCTGCATTCAAACATGTCGACCATTTCCCTTGCTACTTAAGTATCATTACGGAACAGTTTCAACCAAGTGTGATCCATCATCTTCCTTCTTATCATTGACAGCAGGCAAGCAGGGGCGCAGGTGCTGCCCAAGGACTTCACTGCTCTCTGTTGCTCTCCAGAAGCCAGCACAGCTACTTACCCCAACTCTATGGTATCCGCCGCTGGGATTGAGGCGAGCTCTCAAGAATGTAGCGCACAAGTTTAAGCATGATGTCTCTATTGACATCTACAACCGACATCACCTCCCCCCAGAACTTTGCCCCTTCCAAGTTTTGCTCCATAGTGGGGGTGATGGGCAGCCCTGCAAGAAGCAAACGACAGATGTATCAAATGAAAGGTGCTTTTTGGCAATTCAATAAATTACTGCATGCAATCTTCAACAGAACTTGACTAGAGCCTGGAAAGTAAAAGATATTGTGACGATTCAGTATCTTGTCCCCCGCAATGAAAGTTGCAATGCAAACTGTAAGAATACACTTTGGACCCCTTGCTTTAACACTAGCAACCTCAGTTTACACACAGCCTAGCAGCCATAACACCGCAGCCAACAATTAGCACTGCAGTTTTAACCAAGCCAGGTGTGCTTTGCCTCATACCATCACTCGCAAAAAATAGCACAGCGAATTTGTGGTTGGCAGCTTAAGCCTCATTTCTGCCTTGGACCCGTACAAATGTGCCCCTCTCTGGCACCCCAATCATGCCTATCCTCTTTCCTCCTATCCTCCTTCAGAAGCATAGCACTTCCTACCTGGATCTAGAAGAACCATGACTGACGGATCCTCTTCCCCAACAAACAGCTGTCTAGGCTCACAATGCATGAGGCCCTCGAAGCGGCTGTGCAGGAGCAGCGCGCAGAAGGACACCCAGTCAAAGGGCACACACCGGCCTGTACAAAGTATGTGGGCACAGGATGGTTGGATGTAGCTCCTACAAGTGGTTGGAACTGTAAAATTGCACTATATTATGCAGCCGTGTACCCAAAAATTTCTCTGCTAAAAGTGCTGTAAGCAAAATATGTGTCTGATCTTTATAATTAGGGGTTTGGGTTTGGGATCAAGGCTGAAAAAAACTCTTTGTCGATTCACGATGTTGCCTTGACTTTCTCACTGCATGTGCTACAGAATGGTACACAGGGGGGGTACGTTTTCAAAACCGGTAGCTTGAATCATGTGCACCAGGCACAGTGACCGCATTGATATTACAACTCTGGTTGAGCTCTGTGCGTGTATCGCACTTCAAGGATACAAGCATGCATACGTCAGACCAAGCAGGAACATGTCAACTCTTTAGAGGTGAGTAGCTCATGTCACAGTAGTAGCATACAGTAGCTACGCAAGTATCGAGTATGGTAGTATCAGTGACAGGGAAAACCATCAATCAGCCTGGCAGTGGCAGGCTACCATTATCCCTAAAGTTTGAGAGCTCCTCATGGCGGGCCGAATGAATTAATACCTAGGGAGGGTCCATAACCATGGTGGAAGGTGTTTATGATGACTAGGCATCTCAATTATGATTGCTCTTGGGTACAGTAGCGCAAGTAGGCTGCTAAAACAGACACCCAAACTCACCGTCTAAATGAGGCCCGTACCATGCTTTTGCTAGCTCAGACATAAGGCCTTGCAGCCCCATGGCCTGCAGGTTAAATGCACCATGGACTTACACTTAGGGTGGCAATTGTTACATGTACAAGTGTGTTGGTTCAGCAAGATGGACAAGTGGGGGAACGTCGCTAGCGACGCTGAAAAGTAGACGAAGCCCATCAGCACTGTCATTGCAATGCGTGCATGCATGTCCATGTGTGTTTGTGCGTGTATGTGTGTACGTGCGCGCCTGTGCGTGCAAGCGTTTGTGTGTATGTGTGTGTGCACGTGTGTGAACCTATATGTGTGTGTGTGTGTGCGCGTGTGTGCACGCACGCCTGTGTGTGCGCACGTGTATGCCTTGCTGCCCCACAGACTCTGCAGTGGTGTGCATGGCGCTGGAGCAGGCTTTGCTGAAGTAGGCGTGAGGATGTGCTGCTGCTAAAAGGACAGGGCAGGTACGAGCATTGTGCCCAGACTGGCCACAATGTCTCACACGGACTGCATTTTTCAAGGGTCGCATGGCAAACTTCCGCGCGTCATAAACACCTGACCAAGTTAAAACTACAAAGGCCCTTAAAAATAACATTACTTGAATCCAAGCACATAAACTCATGCTTGCATGTTCAGCCTTAAACTTTGCAGGCGGAACACACCTGGGCCCCTGACACAGCAAACGCAGCCAGGAAAGTATGCCGATGGATACTGCACCAGCAGGAAGTGGTCTGGGGGCCTGGCTGAGTGATCCTGGGCACCTTACTGCAGCTATCAAACATACAGCTTACCTCCTAAACTTTACACACGTTACAGGAGGCTGTGTAAAAAATCCTGACAGTCACTTGTAAGTTTTGGGTCTCCGGCCCAAAATGCCCCCCCACCCCTAAAACCCCCTTCCTAACCCCTCAAACTTATAAAAGGGTGCCAATCTGCATAGAATATAAGCAGCTATCTGTCAGCACATATCTCATGCCAAATGATGTAATACCTGAAGAGTTATAGGGCAAAAACTGGTTTGCGCACGCTCTTACACTGACCACCTGTTTAGTGCACAGATCCAGCCAAAACCTTTGCCAAAGCACTTTTTTACCTCATGCAACTTTTGCTAATGCAATACGTGAACTGCAAGTTTGGAATCAATTGCTGGTATTTTGCCTAAACAAATTACCCCCAAGGCCTATTTGGGGGCATTCCATACATTTCTGTGGCCAGGCACCCGGCCCCCCCCTTTAATCAAATCACCCAACAAGGATGACAATCAAACGGGCTCAAGCTGAGGAACCCAAAAGTATAAATTAATATTTTGTGAAAGTTGCCCAGTAAAGTTCTGGAGCACCCCCTCAAAATTCCCCGACCCCCTCAGAATCGCCTCGTTTATACCAATCAATAGCTCTCAACGTCAGGATTCCGAATTTGTGATTTATATTTCATTTGACACATGACGTCAAAAATTATGACACTTACAGGCTCCTGCACGGTCCCAAACTTTTTCTGGCACGGTACAAGCTATGAGCCTATGTTACATCTCAGCCTGGGAGGTGCCGTGGGTGGGCCTGGGGAGGCTTGTGAGGAGGTCTGGACAGCCCAAACATAAAACTAACCTCTAAAACTGTACACAATGCACCCCAGGGCCCCCAAACTTTTCTGGTACGATAAAGGTTTTGGTTAGGAGCCTATGTTGAGTCTCGGCCCGAGAGGTGCCCTGGGGGGCCTCGAGGGACTGGTGTGAAGTTTGGAGGGAATCTGATAACGCTAGGGGCTCACGCCTTCACGAGGGGGGTTTGCCAAAAAGCATTGCCAAAATAGCAGCTGTGCAGCATTCAGTTGAGAATTGCCTGCTGAATTGCTGCAAAAGAGAAAGAAAAACTGAGCGGGCAGTAAACCTACCACTCCCCACACTAACGAGGGGAAAAGAGCCCCCTTACATGTCGACACAAAAAAGAACGAGAAAGCCTGAGGGAAATGCGTTCTCAAAACAGCCTACCTGTGCACACTCAGCAACGTAACGGCAATCTAGCTGAGGCACACAGACACACACCTGCGCAACCTCTGAAGCGTCCTTAAATCGCAGGAGCTTGTTGCACACGTTGTTGGTTATAAATAACAGAGGCACCTCATGGTCGATGGACATTTGAAGGAGCAGCAGAGACGATTCCGCGTGGTACAGCGCGTTCATCGTACTCCGGGGGTCCCTGTGCAAATAGGGGACAGCGTTTGTACCTCACGCGCCGTTCTTGGCTTTCTCCTTTCAACGTGCACACCCGCTTTCAAAGCATGAATTCAATTTTACTTGCGTACACTATTCTCTTTGCTTCTGCTTTCCCACACTAGAAAAGTTAAGGGCTCAGCTCATCTCTCGAATGCAATCATTGAAACTCAGACACATTTTTGCTCCCACCTCAGAAAATGACATCCTAGGATGCTGGAGTGTCTGCTTACATGCAGCAAAAGCCTGTGTACCTTATTTAGTGCCACGGATTTAAAAAGGAGTGCATAACAGTGCTCATGAGGTCTGCATTGCTTGATAGACCGTCCTTGCTTATATCATATAGTGCGCGTATATAATACCAGGTGACCATCAGTGGAATATGACAGGCACACCCACCTTCCTGGGACTCGCAGCGTTGCTGTCTCACACTCTGCCAGAATGCCTGCCATGACAGTGACTGGCATACCTGAGGCCTGCAAGTGTGTGCACAAGTACAGAAGCATACTAGCCATGGCCACACACACTCCAGACCGAGGTTGAAATCAGGTCGAGGCTGGAATCAGGCCTGCTGTGAGCTGACGCCTGCATTTCAGCCTTTTGTTACACATCATGCAAAGCCTGATTAGGATGTCGTGTGACATTTTGCAAGGAGACAGCCTGAAAGCATATTGCACAGACCGATGCTCAAGTCGTGCTCAACTCCTTGCACGTTTCATGTGCCTGTGATTGACGCTGGCCCGCTCGTCACTTGCAAACTTTAAAGCGCCACAGACTGTTGAAGGCCAAGGATAAAGCAACCTGGCAATTCTGAGGCCCCACCTAATGCCAAACGCAAAAACTTAGGAATACACGACCACAAATCTCACGTGAACTTTGGCCCCCAAGTTGGGGTACAGCTGCAAGAGGTGCTTGAGGTAGCCCACGGATCCATTCATGTCCAGCATTACAGAAGAGACTTCTTCATCCGCTACTAAGCTAGCCAGGTCCTCCACAGACCTCCAGTAAACTGCCCCTGTTTGTGGCACAGCAGGCAGATTCAGAAAAAGCGAAGGAGCCAGTGCAGTGGGGAACTAAGCTAGATCCCAAGGGGCACAATCAGAGTGAACTTAACGGGGTTTGACATGCATTAGCCTTGTGTATCAATATGACACACTTTGAGCTTGGCGGAAACCGCCTCAAAACAACGACCGTTCACCTTTTGAAAGTCACGTCACACAAGTTGACACACACCGACACAAACACACACATAAACACGCAAAGATACACACACACGTACATGCACACACAAACACAGACGTGCTGTGGGCAGATACATACCAGGAGGCAAAGAGGCAACCACCGGCCCATAATGCTCAGGCTCTGAGAATATGTACTTGAGTGGAATCACGTTGCGGGAATTTAAAGGCCCTCTGCGAGAACAAATACGTTTGTCTGAAGTTGTACAATGTTGTGTATGTGTGTGTTTGTGTATATGTGCGCGTGTCTGATACGCTACCATGGCATGTACATGCGTAGCAAGCGCAAGTGCGTTTACGTGGATCTCATTCGCGTAAAAGCGTGTGCAGGCAGGCAGGCATGCAAGTGGGGGCAAAGATGACCTTTGTACACACACACGCACACACACATACACACGCACTCACCCACAGACACACACACTCACCCACAGACACACGCGCACACACACATACATACATACATACATACGCAAACATACACACACACACACGCACACACGCACACCCACAGACACGCACACACACACGCACGCACGCACACACACACGCGCGCACACACACATACACACGCACTCACCCACAGACACACACATTCACACACAGACACACGCGCACACACACATACACACACACACACACACACAAACACACACACACCTGACTACAAAAGTGTGTGGGCAGAGATAACGGACAAGGCGCCCAGCTACGTGCATGACTTGCTCTGAAAACCTTTCATCGTGCTTGTTCACGTTGGGCTCATCCCTGAACGGACAGGCTCTCCTCTCAGGCATCTGGGGGATGAGGACGGGGAGTGTGCAGCACGGGGAGTGTGCAGGACGGGGAGTGTGCAGCAAATGCTTGCAAGCAAGTGCATAACCGAAAGCAGAGGGGATAATCGTCCGTGCTATCCACTCACCACTAACACAAATTGGAGGTCCTCCGTTCGTTTCTCTAACTCAGCTCCTGCTACGCCAATCAAGTAACCTGCAAGGACGGGCGCAAGCTCGTCGAAGGTCAAAAAACTGTACAGCAAATGCTTGTAGCCTGTCTGCCAATGTTCTAGCGAGTTAGTGTACTTGCAATGCATTGCCCCACGCACCCTCTCCCCCACTCTCTCACCGTCGAAATCCCCCGGGTCACCGCTCTGGATGTACACACACCGGCCATGCGGTAAAGCGGAGGAGTGTCGCAGGTTAAAGGGCAACGCAGGATTCTGGATTACTGCGGAGCACCCGTTGCCCTGTACTGAATCCATTGAAGTGAGTGAAACTTCAACCGGAACCCTGACTGCCCATCACTCGAAGCTTGTATACACTACTAGTTCATGAAACTTCACATGATTTTGCGCGACGAGGAGGCAACTAGGCAGATGGTGGGCCATTCGGAGTTCAAAGGTGGTGGGGCATTCAGAATTCACAGGTAAAGGTGATATTTGAAAAATTATTACATCGGTGGTCAAGTAGTAAGTTACGTCATAACAAGTTGCGAAATCTTTTATCCGTTGTTGTATTTCTTAATATGCTGACAGCGATGCGATAGAACTAGGTATGAGGTCGCCCAAGCTACGCGGCAAGGTACGAATACACTACAGAACGATACAGGAAACCCTGGTAGAATTCCTTCATCAGTTCAGTGGACCTCCTTAGCACGATTTTCTGTTGAGAGTGCTGATCCAAGACACACACACACACACATACACACATACACACACACATATATACACACATGCGCGTGCATGCACACATACACACACACGTGCATACACACACGCGCACACACACACACACACACACACACACACACACACACACACACACGCACACACACACACACACACACACATACACACACGCGCACGCACGCACGCACACACACACGCACACACACACACTTTTACACACACACACACACACATACGCATACGCACACATGCATGCACGCACAAAAACACACACATACACACTTGCATACGAACGTGCACGCACGGATAAACACACATGCACGCACACATAAACACACACCTACACGTGCGTGCCCAGTCACATGTACGCAACAAACATAAATATGCACTGGTGCATACACAACACTTTGCACACGACAGCTTATCATTATCGTCATCATTCTGCCTCCCCAAGCAATGTTAACACACCCTCGCTCTTGCACCCAAACTCAAACAACCAAAGGCAACTGCCTCCGTCGGGCAAGCTTTCCAGAGGGTTGGGAGGCTTGTGACCAACACATATGCATCAGTTGCAGCACTGGTAGCTGGGTTGTCCTTCCTCGTGGCTGTGGCAGGGTTTGTCGCCCTCTTTTGCCTTGTCCTCATAAGGTGAGAGCATGGAGGTGACGTGGTTACTTGTTTCTGTGCTTATGTGTGGGGTTACAGAGCACTCGTGCATGGATGTTCACGCTGCGGGGGCTGGTCAAGTCTACAGGGTTTTGATTAGTACAAAACTAGTTCAGCAGTCAATCCGTACATCACCACCCAGGTACCATGCAGGGGAGGATGCAGACGTGACCCGGGCTTTGACATTTGATTACTCAACGCCCGTGGCCATAGCATCCGTGTCGCTCTTAGCCTCCTCTAGCTCTGGTAGCCATTGGTCTCTGCCCTGGCCCCTTTCTCCCCGCCGGCCCACACACTCACAGCAAAGCCCATATGAATACCTTTGGTCTGAGGTCCCTCCTTCACCCACCCCTCAGCAGCAAGCAAAGCAGTGGCACGGGGACAAGCCCCCGAGGCAAGCACCCCTTCCCAAGCTCTTGGACTCACGGGGCGACCACCGTGCTTTCACGGTGAGGACCTCATCTACAGGGCGATCAGCCCGTCATAAATGGCGCCAAGGCGAGAGTAGGATGGCTGTCTTGCCATCTCCATCTAGGAATTCATGTAGTGAAGCTCACAACAAAATACATCTTGAGCAGTGGTAATTGGAATTCAGTTTTGTAAAGGCCAAAAAAAAAGAAAAGGAGTCTGTGTGCTTGCTGTCTTTGTTGAAATTTTAGAGCAAAGCTTCCAAATTCCAAATTTGTGGTGAGGTCTGCCCAACGCGGCGCCGCTCATTTGAAGTGGGAAGTGGTGCATTGCCAAGTGCGTCTGTGTTTGCCTCTTTTTGTCGTTTGCATTCGATGAAAGTTTGTGGTAAAGAGCCTTTAGTCTCGTCAGAGGTCTTGATACTGGTGCGCAATGTGCGTGCTAGCTTTCAGCTGGTCGAAGGTCGAACGCTTGATTAGGAACTCACATTTTCGCAAAAGAGGGCTTCGGACAAGGTCAGTCCTGGTTATGACATGAAGATGCAGGGTCACTCTGGCATGCTAGTTTATAATTGGTCAACTTATTTTAACCCAAAAGCAACCACAACAATCCTCAGTACTCTGTTGTACATGTCAGCCTTCAGACTTATAGGTAGAGGAGATTAAATCCTTGGAGTCGGGGGGCACACATGCAGGTGGGTCGAGAGCTGAGTGTTCAAGTCAACCTGCAGCTGCCGGTGCACTATGCGGAGCTGTTCCAAATCACTGGCGAGCTGCTGACTTCGGATTCCAAGGTTGTGGCGCGCGCCGTCCACACCCACCTGACCAAGCCAGAAGCCCCACTGAGGAGGATGATCAAGTGCGTGTTAGTTTTGGGTACTGTTTTTGCTACACTACAATGTTGATTTACAATCATTGGCCATTGAAGCAATTGGAGGTTGAAGAGCTTAGTTGTAGGGTTGCCCAGAACCATATATGCACGGAGTTGCTCATGTATTAAATCGCACCAATTGACGATCAATTATTTGGTCGTCCTTAATTTTTGACTCTGTCCACTGCCTAATCACAGTAGCAATCCAGGTGACAAAATTTTTTGCAGTCAATAATATCATATTTTCACCTGATCTACAGAGCAATGATTGTCTGCTTGGCATCTTGACATGCAATGCAAAGAGGCGGGGTTGATGCTGCATTCTCCTTAAAGCGCGGTTTACGTTGTTAACCTCTGACGGAAGTTTTGTGCCCTCTTTTAAACCCTTGATGCCTAAACATAAATTGCTGCTCGCAGAGGGCTCTTTTGGTTTCCGCTTTACTTTGTGGGCTACTATGAACGCACGCACGATGTGCGTTTCAAGCTTTTTGACAGGTATGGATTGATGAGAAGTTACGCCATGCTCTTCATAGGGACCGTACCACTTGATTATCTTGTTGTCCGTGAACAAATACGTCTCTGATCTGGCCTTGGTTTTGAACTGCTGTCCTAACGCAGGATTATCCAGAACTGAAGTCGGGTTATAATATACGGCTTTAGGACACGCGTCCATGACATGCGTCACTGTTTGTATTGTTTGGGCAGGTACATAGAAAAAAGAGCCATGCCTGCCACAAAGGCTCGCGTGTACCTTAAGTCGCGCAACACGTCCATAGGTAGCCTCCCCCCTCCTCCAGTCCACTCTGCTGACCTGCGCATCCAGCAACGGCTCGGTAGGTGTGTATTGGGGTACGGGTGCTTGTTTTTGTGTGCAACATGATGCAGGCATTTAGGCTTTGAGATAGAAGTGTCCAAACCTACCTTGCTTGAACTGAACACGGGCAGCTTGTTTCATAATCAACATTATTTGGGGCACAACGTAGGGTTGGCCAGAATTTGTTACATGGTACCGTGCGTCTACAATCACTTTGCGAGGTTAAGTCAGAAATATCAATTTAATTACTGTATTCAGTTCGGAGATAGACCTTAAGAATATTTTTGAAATTCGTAAGGGTACTTTACCGGTGTGTTTTGTACCCTTGAGTGCCAAAAAATTACAAAAAATAGCATTAAAATTTAACTGCAGTTCGGAGAGGGCTCTGAGATTTCGCTATTTTTATAGCAGAAGCAGGAGGCGTCAAGGATCATAACGGTTTGGCGTCACGTATCAATCGAAATATAAATTACATATTCGGAATCCTGACGTCGAGAGCTATCGATTGGTATATAAATGATTCGATTCTGAGGGGGTAAAAAGGGGGGGGAGTCCAGGGGGGGTCTCCAGAATTTTACTGAGCCACTTTCATGAAATATTAAATATAGAAGGGCTCCGTCCGCCCAAATTTCTACTTGCAAAACTTATTGCCTTTTTGTGTATTTGTTTCCGTTCCTACGTATGCGTTATGCGTGGGACTGACTATGCAGTTAAGAAGGTGCATTCTTGGGATAGATGCATTGTCAATTCTACCCGCTTTAGCAATATCATGTGGGGAGTGGTTTTCACTGCCTGTGTGGTTTTTTCTTTTTCTTTTTCTTTCATGTAGATGTGTGCAGCACCACACAAGAATGTTCATAACAAAGTAAGTATACAGAATCGCTTTACACGCAATAGCCAGCATCTTGCATGTCATGATTGTCTGCACCTGATAGTGATGCCAATAAAAGCTTCCGTGTCCTGTCAGGTCCAGCAACATGAACATGCATGCAATCCTTTAAAAATGCTGCACACGTTTCAGTTCTGGAAGTAGTAGCATGTCAAGTGCTTCTTAAGTGAATCTGCAGTCTGCCAACGACATTCAGTACTAGCATGCTCAGCAAAGAATGAAACACACCAGCCTTAAGGTCCAGGAACCGTTCTCAAAATGTTGCTGCAAAGCATGTGCGTTGAACATACGCTATTGCTTTGTTGTGCGAAGAATGCATCTTGAGTTATGTGCAAGACAATTGTGTGCCTCCTAGCCTTACTGCAGCATGCATGCTGACTTGCAGTGCTCTAATACGTGACATGCATTTTACCTTGCTACGCAACGTCTTGTGGGTTGCGTACACCCGTTTGGAGAGCTTGCAAATTATGTCCTTCATGTGTTGTTCGTAGCCTCCATGCATGCTCTGCCTGGTACTATACCGGTATGTGTTTTCAAGTCCTGTCCTGACAGCAGAATGCTGGAAGATGCACGTCATGTGCCAAGTGACCTTGCAGTCAAGTCTCTCCTTGTTTGAGCTTTTAACTAGTAGACAATCCAGAGTGCGTAACTGCGCTGTAAAATAATAGGCATTAAACTGCAGCGGCATTAAACTGCCTGAAAAAGTGGCCGGCCAAAAATTTCCTCCTCGTCGGTCTCCATGCAGCCACAGAAATTGACGGCGCTTGATAATTGCACAATTCCTGAACGGAATTAAGTAAAAATCAAAAGAGTAAGTTCCGCATTTTGACGCCGTCACTATGTGCCGTCTCCAGCCCTTATCGTTGTCAAAATTCGACCATCACAGCTCGCCGCAAAACTGGACACATGGACTAAAACCAGGCCAGTTTAATTGTCTACAGAATATTACGCGGAACAGACGCCTGGCCGCGGAGCTATTCAGAGCCTAATACCGTTACAAACAAATCGGTTAAAGCCCGGACATTGCAAGTTCCTTTTCAGAAATTTGGGTATTTTTTGGAGTTTGAGCTCAAGCCTAGTCGATTGGCACCCTTGTTGGGTGATTTGATAAAGGGGGGTGTCCTGGGTGCCTGGTCATAGAAATGCATGGAATGTCCCCAAGTAGGCCGCGGGGATGTGTTCAGGAAAATTACCAGCAATTCATTCTAAACTTGCAGTTACGCATTGCATTATGCATAACTTACATGATTGAAGTAAAAAAGTGCTTTGGCAAAGGTTTTGGCTGGATTTGTGCACTAAACAGGTGGTCAGTGCAAGAGCGTGCGCAAACCAGTTTTTGCCTTATAGCTCGTCAGGTATCGCATTATTTGGCATAAGAACTGTGCAAGCAGATAGGTGCTTAAATTCTGAGCAGATTGACACCCTTTTTACTAGTGTGGGGGGTCAGGAAGGGGGTTTGGGGGGGGGGTCATTTTGGTCAGAGGCCCAAAATTTACACGTGACTGTCAGTATATTGTTTTTTACGCCTCTGGCAAAAGATAAAAATTTCAGCAATCACAGGAAAAAAGTTTTTGATATCTTTTTTAGCAATCTCCAAAAACCCAGGGGAGAGCAAATTTACCAAAAATTTACCAAAAATTTCAAGTTGGGGTAACATTTCAAATGATTGGGGAATGTTCCAGGAAGGTGCCCCTGACTTGCAAACCCAAAGAAACTTGATAATTAAAATAAGAGATATCTATTATAGCAAGCAGGCCTACTTCAGCAGATTGGCACGGGGTCTTCTAAGGGGGCTCCTATAAGAAAAAGGGGCAGAGATAGAGAGCTAGAGGAACAGGCAGAAGATACTCAGGAGACAGAGGCTCCTGTGTCCAGCAGCAGAGGGCTGCGTATGTCAGAGAGTGTGGTGGTAAGCCGCCAGGCTGGGGGGAGCTAGGCTGGCAATCCTTTGCAAGCAATCATTTTTGGCACAAAATGAAAACAACTTCAAGATTTATGTTGCAAACTGCAGCCTTACTAACATCGTATGTGCGTGAAAGGGTCTGATGGGGGGACCCAGAGCCTGCCCAGTCCAAAATTATAGCCAGTCTCTTTGCAACAGGAATGGCACTGCGCATGATTGTGTTTTGCTTAGATAGCGCAGCACAGTCCCCTGGCTGGTTTGCTCAAACAGAAGGCTCTGCGGAATTGTTCCGCCTCATACTCAGGGTGTGTCTGCCCCTGCCGCGACTAATCCCCCAGCACTTGCCTCTCCCAGAACCCATAGGAAGAGCCCCTTTGAGGAGGGGGAAAGAGGAGAGGAGGGTGTGAGGAGGGAGAGGGAATCATCATCCACATGTCACATGCAATGCCGCAAGCAACAGTCAGCCAGCATTCAGCCAACACTCAGCCAGTGAATGCTCCAGAATCCCCTTGCCTTGCTACCAAGCCTCACATTACCTTGAGCATGGACCAGGGCAAGGCAAGCCCCGAGCTGGGCTGCTGGATGCCCTCTTCTAAGAGCAAGGTGACAGCTGGTAGGATGGTCGTGATGGCCCAATTGAAGAACGGTGATTGCTGCTGAGGCGTCAACTGTGGCATCGTGACCAGCCAAGCAACGAGTTTCACAGCTAAGGGTGGGTAAATAGGATGTCTGATTTTGCCAGCGAGGCTCGGCGAGCCTCAACGAGGCTCGGCACTCGCTGGGGAGGCCCTAGTTGGTGCATTACGGTTAAAAAACCACTTTCTGAAATCTGCACGGATTGAGCCGAAACTTCTTCTGATGTTCGCTTATATATTAATGAATATTAACGTTGAGATCGGGTGGAAAATATGGGCGTGTGAGCCAGTAAATTTTGGCTTCCTTTACACCCCCCCCCTGTTGCACACCCCTTTTAACTCTTTATGGTGTTATATAATAACAAATAAATAATATTAATGAAGATACATGGTTTAAAAGATAGGCCTGTCAGCCAATTCAGCCACGGAAAATTTGGATTTGGGAGTTTTTGGACTTTTCTGGAAAGATGGGGCTGATTCCGCCCAAAAAATTGGACACCCTCGCTGGCCGACGAGTGTCTTCCACTCTGGGAAAGAGGCTCGCCGAGGCTCGGCAAGGTCAGTGACCCACCCTTAATCACAGCCCACGTCATCGGAGGGGCAGTAGGAATGGTGTGCGAGCAGAAGAAAAAACTAACACAATTCCTAAGATAAATAAAAGAATGTTAAAAAGCTCCCGTGTAACCTCCTTATTTAATATCCGAAGTAATCGTGGATGCATACATAAATTATTTCTGGCTGAATAGGCTTGAAAGATATAACTGTACAGTGTACACACTGTTCTGGCCGGCCATTCATATATGGGCATAGTTTAAGGCCCACTAGTAGAGCTAACTCCTCCTTTGTTGTTTTTGCAGGCTTCCTGCGCACCCTTCTGAGCTGGATCAGGCCTAGCTTTACGACGTGCCTTATCCTGGGGTCCATGTTTAGTGCTGTTGCTGGCTTTGGCTTGCTGACGTCTGTGGTTGCTCTGGCAGTGGTAAGAGCATAGCCGTATCTGTCCTGGTCTTAAGAGGTCCCAGCATTGAGTGACCATCAAAAGAGGGGTGAGGTTGAAAACATGTGGACATGATTGAGATAGGCTACTTTCTTCCTCTCTTCCAGCCTGCGAGACCAACCTGAGAGAAAGGGGGAAAGAAAAAAGAATATAACTGCCAAGTAGTGACAACGCCAAGCGGTGATACTTCCGTCTGCAGCCTGCCTGTCTCGCAATACCTGTTACATGCCACCTTCATGCACTGTGGTTGTTGCCGCAGGCCATAGTCCTGCATCGACTATCCAAAATTCCCTCAGTCTCCCCTCCTCACGAGCCCAAGGAGGAGCCGTGCCTTTTGGCACTAGAACCCGCCAGCCCCCCTGACACAGAGGATATGCCCATTGGCCCGCGTGGCGACCAAGGCAGGAGCAGGTGGCCTGGGAGCGAGTCAGGGGAGGACCAAGATGTTGCAGGAGGGCCGATGATGCGGTACTCAGATGGGAGCCTTAGCTCTGAGGCAGATAAGGCGGGGCTGCAGTTGTTTGGGGGGAGTGTATCAAGTGCGGACAGGAATCAGGAGCTGCAAGCCCCCAATGGATTAGAGAATGGGGTCGGCGATTCCGGGGAAGGAATTGAAGGGGATCTAGGAAGGAAAAATTCTCAGTAGTGGATTTGGTATTGTAAGCGGTCAAATGACTTTCATTCTTTCCGCCTTAATTCTTGTGCAGGTTGCTGCTGTGTACATATTGTTCTGTTCTGCCTTACTCACGCAAACCAGTCTTCTTTACAACATTCCCTCAGAGGGAGTTGCCTTTCAATGTACTTTTATTGTGTATTATCCACTGGTGTGCTGTGCTATTCTTTTCTTAAGCCTCGCATCCTGTGCGTGGTACTTCCTGTCAATTGTTTGTGTTTTCTGGACCAATGGATAGTGTTTCCGAGCATTTGCCAAGCTTACATTTGCATAAGGGTTAAATTCAAACTTACAGCTGACAAGGTTCACAAAAAAACTGCTAGCCTACTCATAAAACGCATTTTGTCATGGAGGAAAGAAAAAAGCTTGTTATTGTTCTTGCTTAAGAAAACAACACTTCGTGAGCTCCTGTTGGGGGAAACAGAGATGCATATTTGTTACAAGCCATAAGCTTACATTTGCGCAAGGTTTCGCTTTGGTGGAGGTCGCTCCGGATCATGCGTTTAATTTAAAAGCAGGTGGCAAAGGCTGTCTGAGTTGACTTTAACAAAAACCGTAACTGTAAGCTCACCGAAGATGAAAGGTAGAATCCCAAGACAAAATTCATAAATATTATAGTAGAAACGCGCCTTCTAATGTATCGCACCTATATAGAACGGCGACAAGCATAATAAATAGGTAAATTATCCGCCTTTCTCTTTCACTCCTTTATTTGAGACAGTGTTTTTTGCTTGCTGACAGCTTCTGAGCTGGCCTGGTGGGAGGTAAGTTCAATTCACTGTGACGGCATGCATGGCAAGTGGGGTCACCCATACATCGATTGATGCTTATTGCAGCCTCCGCACAGCCATGGGCAGAAAAAAGGCCATTGTGGCCGCAAGGAAAGAGAAGGTTCATCAGGATGAGGACTGGGACAATGTCAGTACAGGTAGGTGCACGGTAGATTTCTATATTTGAATGGATTCGTAGTTTTCAGGCAGGGTCTCTTTACAAAGAGTGTAGGGTGTTTGCAAGCAAGCCCAAAGCAGGCTCATCTGGCCTGCTGTTCTGAGCATTTGGATCTTCTCACTTTCGTTTGAGTGTTCCTGTGTCCTAAGAATAACTTTTGCCTGCTCACCATTCTTACCCCTTATTGTTGATGTCACAGCTAGCAGTAGCACCATCTTAACGACGTGTGGCGAGGACGTCAGCACCTCAGACACCTCAGACCTCCAGGTCTGCCTAGACCAGCTGTATGAGCAGCGGTTCTCGACACGCGAAAAGGCACTAGCGTGGCTGCTACAGGTGGTTAAACAGTAACAGTGACAACGCCATGCTTTTGTAGTGCATTGATGCACACATGGTGAGGCCGCTGGATTATCAATAAATTGCTCAGTCACCACTCCATCCCACTGAAGCCCCTCCCCCACTCTCTCTCTCTCTCACTCTCTCTCTCTCTCTCTCTCTCTCTCTCTCTCTCTCTCTCTCTCTCTCTCTCTCTCTCTCTTTCTTCTACGTTGCATTTCTTCCTTATTCCTTATTCCAGTTTTTGCGCTCCGATGTGCGTGAGGAGGACTGCTCCCAGCATATCACCACCATTGTGAGGTGGGTGCTTCCAATGCTTGGCAGCCTCTGAGATGACCTTGACGTATCCTGCTTATACTGCAGACATAAAGATTGGATTCCTGGTAATAATCGGCCTTTTTTTGCACTAGTACTAATGCCCTCATCTTTGCTGGTGTCTCCCACACAGTCGCTGCATAAATGGCCTCAAGCGGGGGGGTTCAACAGAAGCTGCACTGTGTGCTCAAGTGATGAGCCTCCTCATCCTCTCCATACCTGACGAGGCGGTGAGTTTAAAAATGGTTTGACGTGCTTTTGTTGCATTGATGGCTCTGTGGGAGAGGAGCATGCGTGGCTATTATCTTCTGTCCATAAGCAGCTTATATCTTAATTTGATGTGTCCTATTGCAATCCAGACGTGTTTCTGTTTCTTGTAACGTGTGCGTGCTACATGGCGAGCCGCCGCAAACTTACCAAAATGACGCAGCTTCCTTACCGAGGCTGGCGTCGCCAAGCCTTTTCCTCTGGAGTGACAGACGCATGTCCTGCACAGGAACGTACTTTCATTCGTTCACGATGCAACACACACGCATACACACACATACGCACTTGCTTACGCCTACAACACACAAGTAAGCCTCACCCAAAGCCACTATTCCTGCAATTCACAGCTTTTTTCGGAGGTGCAGCCGGATCTGCAGCGTGCGATTACAGGTTCGGGCGAGGTCAGGAGTGCCTCAATTGACACCCTTGCTATGGCCACTTTTGTGGCCGGTGGTGACGATGAGTGCACAATAGGTGGGTTGATTTTTCTGTTGAGTTTGAGGATTCTGCAATTCCAGCTTCTCTAGCTGAGTTTGTCCTGGCTTTTGTTTGCCAATTGAACCTTGCTTGTTCACTAGCATGGCATTTGTAGGCATGTAACCTCAACCTTAACCAGCCCCACGCTCCTTCGCTTAACACAATGTCTGCACTCAGAAGTCATGGAACGGTTGAGGTCTCAATGGGGGCGTGGCGATGTAAAAGGCCGTGCAGCAGCACTGCGTGGTTGGTCCCTCTTGTTCACCTCACTTGGTGCACTGCCCTCTGGGAATGTGGTTGAAAGTTTGCTGGTGAGAGTGGCAAGGATGCAGAGGGAGGCAACCACTGATTGCTCTTACAACAACATGTGCTGTTAGTGTGTTTATGTGTTGTGTGTGCGAGTCTGTGTTTGCGCGTGTGTGCAAGTGCGTCCGCGAGTGTATTCAAGTGTGCGTGTGCACGTGCGTATATATAAACGTAAGTGAGCCACCTGCCTGGGCAACGCAGCACGTCCAGAACCCTCTCATGCTGCTATATACTCCTTGTTAAAGCTGCTGAATGCGCTTCATCTCTTCACAATTACAAACTTGCATCTTTCTTTTACACAAAACACAAAACGCACGGCCAACAGCACAAGTCCACACACTCACTCACACAGGCAGACCTAGCCAAAATGTTGCATGATGTTCGGGAGGCAGAGGTGCGGAGTGCAGTGGGCGAGGCTGTGGCCTTGGTGGTGCATTGTTGTGGGCTTGGGGATTTGTGTGTGCAGGAGGCAAACAGCCAAGGAGGTGGGGAGGGCGTGGAAAGTGAGGATGAGGAGGCAGAGGATTTCAGAGGAAAAAAGTACGTACACAGCAATGGGGAAGGAGTAAGGAATGGGAGGGAGCATGAAGATGGAAGTGGAGAGGAGGGAGGTCTGGGGAGCGTGGTAGGGCGAATGCGTGAGCTGGCAATGGTGGGCAAGAAGCGTACGGATGATCTGAGGCACGGACGAAGAGCAAAAGCAGAGATGCGGTCTGCGTTTCGTTCTGTGCTTGCTGTGGTGGAGCAGTCGCAGGTGTGTGATGTATAAGGTTTGTGTGTATGTAATTGTGTAATCTGATTTCTGTGTGAGATCGCAGGTGTGATGTATAATGTGTTTGTGTGTGTGTGTGTGTGTGTAATTGTGTAATTTGATGTCTGTGTGCTTTAGGTCGCAGGTGTGTGATGTATGATGTGTTTGTTTGTGTGTATGTGTAATTTGATGTCTGTTTGCTTTAGATACAAGGAAGCTTCAACTGTGCATTCTCGAAACGCAGGTCACGCCTACCAGGATCAAGCTGCAGCAAGGCGATCAATTGGTTGTGGATACTCTGCGAGCCAATGTGACCTTGAATTTTTTCCGGAGAATGCTAGCAGGTGGCTTCCAGGTAACACGTGTGTCAATGTCCATTTGCACCGTTTAGGTTGTTGATGAAGGTATCTCAGTTAGTGTATTGTATTGCACAAATATGAGTCTGTTGTTGTGAAACGTGGCGTGCTTAAAAATTGGGTTTGTCAAATTTTCCCCTGCTTTCCCCCTTGTTTTCCTGATACCACTGCTTTGGCCAAGACTTTTTTGGCCATCAATCATACTTGCACATTTCTTTACATACACAGGCCCATCTTCAGCGTAACGCTCTTCTGCATCAAGTCTTCAGTTTCACACCCTCTCAATCTCGTCCAGAGAAGATGTCCGCTTTAGAAAAAAGGTGTGTGTTTTGCAGGAGGCTCAGGGGGACAAGTGTGTGAGCGTCGCTAGAGACACTGAAAAATTGGCGAAGCCCATAACGCGCGCAACATGTGCATGCATATGCATGTGTGTGTGTGTGCGTGCGTGTGTGTGCCTGTGTCTTTGGGCGTTTGTATGTGTGCGCGTGCGTGTCTGTGTGTTTGTGCGTGTGCATGTGTATGTGCGTGTGCAAGCCTGCGAGTATTCGCGCACTTTTGTGTTTGTGTATGTTTGCGCATGCGTGTGTGTATGTGTGCGTGTGTGTGCGCGTATGTGCGTGCTAGCCTGTATGTGTGTGCCTTGTTGTCCCACAGACCCTGCAATGGTGTGCATGATGCTGTGCTAGGGCATTCTTCGCTGAAGTAGGCGCGAGGATGTGCTGCTGCTGCTGTTCCCTGTTTCTTGAGAGGGCAGGTGCGAGCATGGTGCCCGGGCTGGCCACGATGTCTGAAGTCTGCTTCAACACACAGTGCGCGGCAAGCACCTGCACCGTGCGCTCCATGCCCCACGAACAATTCAAGCCAAGATGGGCCACGTTCCAAAAGGGTCCGTCAAGCAAACCTCCGCGTCACATCTGACTAACTAAAATTATTTAGTCCATCAAAATTAGTAATACTTGGTTCGGCTTGCATGGTCAACCGTGAATTTTGCAGCCGGAACACAACCGAGGGCCCCTGATGCAGCATCCGCAGCCAAGAAATTGTGCTGATGGATGCTGCACCATCAGGACGTGGTCCGGAGGCCTGGCTGAGGAATCCCGGGCAGCTTCCTGGGGCTTCCAAACATAATTATATACTCTAAAAATTTGCACACGGCACCCCAGGGTCCCAGAACTAATCTGCCCCGGTAAAGGATTTGGTTAGGAGCCTATGTCAAGTTTCAGCTCGGGAGGTGCCGTGGATGGGCCTGGGGGGGAGGGCTGGACCCCCCAACAACAAATGATACTCAACATCTTCACACACAGCACCCCAGGGTCACAGAATTCATCTGGTGCGGTAGAAAGTTTGGTCAGGAGCCTATGTTGAGTTTGAGCCCGTGGGGTGGCCTGGGTGAGCCTGGGGATACCTGTGTGAAGTGGGGTGGGAAGGAGTCAACGCTAGGGGCTCAGGCCCCCACTAGGGGGGCTTTGCCAAAAAGAACTGGAAACGTCTTAGGTGATTTGGGGACAAGTTGGGCCCATTTTAGGTCAAAAATTGGCACTCCCAAATTTGCAAAAATACGATCCGTGTCATACAAAACGTTTTTTCTACACGCATTTTTTGTACTAGACGTCCATAAAGTCTGTATGACCCATCCCTGCTTGTAACCCTACAGAAATTTGTTGTATCGATAAGAAACATAGATAGGTGAATGACCACTTAAATAAAGAGCAGAATGCCACCCTTTTTGTCTGTGTGGGGGGGTCTTTAGGGGGGTGGGGCTTTTAGGCCAGAGGCCCAAATTTTACCTGTGGCAATCAGAATTTTTTTGTTTACTTTTACTTTACGCCTTCTGCATGCTGGACTTTTCAACTTTCCTCATTTTTGCCTGCATGCCTGTGGCCTCTCCCCCAAAACAATGTAGGTGATGGGGATGCCCATCAACTGAGCAAGTGCTCAAGTAATATATTTTTGTATTGTATTGCAAAAGCGGTCTAGAAAATCTCCAAAGCACCCCACCCCAAAACGATGACCCAAATGATCTTTGTCCCTTTACAATTGATGACATCAAGAATTCCTGGCTCGGTTGAAATGCAGTTGAAGCGGTTGAAGCACGGCTGAAATATTTCCGTGTTTCACTGCACACGGTTAAATTGAACCGCTCCCTCCTTACTTCAACCGCATTTTCCGTGACAAATGCAAAATCCGCGCAAAAGTTATTATTAGTTTGTGTTCCAGTAGGTAGGTCTCTTAGGTCAAAGTTCTTAGAGATATTAAAACTCACATCAAAAACTGTGTTAGCTTTGATAATTTAGTTCTAGCTTCATTATATAGCAAGCATACTTCCACCCAAGATTGCTACCAATCGTGCCTGAGCAAGACCTCAACCCTGCTTTTTATGCAAATGCAGGTATTACCGCTCGCCAAATTCAGAGGCATGTAAGTCTCGCACAGCCGATAGGAAAGGTGGCAGGCAAGCAAAAACCTCCTCGTGCTTGCTTTAAATACATAGAAATCAAACTTTACAGAATTTGGTACTGACTCTTGAATGCTATTGCACTTGCTCGTCCTTCTTATTTATTATTATGGTTTTTAGATGCAATTATTTCATAGTCAGCGACGCAGGAAACCTTCCACATGCAAAGGACTCACACTTTCACGTGCATTATTTGATTGTGAGATGACAGCAATGAATTCGCATACATCAGATTGTGAATCGCAAACAGGTGTATGGCAGTTCTGCTAATAAATGTGGAGGCCTAACAGCTCTTTTTAAATGTCTAAACAACAGGGGTAGTATGACATGTAATATGCAGCCACGATGTCAGATTGATGCACTTTCAAATTTTACAATGGGGTGACCTTCAGCCAGGTTGTTTGGCTGATCAGCTGCTAACTGGCCTCGGCCAGCCACAAATAAATCCATAAGCTCAGAAATAAGGTTAAGGTTTACAAGGAATTAAAGGCCTTCAGTCAAAGCGTGCGACTGCTAGCCTGCTCATAAAAACGATCAGGTAGAAAAGGTTTGTTGTTGTTCTGGTGCAAAAATGTAGAGACGTCCTGTGCTCTTGCCTCGAGAATAAGGACTCATATCTCCTGCGAAGAGACACTGGATGGGGGTGTGTGCAGTGGAAAATAGCATGCTGTTCATCCTGGACATCATCATCAGCCTCACACAAATCACAGGTAGGGAAGGACCTTAAGTTCCATGTTGCAGTCTCAAAGCGAATGGTGTAGACACGCAGTCTGAAACGGGCAACACTGCGAATGACATCTCATTGGGATGTCTAGGAAATTGTACTTTGAAAGGCAATAATTTGCCAGGGCCTTTATTAAGGGCAGTGCGCACACCATCTGTTATAACTTATAAGTAAGTGAGAATTATGCTGTTGTGCTCTCGTGGGCAGCCATCAGAATAGTGTGTTCAAAACTCCAAATGTCTCTCTCTGAGGTCCTCCACAACAAAACGATTGAGGTCAGTGGGTTCACAGTAGCTTTTCTTTGAACGTGTACTCTTGTATCAGACCAGTCATGGCTGAGAAAGTATGGGAAGACCAGCAGTCATCAGACCTGGAGCTCAGTCGCATGTCAGCATTATATAATACTTTTTTGGCAGTAGTGCTGTCGCATAGGATTGAACCTCTCAGTCAGAGAATTGGAAAAAGGCATTGTGGCACGAAACCAGTTGTATTATAGGGCTCAAGACCACACTCTCGCATAACGCACCAAGAAGGAGTAGTGTCCCTGACCCCAAGGATTCGCCCTGTGCCTGTTGAAGAAGCGCGGTTCTACGTGAGCACGAGGCCACGCATGCGCATGTGTCCGCCCACGCCCAATGCAATGCGCACAATACAGGGATATAAGATCTGAGTGAAACACACACAGGACCCTGAATTTGTGCTGATACACCCAGGGAAGAGCTGAGCGATCTCCTGGGGTGCAAGCTGAGTGGAAAACTGGTGATTTTGTAGTAAAAACAGCCGAACAGACCACACACAAACATTCCTGAGGGTAAAAAATGAAGGACTTCAGACGCTGGTCCAAAGTTCCAACTGACAATTACCAGTTTTGACAGCAAAAAATTAAAATGAAACTGGGGTTGGAAACTGAAGTTTTGAACATCTAAACTATGCCAATTTTGTCAACTTTACAATTTACAATGCCAGTTTATTTTGTGAACTGGCGGATCTAGGAACGCCCAGGTTCAACTTTGCCAACTGAGTTGCCAAAGTTGCAACTGGCAACTCCCATTTTTTAAATTGTCAACTCCCAGTTTCTAAACTGACAGCTGGGCAATCACTCCTCTATTTCCCTCCCGGGGCCTCAGAAACTGCCAACTTCACCAACTTCACCAACTTCACCAACTTCGCCAATTTAGTTGCCAAAGTTGCAACTGGCAACTCCCAGTTTCTAAACTGTCAACTGGGCAATCACTCCTCTATTTCCCTCGCTCCCAGGGCCTCAAAAACTGCCAACTTCACCAACCTCGCCAACTCAGTTGCCAAAGTTGCAACTGGCAACTCCCAGTTTCTAAACTGTCACCTAAAACCTCTGAGGAAAAGCACTCTTGTGAATTCCGCACCCAAGTACTCTTTGCAATCGCGAAGCGGTTGCTTAGGAAAAAGCACCCTTGTGCGCTCCGCACTCAGTGAGCTCGCTAGGGTTAGCGTTAAGGTTAGGGTTAGGGCATACGTGGGTTAGGGTTAGGGCATACGTGTATGCGTGGTATAAGGGTATAAGGGTTAGGGCATACGTGGGTTAGGGTTAGGGCATACAGGTTAGCAGGGTTAGCAGGGTTAGGGTTAGGGTTAGGGTTAGGGTTAGGGTTTAGGTATGCATGTTTATTTATGTATGCTGGTTTAGGGTTTAGGTATGCATGTTTAGGGTTTAGGGTTTGGGTATGCTGGTTTTTGGAGGAGACATAAGAACCTCACTTGTCATATTTGTCAGAGGTACCATGCCTAGATGTACCCATTGTACCAAGTTTTTAGGTTTAATTAAGAACGTCTATAAGATGGTAAGCCACAATCTGTGGCTGGTCAAACGGCGGTTAATTGCCACAACTTCGGGACAGGTTTAGAATCATTTATCCTATTTTTGCATGTGTAGCGATGCAACCTTATCTTACCTTCGCTTACCTTAGGTGCCCGCACCTAGATGCCCCTCACTGCGAAGAAACATATAGGTCTCCATGCACTACTTTATAAAATCTCTCCTGCCAATTGCAACTTTGGCAAACTTAGTTGGCAAAGTTGGTAGTGAGGAGTCAGCCCAGTTGTCAGTTTGGAAACTGGAAGTTGCCAGTTGCAACTTCACCATCTCAGTTGGTGAAGTTGGCAGTTTTGAGGGCCGCCTAGGGAGGGAATGGAAGAAGTATCCCAGTTATCAGTTTGAAAACTGGGAGTTGCCAGTTGCAACTTCACCACCTCAGTTGGCGAAGTTGGCAGTTTTGAGGGCCTAGGGAGGGAAACGGACAAAGGAACCCAGTTGTCAGTTTGGAAACTGAGAGTTTGTCCCTTACTTTACACACCAACTGAGAAAGCCTCAGTTTCAAAACTGATGCACTCCTTTACACACCAACTGGGTAAGAAACTGTAGTTTTTATGGCAACTCAGTTGAGTATGCTAGGCAGCGTCTCTTTTTCTTTGTCAACTCCAACCCGCCACCGGACACTGTGTAGCAGGGGCCAGGAGAGCTATGAATTTCCCAACAGATCGAACTGCTGTGGCGTCAATAAAAAGAAGTAACCACTGGCCCAAAATCGAAGAATTTAAGTGATTCGATTATCTTGGAACTCTTGAACTGAACGATCAATCTTCCTGACGAGATCTCTCACACGATTTGTGACAGAAGATACGAAGAATGTATTTTTTCTAATTATTTATTTATTCATGCTGGCTTGCGCCGCTACACACTGAGTGAGATTTACCATAATTGGTTAATTTTAAATTTTATCACCGTTAGGGCGCGTTCCTTTTGAGCCCCATTCGTCCCGACCGAAGCCCGACCGCCGCAGCTCCGAAATTAAGACCATTCTAAACTATATATTTAGATCTTAATATCATCCTTGCAGATACAATGCAGGAAAATGCCCAACGCAAAAAACTTAGTCGGTTGATTCGGTTAACTCCCGCTTGTCAAGTTTTCTGTGTCCAACAAGTTGGAGAAAGTGACTTCGTAGTATCTTTGCATAATGTTGTTCAAAACAGGCTTAGCCAGCATGGCATGCCATGGCAGGAATGTGTGGCATGGGGTGGCCGGCTTTGCCACCGGGGCGTCAGAGCACGCATCTCTGATCAAGCAGCTGCGCGTGATGAGTGGGGCCCCAATATCTGATGTCAAGGTGGGTGCACGTGCACAAAAGCCTGACGCCAACAACATCAGGACTGCGCTTACTTGCACAAGTGCATGCGTTGCGTAGGCTTGCCTTGAGGTCAGCGGCTGGAATTTGGATCAGGCGTATGATGGGCTGCGACAGAAGGGCATGGCAGCGGCGATCAAGAAAGCATCGCGCCATGCCTCTGAGGGCCTCGTGGGACTGGCAACCTGCGGGTATGAGTCTGCATGTAGGTACCACTTTATACTTTTTCTATATGGATGGCTGCGAGCATAGTGCCAAACTTAATCCTAACATCCTCCTCCCTCCTCCTCTCGTTTTTTTGCTCCAGCCATTGTGGAGGTGAATAGCGAAACTGACTTTGTGGCTCGCAACGAGCTCTTTCAAGGCTTGGTTTTGAAGCTAGCTCAAGCAACACTGAGCCTCCCATCAAATTTGGAAGGGCAATCTCGAGAATTAAATTTACAACAGGTATGCAACAAGTGGATGAGTGCCTGCCTCCTCTGGGTTCAGCCTGACCTCAATGTATTTCACTTACACCCTTCACAAAAATATGCGGATGTCATTCTCTGTGTTGTTTCCTCATTCTTCTGAGCACAGGTTTTAAATATTCCTACCTCCAATGCTAGCACTGTGTCAGAGGCGTGTGCTGAGGTGGCTGGGCAAGTGCGTGAGAACGTCCGTATCAGGCGGGCCTTTAAGGTTCAATCCACTACCGGTAAGTGGGTTGGACGGGAGATTTCACAATTTGTTCAAATATTTCCTTGCAGCAAAGTTTAAGCAGGAAAAAATATGCTGATGAATGGGGATGATGAATGGGGATGATGAGTACGAGTCAGGACGGAAAACATTGTAGGTATGTCATATGTTATAAACCTACGCCGTAAGCTGTGCCCTACATCCATTGTTTTGCGCCTGTGTGTTTATAGGCTGTGTGTCCTCTTACCTTCACCAGAGCCTGCGACCTTGCCTTGGCCGCATTGCCTCCTTGGTGGTGTTGGAACCAGAAGGCAGCCAGCCACTCCAACAGGTGAGCCTTCAGCGTACCATTTGGTAGTTTGCCTGCTTGTGTGGGAGCTGCATTGCTTTGTATTACACAGAAGTTGGAATAAAATGCCCAATTGTCCGTGACAAGCTTCTGACAGACGGTGTTTTCTAAGTACTGTTCAAACGTATCCTCCACCTGATGATCCCTCCAGGAAGTCAAGGAACAGGTAGATAAGGTGGGCCAGCAGCTGGCCATGCACGCAGCTGGCATGCGTCCTTTATTCCTTACACAGGCAGCAGTACCAGAGGAGCTGCTAGACTATGAGAGGGAAACCTTGAGACAACAGGTGTGCGCGGTGAAACTTATCCATCTGAGCCGTGCACCTAGTACTGGCGTGTTACAAAATGAACACAACTGCATGTTCCCCTGGGACCTGGGTTACTGTTTTTACCGTGCCAGCATGCCTTAAATTAAATGTTCAGAATTCCAATTGCTCCGCAAAGCTTCCTCAAAAAAGTGTTAAGAGTCAAGCAAGGGCACAGATGCATTGCAGCATCCTTGCATTGCTCCTGTGATACAGGACATAAATTATACATCGTGCATGTTCTGCAGGGAAGTGATTGTAGCAAGGTGTTTGCTTTGATTGTGACCGCTTTAAAAAGCTGCTGTTGTTTTTGTGTTTTTACGTTTTTACACATCTTTGCTTGCTGTTCAATGTGCAGGCCGGGTCAAGCGGTAAGCCCGCAGCAGTGATTAACAAGATGGTCGAGGGCCGCTTGGGCAAGTTTTTTGAAGAATGTGTGCTGCTTGAGCAAAGATTTATCGCCGACGACAGCGTGAAGGTCAAGCAGGTGGTGGACAGGTACGAGCGAGTGCAATCATGCACCACTGTTTGCAATTCATCAGCTTATCTTTCCGAGTTATTACTTTCATTCCAATTGGAATGAGCAATGAAACTTTTTAACATAGATTGCTTGAGGCCTTTGCTACGTTTTAAACAGCTTGCATCAGAACCACGTGTGCACACTAGTAATTAGTTAATGGCAACTGAAAGTGAATAGGTATACTGTGAAGCACAAACAGCTGCGTGTATTGTGCTTACTGAACCCATGCGCAGGCTATCCAAGTCTTTAAATATTAAGCTGAAGCTCACCCAGTACCTTCGTGTCCAGTGCGGTGAAGGGCTTGAAACCCAACGGACAGATTTTGCAGAGGAAGTGTCGAGCCTTGCGCAAGAGCACAGCTCAAAGCAGTAGCAAATATTTGTGTGTCAAACTTGCAGAGACGTACCTTGATTGTGTATCATAGATAGGCATGCTTGTCACCCTCTTGATCCCTTTCGAGTTTTTCTGTTTCGTTTTCTTTGTGGTGATGGATAGCAGCAAAGTAGTAGGCAACGGAGCTTTTGCCGAAAACAATCCCCAGGTTTTTGTTGAGTAACTCTTAACTTACAGTAAACGATGAGAGTTTCTCAGGTGTTGGTATCCAATCACCCCTTTTCATTAATTTTTTCTTTAGTTTAGGTTTTAGGTAAGCGGCATTGCTGGAAATGAACGCGCAGACGCAATTGCCTAACACTCTGCCTTACAGAGTTTACAGAGTAAGCCATCAGTCAAAAACGTGCGACTGCTAGGCTGCGTACATAAAACATGTAAAAACTGTGATAAGGTAAGTAAGGTTACATCGCTATATACTATGCTTCTGGGGGGCATCTGAGCGGAAGCTTGGAAAAAGTCTGAAACCACACCTAGCTAAATAAAAGGGGAAGTGTCTATGATAAGCAAGAGAAAGAGAGGAAAGATATAGTTTGTAGAAGAAAAGGAGAGTCAAGTATGGCTTAAGAACTTACAGAAAAAGGTTCTGAGCACAGAGAGTTATGAAGGAAGGCTTGCGGCTAAAGACACTGAGGATGAGGAGCTCAGCAGAAGCGTAAAACCTAGGCTTCGTGCACTCTCTGACCTTAATTAAGGCTTGCGACCTCAGAATGTTGGTCAACAAGCCAGCTACAAGTGCTTTCTGGAACAGTTGTAACCTCAAAAATAGAAGAAGAAAAGAAGAAAAGACTCCGCTGGTAGTGATGACACAGCCAGCATGATTAAGGGAGGGTATTACTTAGGTGCCCGCACCAGGCAACCCCCCACCGCGCAAACAATAAAAAGAAATTAATGTGGGTCAGGGGGGTTGTGTGCCGTAGCACCCGGACCCAATCCTTGACTGTTGTTGCTTGTGTTGTATTGCAGTGCATACCTTTTTTTATGAGTGCAGATGCATGTCTGATGGAGTGTTCATTCAGTTTGTGTCAATTTTTTAATCTTATGGTAATCCAGATTAAGGTCTGCCAGAGGTTTGTCTGTATAGTCTTTGCAGATAGTCCCCATAGCTCCAACGAGGATCACGTGAAGCTTGACTTCCCTGTATCCGTCTGTCTAGGTTGGCAATAAGCACGCTGTGCTGTGCTTTTGTTTTTTGGAGTTGGAGATCAGGCCTGCTAGTGTTTTCACAAAATTTAAACTCAATCAGGTGAACCTCCCACTGGAGAGTATTCAATTTCTTGTCTTTAGCAAGCTGTTGAAAATTTGAGTTCTCAAAATTTGCAAAAGGCGTAATTTTATGAGGTACCGCATCCACATTAACACCGACGCCCATTCCCATTCTCCCATATTCTGGCCAGCAAGGGTGGAAAACCCTTCCCCAGCTTGAGAACTCCAAATACTCTTAAATACCTGCCAACCAGGGCCTCCAGCAGAAAAGCTCTCCATTTTCTCAAACCTCGATGCTTTTAGAGGAGCACACATGCACGTCCAACACAAACGAGGTCCTAAATCAAAAAAGGTTTCAAACCATCAGTCCACAAAGTGCTACACAAAACATCAACCAAATACCAAGAACTGATCAAGGAAGAAGGCATTGCCGAGAAAGACATAAGTAACTCATTTTGGAAAAATGCAAGTTTCACCTCTGGAGAAAAGAAAAATGTCATGCTCTGCCGCACAGATTTGATTTACAACCAAAAGTGTGCCGCTCAGTGCAACCATTTAGAAGGCCCACCAATCTGCTCCATCTGCCAGAAGCCAGACGGCATCTTCCACATGCTGTCAGGCTGCAGTCATCCCATTATAAATAAAATGATTAGGTATTAATATTTAACAGGCACAATGCTGCTGGACGGATGATTTTAGAAGCGATCCAACACGGTACACAGGGTGCGTGCCTGCTAGCACAAGCAGATGTAGGCAGTCGTGAAGAGTGGTGCAACAACGCATTATACGCCCTTCAGGCAGAAGAGACACAGATAGAAATGATTCAACCTGGCTCTTACCTTCCAATCTCAATGCACAACATTGTCAGAAATTTGGCAAGCCGGATGCAATCATAGTTACTCCGACCCAGCAACCATGCCCCAAAGGAAACCCAACAAACACCTATCGATATAGGTCTGCCAGCAATAATGCAAGAACAGTTGCCCATGATAACCAAGCAGATGGCGATGCCAATCCATACCCCTGGATATAAAACCAAGAGGCATACAAGCAGACAGTTGCGCCTGATCAAAAATAAGTATTGTGTTGACACTTCCCCAACAAGCAGAAAAGGCACAAGAACAACATGAGCTGCTAATGCCCCATTTACTTGGACATTGCAAAACCCTCCGCACCATCCTGCTAGGAGCAGCAAGCACCATCTACAGCAGCCACACAAGGAACCCACAGCCTCAGGTTTGCTGGTCTACATGCCACAGCACTCATAAAGAAATTAAGCCTACATGCAATCAGATCCGCAACAAAAATCATGCAGATGAGACGAGACGTCGAACACAACCCCCACAAAAATCTGAGCAATACTCTTGGTGGTGTGCAGGCCTATGCCTCCCAACGACCTGAACCCTACCGAATCCATTCCTTTTTTATTCTCCAGGTGAAATGTTGCGTGGCTCTGCATCTATTTGATGGTGCAGGGCACAAAACAACATCCCATCCCCATCCGTACTTCCTGCTATCTGCGTTTCTTTTTTTCTTAACTAACAAAGTGCATTTCCCTTGTTTTTAAAGCAAACTCAAACTCCCATCCAGATCTTGAGCTGGATTTTTACTCGGCAAAAGCGCTGAAAACCAAGCTCAATGGATACGCTCATGCGTGCAAGTACCATGTACCAAAACGACAAATTCTAAATACCTCAGTGATAGAATCTCTCAAGGTCAAAGTTTTTTCTCATTGAGTGGAAATTTGCTCCGTATGCGTTTTGTGGATTAGGTTGCTAAATTTGCCCATTTTAGACGCGCACTTTCCAGTACCAGTATCAATAACTCTCATCAGGAGTCGTTCCAGGCCAAGCCCTCTTGAACCCCATTGACTTTCTCCTCTGTGGTGGAGCGAGGAGTTGTACGGAACCCTGTACCAAAGTGGCTCCTTTTCCTTCATTAGTGTGGGGAGTGGTTTTCACTGCCTGTGTATTCTTTGCATTCAGTTTTGAAAATCAGTACTCAGTACGACCACCTGGAAGAGCATATACTATGAAATCATACCAGCTTAAATCTGCTACGATACATCATATTACCTGATTCCAATTATGCTCATAAAATGAAGTAATAAAAGGCACAGGTATGGTATGGTTAGTGCATGCTTGGCGCCACGCATGTCTTTGTAGTGTGGCGCATCCTCCATGCCACATCCGGTCTACGTGAAGCAAGGTTCAAGCAACAGCAGGGAACAAGAACGAATTCCAATTCAAGTTGGAGTCCTATTAATCAGGGTCTTAGCCTTTTCAACTCCGGAAACGATTGAAAATTTTCTACGAGCAGTAGCGCAGCGTATAAGGGGGTTTCTATTATTAACAACTATATCAACCATCCACTCCAAACACGTTTTTACCATTTGCTAATGGCTCTGTCCTCATGTTCTCATATTGTTGCCCTGAAGCGAAAAAGCACAAAGTTGTGTGAACACGACAGGACTTTTGCTAACACTATAAAAAAAATGCCAAGAAAAAAGAAGCAGCTTCTAGATTTGGAGGAGGAGGTGCCCGAAATCCAGGGTCCTGAAGATGAAGAGTTTCAGTTCCAAGTCAACAAGGAGTTTGCGAGCCGGTTTGAGGTGAATGAAACCAATAAAGTTTGTAGAGCAAAAACCGCAAGCGCAGCCTCCACAACATGGGCATGCATTCTCACTTGCACACACATGCACTCACTCGCACACACACACACCCACCCACCCACACCCACACACACACACACACACACACAAACACACACACACACACTCACACACACACACACACACACACACACACACACACAGACACACATGCGCGGAAGTGCACGCACATGTACACACACATGCGCACATAAGCGCATACGCACATGTGTTCGCACGCACACACATACTCAATGTGTACGCGTGCACACACATACACACAAAAATGGACACAGGCACACATACACATACACGCGTATGCGCCCATGCACACGCACACGTAAACACATACATGTACACACACATACATGCATACACATGCACGCACTCACGTACACACACATTTAAACACGCACACACATTCAAACAAGCACGCACGCACACACACACACGCATACATACGCACACAGCAAATCCACATGTGCAGGTACAGATGTACACATGCACACTTGCGTGCACATTCATCTACGTACATAATCACGATAGCACACAGACAAACACATGCACACATACACATGCGAGCACGCGCACACAAAAACCTGTTCGTTTGTTAGAATACATGCACCTATGCACCAACGTACGTACTCACAGTAGCACACAGACAATCACACGTACGACATAAACACACGCGAGCACACCCAAACACGCACACACATACATACCCACAACACACACTCATACGCACACAAGATTAAACACATGGGCCCCCACACACCTAATACATGTTAGACCGTTCATTCACAAATATACTTAAGGTATGCATTCATGCCTGTTGCTATTAGTTACAGCGCATAAGTCTTTGCGTTAAGTGTTTGGGGACTAAGCACACAAAAAGAATTCGCTTGGTTCAGGCATCCTGTACGTTTGTAATTGGTGAAAGCCCTGGACAACAACAAGTGTTTATGGTTCATGATTGTTTGATACTTGACCGGTTGATATAATAGTACAAGGTATGACTGGCCATCATTCATGCTCCTGTATGAGACCGGCCAGAATCGTATACGCATATCGTGTATAATCATATAATCTACAAGGAAATTTGCCGTGTAAATACCCTGGTACACTATCTATATGTAGAGCTCGGTTTAACTGAACTCCTGTAATGTCAGCAACTCACGCTTGCTTGATTGACTCCAATTTTTTGCAGCACAACAAAAAACGGGAGGAGCTTCACAGGCTACAGGCAAAACACCCAGAGGTGTCCGCCAAGCTTGTGAGTGTAAATGTTTATCTTACTTGTCTTCAAAAGAATGTGAGCCTGCATTCAATCATTAGCCTTATCATCACTACCGCACTCAATCTTCCGTCAGAAAGATGGTGAATGTTACCATTTGTTTGCTCTCGAGGCTCCACACCCTAATCTGTTGCCGATTCTTGTCACAGGCCGGAAAGCAGAAGCAAGGTGCTGATGAAGTCGAGATCTCCTCCAGCGAAGATGAGGTGCGTAAGGCGTGGAAGCTGACAGGCGAAACCCGACTGTGACATATGGTTGTTTACTCGCTGTGTGCCTGCTATCCTTATCAGGGCTGTGCTTATACGCCGTATCTCCATTTTCAGACCGTATATACGGTACGGTTACGGTACGGTACGGTCCAAAACCGTATACCGGTAACACAATCAAAATGAAAATACGGTACGGTTCCGGTACGGTACGGGAAACCGGTCGACGGTACAAGCTTGCATGGCCACCCATTTTGAGGCGCGTGCCCGCCCGGCACTCAAAATTTCCGTCCCAACAACTATCATTATATTATACTTATAATTAAGGAATGAAACAAAGATGAATAGAGGCCCAACACAAAAGAGGCAAAGGCAGGCTTTGGGGGAGGCCAGCCTGCCTGACCCCCAAAG
>Ga0307942_1000173_pt1:25000-38513 | contig 38513 bp, 35 predicted proteins | sample OrgLakmetagen175_FD_201846 | JGI IMG/M metagenome (GOLD analysis project Ga0307942, IMG submission 201846) | Saline water microbial communities from Organic Lake, Antarctica - #175 | ecosystem: Environmental > Aquatic > Non-marine Saline and Alkaline > Saline | place: Antarctica... | reverse complement strand
ATTCAACCATTTTTCTAGTTGAAACAAATTGAAATCAACTATGGTTGAAATAGCCATTTTTGTACTCGCACCCCGTGTTAAAACAACTGGCAATTTCGTGGTTGATTCTAGTTGATTCAAGCCGCCTGCAACAGCCCACTCTTTTCCGACGTCTGCTACATGCCTACAATCAAACAAATAAACGGATTGGCACACACAATACTATACAACCACCTGTACTAGACGCAGAAACTGAAATTGCAGGTCTACTACAAAGGTACACCATATAAGCTCACTAAGCAACATAAATAAAAAGGCTAAAGATTCCAATACGTACTGCACCCCAAGGCACATTACGACTTCCCTCCAAAAATTGGAACTAGTTACCAAACACAAGCTTGCCAGCCCCCTAGATTTTGACCCTAGATACTAGATACCAAACCTACTAGAGTGAACATACCAGAGAAACAGTGTTCGGAGCAAGCGCTAATGCCTTTGACACAAAATTTACAGGCTTCTCCTTCTGTCACCCAAACTATTGCGACTGCCTCCTGCATGCACTTGTGAGACATGCGCTTCAATCAGCAAGCTGCGCTCAAGAAGCTACAGCACCATTCCTGCTCCTTCCTGTATGGCTTGGTTGGAGTAAGAACGGCTACACGAGTTGGATACATAATCACCCCGGGCATGCGTGCGTTCTGGCCATATTCTCTGCAAACAGTATGCTGTTAAATCCCACAAAAGAATGGTTAGACCCTCCGCCACCCCAACCTCAACACTATAAGAATAAAATCGGTACAAAAAGGCAATACTGAATTTGCTACAGACAGTGCCTCATGCATCTCTCTTTCAGCTTAACTAACAGCTATTGAACCCAATGGCTGTACTCCACCATTTGCACAGGGAAATACTCAAGGGCATTGTAAATCTAATTCAATCCTCACCTTCTACCTTCAATTTCTACAAGGTGAAATTTCACTCTGGTATTTGTGGCAATGAAGGTGCAGACCACCTAGCACACAAAGCAGCAGTGAATAAATTTCTGACATTTCCCTCCCGCCAGCTACTGACCCCTTTTATAACCTGCTCTGGCTAAGCGTGCCTAACAAAGATGACTTTCATGCAGAAGAGCTACGAGTTTTGACTGACCTACAGGACAAGCTAAAACACCATATGCACGCCCACCATTACCTTGGTGAAGCTAACACAGATTCACTGCTTTACAAGCTCTGGCAAAAGTTGCATGATACGCCTCAGCGTGCAGCACAGCCTGACTCTCACACACGGCAAGCTACTGCAAAGCCCCTTGCGCATGCCCAATTCAGTAACAAGTCTTGGTCCATACCAAATGTGACTTTTAAGGAACAGGAACAAGTCCTTAAGTACAGGACGGATACGATGCACACAGACAAACACACCAAAAGGTTTAGCCATACGACAGGTCCTGCCATCTGCCCTTTGTGCGGAGGATCAGACAGTGCTCCACACATACTTCTTAGATGCAACAACCATACTCTGAAGAGAATGCACATAAACCGCCACCACCACGCTGTAAGCCTTCTTTGTGGTGGAGAGATCAACAAAGGCAAGCTGGGCTCAGCAATTGTTACAATGGATGCTTGTAACAGTGAAAAGTTATCCGACCTTAACATTGAACCCCCTGATGACATTGAAAGAACATTCCTGACTGGGTTTTCCCAACACAACAAAACCTTCCAACTAGACATCAAAGCCGTCAAGATGGCGTGTTTGGTATGCCCATTGAGGGAAGAGGCAGGCATTTGAATCCCAAACAGGTCCCCCCAAAGAACAAAGACATACATCTTGTAGAATTCAAACTCTGCTCAGACATGAACACGCAACAGACATTAGAAAAAGCGAACAACCAGTATTAACCCCTTATCCAGCGTCTACGAACAAGGAGCCTCCGAGGCATCTTACAAAACAACCAAGTCACACTTCATGTTATACTTCTTGGAGTCGGGGGCACAGTTTACAATCAGTACACCATAAATCCTATACTAAACTTAGGCGTCCCCACGCACAAAGTGCACCAACTGGCTACTAAACTGCACTGCCATGCAATAAAAAGCTTGAACAAGATTACAAAAACAAGACACAAAATACACCTTAACAACAACAGTGATAATGGGGGAACTGATGGGGGGGTTACTGGTGAAGCGGCTAGTTTCAGGAGGGCTAGCTAGGCGCAAACCGGATAGCATGGCTGACAACCCGCCAGATCCTCATTAGTCTCTGTTGTTGTTTCTCTTTTTTCGATTTTCAGTGGGGCTCTAGCTAGTGTGCCCACTAATTGAGAGCCTTATTTGATGCACGCTGGTGTTTCCTAACATAAACTTTCCTTTACTTTATTAGGAGGGTTGCAGGCTTGATTTGAAATTGGCTCTTGATTACAGTTGATTATAGTACTGGAAAGTGCGCGTCTGGTATGGACAACTTAAAGTTTGGCAGCGTAATTTACAGAATGTACATGAAGCTTGGAAGCAAACTTCTGAGCTCTTTGAGAGTCAAGACCCAGCTCCTTACAAGTCTCCAGTGTGTGATTGTTGTAGATGGTGCCACCCACTCCCAAAAGGATGGTGTGGAGGGTAACGGATGCTCCTTGAAGGATGGTGCAGAGGCATTTGTGCTGTTCCTGTGCGGCGCTCAGCTGGTTCTGTGGTCAAGTGTCCTCACAGTACTTAATCTCGATGAGGTGGATATCACGTTGAAGAATGCTGAGATCTTTGGGTCGGTGCTGAAAAGGCATTGCAAGGTTTGTTCTAAATAATTAACAAAAGGTGTGTCTCTTGTCCGGCACAAAAATTGTGCGGGTGTAATAAAGGCAGACTGGTCGCATCCCACCCGGTCAAGCTGCTGCTAAAGGGATACTGGATCAGTCAAGGCAAAAAATGAATATGACAGAAAGAGCTCCTTGTGTAACCTAAACAGCTCGAAGCTCAAGAGAGCTTATCGGGCCCATTTGCGAAACAGGTCAGATGCCTGTTTTTTCTATTGGTTCAGATGCACCATACGATTCTGGAGCAGTTTACCCTCAATTCTTTCCTTGGAAAAGTTGTGCGGGCTGACCTTCTTCTTGCAAACAGAAGTGATACATTAACATTACAGGTTCTGCATGCGCTCCAAGATTTCCCTGCGTATTAGCAGCTTTTAGATGCCATATGATCTCGTGAGCCTATTAATCTGAAACAGTTTGAACTCACTCTGCGCGAACATTTCATTGGGGGCTGGAGAGAGCTCGAAAGTTCAACAACTCATGAGACTCATAATTCCAGCAGAATTATGAGGATTTATCCAGAAGGCTTCAAAAACAAATTTCCTGACAGTCACGCAGTCGCAGACTGAGTCACGTGTAAATTTGGGACCTCTGGCCCAAAATGCCCCCCCAAAACCGCTTCCTGACCCGTCGGCTGCGAGCGCTGCAGGGCAAAGCAAAAAAGGAAAAAACAGCCATTCATAGGCAGGTTTCCTTCTTGTCCGACTGAACACACCCCTATACAAACAGCTAGGTCATAATTTTGCACGAGCCTTCCAGCAAAAATCGGACAAGACGAGTAGCTGCTTACGATCATATATAGAGGGTGTTGTGTCCGTGAGAAAGCAAACGATTGGAATTTAAAAGGGAGGAGCTCAAGCTGCAAGAGCCGCACCTAGAATTGCGGTGTTATGTCCCCTGAGAAAGCCTGATTTGCTGCTGACACACTCAGAAGGCTGCAGAGCCTGCTAATCCAGAGTCTAAACCCTACAAGGAGCAAATTCATGCTGGGTGCAGGGCCGCAGAGTATACGTGCCGTACTTATGCAACACAATTGTGCAGAAGCACAGCAATTGCCAAATCTGAAACACCATGACCTGCACTGCCTTCGTCTCCTGTCTCTGTTGCCCAGTCCTGGGTTGGTTTGCCTTGAAGGACATGCCATGTAACCGGGCCTTTTCGGATAGGAGTAACACAAACAAAGGAAATGGATCTCAGTATGCTGAATTTCAAGAAAGTTTGCAAGACAATTTACTATTTGAACTTGAAAAGGAGGATCGTCAGCGTGCAAGCTCCAATTCTTGGTGTGTGCAATCTGATGGTATGCATAATAATATTACTTAGAATTCTAAAAGTTGAATGAAACGTTCCGAGTTGAACATTTCTACTGCCAAAGCGGCTGCAGCAACTACAAAAATGTGGGCATCTCAGCTGATGCCTTTTCACAGGCCATCCCTGCTTGCAGCGCGCATGCGTACTTCTTCTAAGCCTCAGCTGCCTCCTCTTCGGCAACTGCCTCCTGTCCCTCCAGCAGCTGCGCCTCCGCTCGAGCCTGCAGAGTTTGATGCAGGAGGAAACTATCCTGGCACCCTGCCTATCAAAATGTGACTACCAATCGACCAATCAATCGACCAATCAACCAACAGTCAATCGATCAATCGATCGACCAATCGACCGACCATTCAACCAACCATTCAACCAACCATTCAACCAACCATTCAACCAACCATTCAACCAACCAATCGACCAACCAATGTGACAATGACTACCAAAATGTGACTACCAACCAATCAACCAGCCCTCCCAACCGAAGGTCTGGTCTGCAGGTACCTGGTCGGTGGTTATGAAAACCGCGTCCTCAAAATTAGGGAAGAATCTCTGTGCGTTATCCAAATGTGGGTAGGTAGTTATAGTGCCTCCTTCCACCTCCTGCACAGTTGGAGGTGGAAACCTGCACAGACACAGTTTACATACTGCTGAGACATGAATTTCTGCAGAGCTGTGTCTGATAAGGCAGCTCAGCGAAGAGAATCGAATGAGGGGTGCTGCAGAATGAACAAGGAATTCCGCACACCTGTCAAGGGGGTGTGGTTTGGTGAGCCCCCATTCTGTATCAAACCCACACGGGCTCATGGTGGATGACATGCGTGCTAGGGGTTAGGGTTCAGTTCCCTGTATCAAAACAAGTTAAAGTGTTAATTTATTTCAATTTATTTCAAATGGTGTCGTGCAGATCCACAAAGTTCGTACTTCGAGTTTCCTTATGGATCCCTAGTAGAAACGAACCACAAAACGCGGAAATATACCACCGACCGGTGAAGCAGACCTTCCTTTTTAATTTCGCAAGATGGAGGTTTCATCGCCTCCTTACCCCTCAAACATTTCAGCGCCAAAGAGGACCACTTCGCAATCGGAGGAAGAGGAAACTGTAGAGGGCTCTTCTGACGAGGAGTACTGCGGTGATGAAGATCAAGAGCCCTGCAGCAACAGCAGCAGCAGCAACAGCAGCAGCAGCCACCACCACCACCTACCCGCCGACGGTTGGCCAGGGACTGAGGAGTGGGCAAAGCTGCGACAGGAACTGCTTGCCAAACATATGATGCCTGCACGTCTTCCCAAGGATGCGCAGGACAACCTGCTGGGGACAAGCAAGGCTAGGAGGTGAAGACAATGGCCGATCGAGCTGAAAGAGGTGTGACAAACCTATTATAGGCAACCCTGATATGCCACTGTCCATGTTCTTGTGTTGTTTTAAGTTTCAGAGGCTTATCTGTATTAGGGAAGTGCAAAGACGGCTGGTGTTTGCTTAACGTTAATCCGCATGAACACAATTTCTCCTACCACCATTTGCCAATCAACAGGTCGTGATGAAGGCGGACGTACTGGTGTCCTGTGGCGGCAGCTGTCTGACCACCTCTTCTTCCCGGACACTCTGTTGACGACGCAGGACCTCCCAAAGGAGCAGCTGAGCGCAGCTTCCTTCACAACCGCTTTTACGTTCTCCGAGGGGCCGGAAATGCTGAATAACGTGCGTGCACGTAAGGATCAAGGCGCTGTGGGCGAGTTGGAGACAGCCCATGAATCAGCCCTCAAGGGGCGAGGCATGAAGCCGCGACCGGCAGGACAAGGCTCCTTCACGCGCGTCCTATCTGTATGCGGGCACGGTAGGGTGAGTGAAGGGGTGTTTTGGGTGGTGGTGCACATGTGCATTTTGGGTATTGTTTGTTTGTTGGGGGGGAGGAGGTGTGTACTTGCGCACGCCTGACATCATGGCTTACATGTCCTATGGCTTACCTTCTACCGCATTGATCTACGCATTGCTTTGCTGATCTTCCGGTCAACACTCCAAATGGAAGGGTTTGTTTAAAAGGTGATCAGCCACATTATTGATGTGGTGGATGAGTGTGTATGTTTTTATCTTACCCATGCGTCTGTACAGAATCAATGTTTCCAGGCATGACGTCCGTCTAATGCCTTTATAAATATGATCCGCTATGTTTGGCTAAACATTCAGGTCAAGAAGAGGAAGCAGAGTGGATCAGTGGTCCAAACCTTCTTCAAAAGCCAGCCACTTGTGAGTCGTGTGCTTGAAAAACCACAATTGAAGTTTACTAGTTAATGCACATACTAGTTAATGCACAGTGGGATATATTAAGGATGTTTTGGTGTAGATTGTTTCAAACAACTTTTCTAGGCCTCCCTTGTCACTAATTTCCCAAATCTTTTTGTAAAGGCATGTCCTACACTCACAAAGGCACGGATTTACATAAAAAAGGTTTCGGGACATTTTTCTACAAGGATAATTGGTACCATCGCAAATAGATTTGGCTATGGTGGCCTGGCTGGTTCATGGTGATTGAAATGCTTTGTATCATATAGGAGCCCTTTTATTTGAAGACTCTGTCTTACCCACAGAGACTAAACAACAGAACATCAGGAATCCGCCAGTTTGCTCGTCATTCCGCTTTTCAATGGCAAAGATACTCAAAATTCACCTTGAAGTTCCAGACACCTGTACCTTCTTGATTAATGCACTATAGATTCAACCTCAATTGGGCAGCTTTGCAGTGCAACACAGCGAGCAGTACTGTGACGGCCATTACGTCAGTACTGTGACCGCCATTACGTCAGTACTGTGACGGCCATTACGTCAATAATGTAACGGTTATATTTCAGTACTGTGACGGCCATTACGTCAGTACTGTGACGGCCATCATGACAGTAATGTAACGGCCATTACGTCAGTACTGTGACGGCCATTACGACAGTAATGTAACGGTTAATATGTCAGTACTGTGACTGCCATCATGACAGTACTGTGACGGCCAGTACATCAGTACTGTGACGGCCATTACGTCAAGGTGGGCACCATTATACAAGGTCCTGGTGAAGATGGACATGTTCAGAACGAGGTGCATGCTCTTTTATTATGCCAATCCCATCGGGGTCGTGATCTGAGGAAATATATTTCTTATCTGTTTGCGCCTTTTTTAGAGGACTTTTCAGTGGCCCATCCCTTTTTGCTGCAACAGGTCAACAACCAACTTGTTCATAATTTCCTTCCACACCAGAACACTAGACTTTTTCTCTTTCTTTCTGAGCTTATGGATTTATTTGTGGCTGGCCGAGACCGGTCAGCAGCCGATCAGCCAAACAACCTGGCTGAAGGTCACCCCCCATTGTAACCATTGTAAACATTATATTAAACATGGTCAATACCAGAGGGAAAAAAACGCAAGTCCACGCTGCTCTAACTTTTAGTGATCCAGGTAGAAAATGGACTGCTGGGGGTCTGCATCAGCTGGGACCAACTGGTGACATACGTGCTGCCCACACTCTCCTTGCAGCTTACATATGCGCCAAGCCATGATTTGCTGTCGTCGCTCGCTGCACTTCTAAAGCCGTTTAATTGCCTGTGCAGTCCAGGTGCCTCTGATGCAGGATCACTAAGGGGCACAGCATCCTTGCAAGGCGATTGAGGGTCAGACTGCGTATTTGTGTTTGCTGCCGCCTTTGGTGCTCCTGTTCCAGCAAGCGCTGCCTCCTCGCCCTTTCTTGGGCTGGCAATGAAGGCGTCTAGGGAGCTTGCACTTTTTTCTTGTAGCATTGCGTGCGTATCGCTCCACAATTTGAAGGTAGCTGCACAGAAAATGAGAAGGGAGCAGGGGGGTGACAGATCAGAACATATTGAGAGTCAGTTTAAAACGAAAAGTGGGATTTCTGCGCCTATTATAGCTATAGCCATATAAAAGTTTTCCTGTGCGGTCACTCTTTCCAACAGTACAAGAGATTTTAACCATAATAGGCAAAACCGCCTCGTTTCGTGAGGCCAACCAACTGCCCCCAAGAAAACTAGCCTCCACACTACATAAAAAATGCGTACCAGCTCGGCACAGACGAGAGCTCGCAAGCCCTGCACTTGCTCTTGCTTTAGATGCCCCAGCTTTGTGTCCATCCGCCCCTAGTACGACCTGCGTAGAGATGAAACATAAGAAAGCATTACAACTAGTAAGCTGACGGTGCAATTTGTGGCTTATTCCATTTTCAAGCCAGGTAGGCTTACCAAACAGTTTGCACAGAGCTTACATAAAGCTAGGTTCGAAATAGGAACTGCATATACAATGTACGTGGCCACAGAATAGACAACATTAGCAACGGCACACAGTCAAACGCAAAACAGAGAGTTTCGTCAGACCTAAACGAATTCCAAAATCCGCTCTTACTGGATATCACCTCTAAGGTTCCCAGACCAGGCTTGGGAGGCCGAGGCTTGTAGGGAAAGCGCCCTGGGTGGGCAGACCAGGAGATGCTGGTGCCTGTCCACATTAACGCCACAAGAGCATAGGTAACCAAGCACATAAGTATATTATGAAGGGCAGACCATTTGGAGATGCTGGTGCCTAGTGTCCACACAAATGCCATAGGAGCATAGATTAACAAGACACATAAGTAAATGATATATGATAGCCCCAATAGAAGGGCAGGTCTGGAGGTGCTTGTTCCTGTTACATCAATTGCCATGTGGCATTCACTAGGTTATTAAGCACGCAAGTATGTGCTGGGTCAAACAGCACATCTAATAGTGTGACCAGATGTTTGCCGCTTTCACCAGAGATAACTTACGTTTCCCCATGAATGCCCATGATGATGGACGGCATGCTCGCTGTGTGAACACCACTGTAAAGATTACGCAGATAGTCAAACCATCCACACCCGCAGAATCCGGTTCTGCCTTCAACACTCACCTGAGCTGACTTTACGAGTTTCTGAGGGGGTGAGCCCTAGGGGCTCCGGGGGTGGGGGCACAATATACATAAGTGGTGGCTGGAGCCTGTATATATATGTGAGAATGTGTGTAAAATTGTGCGAGCGTGTACGTGCGTCATGCATTTTTTTATAAGAAAAGCGGTAGTTGATTTCCAGGCATTGTCTTTTCCCTGGAGGCTCCCTCCTCTATCGGCTCCTGCAGTTCTGAGTGCAATCCCTAATCGCATATTTGTATGAACCTGCCCTATGCACCTCCCTCATGCACCAACCTCTAATCCCTCTTTCAAGCTTACAAGTGTCGGTCCAAGAAAAAGGCATCCACTTTTCCAGACACCACTCATATTCTTACGTTGCCTATAACAATATGGGGTTGGCCGCTATAATCGCATTTACTTGTTCTGTGTTCCTTGCCAAACATTATGCATACGCGCATACAGTCCTCACAACCCTGGAACACAAGCCACAACTACCTGAACGGCTGCTGCAAGCAGCCCTCCACCCGGCCTTGCAACCTGCCTGAAATTGCCCTGTGCAATGCCTTCTGAGCAGCCAGGTAGCCAGCTGAGCCTGCACGTTGACAAAAAAGCTCAGTCGTGAAAAACAGCAGCTTGTGCGCGTGAAAAGTGTTCCAGCTTTGATGCTGCCCTGTAAAAATAACGTCTTCTGAGCGTCAAAGGTGTCAATCGCACCTGCGTATAATTTTATCCACTTTATGGTAACTAAGTCCGCTGTATAATACATAACAATATCCATTTAATAATCGCACCTGCGTGTTCGTTACACCTATAATCCACCTAGAATAGCCTGGTTTATACACGTGTCGTAAACGGGGTCGGTCTTAACTGTACTTTAATCATTTCACGTAAGTTGCAAAACTGCATGCCTCTTTTGTACCAGACGCACCTTTTTAATACAAAAAACGTTGTGACTCAGTTATGTTTCCATGCCAAGCCTGGAGTCCTCTTGATCTCCATCTCTGCCTTTTATGGTGAAGGATAGCAGTACTCAAGTACTCAGTGAAGCGCCCTTTCTAATTCAATATTACTTCTTATTATAAATTATAATCATTGTAGGGAGTGGCTTTCACTTCCCGTGCATGGTCTTATCAACAATTGCATTCCTTGTCGTACAGTCCAAGTTATGTTTCCCTGCCCAAATACTAATCCAGGGACAGGTGTGGTCGGAAACATCGCATTGCAAACGTCACACGGTACACAATCGTACACTTGGTAAGCTCTAAAAATACAATTATTATACACAATCTCTGTCAAACCTAGAGACAAGCTGCTTCGCCGCAGCCTCCGTGCAGCAGTAAGGCCAATCACCTTTTTGACGGGGGTGAGATGGAAAGCAGTTTGAAGTAGTGAAGGCCGTGTTTGACCGGTCTACACAAGAAGAGGCACTTGTGGTTTATGGTATTGTAACACCCTTGAAACAGCCCCACCCCAAACCAGCGTACCTTACAGCCATTTGCTCTGACTATGCTTCTGTGACACTTTAGACAAGCCCCACCTCAAACCAGCGTACCTTACAGTCATTTGCTCTGACTATGCTTCTGTGACACTTTAGACAAACCCAACCCCGTACCTGCGTACCTTAAAGCCATACGCTCTGACATAACCAGCCGACTATCAACCAATAGTCAGCCAACCAATCTGGGGTCAGACCCACTAGTATGTGATGCCATATTCAAATTGTTTAGGTAATTTTAATTATGCTCTACCCCTTGGCACACTCATGAACACACAATACTCATAGAAAATCCATCACTCAATGCTACAAGAGCAGTCGCCCCCCAAAAAGGGATGTTGAAAACACAGAATTGAAAAATGGGCCAACAATTGCTTGGGCATCCTTGAGCTTAAACGTTGGTCATAGCTGGCTTGCACACCAGAAATGGAAGAAGTCAAAAGCGCATTCAAGATGATTAATTGTATCCTTACTTTGCAAGGAAATTTGCCTAACAATAACATTGGACTGAGACATGATACACAGACACAAGCACACACCCTTTTCACGCATCCTTCACAACTCGTAAATTAGCCTCTAACCAACATGTGCTCAATTTTCCCCACCTGCTGGCTCAAGCGCTTGTGGTATTGCGACTACAAGGCTCGTTAGGTAGATTGGCTCTTCTAAAAGAGAGCTCAACAGGCAACCCTGCAGTGAAGGTCGGCCGTTTTGTGTAGCACACGTGCAATTGTGAATCTCGTAAAGCATCAGCTCCTCCAGCACAGAGCTTGTGAGGCAACGCTACGGTAACAGTTGGCCAAGCTTTTGTAGGACACATGGCTTTGCTCCTCCAGCAAAAAGTTCGTAAGGTAATTCCCCTGAGGCAGCCCAGCAGTGAAAAGGTCGGCCATTTCCAAAAAATCGATATTATGTGCTCTGTGCCATGTAGGCAAGGGTGTCTATACACTACAAAAGCCGCATGCATGTCTGTAGGAAGAACAAGTAGGAGTTGGAGCCTGACGGACAAATAATCAGTGTAGGCCCAAACCTTACGTCGGGCCTTCAATTATATGACACTTCAACTCAGCAGCTGTACTGTTAATACATACAATATATATATCAACAACTCATGGCCAGCCGTGCTGCAGAATTGAGGTCATTTAAGCAAAATTTCCTTAGAGCAATCCCACTGCAGCAGTGTAAGTGCTACAATCGTGTATCCCCTACCTGCAACCCCAAACAGCTCCACCTGGCTAGCTTGTCGCTGCAGCTCAGAGACAGCGTGGCGTCTCCCTGTGCATTATGGTAATTATTACCAGGTCTGAGCAACAGATTGTCTGGCCGGGCTATCACAGTTACTGATATTGTGGCGTCTCCCTGCACAGAATGTCAATCACACGCCAGCCTTGAGAACAACAGATTGCTCAATCAGACTTTTACATTCACTGACAGCGAGGCGCTTACCTGCGGTGATTGCATTAAGTAAAAAGGTAGCAGGGAAGCAAAAAATGCTTTCGCAACCGAATGCGTAGCTGGACTGCCACATTTGATGAATGCGTGGTGGTATTACAGTATCGGTATAAGAGGAGCAACATGACGAAAGGCTTACGGTGAGAATATTGTGCAATATTGTGTAAGCGTGGTCACCATGAAGCTCCTATAAACAGCGGACACCAACCTCCTCTCTTCTCCTCAGCTGTGCAGGCGTTCAGGAGTTGCAAGAATGTTAGAGACTCACGACTTGGTCTCACACTGTAGTAAGAGTCTCCGTGTCATCAATTGAACAGGCAATCTATGGGAAAATAACGGTCAAGAGCAGAAGCCTTATATGAAGCTGACACAGACGGCTTATTGAAGCCAACACCTCTATTTCATCCACCCTTCCTCTTTGTGCACGTCACTCTGGATTTTCCCCCTGCAGCAGCCCTGTGGCCTCCCTCATTATGCTTTACATGGACCTAAGAAGCACAGAACTCCCTTTTAATACTTGAAAGTACGAACTTGGACTCCTCTTGTCCAGCTGCTGTGTGGCCCTCCCTCCACGAATCCTGCCTCTCTCACAAACACTCACACTTGTGATCAAATGTTTGCTAAGCTAAACGCACCTTACCAGGCTTCCTCCTGCAGCAGCTCAACTGCTGCGGCCCACCCTCCACGTCCCCTGCTTGCGGCAGCACACTTTCTGTGAATTAAAGGAAAGAAGAAAGGCCCTGCTGGTAGTGATAACACAGCCAGATCGATCACAGAGAAGGGACCATGCAAGTGCCAAAAACTCTCTGTGAATTGAAGGAAAGAAGAAAGGCCCTGCTGGTAGTGATTACACAGCCAGATCGATCACAGAGAAGGGACCATGCAAGTGCCAAAAAAGGGGACCAGGGAACCCCCCACCACGCATAATGGCAAGCGTAAGGCAAACTCTCATCCTCGTTGCTCCTTGCCCCACAACAGCTGTTCACAAGGTTCTGATCTACAGCATCCCCACCTTACGATGGAAAAGCATGTGTGAAAGGTGCCTGAGTATTATGAGTATGAGTCTTGTGTGTGGAAGGTGTGCGTGTGTTGCATGTGTGCGTGTGAGAGCGTGTGAGAGGAGAGGGCCAAGTCTATGAAGTACGCAAATTTAGATGTAGCGTGCTGTCCTGGCTGTGTGGGCCGTGCTAGCTACAGGCGAGATCTGTCAGGGCAGAAGGACAAGACAAAAGGGAGAGCACGACGAGCACTGATCCGGACTAGATAAGTTTGCCAGCACCATATTGCACAGTAACACGATAAAAGCCGCTCACCGTGACACGGATGGCGCTGCCCTCCTCCTAAGACGTGATGACGGTGCTGCTGCAGTTGTTGCTCTTCTTGTTGTTGCTGCTGCTGCTGCTGCTGCTGCTGCTGCTGCTGCAGTTGCTGTTGTTGTTGCTGCTGCTGCTGCTGCTGCTGCTGCTGCCCTCCTGTGCAAGAAGCCTGTTGAGCTCCCTGGCAGCTTATAGGTGGCATAGACAGGCGGAGCGCCTTGGCCCCTGTCCGCACGCTGAAACTTGCACACGT